>Ga0209444_10000436_pt1 | contig 22983 bp, 19 predicted proteins | sample LauGreFaBDMM15DN_2_FD_188215 | JGI IMG/M metagenome (GOLD analysis project Ga0209444, IMG submission 188215) | Freshwater lake microbial communities from Lake Michigan, USA - Fa13.BD.MM15.DN (SPAdes) (version 2) | ecosystem: Environmental > Aquatic > Freshwater > Lake | place: Lake Michigan... | reverse complement strand
TACGTGGTGTAGTCGGCGTTGATTCGAACGTATCCGTCGGTGAGATCACAGCCCCACACGGTGGCGGTTGCTGAACCAGTCTGCAATGACACGTGGATAGTGACGTCATCGCCACGCATGTACTGACTGAGTTGAGCAAGACCTGATTCGTCAACTCGAGTGGGGTACACCTCTTGTGTGCCAAAACGGATTACTACTTTTTCCTGGTCGATGTCTGTGTATTGACTGCATTTGCCAATTGCCATTGCAACACGACCCCAGTTTGGGTCTGCGCCGTGAACTGCTGTTTTCACCAACGGTGAGTTCACAATTGATTTGGCCACGGTCTTGGCTTGCTCGGCATCACGAGCATTATCAACAGTGACTTCAATGAGTGTTTCTGCACCTTCGCCATCGCGTGCGATTGCTTTCGTGAGATCTAGAAGAACTGATTGAAGCGCGGCTGTGAGCGCGTCGTCGGCAACGGTGCCCGCGGCACCACTTGCCAAGATAATGGCCGTATCGCTAGTGCTGGTATCTGTATCAACCGAAACGCAGTTTAGTGTTTTGTTGATGACGCCCCGAAAAATGTCGTTCAATTTCTTTGGTTCAACTTTTGCATCTGTGAACACCATTGCAATGAGAGTTGCCATGTTCGGTTCAATCATGCCAACGCCTTTGGCGACACCAATAACTCGGGCGGTTGACCCAGCGATGGTGGCAGATGAAATTTTGTGCACGGTGTCGGTTGTCATGATGCCGCGTGCCACTTCTTCTGCATCATTGTCGGGCAACGGGAAGGGAAGCGATGCAATTCCGGCACGAATGTTTTCAATGGGGTAGAGGCGGCCGATGACTCCGGTTGAAGCGATGAGAACTTCACTGCTGTTCAGTCCGAGTGCAGAAGCGACTGAAGAGGTGACTTCTTCAGCGTGACGCATTCCTTCGTCACCGGTTGCCACGTTGGCGTTCTTTGAAATCACGACAACTGCTCGAGCCGACAAATCAGCCACGTTGCGCCGAGAAATAATCACACTGGGGCCAGCAAATCTGCTCTGAGTGAATACGCCTGCAGCTGAACATGGTCCATCAGCCATTACGACTGTGAAGTCTTTCGTTGAATCCTTCACTCCGACATTGGTGACGAAGGAGGAAAAGCCGAGGGGGAGAGCAGTAGTCACGACAATTGTGTTTAGCACCCCGAAGGCCCTGTTGGGGGTTTAGATTTGATTCGTGCGCACAATTGTGGTCAATGGAACAGTTATCAATGCTGAAGGCCGGGTTGCTGCCGATGTGGTGATTGAGGGCGAGCGCATTGTTTCTGTGGTGCCACGCTCGGCAGGGGCTGTAGTTGCTGGTCCAGACGATGTGGTCATTGATGCAGCCGGCTGTTTCGTGATTCCCGGTGGAGTTGATGCCCACGTCCACATGCAACTCGATACGGGCACCATGGTTTCATCCGATTCATTTGAGACGGGCACCATTGCGGCGGCTCATGGTGGCACCACCACCATTATTGATTTCTCCGAACAACGCCTTGGTGGTCAAGTACTCACTGCATTTGAGCAACGGTTCGCAGAGGCAGAATCACAGTGTGTGATTGACTGGGGTCTGCATCAAGTTCTCGGTGGTGTCGATGCGCAGGCGCTTGTTGATACGCGATCACTTGTTGAACGCGAAGGTGTTGCATCAATCAAGTTGTTCATGGCTTACCCAGGACGTCTGTATTCCGATGACGGGCAAATATTGCGTGCGTTACAGATGTGCGCTGACACCGGAATGATGGCGATGGTTCATGCGGAAAATGGTTTGGCCATTGATGTGCTGATTGAACAAGCAATTGCTGCCGGCAACACAGGGCCTGAATTTCATTCACTGACTCGTCCGCCAGAACTTGAAGCTGAAGCGGTGCATCGTGCTGCAGTGTTGGCGCGAGTTGCAGGCAATGCACCTTTGTACATCGTGCACTTGTCTAGTTCGCACGCATTGCGAGAAGTTGTAGAAGCCAGGTCGCGTGGAACGAATATTTTCGCGGAGACATGCCCGCAATATCTGCACTTGTCATTAGAAGAACATTTAGGGCAGGGTTGGCCAAATGGCGCCGGGTTCATTTGTTCCACGCCATTGCGCTCTCGCCACGACCATCATCAGGCAGATCTGTGGGAAGGTCTACGTATTGATCAACTCGCAGTAGTCAGTACTGACCATTGCCCGTTCTGTTTGCGCGAGCAGAAGCTGGCGAATGGCGAAGCATTCAATGTGGTGCCAAACGGAATTGGTGGTGTCGAACACCGCATGGACTTGGTGTATCAAGGCGTTGTTGCAGGCCATATCAGCGAAGAACGCTGGGTTGAAGTGTGTGCCACTGCACCTGCTCGATTGTTTGGTCTGGCCACGAAGGGCGCTCTTGCAGAGGGCTACGACGCCGACGTTGTTATCTATGACCCGAACACCACTTCAGTACTTAGCGCAAAAACGCACCATATGAATCTTGACTATTCAGCGTATGAAGGTGTCAGTGTGCAAGGTGGCGTACGCACCGTGTTGTCACGTGGCGAAGTAATTGTTGACAGGGGGACATTCCTTGGTCGCGTTGGTCGTGGAAAGTACTTACGACGTGAAATATCACGTCATATTCGCTAAGCGAATCGCTTCACCAAGTTCTCGAGAGTCTTCTCAATCGATTTCGCATTGTCCTGAGGTGACTTACGCAGTTTCAGAACGAGCGGCGACTTTGACTTGTTCCAGTCGAATTGTTCAGTGACTTTTGTGCCGCCATCAACTGGTTCCAAGATGTATCGCCAAATATGCCCACCGAAATGGCGCCACGCAATTGTCTTGCCCTCTTCAAACTCAACAACTGTGTTTGTGATTTTGTATGGAAGGCCGATTTTCATCTGCATGCCGAATGTTGCATTGAGAGACAAACGTTCTGGTGCATTGATCTGTGCAGACTGGACAGAACCAGAACCGTCAATTTCGCTGTGGCGACGTGGGTCGGCCAATAAATCAAAAATCATTTGTGCCGGAGCAGAAACGATGGTGGAGCGTGAAACTATTCTTGATGGGTCAGAAGTCATGAGTTCAGTCTGACCCATTCAGACACTTCTTCGGCGCATCGTCTTCCAGAAAACATTGCGCCTTGACTAGAGCCCGTGTCGCGGTGGTCGCCACACACGAACAAACCATTGGTGAGATTCACTTCTTTTTCTGGATTAAAGGGAGGAGCTTGGTTTGGTTGGCCATGTGCAATGCGATAAGTGCGTAAGTGTCTCCATGAATCAACTGTCGGGCCCCACCAACCGCGCAATTGGCGACGTGCAGCAGCTTCCAGGTCGCCGTCTGCAATCCCCGGCATGGCCGCCGCAATGAGGTGTTGGCCATGAGGCGCGTAATAAGGGCTGACATTTGACATAACAGCAACGTTGAGGACAGGTCCTGAGCCTTCGCCATCAAGCAAGATGTAGGCGCCATCAAAAGGTGCCGTGGGTGCTGCAAAGTACACACACCCTGCGCTGCGTGATTCGACTGCTGGAATTCCCAGTAGCTGAGATGCAACTGGGCCTTCAGTTGCGACGATGACTGCTTTTGTAGTGATGTGATGGCCTGAGGCCATGGTGACTGATCCTGGCGAAATTGTTGCTACTTCGCTGTTAAGAAAAATCTGTGTTGTCTGCAAGGACGCCGCAAGTTGTTGGGTAATTTGACCCATTCCTTTGGCAGGTACTACGGAGTCACCCACTGCAAGTGTTCGAAAAATGAAATCAAAGACTCGACGGGACGAGCGCAACTCAGGGTCAAGTTGAATTCCGCCTACTAGTGGCCGAAAGAATCGCTCAATTATTTTGGAAGAAAATCCGAACTCTCGTAGAGCGCTCACGGTGTCAATGTCATTTCCTCGAAGTAAATCTTCAGGTTTTTTTAATTTCAATTTTGTCCGCAACCACGCGATTCGGGCTTTATCTGCCCATGTCCCAATGGGCGAGAAGGTAGTTGAAAAAAGAGTCTTAGGTCGTCTGAATGGGTCTCCGACAATGGTTCCCTTTCCTTCACGCCATACCAACGCGCCCGGTTCAAACGCGCGAAAGTCGAGTGCGGGAATATCGAGATGGCGATGAATCTCGGGGTACGCAGTGAGCATGACCTGAAAACCACGATCAAGAATGAATCCGTCAACTTCGTCACTGCGCACACGACCGCCGACACCATCGGATGCTTCAAGAAGTACAGCAGAGATTCCGTGTTGTTCAAGAACGCGCGCTGCAGTTAGCCCGGCTAGGCCGGCACCAACGATGACAACGTCGACAGAAGACGGAAGTGTTTCTGCCGTCATTTGTTCAGCAATGCTCGCAATGCGACATCAAGTGTTGGGTGCACAAATTGAAATCCGTCCGCGACAAGTGCGTTCGGCACAACACGTTGACCAGTGAACAACAGCGCATCGGCGAGTTCTCCACCCAACAAGAGTTTTGGTCCGAATGATGGAATAGGAAGAATCGCTGGGCGCGAGACCACGCCAGCAAGAACACGAGTGAATTCGCTGTTCGTTACTGGATGTGGTGCTGTGAGGTTCACGGCACCTGAAAGGTTTGAAGTGAGCAAATGAATGATTGCGTTGACTTCATCAGTAATTGATATCCAGCTCTGAAACTGTTTGCCATTCCCGAATTTTCCGCCAAGACCCAATTTGAACAGCGGGAGTTGCTTCTTTAGTGCGCCGCCCTTTGGTGACAGCACGATTCCTGTACGCAACAAAACGGTGCGAATGCCAGCGGCTGAAGCAGAGGCAGATGCGGCTTCCCAGTCACGACACACGTCGGCAAGAAATCCGGTTCCGATTGCGGCGTCTTCACCAAGTTCAGTGTCATCACGTTGACCGTAGATTCCGATTGCAGATCCAGAGAGAAACACAGATGGTTTTGTAGCGAGTGACGCCATGGTGTCTGCCAACAACGCAGTACCAAGTGTGCGACTCTGCAGAATTTCCATCTTGTATGAATCGGTCCAACGTTTGTCGCCGATACCGGCGCCAGCCAGATGCACAACGGCATCAATGCCATCAAAAGCAGATGGTGACATTTCACCGGTGGCTGGGTTCCACTGCACTTCGTCATTGCGACGAGGTTCGCGACGAACAGCTGCGACTGTGGTGTGTCCAGATGCATTGAGTTGTTTTGTCAGGGCTTGTCCGATGAGGCCAGAGGCGCCGGTGATGAGAATCTTCATATGGTCTCAGTCAACCGTGAACCAACGCTGATTGTTCCCCAATCTTGCGTAGCCTGAAGGTTCTTATGAGCACCCGCAAACTCATCCTCTCGGCCATTGCCTGCGCATTGATCATCATCCTGGCTGGTGGCGCAAAAATCTTCCAGATGTCCAGCGACACCATCACGGTAGAAGTGTTTGCTCTCGGTACCGAGCGAACATTGGCCGATATGACTGTCACTGTTGATTCGATCTCCCAGAATGCCGATGCCACCATTGCCCATGTCACGATGGTCGGAGTCGAAGGCGCCGATGCCACAGAGGGCTGGCGGTTGTTGGCGGGGGGCACAGTGTTGTCGCCGATTGCTTTGCCGGTAGGAACGCTTGGTGTGCCGTGTGCCACCACCACTGCCGACGTTGTGGCCTCATGCGACATGGCATTTCCCGCGTCTGAAGGGTCTGTAACGATTGCGTACCTTCGAGCGGGCCTCCAATCTCAGTGGTCTCGACAGTAGGAACGGCTACCGTTGTAGGGGAATACAACGGCGTATTCACGTGATTGGAGATAACCCCCATGGCTGAACCATTTGATCTTGTGGTCGTTGGCGGCGGACCTGGTGGGTACGCATCTGCGTTTTATGGTTCCTCTGCTGGACTATCGGTGGCTCTTGTGGAAAAAGACACCATCGGCGGAACATGCCTGAACCGTGGGTGCATCCCTGCGAAAGCATTTCTTGAAACCGCAGCCGCTCGTCGCCATGTTGAACATGCAGCCGAGTTCGGAATTGAAGCAACTCTTGGAGTAACCGATTTCGCAATTGCTCAAGCGCGTAAACAAAAGATTGTCGATGGCTTAGTCAAAGGTCTCACTGGTTTGGTGAAAGCAAAGAAAGTGACGTATGTGCTTGGGGTTGGTGCCTTGAACGCAGATAACTCAGTCACTGTTACTGCTGCAGACGGAACCAAGACTGAACTCGTCGGCAAAAATGTCGTACTTGCTGCAGGAAGTGTTCCGCGCGTCATTCCAGGTTTTGAGCCTGGTGGTCCTGTCATGACTTCCGATGAAGTGTTGATGCTTGATCGCGTTCCTGCGCGCATCGCCGTTATTGGTGGAGGCGCAATCGGATGTGAATTTGCTTCAGCGTTTGTTGACCTTGGCGCAGAAGTCACCATTTTGGAGGGCTTGCCAAAGATTCTTCCTGGCCTTGACGCCGACCTTGCAAATGTTGTGGTTCGTTCGTTCGGAAAGAAAAAAATCGCTATCAAGACTGGTGTTGCAGTTACTGGCCACACACCAACTGGTAACGGATCAACAGTCGTTTCATTCGGTGATGGCGAAAAACTTGAAGTTGACGCAGTCATCGTGTCTATCGGACGCCGTCCTTTCACTGATCAATTAGGACTTGCGAATACCAAGGTTGCAGTGAGTGATCGTGGATTCGTAGAAGTTGATGCATATTGCCGCACGAACGTTGCAAGTGTGTATGCAGTTGGTGACCTCATCAACACACCGCAACTTGCGCACGTTGCCTACGCCGAAGCAATTCTCGTGGTGAAACAAATTCTTGGCGAGACAGCAATTCCTGTTGATTACGACCGTGTTCCGTGGGCGATTTATTGCAGTCCTGAAGTTGCATGGGCTGGCCCCGGAGAAGAAGCAGCAAAAGCTGCTGGATACGACGTTGTTGTGGCAAAGCATCAATTCCGTTCCAATAGTCGCGCAATGATCATTGGAGAACTTGACGGACTTGTGAAAATCATTGCTAAGAAAAACCCAGACGGCACTGCCGGACAAGTTCTTGGAGTCCACATGGTTGGACCATGGGTCACAGAACAACTCTCTGGCGGTTACTTGGCTGTGAACTGGGAAGCAACAGTAGAAGAAATTGCTCATTTCATTCAGCCACATCCGAGCCTCTCCGAACTTTTCGGCGAGACTGTTATGTCACTCACCGGCCGAAGCATCAACGCGTAACATTCAGGAAACACACATGGCAGAGATCACACTTCCTCAACTTGGCGAAACAGTTACCGAAGGAACCATTACGAAATGGTTCAAAAAAGTCGGCGACAGCGTTGCACTTGACGAACCATTGTTCGAAGTGTCGACAGACAAAGTTGACACGGAAGTGCCGTCGCCAATTTCTGGTGTTCTCACTGAAATTCGTGTAGCCGAGGGCGACACCGTTCCTGTCGGCACCGTCATCGCTGTTGTCGGCGACAGTGCCGCTGTGGCACCGGCAGTCGCTCCTGCCGCTTCGGCGGCTGCACCTGCGCCCGCACCCGTCCCTGCACCGGCACCCACCCCTGCCCCTGCTCCTGCACCAGCTGCGGCTCCAGCGCCTGCTCCCGTCGCTTCGGCGCCGACATCGTCCGGCGGTTCAAGCACGGTGTTGTCGCCGGTTGTGCGCAAGCTCATTGCTGAAAACAATCTCAACGCCGCGTCAATTACAGGTACTGGTCCTGGTGGCCGCATTACGCGCGACGATGTTCTCGCTGCAATTTCGCGCGGTGGTGCAACAAGTGCAGCGCCCACAGTTTCAGCGGCTCCAACAGCTGTTCCCGCACCAAGTGCGCCTCAGCGTGCTGCAGTTCCGAAGGCAGTTGCCGGTGCTCGAGACGAAGTTGTCGCATTGTCAAAGATTCGTCAGGTGACAGGCGCACACATGGTGGCAAGCAAGGCCATTAGCCCTCATGTTCTCAGCGTTGTCGAAGTTGACTATGCAAATGTTGATGTCACCCGACTTCGCGTCAAAGAAGAATTCAAAGCGCAGGAAGGCTTCAGTCTTACGTACTTGCCGTTTATTGCACGCGCAGTTGTTGACGCATTGGCAGACTTCCCACACATGAACGCGTCCCTTGCCGACAATGAACTCATCGTTCATCGGTATGTTGACCTTGGCATCGCAGTTGATCTTGATTATCTCGGTCTTCTCGTTCCCGTAGTGCGCGATGCTGAGGGCAAACGTCTTCGTGCCTTGTCGCGTGAGATTAATGATCTTGCTGCACGCACACGTAGTCGTCACTTGTCTCCTGATGAGATTTCGGGTGGAACTTTCACCATCTCGAACAATGGTTCTGCTGGTTCCGTTTTGACTATGCCAATTATCAATCAGCCTCAAGTTGCAATTTTGTCAACAGACGCAATTTCAAAGAAGCCTGTTGTTATTGAAGTGCCAGGATTCAGCGAGAGCATCGCTATTCATCCCGTGGGCAATTTGGCAATGGCATGGGATCATCGTGCATTCGACGGTGCATATGCCGCTGGTTTCTTGTCTCGCGTCAAACAGATATTGGAAACCCGCGACTGGTCGTCCGAGGTCTAGAGACCAATCGGAATGCTGTGTGCCAATGACTAGTAGCACTTCGCCATTACATGTTCGGTGGCTTGGATCAGTTCCGTATACCGATGCGTTAGCAATTCAAGATTCAATGTTTCGCCACGGCACAGATAACCGTTTGTTGTTGCTTGAGCACCCTCATGTTTTCACGTACGGACCGTCTGCTGACCTAGAGAAGAATTTGCGATGCGACCCTGCTGCGGTTGGTGCAGATTTTGTTGCTGTGAAGCGCGGGGGAGACATCACGTATCACGGTCCAGGTCAATTAGTTGGTTATCCGTTATTGACATTGCAAGGCAAGAACGGCAACGACACACCGCCAGATTCTCCGGCCTATGTGCATGCGCTTGAGCAAGTGGTCATTGATGCCTTACATGAAATTGGGCTGACCAATGCGGCGCGATTTAACGGTTACCCGGGTGTGTGGCTTGATAGTGATACAGCGACCCCTCGAAAAATTTGCGCCATTGGTGTTCGCGTCGGTCGTGGTCGCACGATGCACGGGTTTGCCATCAACGTTCATACTGACCTTCAATACATGACCAACAACATTGTTCCTTGTGGCATTGCGGAATATCCCGTCACGTCAGTCGCAGCTGAAGGAATTGATATCACCATGAAACAGATGGTTGATGTGGTGACTATGCATGCAGCAAAAGCATGGGGTGGTTCTGTTGCAGAGCGTCAAGATATTGCATGGAAGCACACACCAGAAGATTTGTCAGCGTTTTCACGAGGCGAGGGCCCCGGAACTCCAGTACGCATGTTGAGCAGGCTTGCTCGCGCTGGCGTGAAAGATGCCATCGAGTTGTCAGAACACAAACCTGATTGGATTCGTCCGCGTGTTTCCCTGGGACCTGAAGTTCTCGAAGTAAAAAAGACTTTGCGTGATCATTCGTTGGTCACTGTGTGCGAAGAAGCCGGTTGCCCCAACTTGTCTGAGTGTTGGAGCGATGGAACCGCAACATTTATGGTGCTTGGCGAACGGTGCACACGGGCATGTGGGTTTTGTCTGATTGATACCAGCAAGCCACAGGCGCCAGATGCCGATGAGCCGGCGCGCATTGCTGCAGCAGTTGCCGAAATGGGATTGTCGTATGTGGTGCTTACCATGGTGGCGCGCGATGATCTGGCCGATGAGGGAATGGGGCACATTGCACAATGTGTTGCCGCTATTAAAGACCTTGACCCATCAATCCAAGTCGAAACTCTGATCTCTGATGCGCGAGGAACTGTTTCTCTCGACATCATTTTGAACGCCGCGCCTGATGTCTTGAATCACAACGTGGAAACGGTGCCTCGTTTACAACGAGCAGTGCGGCCATCGGCTGGATATGCGCGCAGTTTGTCTGTGTTGTCTCGTGCTAAGGCGCATGGGCTTACCGTGAAGTCCGGCCTCATCGTAGGAATGGGCGAGACCGATGACGAAGTGTTTGGCGTGCTTGCTGACCTTGCAGCCATTGGTGTCAACATTGTGACAATTGGCCAGTACCTTCGACCTACCTCGCATCATTTGCCTGTGTCGCGCTGGGTGGAACCCTCAGTATTTGATTCGTACAAGCGCGTAGGGGAGTCGCTTGGTATCGGGCATGTTGAATCAAGCCCGCTAACACGGTCGAGCTATCACGCAAAAGAGTCTGCTGCCCATGCCGTACCTGTCAAGATTGGATCCCGATGAGTTCTACAGTTTCTGAATCAACATTTCGCAGTCGCCTTGAAAGAGCTCGTGCTGAAATGGCGCGCACCGGTGTTGATGCACTGATTTTGTCTCTCGGACATGATCTGCCGTATCTCACCGGTTACTTGGCAATGCCATTAGAGCGCCTCACCATGTTGGTTGTTCCACGTGAAGGCGATGCTTCGTTGATTATTCCCCGGCTTGAAGCTCCTCGCGTTACTGAGATGCGAAGCGTCTTTTCTCTCGTTACGTGGAATGAAACTGATGACCCCGTTGCATTGGCGCACAAGCTGCTCGGATCGGCCCGCACTATCGCTGTTGGTGACCAGATGTGGTCTCGCTTCCTGGTTGATTTGTTGAAGTTCCGGCCTGATGCGAAATATGTTCGCTCAGTTGTCGTTATGGAAGCGTTACGGTCACGTAAAGATGCGGCAGAAATTGCAGCCCTAGTGACTGCTGGTGCTGCGGCCGACAGAGTTGCTGCGCAATTGCAGGCTGGAGATATTCCGCTTGTTGGTCGCACTGAAGCTCAAGTATCTGCAGATATCTCAGCGCGCCTTTTAGCCGAGGGTCATCAAGTAGTGAACTTTGCAATTGTTGCTGCTGGCGAAAATGCTGCAAGCCCTCATCACCATGCCGGAGATCGAGTTATCAAGCATGGTGAAATTGTGTTGTGTGACTTTGGTGGCACGATGAACGACTACTGCAGTGACATCACGCGGTGTGTCCATATTGGAGAGCCACCATCTGACATTGCTGAGGCATACAGCGTGTTGTTTGAGTCGCAAGCTGCAGGTGTAGCCGCTGGAATCATTGGTTCATCGTGTGCCGGAGTTGACGCTGCATCACGTGGCGTTATTGACGCAGCCGGGTTTGGTGAATGGTTTGTGCACCGTACGGGGCATGGCATTGGCATGGAAGCCCACGAAGATCCGTACATGGTTGCCGGAAACGACACTCCGATTGCTGTAGGTCACGCCTACAGCGTTGAACCAGGCATTTACATACCAGGCAAGTGGGGCATGAGGCTTGAAGACATTGTTGTGGTAGCAGCCACAGGCCCTCAGCCTGTAAACCACACCAATCACCACTTGGTTGTATTAGACCGTTGACCGAGAACCCCCATGATCAAACTTGATGTAGCAACTGTCCTTCTTCAATGGTCGACTGGCGGACTTCTGTTCTTGTGGTTCACCACGCGTAAACACGAAATCAGTGCAGGGTACGGATGGTTGTTGCGTGGAACTTTTTGTGTTCTTGCGGCGGGTGCTGCAGCTGCTGGCATCGCCACTGAGTTTGTTCCGGTGCGAGACATTGCGGCAATTGGTGTCGCAGTAGTTGCCATTGCAACTGTTCGTCGCACGAATGTGACGTTAGATCTTCTCGGACCAGCAATCGGTGCGATCGGTCTCATTGCAGCGGCTGTGCACGCAACGGATGGTGTTGGCAATATCAGCACAAACCTTTTGCGAGTCGCCGTGGGCACAGTTTTTCTTGGCGCCATCAGCGACGCCATGCTGCTTGGTCATTGGTACTTGGTGCAGCCAGGAATGCCACGTTCGATTTTGAATGAACTAGTTGGTGCACTTCGTTGGATTCTGCCGATTGAAATTGTGGTCATGCTGATGCCAACAGGGATGATTAGCGTTCTCACCGGCTCTGTGGACGACGGCTGGAACGGCACCCTCGGATGGTTCTGGGTGGCCTGCGCCGTAACAACTGCTGTCCTCATTGAGGTCACGCGGGCTGCTCTGAAAGAGCGCAGTTATTCCGCCGTCATGGCAGCGACGGGCTTGCTGTATTTGGCAATCCTCACCTCATTTGGCACCGATCTCGTGGCGCGGGCTGTCCTCGCCTAGTTTTGGCAAATGGAAACTTTCGAACGCACCATCTACAACGCCGAGCACGAACAGTTTCGTGCGGCTTTTCGCCAGTGGTTAGATAAAGAAATTGTCCCTCATCATGAGAAGTGGGAAGCAGACGGAATTGTTCCGCGCGACATTTGGCTAGCCGCCGGAAAGCTTGGCTTTCTCGGTTACCACGTACCAGAACAATATGGCGGTGGCGGAGTGAACGATTTCAAATTCGGCGCCATCATGCAAGAGGAAGTTTCTGAGACCGGAGTCATCGGAAGTGCAAATGGCATGACACTCCACAACGACATCGTGTTGCCGTACTACTTAGGACTTGCAACTGAAGACCAGAAGCAACGCTGGCTTCCGAAAATGGTAAAAGGTGAACTGATTGGTGCATTGGCCATTACTGAACCAAACACTGGTAGCGATGTGGCTAACGTTCGCACATCGGCTGTTCGTCATGGTGATGCATGGGTAGTGAATGGCGCAAAGACTTTTATTACGAACGGCATCAATAGTGACCTGATTATCACTACGGTGCGCACCAATGATCAACCGGGCCATCGTGGGTTGTCTTTGTTGATTCTCGAACGCGGGATGAAGGGTTTTGAGCGTGGACGTAACCTCAGCAAACTTGGCATGCATGCACAAGACACTGCTGAGTTGTTTTTTACCGATGTTGAAGTTCCGAGTGAGAACGTGTTGGGCGTTGAAGGCCAAGGATTCGTGTACTTAATGCAGAACTTGGCGCAAGAACGTCTCACTATGGCAGTGGGTGGTGTCAAAGTGGCATCGTCGGCTCTTCAGGCAACACTCGATTACACAAAAGATCGCAAAGCGTTTGGTCAGTCCATCGGATCATTCCAAAATTCAAAGTTTGTTCTGGCTGAGATTGCAACAGAAGTTCAAATTGCCCAGGTCTATGTAGACCGGTGCATTGAGTTGCACTGCGAAGGACGTCTGTCCGCTGAACAAGCAGCAGCTGCAAAGTTCTGGGTGACTGAATTACAGAACAGAGTTGTCGACAAGTGCCTGCAGCTTCACGGCGGATATGGCTACATGCTGGAATACCCAATTGCGCGTGCATGGGCTGATAGTCGTATCCAAACCATCTACGGCGGAACCACAGAAATTATGAAAGAGATCGTGGGCAGAAGCCTCACGAAGTAATCAGAAAATAATTCCCGCTGCTCGCAGTGCGGCTGCATCTAGGCCAAGAGACGAGACGATTTCGTTTGAATGAGCACCCATCGCAGGAGCAGGTGGCTGCATTTTCGTTGGCGTTCCCTTAAAACGTGGTGCATTGCGCACTTCTCGCATGCTGCCTGCCTGAGGGTGGTCGCGAATAAAGAATGTTTCGTTGTGAATGACTTGTGGGTCGTCGACAACCGTGGCCAAAGTATTGAGTCCTGAAGCCGGTACGTCATGAACCAATGCACCTTCTAGGAAATCATGGACAGAAATAGTTGACAATTGACGAACAACGATCTCCTTGAGAGCAACTGCATTTACCGCACGTGCTTCGCGATCTTTGAAACGTTCGTCTACTGCTACCTCGGGTACGCCGAGAGCGGCGCAATAGCCTTCAAATTCAGATTGCGTGACAACGGATGACGTTGCGTAACCGTCTTTGAATTCCATCGCTGAATAGGCCGATGAAATCGTTGGGGTGCGAAGCGCATCCTCGTCGAGAAGGGCAACGTCCATTGCGCAGTCGGGCCAGGTGAATGAAATTGCGGCATCAAGCATGGAGATAGTGATGTGTTGCCCACCTGCGCCGCGTTCGCGCGCGAACAGCGCAGCGGTTATTGCTTGGGCGACGGTGTATGCCGTTACTTTGTCACAAATGAGATGCTTGAAAATTGCAGGCTTTCCAGTTGTCGCATCTGTTTGAACAGAAGCAAGACCTGAGGCTGCCTGAATGACATTGTCATATACGCGACGATTGCTACTGGGGCCATCTACTCCAAAGCCTGCGATGGAGACATACACAATGTTCGGGTTGATGGCACTCACATCTTCGTAACCAAAACCTAAGCGTTCAACTGCACCTGGACGAAAGTTCTGAATGAGAACATCAGCAGTTGCGACAAGGGAACGAAGAACTTCAGTCCCTTCAGGCTTTTTTAGGTCAACCACGAGTGATTTTTTGCCACGATTGTGCAACGCATAAATGCCCGTGATGCCGTTCTTTTGCGAGCCGAGGTAGCGCATCATGTCGCCGAGTCCCGGTGACTCAACTTTGATGACTTCTGCCCCTTGGTCTGCAAGCGTCATGCCTGCAAGTGGTCCTGAAATCATCACGGACATGTCAACGACACGAATGCCAGTGAGTGGTCCTTGGCTGTGATCAATGCTCATGTTGGTGCCCCCGTTGCAACTAATGGCCATGGTCGTTCTCTTTCAAGACGTAATGCAAGCTCGAGAAGAGTTTGTTCGCTGAAATGAGGTCCGATGATTTGTAGTCCAACAGGAAGTCCGTCAACAAAGCCCGCAGGCACTGAGATGCCGGGGTTTCCATGCAAGTTGCACGGGAATGTCAATAGTCCATTGTTTCTGCCGCCAGCCTTGATGCCTCCGAAGGTGTTCGGAAGTGGGCCCTCAGCTGCAAATGCAATATCAGGATTCGTTGCTGTGATGACTAGGTCAACTTCGTCAAAGATCTGGCTCATTCGCAGGTTCACGGCTGCACGGCGCGCTTCAATTTTCGTACGCTCTGCTTCGCCGTAACGACCTTCTGTTAATTGCAATCCAGCACGCATCTCTGGTGTTAAGTCGTCTGCACATGCTGGCCACATGTCGCCGAGTGCTGCTCTAATTTCAATCATTCCGCTGATTGACCACGCAGCGCCCATTCGAGGCAGTTCCGTGTTCACGCCGTCAATGCGACGTAGGCCGGCAGATGCGACGAGATGGTCAGCTGCTTCCAGCAATACGTTCCACATTGCGGGAGACAGAACAGCGCCATCCCAATCTTGAACGATTGCGACGCGTAGACCTGCGACATTCACTGTGCCGAGTGCATTTTCCCATCCCTCGACTCGTTGCAGGCTGAGAGGATCAGTTGAATGATGCCCATTACACACATCAAACCACCGAGCAGTGTCGCGCACGCTGCGAGTCATGCCTCCAGTTGTGACAGTGAGATTGCCGTATTCAACGTGAGGCCCGCGAGGAATGCGACCAAAGGTTGACTTCAAGCCAACAAGTCCAGTGAATCCGGCCGGAATACGAATAGAGCCACCGCCATCGCCACCAGTTCCGAGCGCGAACAAACCACCAGCAACTCCTGCTGCACTTCCGCCAGATGATCCTCCCGGTGTTCGAGTTGTATCCCATGGATTGCGAGTGACGCCGTTCAACACGGTGCGTGTGACATTGACACCACCAAATTCGCTTGCAGTGGTGAGACCAAAATGATTAGCACCAGCAGCAATGAGACGAGAGATCATTGTTGAAGTGTGTTCTGATTTCCGATCTGCAAACGGAACGGACGCTTCTGTTGATGGCCAGCCTTGCACGTAGTCAAGTTCTTTCACACCCATTGGCACTCCACCGAAGGGGAGTGAAACATCTGCATGCGTTGCGCGCTCTAGTGCGCCATCGCTATCAAGAAATGACACACAGTTCAATGAGCTGGTGGCAATTGCGGACAATGTCGCTTGCATTTCTTCTATCGGGGACCTTCGTCCTGCTCTGAATTCGTCTACTAGCGAACATGCATCGCCTTGCCATGGTGTACCAGTCATATGTGCAATTTAGTCCACGAACCAAACCTTCGACCCTGACGGAAAACATGCGAGCAAGTAAGGTAGGAACGCTCATGGATAGTCGTGCTTTTCTCGGTCTGCAACAGACCCATAATCCCTATCGTTGGCATCTTCCCGTTGATCGTCGGCTCTGCACGGGCGGGAACTTCTTATATGGCGGTACCGCCCTCGGTGCAGCCATCTCGGCAATGGAAGGCACAACAGGCAGAAATGTCATTTGGACCACTGCTCAGTACCTCAGTTACGCCCGCCCTGGCGAAGTCATGGATATCGATGTCATTGTGCCGGTTGAGGGCAACGCCATCACGCAGGCTCGCGTTGTGGGCCACGTGGGCGAGCGTGAAATCATCACAGTAAATGCGGCGCTCGGTGATCGTAATTTTGAACATTCTGGGCAATTCGTTACGGCGCCAGAAGCAGGCAGACCAGAAGAATATGAGAACTGGCGGCATCGTCACATTTCTGAAGGCACCATTCATGATTTCATGGAAGAGCGTGTGGTGAAGGCCCGCAGTGATGAAGAACTTGATGGCACACCTGGTGACGGCCAAACAGTCATGTGGGCGCGCTTGCCGCAGGTCATTGAGGGTGTTGATGCGGCAACTCTTGGCGTGTTGGGCGATTTTGTTCCGCGCGGCGTTGGGCAAGCCCTTGGTATTCGTGGTGGCGGTAATTCGCTCGACAACACCTTGCGTGTCATGAACTTGGTTCCCACTACGTGGGTGCTTCTTGATATTCGCGTTCAAGGTGTTGCACGCGGTTTTGGGCACGGACTCGTGCATATGTTCGCTGAAGATGGAACTCTCATGGCAACCGCCAGTCAGAGTTGCATCGTTCGAATGTGGAAAGGTGATGACTAATGAATGCATACGGAGCAAAGGGCCAACATGGCTTGCCGGTACGACCAGGCATGACCGTGCCGTTACCAGGCCCACTACATACTCATAAAGACAAACTGTCAGAACTCGCTGATATGGGATATACCGACATCTGGTCTGCAGAAGCAGATGGTGCAGATGCCTTTACACCGTTATCGCTTGCCGCTGCATGGGAACCACGTTTGCGTCTCGGCACTGCAATTGTCCCCGCATACACACGTAGCCCGGCTTTGTTTGCACAATCTGTGGCGTCGCTTGCTGATGCTGCACCTGGTCGTTTTGCAATCGGTGTCGGATCTTCTAGCAACGTCATTGTTGAACGATGGAATGGCATTCCGTTCGAAGAGCCATACAAGAAGGTGCGCGATGTTGTTCGCTTTCTGAATGATGCCTTTAGTGGCGAGAAAGTTACGAAGGAATACGACACCTTCAAGGTTGACGGATTTCGTTTGGGCATAAAGCCAGAAGTGAAGCCGCAAATTCTCATCGCAGCTTTGCGTGAAGGCATGTTGCGCCTTGCTGCTCGTGAAGCAGATGGGACAATCATCAACTGGCTGAGCCCTGAAGATGTCACACGCGTCGCAGAAGTAGTGCATGGTGCTGCAGAAGGAACACCAAAGGAAATCGTTGCGCGTATCTTCGTGTGCCCTTCTACAAATACTGAAGCAGTGCGTTCCATGGCTCGTTTTGCAATCGCGGCCTACCTCAACGTGCCTGTCTATGCCGATTTCCACCGATGGCTCGGCCGTGGAGACCTGTTGAAGGGAATGTGGGATAACTGGAAGGCTGGGGACCGTAAGGCCGCACTCGCAGCCATTCCCGACGAGGTTGTTGATGCTCTGATTATTCACGGGTCACCGGAATATTGCCGTGATCGCATTCGCCAGTATTTCGATAATGGAGTTACCACATCAACTCTTGCCATCATGCCATTTGATCCTGAATTAAAACATTGGGATGCAGTTCGTTCGTTGTCGCCGTCGGCGCACAATTAATTCCTTACTGCCGCAATGTCTGACAATCCCGTCAAAGGAGTAACGAAAGAAGGCTGGAAACTTCTTCGAGAAACATTGATACCGCAACGTAAGGGCTTGATGGCAGGTGTTGCTGTTGGTCTGTCATGGTCTGTTGGAAAGATGGCGGTTCCACAGCTCACGCGCTATGCGATTGACCGCGGAATTAGCAAGAACGGCTCATTGCTGTTTTGGACGTCCACAATTCTTGTTGCTGCTTTAGTCGCTGGTGTTTTTGCAGGCTGGCGTCGCTTCATTGCATTCCGTGAAAGTCGCCTGACAGAAACTGTTTTGCGCGAACGTCTCTTTGCACAAATCCAAGGCCTTCATGTGGGTTTCCACGACCGCACGCAAACTGGCCAACTAATGAGTCGTGCCTCCAGCGATCTGCTGCAAGTGCAGGGCTTCGTAGTCAACATTCCCATTTTCGCATCACAGGTCACCATGGTGTTCGGCGTCGTTGCGGTTCTCTTCCTCACTGATCCTGTGTTGGCAGCAGTTGCATTAGCGCCATTGCCATTCATCAATATTTCTGCCAGGTCGTTTTCGCACAAGATTCACCCAACAGTTCTCGCGGTACAACAAGAGCAGGCTCAGTTGGCAAGCGTTGTCGAAGAATCAGTTTCGGGAATTCGCGTCATCAAAGGCTTTGGTGCTGAAGCTGTGCAGCAGGCCAAGTTAGAAATTGAAGCCGACGACATTCGTCGTGAATCTATGAAAGCTGCGCGCATCCGTAGTCGTTTCCTTCCAGCTATCGACTTACTTCCTGGGCTCGGACTGGTTGCAGTTCTCGGACTTGGTGGCCACCGTGTCATTGATGGTGACATGTCCTTGGGCGGACTAGTCGCGTTCAATGCGTATCTCACCATGTTGATCTGGCCAATGCGCAACATTGGTATGACTGTTGCCATGGGGCAGCGCGCAGCATCTGCGTTGATGCGCATTCATGAAATCTTGGCAGTTGTGCCGGCAATTGCTGACCCACCGCACCCCCTGCACCTTCCACAAGCCGCCGTGGCTCAACCTGTTGGTGCAGTGAAATTCGAGAACGTTCGCTTCGGATACGAGATTGGCCATACAGACATTCATGTTCTTAAGGGGTTCAACTTCTCTGTTGCGCCTGGAGAATCAGTTGCTATTGTCGGTGCGACTGGATCCGGAAAATCCACCATTGCGCGATTGTTGTTGCGGTTTTACGATCCGCAAGCAGGAAGCGTCAGTCTCGACGGCATCGACTTGCGTCAACTACGTCTTCCTGAATTACGACATTCAGTTGGTGTGGTGTTTGAGGACACTTTGTTGTTCCATGACACGGTGTCGGCCAACATTGCATTTGCAAAACCTGAGATTGATTTCTCCGTAGTGCAGCGAGCGGCAAAATTGGCCGGCGCTCATGACTTCATCATGCAGTTGCCGAATAAGTACGACACGTCATTAGGGGAGCGCGGTTACTCCCTCTCGGGCGGGCAACGCCAACGCATTGCCATCGCACGTGCCATTGTGGCTGACCCACGTGTACTGGTCCTTGACGATGCAACATCGGCAGTTGACCCAACAAAAGAACATGAAATTCGTGATGCCTTGTCTACTGTGATGCGTGGGCGCACCACATTGGTCATTGCGCACCGTCCGGCAACCATTGAATTAGCTGATCGGGTAGTGCTGCTCGATGAAGGTCGAGTATCTGCAACGGGTTCGCATCATGAGTTGTTGGAAACGAACGAGAAGTATCGCAGTGTCCTGGCTGCCATGACTAGCGCGGTGATTGAGTAGTCATGTACGCAGGAGGACGCGGAGGCGGTGGAGGCGGCGGCGGAGGTCGCGGCGGCCGCGGCATGGACGAGGATCAGAAGCTTGACCGCTCCCAAACACGGGTTGTGCTCATGCGCAGTTTCCGAATGGCTGGCGAGTTTCGCAAACAAGCAGTCCTGGCGTTAGGGCTTGTCATCATCACTGTGTTGTGCACGTTGGCAGGGCCAGTGCTTGTGCGTCACGGAATTGATGCCGGTATCCGTAAGGGCGATCGCGACGCACTTGATAGAACCGTCATTGCCTACATTGTGGTGGTCGTGATTGCGTATGTTGTTGGGCGCTGGCAGTACGTCGCTTTGAACTCGGCTGGTGAAGGCTTTTTGCGTCTGATTCGAATTCGAGTGTTTTCTCGTATGCAGAAGCAATCGATGGCATTCTTTGACCGCGAGAAGGCTGGAGTACTTGTCGCGCGAATGACTGCCGACATTGAATCGATGGCGGAACTAGTGCAATGGGGATTGATGCAGTTTCTCTCGTCATTCTTGTTGCTGTTCTTTGCGTTCTTTCTTTTGATGAGTCTGTCGTGGCAGCTCACACTGATCTCTCTTATTGTGTTCCCGTTCTTGATTCTGGCGACCATAAAGTTTCAACGTGATGCAAACACGGCGTACTTGGAAGTTCGCGACAAAGTTGGCGCAAACCTCTCTGCCCTGCAAGAGGGCATTACTGGGGTTCGGGTAATTCAGGCATACGCACGAGAAGACGAGCAGATTCGTCGATTTGAAGAATCAAACAGAGCGTTGTATCGCAGCCACATTCACAGTGTGAAAGTCAGTACGTGGTATTTCGGGCTTATTGAATTTGCTGGTATTGGTTCATCAGCACTCATTGTTGGTGTCGGTGGTTTGCTGGTGCACAATGGCACGGTGTCCCTCGGAACTGTTGTGGCATTCGTGTTGCTACTTGCCAGTTTGTTTGACCCTGTTCAGCAACTGTCACAGTTGTACAACACCCTGCAATCTTCTGCCGCTGCACTTCATAAGTTGTTTGGCATTATTGACGCAGTTCCTGACGTTGATGAATCTCCAAACCCCATTTCATTGCCAGCAGTTGGTGACGTGGTGGTAGAGAACATCACCTTCTCGTATGCAGGCGGCTCACAACCAGCATTGGAAAACGTGTCGTTGACACTCACTGCAGGCACGCGCCTTGCGTTGGTCGGCCCCACTGGTGCCGGCAAATCAACTCTCGCAAAGTTGATGGCACGTTTATATGACCCGCAATCTGGCACGGTGTCATATGGCGGTGTAGACCTTCGTCGAGCATCAATGGATGACTTACGTAATCGCATCGTTGTGATCCCCCAAGAAGGTTTCTTGTTTGACGGCACAATTCGTGACAACCTACGAATTGCAAAGCCAGATGCCACAGAAGATGAACTTCTCATCGCGCTCGACAAAATTGGTTTACGTGAACGATTTGAAGCCTTGCCAGAAGGCCTTGATACCGAAGTGCGTGAGCGTGGTTCACGATTGTCTGCCGGCGAACGTCAGCTTGTTGCATTGTCTCGCGCGGCTCTTATTGACCCTGCAGTGTTAGTGCTTGACGAAGCAACGTCGAACCTTGACCCAGGTACTGAGATGTTGGTGGAAGCTGCTCTTGAGAAACTGATGACTAATCGCAGTGTCATTGTTGTTGCTCATCGCTTGTCTACGGTGCAGCGCGCTGACAAAATTGCGGTTGTGGCAGATGCACATATTTCGGAGATTGGCACACACGACGAGCTGATTGCGCTGAATGGTCATTACGCATTACTTGCGTCTACGTGGAATAAAACCCAACCCCACTAAGCGTTCACCAGCAATTCAGTACGAATTGTTAGAGACTGGTTTTGCCCGTAATTGTCCCCAAAATACTGTGTTACGGTGCCTTTTCAGCCACAGATGAAAATTGATTTTGAAGGAAACAACATGCCAGAAGTACTCAAAGAAGTAACAAGAGTAATGAATCTCTACATTGACGGAGCCGGCAACGGTAACGCTGATCAAATGAATGAGGCGTTTCATAGCAGTGCGCACTGGTTTGGTGCAATGGATGGGGTCGATTACGACATGGACAAAGAAGGTTTCGTCGCACTGATGGTTGAAACACCAGGGCATCCTTCAATGTCGGAGATTGTTGACATTCAAATCGATGGAACGGCTGCACGAGCAACTGTGAAAGAAGAAGGATTTTGGGGAACAGCCTCGTTTACTAATTTCTTCAACCTGTCAATAGTTGATGGTTGCTGGCAGATTACAAATAAGACTTTTGCTGTCACCGGCGGTGGGCACGCTTAATCGCGACTGAAGCTCGCTTACTGCGTGTGCAGTGAAGTGAGTCGGCGAAAGATTTCAACTTCTTTGCTGTCGTATGGCGATCCGTCACGGTGAAGAAGTTCGTGGAACCACGGTTCTTCATCTGTGACTGGCTCTGTCCAAGAGCGCCATGGAAAACGAGTCTGGGTTCTCCCATCAACGAAACCCCAGTTGATGGCGCCTACGCCATATTCAGCAAAGACTTCTAGAAGATCAACTGTAGAACCGGCGGTGCGAGCCAGCCATTCCGTACAGAGGAGTGGTCGGCCAAATGTCTTGAGCGATTCAATTACTGCAGTGAGTTTCTCGCGAGGTTCGTAGCAATGAAACGAAATGATGTCACTGCGGTTCAGTATGAGTTCATTCAACGTGTTTTCAACAGGTTGCCACTGTGTGTTGTATTCCCAAATACCAACTGTCAAAGGTTGTGATGGTGAAATCTCTTGTGCCCAATCGAAGACCTGCGACACCAGTTCTGTTGCTGTCTTGACTTTGTCATCACGTGAACCGAGTGTCAACGTGACAACGTCCACCTGGTCTGGTTCATTGAAGAGATCCCATGCGAGAACTCGCGGGTCATTTTTAAATCTCGTAATAACTTCCTGCACGTATTCCCGTAGATCTGACCAACGGGAACGGTCATAGAAGATCTCAGAACCAGGACTTTGTACCCACATGGCGTTATGAAGCCGTGGTGCAGGTTCTCGCTGGACACCTAGCTTCGGTTTCGGATTCCACACTCCGTCAAAAAGTACGGGGACTACTCCGATTCCGTGTGACTGTGCGACAGAGAGAACAACATCTATCCGATCAAGAAAGTTCTTCGGCGAATCCGTGAACAGAAGATCATGGAGATAAAGACGAATGGTGTTCATGCCAATATCTGCGGCCCAACCCAATTCTTTACTGATGGTTTCAATGTCAAATGTTTCTGACTGCCACATTTCCAATTGATTACCGGCAGTTGACGGACTGAAATTGCAGCCGACTAACCACCCCGTGCTGTTATTCCAGTCGTGTGCCTGTTCGGCGGTCCATCGGTCAGTCGTCATTGACCTATCTAATCGTGCAGAGACGAGACCGAACGAGCCGCACGATTAGTCGCGAGCTACGAAGTATTTTGACTTCGGGTGATGACAGATAATCGCTGAGGT
>Ga0209444_10000435_pt1 | contig 22989 bp, 18 predicted proteins | sample LauGreFaBDMM15DN_2_FD_188215 | JGI IMG/M metagenome (GOLD analysis project Ga0209444, IMG submission 188215) | Freshwater lake microbial communities from Lake Michigan, USA - Fa13.BD.MM15.DN (SPAdes) (version 2) | ecosystem: Environmental > Aquatic > Freshwater > Lake | place: Lake Michigan... | reverse complement strand
GTTGGCAGTGATCGATGGCATCGGCGAGATCCATGCGCGGACTATAGACTTTTTCCGGGCGGGAGCAAGGCATTGGCGAAGAGCAGTCCGGCGACGAGGGATACAAACATCATCAACGCTTGGCTGCTCGATTGGCTGCCCGCGATGACTTGCGTGCCGCTGACCCATTCATTCAGAAGCATGTAGGTGGTGCTGCCAGGGACAAGTAGGATGATGCCTTGTGTCGAGAGAACAGACGATGGAGCGCGCGCGATTCTGGCAAAGAGATTGCTGTAGAGCCCCACTGCGAGGGCGCCGAAAAACATTCCAACGATCAGTCCGAAGGTGGCGCCGCAGAATTTCGCTGTGAAAAAAGCAATCGCGCAGGCGATGATGCCCCAGATGCACTTGCGCATCGGGATATCGAAGGCAATGTTCAGGCTAAACGCGAGCAAGAGCACAGCGGGGATGTTTTTGTAGCCGGGGAGCAGTCCCGATGCAATGATCGGAGCGGTGCTTGGCCACAACAGGGAGGCTAGCGACACGCCCATGATCGCTCCGAAAAGCAAGAGCAAGAGATTCATGATCGCATCGACCAATCGAGAGCTGCCGGAGACGAGATGGCGTGCGGAAATTTCACTCATCGCCACGGTGAGCGAGAGTCCAGGGATGAAAACGAGGATCGATGATAAAATGACGAAGGGCACATTGACCTCGATGCCGCGCGATGCGATGATTTGCGCGACGACTCCGGATAAAAATGGTGCGAGAATTTTTAGCAAGGCTGCCATGCGTTCGCGTCGCTGAATCAGGTAGTGAAGCAGAAATGTCATGACGCAGAGCGCCAGCGAGATCCACACATCGTGCAGATGATTGGACAACAATGCCGCAAATGCACCACCGGTGATGATCCAGGAAAGCCCTTGCATCCATCGCGAATAGAGCGGTGGTGACGCAGCGAGCCGTGGCAATTGATCCATGCCTTCCTCAAGGCTGGTCTTGCCCGTGTGGATGCTCTCGATCAAGGTGTCGATCATCCACAAGCGACCGAGATTCATTTCTCCTGGCTCGACGCGTTCGATGTGAATTTGCTGATCCACTTCATCTTCCTGCCAAAACGCGCAGGTGAATCCTGTCGGGGTGAAAAGAAAGTGCCCTTGTAGGCCGACCATGCGGCTGACATTGCCGAGATGTTTCTCGATGCGATGGCTCGATGCCCCGCAGCTATGCAGTGCTCTGCCAAGCTGGATGACAAAACGTGTGCGCTTGCGGTAATCAGCAGGGTCCATGAGGGTGAGGCGCTTACTCTATCGGAGGACTCTGGGGTTGACAATGCAAAAGGACTCGCACAGATTGTCGTCGATGAATTCACTACGTATGGGAATTGTAGGAGTTGGCCGCATGGGCGCCAACATGGCACGTCGTCTCAAAGATCTTGGATACGTGATCGGAGGTGTGTATGATGTGCGTGGCGAATCAGCCGATCAACTGGCTACGGAGCTTGGATGCCCTGCGCACCGCAGTCTAGCAGCCGTGACCGCGAGCGCTGATGTAATCCTCACCGTTGTCACTGATGATGCGGCGATGCGTGGCATTTTCTCGGGTGATGATTCACTGCTCCTCGCCGATGCTACGGGAAAATTGTTCATCAACTGCGCGACGGTCAGTCCTCAGGTGCATGAGGAAATTTCTGCTGCCTGCGATGCCGTAGGCGCTGCTGCTCTGGAAGCCTGCATGGCATCGAGCATCACGCAAGCTCGCGAAGGCTCACTGTATTTGATGATCGGTGGCCGTGAATGCGATTACCAAAAAGCCGAACCGCTGCTTAAGGGCTTGTCCACCGCTTTGCGCTACGTCGGTCCCGTGGGTCAAGCGGCGAAGGTAAAAGCTCTCGTCAACATGGTGATGAACATCAACACGGCTGGACTCGCCGAAGGCCTTGGCCTCGGTGCCGCACTCGGTCTCGATCTCAACGTGCTGAAGGAAGTGTTTTCGCAAACCGGAGCCAACTCGCGTGTGTTAGTCACGGATGGTGATGACATGATTGCGCGTGAGCACGATTGCTACTTCAGCGCCTCTCATGCAGCCAAGGATAGTGGCATCGCAAATGCCCTAGCCGCACAAGCAGGAGTGGCCGTGCCATTGTCGCGCGCCACGCAAGCGCAATACGAAACGATGGTCAGGAAAGGCCTGGGCGAGCTTGATAAATCAGGAATTGCTGAGCTCACGTTCCCGGGACGTGGTGCTTGAATTTTCTAACAAATATTTCTAACAACTTCGATGTATTCATTTTCCCAAATCCGCAACGCACAAGGCGAGCGAATCGATGCCAGCTTTCACCCAGGTGAAAAAAATCAGACGCTGCTGATCCTTGGTCATGGTGTCACCGGTAACAAAGATCGACCACTGCTCGTCGCCTTGGCCGAGGGTCTTGCGGCTCGCGGTTGGCCCTGTATGCGCATCAGCTATGCCGGCAATGGTGAATCGGAAGGATCGTTCGCCGATTGTACTATCACCAAGGAAATTTCCGACCTGCAATCCGTCTTGGATACCTTGCCAGCTGGCACTAAGGTAGCGTATTGCGGACATAGCATGGGTGGTGCGGTAGGAGTGCTCACGGCGTTGCGCGACGAACGTATAGCTTGTCTGATCACCTTGGCTGGAATGGTGATGACGCGTGATTTTTGCCAACGTGAGTTCGGCGACGTCGTTCCTGATCAAGGCAACATGTGGGAGGATGAAACGTGCCCGCTTTCTCAAGCCTACGTTGACGACCTTCATCAACATCAGTCAACGCTCGCGGCTGCTGAGGCAATGATGGTGCCGTGGTTGCTTGTGCATGGCGGTGCCGATGATGTGGTGCCCATTGCTGATAGCGAGGCGGCCTTCGCCGTGGCTCCGCAGCCCAAAGAATTTTTGCGCATCGCAGGGGAAGGACATTCGTTTAGCGATGCAAGCTATCCTCAAGTGATCGATGCCATCGCGGCATGGTTGCAAGCCCACCACGGCTAAACAGGAGGATAATGCACCTTCCACAAGCTGAGACCATGAGCTGGGGCAATCATACCACAGCTTTTTGAGTCGCGTGGATCCAGCATCACTTTGATTTCACTAACAGAAATTTTTCCTTCGCCGATCTGCACCAGCGTGCCGACGATGGCGCGACACATTTTGTAGAGAAATCCCTCGCCTTCGAGTATGATGGTGAGCTCATGATCGATCGATACGATTTCACAGCGCTGAAGTCGGCGCACCGAGTTACCCAGTTCCCCCTCGCGGTTGACGGTGAAGGAGCGGAAATCATGCGTGCCGATCAAGGCTGCTGCCGCCTCACGCATGCTTGTTAGATTCAATCGCTTCGGCACATGCCATGCTCGATCGCGCAGCAGCGGATGCATCGCCGCATGATTCCAAATGGTGTAGCGATATTCTTTGCCTAAGGCATCGAAGCGGGCATCGAAGGAATCAGCCACGGCCTCGACAGTCATGATGCGGATGGTTTCGGGCAATCGTGCATTGAGTTGTACTGCAATCTGCGAAGCGGAAAATTTTTTGTTAGGCCATGAGCTGTGCGTGACGAGCTCCCGCGCATGCACGCCGCTATCGGTGCGGCTGGAGCTGATCAAGTTCGCCGCGCAAGAAAAGCATCGCTGCCAAGCTAACTCGATCTGATGAGCGACACCATGCTCGGCACGCTGCGAGCGCCAGCCTTCGTAAGGCGTGCCATCGTAGGCGATCGTGAGCTTGCATTTCATCCAATCAAATCACTGATCGAGCCGAAGTCTGGCAAGAACAATCGCTTATACATCCGACTCGCATAGCCGTCCGTCATTCCGGCAAGGAAGTCACAAATCAAGCGTGCCTTGTGCGATGCTTCTGTGGCTTGCTCGATTTCTGCCGCGGTATCGGCGCTGAGAAGTTGGAAATTTTGTCCATCGATGTGCCCCGGATGAATGTAGCGTTTTTCTAACAAATCCCACAGTGCGCGTAACATATGATTGCCCTTGTGTTCTAGTTGCTTTAGCTGCGGCGAGAGGAATACGACCTCGAAGGCCAGCTTCTTGAACAATGCCGACTCCGCTTTCACTGCTGGGTCCACGAGCAAATGATAGCGGTAGCGCTTGCTTTGGTGCGAGAGGAAATTCGTTTGCTCGATCAGCGATGTCGATTGAATGTAGCGGCCGATGCGCTTACCCACAAAGGGATCGACGCGGCGCTTTTGAATCGCTAGGATTAAATCACCCAGTGGTGTTCCAGCACTCGTCGCATGGTCATTTTTCTCCGCCCAGTGCATGATCTTGTCCGAGGTGAGAAATCCTGCACGCACACTATCCGAGATATCGTTCAGCGAGTAGGCCGTGTCATCCGCCCAGTCCATCACCTGGCACTCGATCGACTTGAAGCCATCGCGCGCCTTGCCAGGCGGCAGTTCTAACGGAAAATCATTTTCGCCCAATGCCCAGTGCAGAATCTGGTGCTGAAAGTCGTAAAGAAAATGATGCTTCGGCGTTTCACCGGTCGCTGATTTCAGCTCGGTCCACAGCGATTTGTATTTCAAAATGCTACCCACAAAGGCGCGGCTCGGGTCCATGCCCGTGCGCTTTGCCGAAAAAATCCGCTCGTGCAAAATGCGCAAGGTCTGGGCATTTCCCTCGAAGCCGCCATGTGCGCACATTAAGTAATTTAAGGTGCGCTCACCAGCGTGACCAAAGGGTGGATGCCCCAAATCATGCGAAAGACAGGCCGCCTCGACGAGATCAGGATCGATGAAATAATCGGGCGTGAGCGGTCCATCATTTTGAGATAGCAGGAAATGACAGATCGCCCGGCCAATCTGCGCCACCTCTAACGAATGAGTAAGCCGCGTGCGATAGAAATCGTACTCCCCACTCCAAAACACCTGCGTCTTGTTTTGCAATCGCCGAAAAGTAGGCGTGTGCAATACGCGGTCGCGGTCAATCTGGAAGGCCGAGCGATAATCCCCCGCATCCGACTTCCCCGATGGTCGTTCGATGTCCCAAGCGTTGTAAAACGTATTGCGCATGAGCCCGATCATACGCCGCCATCCGCGATGGGGAAAGGCAATTTATCGAACGGTGAAGAGACGCAATCTTATCGTCACAAAAAATGCAAAAATCACAAATTTCGTAATGTTGTGCATTTTGTGTTTGTTTGCGGCAAATGAATCGGCAGTCATGCTAAGATCGATTGCTAAAAATGATAATGCGTTTACCCCACACAATTTACCTTGCCAAATTCCTGTGCTCCCCGTATCAACTCCCACACCACTACCCCAAGCGCGATTAGCTCAGTGGTAGAGCACATCCTTCACACGGATGGGGTCGCAGGTTCGAACCCTGCATCGCGCACCATTTTTCTCATCCCTCCATTACCCGCTGCTGAGTTTGTTCCAGCTTCTGGGAAAGGCCATCATTGATGTTGTTTTTCCCTGCAAAAAGTCCTTCAGGGCCATCTGCGTGCAGGCTGTTGAATGGCGACTCGTAGAGTGCATTCGGTTCGATGAAGCCGCTTGCACTGAGTTCATCGATTACCAATTCGACGAAACGCATTTGTTGGGAGTTGAGGCTGCGGTCATCGAGATCGCGTTTGTGGGTTTTGGTGTCTTCGGGGAGGTTGAGAAATTCGAGGATGTTGGGGTCCTTAAAGATGTTTTCCGGGGAGAGGGGGGGCGGTTTCGCGCTCTGCCTCAGGGGCTTTGAGAAGCCGATTGTGCCAGCCGCAGCGGATGTTCCGTTCGAGCTGGCGGCTGCTTCCAGGTAGTAGGCGCGGGCCTTAGGTTCCTCGACCCGCATCATCGCCATTTTTCTGACGCTGCTGTTTTTCTCTTGATTTGGAATAGGCTGCAAGCAACGGTGGTTCAAAAAATGCAGCATTTTGGCAGCAACCCGAATACGTTTCCTGCTTGCTCTCCGCCTTTTGCTCTGCATGAATCATCGCCGTGAGCGAACAGAATGTTTCTTTTCAGGAGTTGGTCCGTGAATGTACGTTGATTGGGACGAGTGCTGCAGTGCTGGGCTGGGATCAGGAGACCTATATGCCTGAGGATGCATCGGGATTCCGGGCGGAGCAGTTGTCGTGGCTGAGTGCACAAGCCCACCAACGAGCAACTTCGCAACAATGGGCTGATGCCTTGGAGGCAGCCATGCAGGTATGTGACGAAAAGGATCTCGCCGAGCGGGCAAACTTGTCCGAAATGAAGCGCCGCTATGAATTGGCGACGAAACTTCCGGTGGAATTGGTAGCTCGTGAGTCGAAGGTCAGCTCACACGCCAAGCGTGCATGGATGGAGGCGCGCAAGGAAAATAACTTCGCCAAGTTTTTGCCGCATTTGACGGAGTTAGTCGACATCGCTCGGGAAAAAGCCGAGCGCTGGGGTTATTTGAATGAGCCCTATGATGCCTTGCTTTCTTGTCATGAGCGCGGTGCTACGACAGCGGTGCTCTCGGGATTGTTTGACACCTTGCGGCCTGAGCTGAGCGGCATTGCACGCGCTGCGGTGGAGCGTTCGCGAGATCGCGTCCAGCCCTTGCCGGCGGGGCCTTATCCCGTAGCGCAGCAAATGATTCTCAATGAAGCCATCGCGCGTGATCTGGGGTATTCGTTTGCGGCGGGGCGGATCGACACCACAACGCATCCGTTTTGCACAACTTTGGGTCCGCGCGATGTGCGCTTGACGACGCGCTATGATGAAGCGGATTTTTGCTCATCTTTGTTTGGTGTTTTACACGAGGCAGGGCATGGCATGTATGAGCAAGGATTGCCGGGGGATCGACCAGGCATGGCGGCGGGCGATGCGGTATCGCTTGGCATTCACGAATCTCAGTCGCGCTTGTGGGAGAATCATGTGGGGCGCGCTCGAGAATTCTGGGAAAAATGGTATCCGCGAGCTGTGGAGTTGTTTCCGCAACTGCGGCAGGTTTCGCTCGATGACTTCATGAGCCATGTCCATCAGGCAAATTTTTCCTTGATTCGTGTTGAGTCTGACGAGGCGACTTACGACTTGCACATCATGTTGCGCTTTTTGTTAGAGAGGAAAATCTTTCGCAAGGAATTGGCCTTGGCCGATCTGCCCGCGGCTTGGAACGAATTGTTTGTTGAGCTATTCGGTATGACTCCGCCAGACGATGCGCAAGGTTGCTTGCAGGACATTCATTGGTCGATGGGAGCCTTCGGCTACTTCCCGACATATACCTTGGGCAATCTCCACGCTTCGCAATTGATTCATGCGGCGAGACAAGATGAGGTGATTCGACAGGGCATCGACACCGCGCAGTATGGGCCCCTTCTGGCATGGCTACGGGAAAACATTCACCGGCATGGAGCGCTGCACGAGCCCTCTGATTTGATCTTCGGAGCTACGGGCAGTGCTCCTGATGCGAAATATCATCTCGAACACCTCAGAAAGCGCTACGTGGACGCATGAAGCGCTATGGACTTCGACTGCGGCGATCCAGGTGGCGGCGCTTTCGATTTGTCGCGCCGTAGCTGTGCGAAGGAGGCAGCGCCCAGCCTCACATTCAAGTCATGATAGGCATGGCGCTTGAAACGCGCCGCCACGGCTTACTGAATTTCTAAGCCACTCGTGGGCCAGATCCAGCGGATGACTTTTCCTTCTTGGATCAAGGCCTTGGCTTGGATGTTTTTCACTCCGAAGATGGTCTCGGCTTTGTAGGCGGCAAGGCCAGTTTGGAATTTGCTACCGTCCACTTCTTCCTCTTCGCCTGCTTTCCAGCCGGTGACTTGATCGAAGGTAAATTCTTTGATTTGAGCTGAGCGCACGCTTTCTTGCATGAGCTTCACGATGTCATCGGGTGAGAGAGTTGCACCTGCGGCTGGAGCAGGTTCGGGCTCGGGTTTAGCTTCAGGCTCGGGTTCCGGCATAGGTTCCGGATCTTTTTTCGCGACTGCAGGCTCGGGCGCTGGTTCTGGCTCGACCACTGGTGGCGGCGGGGGATTGGCGATGAGTTGCTCGATGAGATTGGTCTGGGCTACGGCGACTTTTCCTTGAGCCGTGCCAAGGATCGAGAAAACAAGCTCAGCGCCCTCGATGCGCACGGGTGTGACTTTGGTGCCAGCGGGCAGGGCCAAGGCATCGCTTTCACCTTCTGCTGTGGCTGTGGCTTGTACTTTGAGTAATACTTTTTCGGGAAGCTGATTGGGAACGAGCTTGGAATAATCGTAAGTAGGTGCGGTGGGGGCAGGTGCTGGAGTTGTTGTGGTTGGCTCGGTAGTTGTTGTTGCGACAGGCTTAGGCGTCACGGCTTCGGCTATGGGCGCCATGCCGGTGAGGCTGTAGCGCATGTCAGGCTCGAGCACATAGCCAAGAGTGCCTGCTCCAAAGATGCCGAGAATTGCGAAGAAAAATTTCATATGGTTTTGCGTTGAATTACAGATACTACGGACGGATTACCAGCAAATATTCAAATTAGTAGTCGCGACGGGAAAAAACTAGCATGGCTGCGCCTAGAATCACGAGTTCAAAAATCAGCGACGTTCCCACGATGGAGAACCATGAGTAGCGAAGATCGTATTTTTTCATCGCTTCCTTGGCGCTCGGATCCATCTCGCCCCCCGCGAATACGGAGCCAAGATCGACTCCAGCCAACATCGAGTCACGTTCTTTGAAAACGATCAAGCGCTTGAGCGAGAGGATGGTTTCGCGGGTTTTCGGCATGATGGTGACAAGTGGCTGAATTTTCTGATGAAATCCGCGGAATCCAGCACCGGAATCTTCTGTGCCTTCATTGACTTGCCCCGTGCTCATGTCGAGGTTTACCCCCATTTCGGGAATGGTGTAACCCATTTTGTAGGTGAAATCATCCACCCACTGCACGATCAAGGTCATCAACCAAAAAAGCAGCGAGGCAAAGAGGGCGAAAATGGTCGAGCGCGTCCACACACCCACAAAAACTCCGATGCAGTAGATCAGACTGAAGGAAAAGGTGACAACTGGCACAGCCCAAAACACGCTTAGGTTCCATTCGTTGCAGCGCACACCCAAAGCGATGAAGCAAACAATGGTGAAGAGCAAAGTTTGCACGGCGACAAAAAGCAGCCCGCCGATGTACTTGAGCAGGAAAAGGCGGGCGCGGGTGACCGGCTTGGAGATCGCCAGTTCCACGGAACCAGTTTGCAAAAATTGCGGAAAAATCGAACAAGTAGAAATCAGCGCGAGTACTAATGATGCCCAGCCGAGCCAGAATCGCACGATCACATCGGTGAAAATCAGGGTGTAAAATGCCTGCGATTCTGGAGTATCCTTGCGCATGATTGCGATCTCGAAGTCCCAGAGTCCAAACATCACGGTTATGCCTTTGTCATTGAAGCCAATCGAGGCATAGACCACAGCGACTACGGCGGAAATCCATAGAGATACCCAAAACAGCTTGCTGGCACGCAGCATGCGCAGGGAGTCGAGTAGAATGGTGTAAGCTTGGGTCATCGGGCTGCTAGGGCGTTCGGGTTTTGACGTTGCTCCATGACCGTTTGCAAAAAGAGTTCCTCTAACGAAAAGCGATCTTCTTTGAGTTCGAGAATGATGACCAGCGAGGCGCGAAGTTTGTCAATCAAGGGTTGCATGGCGATGGCGCTCTCAGCCATGAGCGAGAGAACATTGCCTTGGATCGAGATGCCACGTTCGCTGCACCAGCTCATCAGTTCCGCAGGGAGCATGCCTTGGATGCGTAGTTCGTAGCGGGCTTCGCGGCGGGTAAGATCGCTGACCAGTCCTTGCTTGACGATTTTTCCTTTGCTGAGAATGGCGACACGATCGGCGATTTGCTCGACTTCGGCGAGGAGGTGAGAGTTGACAAAAACCGTGCGACCTTCCTCGCGCAATGCTGCAATCATCTTCTTAAAATCAATGCGGCCTTCGGGATCGACGCCGTCTGTGGGCTCATCGAGAAAGACGACCTCGGGGTCGTTGACAAGTGCTTGCGCAAGACCGATGCGTTGCTTCATGCCCTTGGAGTAGGTGCGCATGGTGCGGGATGCTGCCTCGCTCATACCTACTTGATCGAGCAGTCGATCAACGCGATCCTTGCAGGCCCTTCGTGAAATATGCGTCAAGCCCGCCGAGTATTCGATCACTTGTCGACCGCTCAAGTATTCCGGAAACGTCGCATGCTCGGGAAGATAGCCGACTTTGGCGAGGGTGGATTTTTTCCCGATGGGTTCACCCAGCATCGTACCGCGGCATTCGGTGGGGCGTAAGATGGTAAGCATTGACTTGACCATCGTGCTTTTGCCAGCGCCATTGGGCCCAATAAGACCGAAAATGCTGCCCCGTGGCACCTGCAGAGCGACGCCAGAGAGAGCTTCCACGCCATTGCTGTAGCGCTTGCGCAAGAATTCGATATCGACGGCGAGATCACTCATATTGGAAAAAAGTTAGGAGTCACTCCGCCCATAGCGCTCGCGGAACTGACGCAGCAATTCATCGACGCGGTTGATTTCAGAACTCCGTGTTTGCGCGGAGCTGGTTGCTTCGTGAGATGGATCGTCCACTTCGCCATAAGGCAATGGGGACGGCTTGACCGAGTTAATTGGTGTTGGCTTGAGCACAGGCGCATCATAGATGACCGTGTGTTTGGGTGAGTTTGTTGGAGCGGAGATCACTTGCGCTGTGATCATTTGAGACTGCTGCTGCCATGCAGGCGCTGCTGTGATGATCTCGGGCTCTGGTGCCGTGTCTGCTGCGGTAAGTGATGGCATAAAGGATGTCGCTGGTGTCTCATCGGCGTAGGCGTAGGGGCTCGGATCGAAACCTTTCACCTCGTGAGTTTCCGCGGGCGCAAAGGCGAAAATAGGCTCCTCGACGGATTTCGTAGCCACCTCGAAATACGCCGCGATGTTGTCGTCCACAAAGGGGAAGTCTGGCTCGCTGAAGGATTTGTCCGCTGAAAAAATTGGCACACCGTGATCAGATTCTGTAACCTGAGGTAAATCTTCCTCATTGATGATACGAACGATAGCAGGCGGAGTAATGTTTTCCTCTGAGGTTCCGCTGAGCGATTCCGGTGTCTTCGTTGCTGCGATATCTTCCTCGCTCGGTTGCCATGATTGAGCAGCAGTGCTCAGCACGAGGCGCGAGTATAGTGGACCTTGTGACGTAAAATCTGGGGATTGCTCGCGTTTTGCATGAGGGTCGCGACTTAGCAAAAGCTCCCAAGCCTGCTCGGGGCGGAGGGGGGCGAGTCGCACCACAGCCTCGCTGAGTCGATCCTGCAAGCCTCCGCTCAAACGTGGGACGAACGCACTCTCCCAGATGTCATCATTGACAGAAATGATCATGTCCACACGTTCAGCACCGAGGCGAAGCTTGGTCAAAAAGGCGGCGAAGCGCAGTGCTGCCTCGGCATTGACAGACATACCTTCAAGCTCATCGGCTACGAGGATGACGCGTTGCCACTGGGTCAGCATTTTTAGCAATGTTGCTAGGCGCTCATTCATGGGCGCGGTGGCGGATGCATCGACTACAGCTTCCATCAACATGCCAGAGCGACTCGGTTGATCGAGAGGTGTCACCGCATAGCGAAACAATGCATCAACCCAAAAGCTGACTTCACGGAGAGGTGCCGCGATGATTTTAGCGATTTCCACGATCAACAGTGGTCTGAGAATTGCAAAATGATTACGTGCCCAGTGAGCTGTGACAGCCGTGTGATGATGGAAATCAAATGTCTCGACAGGGCGATTTTGCAAGGCCGCCAGAGTCGTCTCCCGATCTTGGCAGGGGACTTCACCAGATCGCACCAATGACCCTAAACCGAGGGCGAAAATTTTCCGTGCAAGCAAGTCGAACTCGGACATTCCAGCGCCTCCAGGGAGGGTAAGAGTTAGCTTGGAGATTACATCATTGAGCGCCGCAGTTGCGTCCATGCGATATCCGTCGGTGGGTTGTAGCAAGATGAATTCGTGTGAACTACCGAGGAGTGATTGCACTCGTGAGAGCAGGTGAGATTTGCCGTAACCCGCACGCGGCGCGCGCAAGAGAATGCAACGTCCGTCGGCATTGACGGGCAATTGCAGCAAGTGCATCATTTTCTTCAAGGCATCTCGGTTGATGCTTTCCACGTGTTGTTTTGGCTCGTTGCCAAACAACTGAAACAAATGGGAAAATGGAGATCTTTGGCTCATGATGTCTAATTGCTAATGAGTGGATCATGACAACTTTGCGATGATAGATCAAGCAGAGAACGAGAAATCGAAAAACTATTGAGCATCCAATTCGTCTTCTACATTAAGGGGCGCAGAATCAGTAGGTGAAGCCGTCGGCTTGTCAGGAGATTTGTCGAGAATGGCTTTGATCTGATCGTTAAAATTATCCGCGGGAGAGGTAGGGGTGCCGCCGAGAGTGATCTTGCACCACTGGTAGCCGCCCGTATTGCGCGCGAAAAGATCTAGCATCATCGGGTTGATGTGGTTTTGCGTGAGCAGTGAGTCTTGCAGACCGACGTCGAGTTGCCCAACAATCTTGCCATCGGTCACGGAAATGTCGCCTTTGATGATAAATTGCCCTTTTTTTTCCAAATGAAGACTGCGCAGAGTCAAGACCTTGGCGTCGCGAATGAGTTCTCCCTCGACGCGGTCGGCAAAGTGAAAGCGATTCACATAATCTTGGTCCTGGAGCTCACGACTCAAATCACTGAAAAATGGGAAGCCGCAGAGCGTGAGCGGCGTGAGGCTGCTGCCGACGAAGCCGAGTTGAATATTGTAGCTATCGTATGAGCCCGGCGTAAATCTGAGCAAGCAGTTGAGTGCTTCAGGATTGGTGTCGACAAATCCACTCATGATCGTTTCCACGCCCTCGCCGAGAAGGATCTCGAGAGGAAAATGTTTCATGCTCAGGTTGAGGTCGGTGGTTTTTGCTCCGTAGAGATCGATGTTATTGCTAAGCTCGAGCGAGCCTGAGGCATTCGGTTCAGGCTTGAAGCGGGCCTGATCGATGATCATTTGCCCCGTGGTGAAATCGATGCTCGCCCGATCCAAATGCATCGGTTGGAATGCGAGGACATTGACTTTGCCACCAACGAAGCGCGTTTGCGAGCCGGCGTCGGTCTTTACCAACGAAACCTCTGTGCCTGAAATTGTGAGCCATGGCTGTTGGGCCTGATCAAAGCCGATGACGTCGAGTTTCTCGATACGGTAGTTGTCAAAGGAAAAAGGAAAAGCACTAGGCTTTTCGTTGGTGGGTGCGCTTTTAGGAGCGTCTTCTTGGCCTTTGCCGAAGATCAATTTGCCATTTGTCGCGACCACGGCATTGCCACCCCATTGGTTGGTCAAGAAGCCCAAGATGTTGAGTTGTGCGCTGGGGCGAGTGATTTGCAATGTGCGCAAATGATTGCCAGCGGGCCAACTCAGATTCATTGTCGCACAGCGTGCGGTATTTGGTGTTACCGAAAATTCGGTGATGTCCACGTCTGCACCGGTCCACTGCGCGATCTTGGTGCGGATGCTCTCGCGATAGCCTGTGCTATTATAGTAGAACAACAATCCAGCAGCTGTGGCTACCAGCCCACAAAAGAGAGAAAAGGCCAAGCCGAGCTGAAACAAGCGGATTTTCTGTTGGCGTTTTGCGGCCTCTTTGTGCGGTTGTTCCGAACGACGTTTGCGTTTTTTGATCTTCACTGCCTGGGAGCCATCTGCACGGGTCACAAGCTCACCTTCCTCATGCCCTCGCTCTTTCAATCGTTCCATCATTTGATCCAAGGAGTAGCTTTCAGGCTCTATCTTGGGATCTTGTTGATTGCTTAGTGGTGTTTGAGATTGCATAAATGAAACATCGGCTCCTCAGCCAATGGGTGCTGGTTGGAAATAGAAGGGGGGGGACGATGTTTGAGGTTTTGTTAGAGGATGACAAGTGAAATTACTGACTGCGATAGGGCTTGCCCGATGGATCTTGTAGCTCCACGCGGACCATGATGATCACATTGGTTTTCACTGGTTCACGTCCTTGTGAGCGGAACATCCGCCCCACAAATGGTAAATCACCGAGAACTGGCACCTGATCTTCGACGTTTTGCAATTTCTCCTCGATCATGCCACCGATCACAACCGTAGAACCATCGGCGATGGTCAGGCTGGTATCAGTTCGGATAACGCTGAAAATGGGCATTAAGATCTCGTTAGGAGTCAGTTCTCCCACAGTGGTCTCGACGGTGAAGGGCGCTCCAACGGGAACATCAAAAAAGTCGGTGCCGCTGGAGTAGCCGCCAATGATCGGAGTACCGTAGTTGACGAATCCGTCAAAACTTACAATTTCCGGCTTTAAGGCGAGCTCAATGTAACGGCGGTCCGTGCTCACAATCGGCGATACTTCAAGCGTTGTTCCCACATTGCGTTTTTCAAACGCTGTGGGCATCGCTGGTGTGATGGGTGTCGGAGGGGCAAGGTTGGCTACCTGACCCGATGCACCATCGATCAGAGTTGTTGACTCAATCGTATTGGGCAATTCGGGGGGCTCATATTCGGTAGGGTAGATCATCTCGCGAATGATCTCGATGCGCGAGGTCTGGCCGCTGCGAACGACGGTAGATGGCCGTGTCATGGTATCGACACCTTTTTTCTGGTCTAATCCGTTCAGGATTGTTGCCACTTGGACGTCAGAGAATTGACCTAGTAGGCTCAAGGCTCCAGGGGCGCGGTTGCCTGAAGCAGAAAATCCGCTTGTGCCAGCGCTGATCAATTCATCAATGCCGGTTTTGTTGATGGATGTATCACCACTTCGGACTCCTGAAGTGATGGGCTTGAAATTGATATCGTCGATGACGAGATCGCCATTGCCTTGGGTGCCGCCGCCGACAAAGGTATTGTTGCCTACGCCCCATGGCGTCATGATCCAGTCAAAGCCCAATTCCTTCAAGCGGGTTTCTTGCACTTTGATGATTTTCACCTCGACGATGCATTGCACGGGTTCTGTCTGCGCTGCGCTATCGACGATTTGTTGCACGTAGTCCATATTGCTCGCTGTATTGCGAACCAACAAAGTGCTGCTACCGCCGTTGAAAGAGGCCGTCGCACCCTCGGGGAATGATACCCCCATGCTGCGAAGCTTTTCTTCTGCCGTCATGCGGGTAGCAGTGAGGCCTTCGCTCGGAGCATCATCAAATGGATCTGTTGCCGCGGCGTTGGCGGAGTTCCCCACAGAATCTGCCGATAGAAAATCAGGTGGCACTTTGAACGTGCGTGTCGTCAAGTCCACTCCATCTGTGCCAAGCGGACGGATGTTGATCGCGTATTCATCGATGCTAAACTGCGTTCGCGTTTGCTCGCAAATGTAGGTGAGCAATTGGGAGACTGGGACGTTTTTTACTTGAAGATTGAAACGCATAGCGCGCACCTGCGTGCCGATCTCACCCGTGCCGATGTTGAGCACAATGTTGAATCCCTTCTGGACGGGGTCGGTAGTAGTGGTGTCGAGCTGTCTTGCTTGATTGCGGACAAAGTCAATCGCCTCTTCAATGCCCACGTCTTCGAGTTCGACGTCAGGAATGACAACATTTCGCATTTTCTCCGAGACAAATTGCACTGCGTTTGCTGCAATATCAACTTCTGAGGTGACTTCTAAATTGGGCGCGTAGTCTGGCACTGGAGTTTCCCACAAGGCATCCACTTCTGCTAACATTTCAGCGCGCGTTTGATCATGGCCAGCGCGAGCGTGGTCAGTCTTGTGCTGAGCGACCTTTTCAAGTCCACGACGAGCCGCTTTGTTTGTCGGGTCGACGCGCAATACTTCTTCATACACACCTTTCGCAAGATCGAATCGGCCAAGTTGAACGAAACCTTCCGCTTCATAAAGCGATCGGCGTACCTCATCCACATCCCGCGTGTGTTCCTTTGTCGAGGCAGGGTTCGTACGGATCGGGTCATCGAGCTTGGCGCGCATGGCCAGTGCTGCTGGGTCGTTTGGAGCGATTTCGTCTGCCAAGGCATTGTCGACAGCTTGCTTGGCCGCTGCGATGTCGCCTTTGCTCGCCAGTTTTGATGCTTGCTGGGTACTGGCCGTGGTATAGCGTTCCGTTGCTGCATCACGTAGTTCCTTGGTCTCCGCAGCGTCGGGCAATAAATTTTTCGCCTGTAGGAAAAGTTTAGCTGCCTCGGCATACTTGCCTGAGCCGTAGGCGACATCGCCTTGCATCAAAAGCGTTTGCGCTTCCATCACGCGATCTTGCCGTGCAGACTTTTCTTGATCGGCAGCAGATTGGCCATGAACACCGTAGCACAGCGTCATCGAGACGGTTGTGCTAAGCAGCGCCAAGCGCCAATTTACGGTTGATTTTTTGAGTGGTAACGTGACGTTCGCCATGAGGTTTAGCGATTTGTAGCAAAAAAAAATACCGACTGTAAGCCAAAAATCCAGAAATGAGCATTTTTTTTTGGTATCCCTCATCGCCGCATTTTCGCCTCCGCGGGGTTTAGCGCTCAAATGGCAATTGCAACTGCTCTAATCGCATGCCACGCGGCTTCCGGCCACACAAATACGATTTGCGCCAGCGGCGTGAACGATTTTTCCAACGTTGGCAAAAGAACCATAAACGGATTTTGAGTGTATTCATACGAACACATGTTATCATGAACAGCTACTTGCGCAACAGAAAATATTCTCAAAGAAAAAAATGATCAAAACTTCCACTAATTCACGCCTCGACATCGTTAGTTACTTACGCATGAAAAAATCTGCCATCATCAAGTCCTGCTCCGCCGGAGCCATAGCCGTAGCTCTCAGCAGCTGCATAGAAGTCAATGAAACCGTGAATTTGAAAAAAGACGGATCTGGCACCATTGTCGAGGAGACCATTCTTGGCTCCCAAATGAGCGCGATGATGCAGCAAATGGCAGCACTTGGCGGCGGTGAGTCCACTGATATGTTCGGAGAAGATGCTGCCAAAAAACGTGCCGAAAAATTTGGCAAGGGTGTCACCGTCGCTAAGGTAGAAAAAATCAATGCCGATGGCAAAACGGGATCCCGTGTCACTTTCAACTTCACCGATATCAATACGGTCAGCATTGATATGAGCGATAGCGCGTCTGGCCTGTCCGATATGGCGCCTCCAGGGGCCGTCGACGAGGCGAAAAAAGAAGCTGGCGAGACCAAGCCAATCACCTTCAGTTTCAAGGATGGCGAACTCACGATCGTCAATCCTCAGGCCAAGAAACCCGATGCTCCTGCCGTTGAAAAAGACGCCGAGCATGAAGAAACTGAGGAAACCGCTCTCGACGCCGGCCCTGAAGCTGCACAGATGCAGGCCATGGCCATGGGCATGATGAAGGATATGAAAATGAGCGCGAAAATTGTCGTTGAGTCCGGCATCGCCGAAACCAATGCCACCTACCACGAGGGCAATACCGTGACCTTGATGGAAATGGACTTTGGCAAACTCATGGCTGATCCGAAGGTCGTGGAGCAAATGAAGGGGCTAGACATCCAGGATCCCGCAGCCTTACAAGAAAAAATCAAGAATATCCCCGGCATCAAAGGCGAGGAGAAAGAAAAAGTCACTATCAAGGTTAAGTAAGTCCACCTAGGGATACGGAATTTGACATCCCTTTGTTTGCACATCCACCTAAGAATCTCAGCCCTTCGTTCCCACCAGAGCGAAGGGTTTTGCATAATCTACTGTGCTGCCCATTTTTTGTAATCAGTCCTACGTCTTATGTCTGAAAGTCTTGCGTCTGACACCCACTGAAAATCCTTTACCCCATCGTCACTTCCCGCTATCACTCTTCCCGCCGTGCATTCCCTTCCTGTTGAACCATCGCTCGAATCTTTTGTCTCACTGTCCGCTCAGGGCAACGTGATTCCCGTATACACCCAGCTTGCGGCTGATTTCGAGACGCCTCTATCCGCCTATCTGAAAATCCGCGACGGTGCCCATGCCTTTCTTCTCGAAAGTGCGGAAAGCACGGAAAAAGGTGGACGCTGGTCGATCGTTGGTAGTCAACCCAAGCGCACTTTTGAAGCGCGTGAAAAAACTCTCACCATCCGTGAGGGCAGCACGGTTCGTTGGATCGAAGCGCACGATGACATCCTCGCTGAGTTGCAACGCCAAATGGCGGCCTACACACCTGTGCCACATGGCGCGATTCCTCCGTTCTACGGTGGCATTTTGGGCTATCTCTCCTATGATGCCGTGCGCCAGTTCGAGCCTAGCATCGGTCCCGCTCCACACGATGACTTGCAGATCCCCGATGCCTTTTTCATGCTCGTCGACACTGTGCTCGTTTTCGATCACCGTCTGCGCCGCGTCTATGTCATCGCCAATGCCTTCATCGATGATTTTGCGACCGCGGATGAAGCCTATGCTGATGCCCGCGGTCGTGTCGCCGCGATGGTGGAAATCCTCAACCGCCCCGTGTATACCGCCGCGCTCAATGGCTTGACCCCGCTGGCCTCGCTGCCCGCGACGAGCAATACCACTCAAGCAAAATTCGAGGAAAACGTTCGCAAGGGCAAGGAATACATCGCCGCCGGTGACGTCTTCCAATTTGTTCCGAGCCAACGGTTTGAAACATCCTACACCGGCTCTCCTGTCGATCTCTACCGCGCCCTGCGTTGTGTCAATCCTTCACCGTATATGTTTTTGTTAGAGCTGGGTGATTTTTCGTTAGTCGGAAGTTCTCCCGAGGTTCATGTCCGCTCGATCGAAGGTCGCATTGACATTCGCCCCATCGCCGGCACCCGCTGGAGAGGCAAAACGGTGGAAGAAGATGATGCACTCGCCGCCGATCTGCTCAATGATCCTAAGGAGCGCGCCGAGCACCTCATGCTCATCGATCTCGCCCGCAACGACGTCGGTCGCATTGCCAAACATGGCTCAGTCAAAGTCGACGACTTCATGATCATCGAGCGCTACAGCCACGTCATGCACATTGTTTCGAACGTCACTGGCACGCTCGATCCCGCCCACAGCGCTTACGATGTCCTGCGCGCTACTTTTCCCGCAGGCACCGTCAGTGGCGCGCCTAAGATCCGCGCCATGCAAATCATCAATGAGCTTGAGCCGACCAAACGCTGTGCCTACGCCGGTGCCGTTGGTTATTTCGGCTTCGATGGCTCGCACGATTCCTGCATCACCCTGCGCACCTGTTTGGTGAAAGACGGCAAAGCCTATGTGCAATCCGGCGCCGGTGTCGTAGCCGATTCCGATCCCACCTACGAATACCAAGAAACCTGCAACAAGGCCCAAGGCATGCTCAAAGCCATCGCCCTCGCCCAAACTCTCGCATCATCCCACTGAGACCATGCTGCTCATCATCGACAACTACGATTCCTTCACCTACAACCTCGTGCAATACTTTGGCGAGCTCGGTGCAGAAATGAAAATCATTCGCAACGATGTCATGACCTTGGAGGAAATCCAAGCGCTCCAGCCCACGCGCATCTGTGTTTCGCCTGGCCCCTGCACGCCGAACGAAGCCGGTGTCTCCTGCGCCGTGATCGAACACTTTGGACCGACAACCCCGATTCTGGGCGTCTGCCTCGGACACCAAAGCATCGGCCAAGTGTATGGTGGCGATGTCATCCGCGCGCCACGACTCATGCACGGAAAAACCTCACCGATTCACCACGATGGCACCAGTGTTTTTCGTGGGCTGAGCAATCCTTTTGAAGCCACCCGCTACCACTCTCTCATCGTCAAACGCGAGACCTTGCCCGATTGCTTACAAATCACTGCCTGGACCGAAGAAGGCGAAATCATGGGCCTCGCCCACAAGGAATACCCGGTCCACGGCGTCCAGTTTCACCCCGAGTCTATCCTGACGCAGGAAGGCAAGCAGCTACTGCAGAATTTCTTGGAGAGTTGAGAGCGGGCAAACGTTAAGCCAAGGAAGGCCAGGGTCTTGATAATCTTGGAAATCTTGCAATCTTGCGATACAATCGCCGCAATTGATCACAAAGCTAAATTCCCCAATCGCCAGCTGTAGCGATGTCTGTCAAACGATCGGCATCCCCCAATTATTCTCCTAGATCAAGCCTTTTTCGCCGTGGTCTGGATGCGCAAGTCGCGCAGTTGTTTCGGATCCACTTCAGCAGGCGATTGGCTCATCAAGTCGTTGCCTTTGTTGTTTTTCGGGAACGCGATCACTTCACGAATCGAGTTTTCTCCGCAAATCAACATCACCAAGCGATCGAGACCGAGTGCTAGGCCGCCGTGCGGTGGCGCACCGAAACGGAAGGCATCGAGGATGTGACCGAACTCTTCAGAGGCTTGTTCCTCGGAAATTCCCAGCGCTTTGAACATCGCGGATTGCAACGGAGCTTCGTGAATCCGGATCGATCCACCGCCGAGTTCGTTGCCGTTGAGCACGCAGTCGTAGGCGTTCGCACGCAGATCGACGGAGAGCTCGCCTTTGAGCAATTTTTCTTCGTCTTCTTTGATCGGACGGGTGAAAGGATGGTGCACCGCAACATAACGACCGCTTTCTTCGTCAAAGGCCAAGAGCGGAAACTCGGTGACCCAGAGGAAATTCAACTCGGTGTTGTTTTCTAACAGTTTTTGCATTTCTGCCGATGCCAAACGCACACGGCCCAGAATCTCGCACACTTGTTCCCAGGGCCCAGCTCCGAAAAGCACCAAGTCACCGGGCTCGATGTTCAGCGCTTCTTTCATCGCAGCCACTTCGGTTTCGGTGAGGAACTTGGTGATCGGCGAGCGCCAGGTGTCCACGGTCTCGCCACGCGCCTGGATGTAGGCCAGACCTTTGGCTCCGGCTTGGATCGCTGTTTGTGTGAGTGATTCGACTTGGCCAGTACTGATGTTGGAAAATCCTTTGACGTTGATCGCTTTGATCACGCCACCGGATTCGAGCGCGCCCGAGAAAACTTTGAAGGTCGATTGCGCAAACACAGCACCGAGATCAACGATGGTATTGCCGAAACGACGGTCGGGTTTGTCGGAGCCGTAGATGTTCATCGCATTGCGCCATGTCATGCGATCAAATGCTGTGGGGATATCTATCCCTTTGGCCTCTTTGAAAATGCGACCGATCAGGCCTTGCACCAGATCGATGATGTCTTCTTGCCCGACGAACGAGGACTCGATGTCGATCTGTGTGAACTCGGGTTGACGGTCCGCGCGAAGGTCTTCATCACGGAAGCACTTGGCGATTTGGAAATATTTTTCAATGCCGCCGACCATCAGCAATTGCTTGTATTGCTGTGGCGCTTGTGGAAGCGCGTAGAAACTGCCAGGCTGCAATCGCGATGGCACGAGGAAGTCGCGCGCACCTTCAGGTGTGGACTTTGAAAGAATTGGCGTCTCGATTTCGCAAAATCCGTGCTCGTCGAGGAAATCCCGTGTGCTTTTGGTCACGCGATGGCGTGTGCGCAAGTTGTTGGTCATGCGCGGACGGCGGATGTCGAGATAACGGTATTTCATCCGCAAGTCTTCGTTAGAGAGCTCCTTGTCGAGCTGGAATGGCAGCACGTCGGCTTTGTTGATGATGTTGAGCGTTGTCGCGATGATCTCGATTTCTCCTGTGGCGATTTTATCGTTCGCTGAGCCATCAAGGCGCTTGGAAACAACACCTGTGACTTGGATCACATCTTCGGAACGCAAGGTGTGCGAGAGTTCGGCCAGTGCGGCATCGACTTCGGGGCGGAATACCACCTGCGTCAAGCCCTCGCGGTCGCGTAAGTCGGCGAAAATCACACCGCCGTGGTCGCGGGCCGAATTCACCCAACCGATCAGGGTCACGGATTGATCGATGTCGGAAAGGCGGAGCTGATTGCAATGATGTGTGCGCATGATTCGTTTGGTGGACGGGTGTTAAACCCTGAAAATGAGAAAAAATCAATGGATTTTTGTGTCGTGATAGGGATAAAGCCGGAGAAAGCATCGGGATGCCAACAAATCGAAAATCAGAAACGACGGATTGCACGGATGATACTGATTTGGCAAGTGATCTGAATGAGGTCAGAAATTCACTTTCGCAGGAAGTGCCATTTTGTAAGGAGAATCATCTTTGAGCGTGCCGTATACTCCATATTTTTGCTAGTTTTTGCCTTGGTTATGCGTGACCTTTTCGTTATCGGTAAATTCGAGTATTTTCACGCCATCGATGGAAACGAGAAATTTGTTTCCGTTAGGGCGGCGTGGGAGAGAAGAGTGTTTGAGATGAGGGCGAGGATGAAGTTTTTCATGGAGATCGGAATTCCACAGGTTGACGGAGGAGGTCGGAAATCACATGGACTGCGAGCAAGTAAATCACCGAGATTACAACATACCAAATGATGATGCGCCAAGTTGTGGCGCGGCTGCTTTCGCATACTCGTTCAACGAGAAAAAATAGAGCGCTAACTTGTATAGGATAACGTAGCAGAGCGATCTGCTCGGGTAAAAACCAAGAAAAAATCATGCTGATCGCAGCTAATCCGCAGGTGCATATCAATGCTTCGCGATAACTTTGATCTTCGTCACGTGAGCCAGTGAAGATCGTGATTAAGATCCATACGAGCCCGATGGGGAAAAAATGCTGGAGGATGAACCACATGAATTTTTGTTCAGCAAAGTGTTTTATTATTTTGTTAGAAAATTCGATAATGCGCGCAAACGCTTTTTGGTCTCAAATTGTAACACGCAGCGCATGATAGGATGCAAAATCCAGCGGAGATATCGAGGTCGAGCGGTGAATTGAAACCGATATGTCGCAAGAGATCCGGTGGTTGTATCGGTGTGGCGAATGCTTGCTGCGAAGTCAGCGAAAAAGGGTGGATCGTTGATCATTTCTACGGCCGCGACTTCACCTGGTTTGAAGGTGAGATATTTGGTCTCGATGCCGATGCAGCCGCCCAAGTGTTTGCCAATGCACAAAGAAGTTGCACCTTTTTGTGCAATCGTGCAGCCACGCGTCAAGCGTGCTTCGCGCAGCAAGGTGTCCCATTCGAGGCGCCGCGAGTAGTCATGCAAGAGGCTAAATACTTCCGCCGAGCTGCATGGCATTTCTTGCGTGATGGATGCTGCTGGCATGGTAGGTGAATGAGGTGCT
>Ga0209444_10000432_pt1 | contig 23057 bp, 25 predicted proteins | sample LauGreFaBDMM15DN_2_FD_188215 | JGI IMG/M metagenome (GOLD analysis project Ga0209444, IMG submission 188215) | Freshwater lake microbial communities from Lake Michigan, USA - Fa13.BD.MM15.DN (SPAdes) (version 2) | ecosystem: Environmental > Aquatic > Freshwater > Lake | place: Lake Michigan... | reverse complement strand
CGGTTAGAATTTACAACTTTGCGAAAAACAAATCTTACTTTTGAGGTCTTCCATGAGTGAAACCACTGTAGACACCAGCAAACGAACGTGGCTAATCACTTCGAGTTGTGTTGGTGCAGTTGGCGGCGTTGCTGCTGTAGTGCCTTTTGTCAGTTCTTTCAACCCCTCCGAGAGAGCCAAAGCGGCGGGCGCAGCGGTCGAAGTTGATATCGGGGCAATCAAACCAGGCGAAAAATTGACTGTTGAGTGGCGTGGCAAACCCGTATGGATTATTCGCCGCACGCCCGAACAACTCGACGCTTTGAAAAAAGTAGAGGCGCAACTGGCCGATCCAGAGTCCCAGCGCAACCCTACAGAGCTCACACCGGAATACGCACGAAACCAAGTCAGATCCATCAAACCTGAATTTTTCGTGGGCGTTGGCATTTGCTCGCACTTGGGGTGTTCACCTAGCGACAAGTTCCAAATGGGGCCACAGGCGTCATTGCCCGATGATTGGCAGGGTGGTTTTTTATGCCCCTGTCATGGCTCTACATTCGACATGGCGGGACGCGTTTACAAGAACAAACCTGCTCCAGACAATTTGGAAATCCCCCCCCATATGTACCTTTCAGACACTCGCTTGCTGATTGGTGAAGATAAGAAGGCTTGATAAAACCATGGCTGAATTTAAAGAAATCGCTGCTGATGCACCCATGTCTGAAAAGGCATTGACTTGGATTGACAACCGCTTCCCTTTGTCTAAGTTGTACAAAGAGCACCTAAGCGAATATTACGCCCCTAAAAACTTCAATTTCTTTTATTTCTTCGGTGCTTTGTCCTTGTTGGTGCTGGTCATTCAAATCGTCACTGGTATATTTTTAACGATGCATTACAAGCCAGATGCAGCCTTGGCCTTTGCCTCAGTGGAATACATCATGCGCGATGTGCCCTACGGATGGTTGATTCGCTACATGCATTCCACCGGTGCTTCGGCATTTTTTGTCGTGGTCTATTTGCATATGTTCCGTGGCCTGATTTACGGTTCCTTCAGAAAACCACGTGAGTTGGTTTGGCTCTTTGGTTGCGCCATCTTTTTGGCCTTGATGGGCGAAGCCTTCATGGGTTATTTGCTGCCTTGGGGACAAATGTCTTATTGGGGCGCACAAGTGATTGTGAATTTGTTCTCGGCCATTCCTTTGATAGGCCCAGATTTGGCTTTGCTCATTCGCGGTGACTATGTGGTGGGTGACGCCACCTTGAACAGATTCTTCGCTTTCCATGTGATTGCTGTGCCTTTGGTGCTGTTGGGTTTGGTGGTCGCTCACATCATTGCTTTGCATGAAGTGGGTTCCAACAACCCCGATGGCGTAGAGATCAAAGCCCACAAAGACGAGCAAGGCAGACCTTTGGACGGCATCCCTTTTCACCCCTACTACACCGTCCACGATATTGTGGGTGTGACAGGCTTTTTGCTGGTGTTTTGCGCGATCGTCTTTTTCGCCCCAGAGCTTGGCGGCTACTTTTTGGAATACAACAACTTCATTCCAGCCGACCCTTTGAAAACGCCTGCGCACATCGCGCCGGTTTGGTACTTCACGCCTTACTACTCCATGCTTCGCGCTATTACGCCAGAGATGATGTATGCGCTGATATTTTGTGTTTTGGCGGCCGCTTACTTGGGGGCGACCCGCGCCAACATCAGCAACACGCTTAAAGCTGTGGTGATTGGGTCTGCTGTGGTGGGTGTTGCTTTATTGTGGGCAATTGAAGCCAAGTTTTGGGGCGTGGTCGTCATGGGTGGTGCGGTGGTGATTTTGTTCTTCTTGCCGTGGCTAGACAGATGCGAGGTCAAGTCGATTCGTTTCCGCCCAGATTGGCATGTTTATTTGTATGCCATATTTGTGGTTAACTTCTTTATTCTGGGCTATTTGGGTATTCAACCGCCCTCTGCTGTTGGCGAGCGTCTGTCCCAATTGGGTACCTTTTATTATTTTGGTTTCTTTTTGTTGATGCCTTGGTGGAGTACCTTGGGTCAGACCAAACCGGTTCCCGATCGTGTCAACTTTGTGGCGCACTGAGCGAACCTGGAGCATTCAGTCATGAAAAAATTTCTAATTGCTGTATCTGTGGTTTTGGGCATGGCCTTGCCCGCTTTTGCCAGCACCGACAGCATTCCTTGGGATAAAGCACCCAACAAACTCAACGATTTAAGCGCCTTGCAAAATGGTGCCAAAATTTTTGTCAACTACTGCTTGAACTGCCACGCAGCAGCCTATATGCGGTTTAACCGACTCAAGGACATTGGCTTGACAGAAAAGCAAATTAAAGACAACTTGCTTTTCACCACCGATAAAGTGGGTGACACCATGAAGATCAGCATGGACGCCAAACAAGGCAAGGATTGGTTTGGTGGCAACCCTCCCGATTTAACACTCATCGCCCGTTCGCGTTCAGGCAGTGGCGGAACAGGGGCAGACTACATCTACACCTATTTGCGTACCTATTACCGCGATGACAGCAAAGCAACCGGCTGGAACAATTTAGCTTATCCCAATGTCGGTATGCCCCATGTTTTATGGGAGTTGCAAGGCCAGCGTCGCCCCGTGTTTGAAGATGTTGAACAGCATGGACACACCACTCAGGCGCTGAAGGGCTGGGAACAGGTTAGCCCAGGAAAAATGACGCCGCGTGAGTACGATGAGGCCATGGGTGACTTGGTTAATTACTTGCAATGGATGGCTGAGCCAAATCAAAACAGCCGCGTTCAAATCGGCGTTTGGGTAATGCTTTTTTTACTGATCTTCATGGTCATTGCTTGGCGATTGAATGCTTCTTATTGGAAAGATATTCGCTGATTTGACGGTGATTTAAACCCGCTTCGCGCGGGTTCATACAATGGGCCTTGGCTAGCCCATTAACCCCTTAGCCTTTTAGGAGCCTATCTCATGATGGTTTTGTACTCTGGGACAGTCTGTCCCTTTTCTCATAGATGTCGTTTTGTGCTGTTTGAAAAAGGCATGGACTTTGAAATCCGCGATGTTGATCTCTATAACAAACCTGAAGACATCAATGTCATGAATCCGTATGGGCAAGTGCCCATCTTGGTTGAGCGCGATTTGATTTTGTATGAGTCCAACATCATTAACGAATATATTGATGAGCGGTTTCCTCATCCCCAGTTGATGCCCGGCGACCCTGTAGACCGAGCCCGTGTGCGTTTGTTTTTATTGAATTTTGAAAAAGAACTTTTCACGCATGTCGTTACGATCGAATCGCGTACCCAAAAGGCCAATGAAAAGGCGCTTGAAAAAGCCCGCTCGCATATCCGTGACAGATTGACGCAGCTGGCGCCCGTGTTTTTGAAAAACAAATTCATGCTGGGAGACAATTTTTCTATGCTTGACGTAGCGATTGCACCTTTGCTGTGGCGCCTAGACCATTACGGCATCGATTTGTCCAAGAACGCAGCACCTTTGTTGAAATATGCAGAGCGTATTTTTTCTCGCCCTGGCTACATCGAAGCATTAACGCCTTCAGAGAAGGTGATGCGCAAATAAGCTTCAAACATGATCAATATTTCTCAGTCTTCTTCTACGCGTCCTTACCTGGTTCGTGCTTTGCACGAATGGTGCACCGACAACGGGCTCACGCCCTATATTGCGGTCTTGGTTGATGACACAGTTCAGGTGCCTAGAGAGTATGTGAATAACGGTGAAATTGTTCTCAACATCAGCTTTGACGCAACCAGCAGTTTGCAACTGGGAAATGAGTTTGTTGTGTTCAAAGCCAGATTTGGTGGTGTAGCCAGAGAAATCAGCGTTCCAGTGGGCAGGGTGATTGCCATTTATGCCCGTGAAAACGGGCAAGGAATGTCTTTCCCCGCACCTGCTTCAAACAACGGCGTTGTAGAAGAAGCAGTGCCCAAGACCTTGGTCTCAAGCATTAAACCTGTGATGAGTTTGAGTGCGGCACCTCCGCAGCAAAGCCAAGACGCTGATGAACCTACGGACCCGAATCAACCAAGTAAGCCCAGCACCTCTGGAACAAAACCGCATCTCAAGCGAATCAAATAAACTTTTTTTCTTTTAGGGTGTGGTTAGAATATCCCTCACGCCGATTTAGCTCAGTTGGTAGAGCAACCGCCTTGTAAGCGGTAGGTCATCAGTTCGAATCCGATAATCGGCACCATTATTTAAAAGCCATTACATTCCAAAGAGGTCTGGTTTTTTTCTTTTTAACCTTTATGTTGTGGGTGCTTGATACACGCACAAAAAGGCTTTGCGAAGAACTGCAAAAGCAATCAATCCTTTTGACCGTTGGCTGCACGGCATCGTTTGATATCACACGCGGTGGGTAATTGGGAACGGTACTCTATATCGGTCGGTAGCACCCCATTGTTTCGGATAAGACATTTTTCCCCCGTACCGCTGGTGTAATACGACAGCACATCGACGCAGCGCTTGGAATGTGCAGTCAAACCTTGGAAATGTCCGATTTCATGTGAAACCACCATTTGTAAAGTTTCCAATAAATTTCGATTGGCGTTCTTTTTTCTAAGATTGAGAAACGCTTCTGGGCTTAGGGTCAAGGTTTTCTTGGTGATGTTGGCTAATCCTATGGTGCCCAATTTATCGTCATCGTTCCATTGAGTTGCAATCTTCAGTCCTGCTGTCGCTGGCGCCACATCACGCTTTAGAACCACTGTATTTTGTCCACCGCACTGATCCCAGGCGGCAGATGACCTTTGTAAAAGCTCGACAACGGATTCCTCGCTGATCCCTTCGGGTGCGCCTTGATGGTCATACACATACGTCATTTGAGGATTGATCATTTTGCTGTCCTTAGCCCCGTCATTCCATGTTGCTATCTCATTAGGCAAGCATTGATTGATTTCACTTTCCCTCAAACTGCTGGTCGGGCTGACCGCAACTGGGTCATCCGCTTTCTTGGCTACTGACCGCTTAGCCCTTTGCGTGGTTGAGATATCACCACTGGATGGCGTAGTCGATTGCGTTGAGGGGTTGGTCCGGCTGACAGTTTCTGTATCCAAGGACCTTGAATTTTTTGCCAAGGCACTGATGGCTTGGTAAACCCTTGGTGTATTTGCTGTGCCCAACCAAACTGATGCATTGTTGTAAATGGCACTAACCTCACTGATTGAACAGTCACTCTTGTTTACCCTCGCAAGCCAATCTAGGGCATTTTTTTCTCGTGATTCAGCATCGTTGGTGGCATAAGCGATGGCTTTGAATTCGCTGGAAAGGCATGAGCCGCCTGATTTTTTACCCTGAGCTTGTGCTGCCTGAGAGAACAAAAGCGTTGCACTGACAAAAGACAGGAAGAGGCAGGCAGGCAGTCGCCCCCTGTGAAAAAATTGAATTGAAAGTAAATTTGACATCCAATGGGAATTCAGTGGGGATAATTTAACTTATCGTCTTTCGCACCGATTCCTTAAACACGATATGAGTTTATATATTTCCTTGTGAGGGAGATCTGCCATGAAAATCACCAGCGTCAGTATGAATCGCCCCATGAACAGGGCTCAAGCCGCTATTAAAAAAACTTCGGCTGTTAGCAGTCCCTTGACCATGGTGGCTGAAGAAATCCCTAAATCCGCCCCCCGATTAGATATGAATTCCGTGGAACTCAAAACCCTGAAAAACAAAGACCAAAATGCCATTGACACGCTGGGCAGCGAAGTGGATGTGTGGGTCTAAATAATTATTAGAAAAATAATATATGTCTGAGGGAGATTATTGGGGATAAGCATGCAAAACCATTACTTATTGTTAGCGTTGCCTTTGGGCTTAGCCACTATATTGGCAAGTTCTTGTGCAGCGGCTTTTTTCTGCTTATAAATGTTTTCAATGGCAGAGATGATGACAGGCGTGTCTGCCGTGCCCAACCAAACAGCTTGGTTGCTTAAGATAATTTCTATTTGATCGAGGGGGCAAGACTTGCCATTTTTGTTGAGCCATTCTTTAGCGCGCTCTTCTCGCTGTTGCGCGTCATTGATGGTGTAAGCCAAAGCCTTGAACTCGGAGGCCGAGCAGGCCGTAACAGCCGCATTCGGCTTGGCAGGCACAGAAGGCACATCAGGCTTAACAGGCGCAGCAGGCGTTGCTGTGTCCTTATATTGTGCATAAACACTGAGCGCACAAAATAGACTGATAAAGACACAACAGGATTTATAAAGTTGAAAGTTAGCTAGAGTTAGTGTTTGCATGAACCACATTTTATAGACAAGCAGAAAAACCACCAAGGCTTGCTTGAAATGCTATTGCATTACTCTAGAACAAATTGAGCGGCGTTTTTGCCGCAAAAGGGGGCGTAAAAATTCTTGATGATGGCCATGTCTGCATCCAAGTCGCCGGTGGGCACAAACGCTGGACCGAGTCCTGAGGTTTTGCTGCCAAAATCTAAAAACCCCAACACAATCGGTACTTGAGCTTCAAGCGCAATATAGTAAAAACCGGTCTTCCATTGTCGCGACTGTGCTCGCGTTCCTTCTGGCGGAATGACCAAATGCAACTCTCCCGCTGCTTTGCGTAATGCTTGGGCAGACGCAGACACCGTATTGCTTGACTTAGAGCGATCGATGGCGATGCCGCCCAGCCAGCACATCACACCTTTAAAGGGGAAACGAAAAATTTGGATTTTCCCCATCCAATGGATATTCAATTCAAGAGCGAAAGCCACCAACAAGGTGTAAGGCAAATCCCAGTTGCTGGTGTGAGGCGCTGCAATGATGACGCTTTTGGGGGTATTGCTAGGCATTTCCCCTAGTAACTTCCAGCCCGCCAAATGCAAAATCAATCTTGAAAACCTTTTGAGCAAAGGGCTAAGGAGTGGCGTGGTGAAAATCGTCAAGCGCATACAACTACATTTAAAAGTTATTAACCAACGATACCATTAGAGTCATGCCAAAGTCTCACAAGACAATCAATTTTTATCGACTATGTTTGGCGATGTTTGGACCTTGGTTCATGGGGGCGTCATTCGCCCAAGTCGAAGCTGCCATTCCCGCCCCCATAGATAAAGTCATGACTGAAAAAATATGGGTGTTTATCAAACAAGAAACCCAGGCCCCTGATAACTTGCCATTACCTCCTATTTTTTTTGATGAAAAAATACCCAAGGAGGCTAGGATGATGTTTCAATTTCCAAGCGAGGATGCGCCAGACAATAACCTGCAAATTTCTATTGGCACCCAAAGTACATACTTATGGAAACAGGAAATGTTTCTGTGGGCTTTGGGACATGAGTTAACCCACTATGCATTTCTTATGCAAGAAAATCAGTGGCAACAAAAGCCAATTTACGAAAACAATATTCGGCACCACTGTAATGTGGAGTTCATGAGAGTCACCCGCGATATTGTGGAAATCATTTGGGAGCAATACCAAAGCGTTGTGAACCGAATGCGCATGTACAACGAAGTCTTCAAAAGCTGCGCGCGTCAGCCTCTTCAGTAACAAGCCTTGTCGGTTGAACTTTTAACGGGAAATGACTTTCACGCGAATGTTGTCAATAGCCAAATTGTGAGAGCGCAAATGGGCTGTCAAGGCTGGTAACAATTGACGCAATTTAGCCCCTGCTGCGTTGTGCGGTACCAGCAGACACCAACCTTGCTCATCCAAGGGGCCCGCCTTCACCAGACCTGCCAAACCCAAGGGCAAAAGGGTTTGAATGGCATTCAGACGGGCTTGCGACTGCTGGCTTATCTTCATCAAAGAGGACAGGCTGGCAGATTGGGCCATGGCTGCCAGCACAGGCGTGGCGGATCGAGATTTAGAAGAGGGTGGGGTCGCCATGCTTCGATTATGTAGCGATTGATGCAGAGGTTAAAATTAAGCCTTATTCATAAGGAATGTACGCTTAGCATAGCCACCCGGTTAATGCAAAGCGTACCGCTGGCATGGCATTTAATCTTTTGACCCAAATCTTCGGCAGTCGCAATGATCGACTGCTTAAGCAGTTTCGTAAATCCCTTGAGCGCATTAATGGACTAGAGGCCAGCTATGAATCGCTGAGCGACGAGGCCTTACGACATAAAACCATCGAGTTCAAGCAGCGCTTCTCTGATGGCGAGACGCTGGAAGCCCTTTTGCCCGAGGCTTTTGCGGTGGTCCGAGAAGGCTCTAAGCGGGTCATGAAGATGCGGCACTTTGATGTGCAAATGATGGGCGGTATTGCCTTGCACCAAGGCAAGATTGCCGAGATGCGTACCGGTGAGGGCAAGACGCTCACAGCCACCTTGGCTGTCTATCTGAATGCCTTAAGTGGCAAAGGCGTTCACGTAGTGACGGTGAACGACTATTTGGCTAACCGAGACGCCCAATGGATGGGTCAGCTTTACCAATACTTAGGCTTAAGTGTGGGCATCAACTTGTCCCAACTGAGCAAAGAAGAAAAGCAAGCGGCTTACCAATGCGACATCACCTACGGCACCAATAACGAATACGGCTTCGACTATTTGCGCGACAACATGGTGTATGAAGTTCATGACAGGGTTCAACGTGGTCTCAATTACGCCATCGTCGACGAGGTTGATTCCATCTTGATCGATGAAGCGCGTACCCCGCTCATCATCAGTGGGCAGGCTGAAGACCACACGGTGACCTATTTAGCGATGAACAAAGTGGTTCCTTTTCTCACCCGCCAAGAAGGCGAGTTGGACTTGCGAACCGGCGAAGGTGTTACCAAGCCGGGCGACTTCACCCTGGACGAAAAATCGCACCAGGTCTATTTGACAGAACTGGGCCATGAAAAGGCCGAGAAAGTGCTGTCAGAAATGGGTTTGTTGCCAGCGGGTGCTTCGCTTTATGACCCATTGCATATTGGTTTGGTGCATCACTTGTATGCAGCCCTTCGCGCTCAGCACCTCTACCACCGTGACCAACATTATGTGAATCAAAACGGTGAGATTGTGATTGTTGACGAGTTCACTGGACGCCTGATGTCAGGTCGCCGCTGGAGTGATGGTTTGCACCAAGCAGTAGAGGCCAAGGAAGGTGTGGCGATACAGGCAGAAAACCAGACCATGGCCTCTATCACTTTCCAAAACTATTTCCGTTTGTACGGCAAATTGTCTGGAATGACTGGCACAGCAGACACCGAGGCCTATGAGTTTCAGGAAATTTATGGCTTAGAAACCGTCATTATTCCCCCCAACAAAATCAGTAAGCGTGACGACCAACTTGATCGGGTTTACAAAACCACCGAAGAAAAATACAAAGCTTCGATTGAGGATATTCGCGAATGCCATAGCCGAGGTCAGCCCGTACTTGTGGGCACAACTTCTATTGAATTGTCGGAATTGTTGTCTGGCATGCTGTCCGCGGCAGGGCTTGCGCATCAGGTGCTTAATGCCAAGCAACATGCCAAAGAGGCGGACATCGTGGCGCAAGCTGGCGTTGTGGGCGCCATCACCATCGCGACCAATATGGCGGGACGCGGAACCGATATTGTCTTGGGTGGCAATATTGAAAAAACCGTCACGGGGATTGAGTCGGATGAGGCCATCAGTGAAGACTTAAAGGCCCAACACATTCTGGAACAAAGAGCTCTGTGGCAAAAAGACCATGAGAAGGTCAAGTCCGTGGGTGGCTTGCGCATTATCGCCACCGAAAGACATGAATCGCGGCGCATTGACAATCAATTGCGTGGCAGGTCAGGGCGTCAGGGAGACCCTGGCTCTTCGCGGTTTTATCTCAGCTTAGACGACTCTTTGATGCGGATTTTTGCGGGTGAGCGCGTCAAAGCCATCATGGACAGATTGCAAATGCCCGAGGGCGAGGCCATCGAAGCCAGCATGGTGACTCGCAGCATAGAAAGTGCGCAGCGCAAAGTAGAGGCGCGTAATTTTGATATTCGCAAACAACTTCTTGAGTACGACGATGTATCGAATGACCAGCGCAAAGTGATTTACCAGCAACGCAATGATATTTTGGATGCGCAAGATTTACGCTTTCAAATTCAAAGCTTGCGAGAAGGTTGTTTCACCGACTTGGTTCACCAGTATGTGCCCCATGAGTCTGTGGAAGAACAGTGGGATGTGGCGGGTCTGGAAAACGCCTTGCTCAATGAATGGCATTTGAAAATTGGGTTGAGCCAGCAAGTGCAAGATGCGCAAGCCATCACTGATGAAGACGTCGTCAGCACAGTGGTTGCGGCTGCCAATCAAAGCTTTGAAGAGAAGTTAAACAAGGTGGGCGTTGAGCAATTTATGCCTTTTATGCGAGCCGTGTTGCTGCAAAACATTGACAGCCATTGGCGCGAGCATTTGTCCTCACTGGATTATTTGCGACAAGGTATTCATTTGCGGGGATACGCACAAAAGCAACCCAAACAAGAATACAAACGCGAGGCTTTCGAGTTGTTTGGTCAACTCTTGGACATGGTCAAAAATGAAGTCACTCGCGTGTTGATGACGGTACAGATTGAGTCGTCCGAGCAAGTACAACTCGCTGCCGATAAGTTGGAGGAAAACGCTGAAGCGTTCTCCAACATCACTTATTCAGCACCCGATGAGACGGGCGCTGCATATGTATTTGCAGATAACTCAAGCCCTAACAGCAGCCCCGTCGTTGCTGTCGGTCGCAACGAACCCTGCCCCTGTGGCAGTGGTAAAAAATACAAGCAGTGCCACGGAAAGCTTGCCTGACATGCCTGTCAATCTGTCTGCACCCCAAGCCTCTGATTTGTTGCCCGTTCCTGGGATTGACATTGGTACCGTAAGTGCCGGTGTTCGCAAAGCCAATCGCAAAGACCTGACGGTTTTCTCAATGGCAGAGGGCACGTGTGTGGGTGCGGTTTTCACTCAAAACCGTTTTTGTGCAGCGCCTGTTCAGGTCTGTCAATCGCATATGCAAGCCCCGCAAGGCATACGCGCCTTGGTCATCAACACGGGCGTAGCCAATGCCGGCACCGGCGAATCGGGTTTGCTGCACGCAAACCAAGTTTGCCAAGCATTGGCAGAGCATCTGCATATTCAAGCCCATCAGGTTTTGCCTTTTTCCACCGGCGTGATCATGGAGGCTTTACCGGTGGCGCGCATTGTGGACGGCTTGCCCTTGGCTGTGGCCGACTTGGCACAAGATCATTGGTCGCAGGCGGCCACCGCCATCATGACCACCGACACTTTGCCCAAGGCCATCAGTCGGCAAATACACATAGACGGCACAACCGTCACCATCACGGGTATTTCCAAAGGTGCAGGCATGATTCGCCCCAATATGGCGACCATGTTGGGCTTTATCGCGACCGATGCCAAGGTGTCAGCCAGCTTGATGGAGGGTCTGGCACAAGATTTAGCCCAAGCTTCTTTCAACCGAATCTCTATCGATGGAGACACATCAACCAACGATTCTTTTGTGGTGATGGCTTCCGGCAAGGCCGCCCACCAGCGTATCGACGATTGGACCAGCACACAAGGCATGGCCTTGAAACACGCCCTCACAGAAGTGGCGCGGTGGTTGGCGCAAGCGATTGTGCGAGACGGTGAGGGCGCCACAAAATTCATTACCGTGACGGTCGAGGGCGGGCTCAACAGCGCAGAGTGTTTGCAAGCAGCCTATGCCATTGCCCACTCGCCTTTGGTCAAAACAGCCTTTTTTGCCAGCGACCCCAACTTAGGCCGCATCTTGGCCGCAGTCGGCTACGCTGGCATTACAGATTTGGCACAACACAAGATTGAGCTTTATTTAGATGATGTGCATGTGGTCACCCATGGCGGTCGGCATGCGGGTTATAAAGAGGAAGATGCAAAGCGTGTGATGAAACAGTCTGAAATCACGGTGAGAGTTGTGCTTGGCAGAGGAGACGCAACTGAGACAGTGTGGACCTGTGACTTAAGCCACGAATACGTCACCATCAACGCCGATTACAGAAGCTGATATGTCCATCAATGAACATCTAGAGCGCATGTTGCTGCGGGCTGAAACCTTGATGGCGCGCATTGAAACCGTGCTGCCCCAAGCCCTGCATGCCCCCGACTGGCGTGCCGGCATTGCTTTTCGCTATCGCAAGCGCAGCAACGGGCACGGTGTACTTGAACCGGTCAAACATATTGCTGCGATGACCTTGGACGACCTGAAAGAAATTGATCCCCAAAAAGAAAAGATTCAGCGAAACACTTTGCAGTTTGTGCAAGGCTTACCTGCCAACAATGTGCTGCTCACAGGTGCGCGCGGCACGGGTAAATCTTCATTGATCAAAGCCTGCTTAAACACCTATTCACCGCTTGGGCTGCGCTTGATTGAAGTAGATAAACCCGACATGGTCGACCTGCCAGACATCATTGATGTGGTGGCTGCACGGCCAGAAAAATTTATTATCTTTTGTGATGACTTGAGTTTTGAAGAAGGCGAGCCTGGCTACAAGGCCTTGAAATCTATTCTCGATGGCACGGTGGCTGCCGCCACGCCCAATGTATTGATTTACGCCACCAGCAATCGACGCCATCTCTTGCCCGAGTACATGAAAGACAACCTCAGCTACAAGTACACAGACGATGGCGAAGTGCATCCAGGTGAAGTGATTGAAGAAAAAATTTCTTTGTCTGAGCGCTTTGGCTTGTGGATCAGCTTTTATCCCTTCAGCCAAGACGCCTATTTACTCATCGTCGACCAATGGTTGTCTTCGCTGGGTGTGCCGCCCAATGAAGCGCTAAGCGCGCACCCCGAAGCCTTGGTGTGGGCGCTAGAGCGTGGTTCACGCAGTGGTCGCGTGGCTTTTCAATTCGCCAGAGATTTCGCTGGACGGCGCGGTGCACATTGATCCCTCTCGGGTCCAAGTGGCGGTAGGTGTGTTGATTCGTCCCGATGGCTATTTTTTATTAACCACCCGGCCCGCAGGCAAAGACTACGCCGGCTACTGGGAGTTCCCTGGTGGAAAACTAGAGCAAGGCGAAACAGTGGCGCAAGCACTGACGCGGGAATTGCGTGAAGAGCTGGGTATTGAGGTTACGCAGTGTCTTGCTTGGCAAAGCGAATGCATAGATTACCCCCATGCTTTGGTTCAATTGCACTTTTATAAAGTGCTGGCATGGCAGGGTGAATTGCAAATGCGTGAAGGCCAAGCGTTTGCTTGGCAGTGTTTACCTGTTGAGGTGTCTCCCCTGTTGCCGGGTACTTTGCCGGTATTAAAGTGGCTGGCCTAAGCGCAAAGCTCTATTTCAAACTCGGCATTTTCATTTGAAGCCTGTGGCTTGCCATCCCAGTTTTGGTTGATCAGCCTGACCCAAACCATCATTCTGTTGCCGCTGATCTCGGGCACCAAACCCAAGGCCGGATTGATGAAAACACGCATCAATTGAAAGCGTCCTTGGGGCAAGGCTTGCTGAAATTGACCGTTGGTGGCGATGACGCGTTGTGGAGCGCCACTCTCGCGCAGCAAGCGCATTAACAAGACCACGCTGTCATTGAGTGCCTTGAGTGGCTCAGACCACTTCAGAATATGTTGACGCCGCTCATCGGGGTCCAGTTCTTTCCAAGCGTGGTAGGCGGGTAAATCGAAAGCGCAAGTACCACCGGGTATGCCCACACGGTTGCGCAAACTGCTGAGAAAGTCGTTGTCGTTGACGCAGTTGCCGATGCGACTGCCCACCGTGTTAAAGCCAGTTTGGCATTTATCTATCTTCATCAAGAGTTCGTCCAGCACTTCTTCCGACACCGAGGGGTTGCCTCGGTAGCTGTTGAATTGGTGCTTATACCTGTCGAGCTCTTTCAAAATGTCGGATTTCAAATCGGAGCGGCCACCCACATCAACGATTTCAAACAGCGTGGTCAGCGCAAAGTGGTGGTCAATTTCAGAAGAACGCAATAAGAGTTGCTCAAACCTGCCTAGCAAATATTCCAGTCGCAAATACGTGCGAATTCGTTCATTAAAGGGGTGTTCGTAAAGAATCACAATACTTCGCAGGTTGGTAAGTAATAAATGTTTTAAATGATAACCCCTCAATTGAAGCTTTTATCCCTTAAATGTGTCAACTTATGCAGGATTCCAAGCTTGGGCCTGTCTTTTTAAGACCTGAATGTCATCGCTGTCGTTATCGATGACCCATGTGGCTGTTGCCAATCGCTCTTGCCGGCTGGCTTGTGCCGCCATCACTGCTTGCACCTCTGCCCTGGTCCAGCCATTTCTGGCCATGACGCGGGCTATTTGTCTGTCTTCGCTGCAGTCGACCACGAGCACGCCATCCAACTGAGCTGGCCAAGAAGCAGACTCAACCAACAAGGGAATATCCAGCACAACCAAGGGCTTACCCTCGGCCTTAAAAGCCGCCTCCTGGTCAGCCATAGCGGCCCGAATCAAGGGATGCAAAACATCTTGTAACTGGGCTTTGGCTTGTGGCTGCGCAAAAATCAAAGCACGCATTTTGTTTCTGTCCATGCTGCCATCAGGGGCTATGAAGTCTTCACCAAAGACTTGGCGGATCTGAGAAAGCGCGGCTCCGCCTATGCCTGTCAACTGCCTAGAAATGGCGTCTGCATCTATAAAAACAAAACCTCGGTCGACCAGCAGGCTGGCGAAAGTGGATTTACCGCTGCCAATACCGCCGGTGAGTCCAATACGTTTGAAAGCAGTTTGTTGCATGCCTGCAGTCTATAAGAACAGCTAAAGCACCTGTCCCAACTGAAACACCGGTAAGTACAAGGCCAGCACCAAAGCCCCCATGACAGCACCCAGCACCACCATCATCAAGGGCTCTAGGAGTTGTGTGAATTCACGCATCAAGTGGTCTACTTGCGCCATATATTGATGAGCCAATTTGGCAAGCAATGAATCCAAAGCGCCGCTTTGCTCGCCCACGTTCACCAGTTGCACCAACAGGGGAGGAAACACCTGCGCGAAAAAAGCGTCAGGCGAAAGCCCCCGCATGGCGTCTGCCAAAGACTGGCCTTGACGGACCTTGCTTCTCAGCGCTATGGTTGCCAAACCTAAACAGCGGTTGGTGCTGCTGGCGGCAACCACTTCCAGCGCGTCCAGCATGGGCACACCCGCTTTGAGTAAATCCGACAGCGTCAGCGTCCATAAAGACAGCTGTGTGTGGTGAATCAATTTGCCCACCAGCGGAAAACGCAGCAAATGCGAATCCAGCCATAGATGAACAGGGGCCAACTGCATCAGCCGTTGGCCAAGCAGGCAGCCCAAGACCACGCAAACTCCCACGGCCACAGCGCCGCCGCTGGTGAGCCAGCGGCTGAGATGCAGCACGGCCGAGGTGAGCGCCGGTAACTCGGCGCCCAATGAAGAAAAAATTCCTTCAAACACCGGAACTACCCAAACCATGATGACCGCCACCACCACCAAGGTGATGCAAAGAACCGCACATGGGTAAGCCAAGGCGGAGCGAATTTGCGAAAGAAGTGTTTGCCGCCGCTCGAGCAATGCCGCTAAACGCAGCAATACCTCGTCTAAGTTGCCCGCCACTTCTGCGGCACCCACCAACTCGCAATACAAAGCATCAAAGTGAAACGATTGCCTGAGCGCCGCATGAAACGCAGACCCGTTTTCAAGCGACACACACAAGCGCGCAATCAATTCGCGCATAGCTGGGGTTTGCGCTGAAATTGCCATGGTCTGCAAAGCCTGCAGCAAAGGCAGACCTGCCGCCACCAGCGTGCCGAGTTGTCGGGTGAAATGGCTGCTGTGCGCCAGCGAAGTGCTCATACCGAGGTGGCGGCCCAAACCTCTTCATGCGAGGTGATGCCTTGTTGGGCTTTGATCATGCCGGCTTGTCTCAGGGTGAGCACGCCGCTTTGCTGGGCGTGCGCGGCAATGCGCAGCACATCCGTGCCAGCAAGCAAAAGCGATTGAAGCTCTGCGGTCATGGGCATGACTTGGTGAATGCCAACCCGGCCTTTGTAGCCGTGTGTGCAATGGCTGCAGCCCACAGGCGTAAACCTTGACTCGCCGGCAAGTGGGCGTTTGCAGTGGTTGCAGAGTTTGCGTACCAAGCGTTGCGCACAAATCAAGGCCACGCTGCTGGCGATATTGAAGTCTGCCAAGCCCAGATGATGTAAGCGGTTAAGGCTTGAGGGCGCGTCATTGGTGTGCAGCGTGGACAAAACCAAATGCCCGGTTTGCGCCGCCTTGACCGCCACATCAGCGGTTTCGTTGTCGCGGATTTCACCCACCATGATGATGTCGGGGTCTTGGCGCAGCAAAGCGCGCAGAGTTTGCGCAAAACCCAAGCCCGCTTTGTCGTTCACATTGACCTGGTTGATACCCGCTAACACTATTTCGCACGGGTCTTCAACGGTAGATATATTGAGGCGTGAAGCATTTAAAAATTGCAGACAGCTGTAAAGCGTCATGGTTTTGCCAGAACCCGTGGGCCCAGTGATCAGCACCAAGCCATTGGGGCGCTGCAAGGCGTCTAGCAAGCTGCTCAGCTGCTGCGGCTCATACCCCAAGTCTTGCAAATTGAGCTGCTGAGAAGAAAAGTTTTGAATCCGCAAAACCAACTTCTCGCCATGCAGGGTGGGCAGGCAACTCACCCGCATGTCAATCGGCTTGGCGTGCAGAGTTAAGCGCAAACGCCCATCTTGCGGCAAGCGCTTTTCCGAAATATCCATGCGCGACAAAACTTTGATGCGCGAGATGATGCGGTCTTTCAAGTGCGCGCTGGGCGAGGTACGCTCTTGCAGCAGTCCGTCTATGCGCACCCGCACCCGCAGCACTTGCTCGAACGGCTCGAGATGGATATCGGAGGCATCATCTGCCAATGCGGCGGCAAAAAAGTGCTCTAGCCAGACCACCGCTTGCTGGTCTTGGTCGGTGGGCGAAGGGGGCGTGTACAGTGAAACCATAAGGGTTCAATGTAAGAAACCCCCGCTGCCAAGCAGGTCACTGGCAGGTTCAAAAAAATGCAGTGCAGCTAAAGCGTTAGGTTAGTTCTGGCGGTCTAGTAATTGCTCGGCAATCTCAGCCAAGGCGGTTTTGTAATCGCTGGCAGGCATTGCCTCTAAGGCATGTAGGGCCAACTGCGCTTCGACTGAAGCGGCCTGCCGTGTGGCTTGCATGGCGCCGGTAGAGCGAACTATGTCGGCAATATCGGCCAAAGCGCCTATGTCGCCTTGTTCGATGGCGTTTTTAATCAACAGGCATTGGCTGGGTGTACCGCGTTGCATGGCAAAAATCAGCGGAAGGGTGGATTTGCCCTCACGCAAATCGTCACCGAGGTTTTTGCCCATGGTGCTGGCGTCGCCGTCGTAGTCCAGCACATCGTCTATGACTTGAAAAGCCGTGCCCAGCGCTTGCCCATAGGCGGCGCAGGCGGCTTCTGTTTGGGGCGAAGACTTTGCCAACACCGCGGGCAAGCGGGTACTGGCCTCAAACAATTTGGCGGTTTTGCTGCGAATCACCTTTAAGTAGCCTTGCTGATCGAGGGACGCGTCATGCATGTTCATAAGTTGCATCACCTCGCCTTCGGCAATCACATTGGTGGCGTCAGCCACGATGTCCAAAATGCGCATTTCGCCGCACTCGACCATCATTTGAAAAGCGCGGGAATACAAAAAATCTCCCACCAACACGCTGGCGGGGTTGCCAAACAAGGCGTTGGCTGTGGCTTTGCCGCGGCGCATGCCCGAGTCATCCACCACATCGTCGTGCAACAGGGTGGCGGTGTGAATGAACTCCACCACGGCTGCCAATTTGAAATGGTCGTCTCCCTTGTAGCCCAAAGCGCCGGACATCAACAGCAGCAAAACGGGGCGCAAACGCTTGCCGCCCGAGGTGATGATGTGTTGCGCGACTTGCCCCACCAGCGGCACGCTGGAGCTCAGCCTGTCACTGATCAACCGATCCACCGCCGCCATGTCTGGGGCTATCAGGCCGGAAAAAGCCGAGGCAGAGGGGTTGTTAGGGCTGGACAAGGTGGTCTACATATGGTTTTAGGACTTAATTATAGGGAGCCAAAGGCTGGTTCGAGTATAAAAAGAGTGACAAAACCCTTGTGCGTGCTAAAATCTCGGGCTCCGCTCAAATTGGTTGGCGGTTAAGAGTCTTTTCTTTCAGAGGTTCGTATGTACGCAGTCATAAAAACTGGTGGCAAGCAATATCGCGTGTCAACTGGCGAAAAAATTAAAGTAGAACTGATCGCTTCGGATGTTGGCCAAGAAATTGTGATCGACCAAGTTTTGGCCGTCGGCAACGGCGCTGAAATCAAAGTTGGCACACCCTTGGTGTCCGGTGCATCTGTCAAAGCCATGGTGGTCGCGCACGGTAAGCACGACAAGGTTCGCATTTTCAAAATGCGTCGCCGTAAGCACTATCAAAAACGTCAAGGGCATCGCCAGCAATTCACCGAATTGCAAATTGCCTCTATCCAAGCCTAAGGAGTCACACAAACATGGCACAGAAAAAAGGCGGCGGCTCAACCCGTAACGGCCGCGATTCCAACCCCAAAATGCTCGGCGTCAAAGCCTTTGGTGGCGAGCACATCACCGCAGGCGCCATCATTGTTCGTCAGCGCGGTACCAAGTTCCACCCCGGTACCAATGTCGGCATCGGCAAAGACCACACCTTGTTTGCGCTTGTAGAAGGCCATGTGTCTTTCTCGTTCAAAGGCGCTTTGAACAAACAAATGGTGAACATCACCCCCGCTTGACGCTTGGCACTTTGACCGACGTCAGCTTCAAAGCCCCGCTCGTCGGGGCTTTGTTCTTTAAGATACCCCTATGAAATTCGTTGACGAAGCCTTTATCGACATCATCGCCGGCGACGGCGGAAATGGTTGCGTATCTTTTCGTCACGAAAAATACAAAGAATTTGGTGGCCCCAATGGCGGCGACGGGGGGCGCGGCGGCCATGTGTACGCCGTAGCAGACGCCAGCTTAAACACCTTGGTCGATTTCCGTTTTTCCCGTCGCCATGAAGCGCGCCGCGGTGAGCACGGCATGGGCTCGGATATGTTTGGCGCGGCAGGCGACGACATCACACTCAAAATGCCGGTAGGCACTTTGCTGATAGACGCCGAAACCAACGACGTGCTGTACGAGTTGTTGACGCCTGGTGAAGTCATCATGATCGCCAAAGGCGGTGACGGCGGCTTTGGCAATATGCGCTTTAAAAGCGCCATCAACCGAGCGCCGCGCCAAAAAACCCCGGGCTGGCCAGGCGACAGAAAAAATCTCAAGCTCGAACTCAAGGTGCTGGCCGATGTGGGTTTGCTGGGCATGCCCAATGCGGGTAAATCCACACTCATCAGCGCCATCTCCAACGCCAGACCCAAGATTGCCGACTACCCCTTCACCACCTTGCACCCCAATTTGGGCGTGGTCAGGGTGGCGGCCGAGCAAAGCTTTGTGGTGGCCGATGTGCCAGGCCTCATCGAAGGTGCGGCTGAAGGCGCGGGTTTGGGTCACCAGTTTTTGCGCCATTTGCAGCGCACCCGTTTGCTGCTGCACATGATCGACTTGGCCCCTTTTGATGATGCGGTAGACCCGGTGGCGCAAGCCAAAGCCATTGTGTTGGAACTGAAAAAATACGACCCTGAGCTTTACAACAAACCGCGTTGGCTGGTATTGAACAAACTCGACATGGTGCCAACAGACGAACGCGCCGCGCGGGTGAAAGATTTTGTTAAGCGTTTCAAGTACAAAGGGCCGGTGTTTGAAATATCAGCCTTGAACCGAGAGGGCTGCGAAAACTTGGTGCGCGCCATTTACAAGCATTTGCAAGCGCAATTTTTGTCTACCCAAGAGCCTGAGGTGGTGGATCCCCGATTTGCCGCTGTGCCTTCAGCGCCTGTCAACACTTAGCTGCCATGAAAGAAACCCCGTCCTCTAGGGTGCTGCAAGACGCCAGACGCATTGTGGTCAAGGTGGGCTCGAGCTTGGTGACCAATGAAGGCAAAGGCTTGGACGAAACCGCCATAGGCGAGTGGTGCCGGCAAATGGCCGCACTTGCCAAGGCCGAACCTGCGCGGGAAATCATCATGGTTTCCAGTGGCGCGATTGCCGAAGGTATGAAGCGGCTGGGTTGGACCACCCGCCCTCACGAATTGCATGAGCTTCAAGCCGCGGCGGCTGTCGGACAAATGGGCTTGGCGCAAATGTATGAAACCAAACTGCGCGAGCAAGGCTTGCGCAGCGCGCAGGTGCTACTCACCCACGCCGATTTGGCCGACCGAGAACGCTACCTCAACGCCCGCTCTACGCTTTTAACCTTGCTGCAACACAAGGTGCTGCCCGTCATCAATGAAAACGACACGGTGGTTAACGACGAAATCAAGTTTGGCGACAACGACACCTTGGGGGCCTTGGTGGCCAATTTGGTGGAGGCCGATGCTTTGGTGATCTTGACCGACCAAAAGGGTTTGTTCACCGCAGACCCGCGTTTGGACGCGCAGGCCAGCTTTGTGCATGAAGCCAAAGCCGGTGACCCTGCTTTGGAACGCATGGCGGGAGGTGCGGGTTCGGGCATTGGCAAGGGCGGCATGATCACCAAAATACTGGCGGCCAAAAGGGCGGCAGGGTCGGGTGCCAGCACAGTGATTGCTTGGGGCCGCGAGCCCGATGTGCTGTTGCGCTTGGCCCAAGGCGAAAGTTTGGGTACGCTGTTGGTGGCGCCCACCCAAAAACAACAAGCGCGCAAGCAGTGGATGGTTGATCAATTGCAGTTGCCTGGCGCGGTGTGGGTGGACGCCGGTGCCTTAGAGAAGTTGACAGCTGAAGGCAAAAGTCTTTTGCCGATTGGCATGCAAAGTGTTCAGGGCGACTTTTCGCGGGGCGACATCATTGCGATTTGCGACCCGCATGGCAAAGAGTTCGCCCGTGGCTTGGCCAACTACGCCAGTGCTGAGGCGCGTTTATTGTGTCGAAAAGCCTCTAGCGACATAGAAAAATTGCTGGGCTATGTGGCTGAAGCCGAAATGGTGCATAGAGACAACCTGGTGCTGACCCAGCAACGCAATTAATGCGGCGGGCTTGGGTGATGCTGAGGCGCATCTGAGAAACCTTCGCTTGGCCCGTTGCCTTGGCGCAAAAAACGCGTGCGTGGTTCAGGGCGCGGCAAATATCTTGACAACTCTATCAGCGCCAGCTCGTAAACACCGCGTTTAAACTCGACCACAGATTCCAGCGGCACCCAGTAGTCGTTCCAGCGCCAAGCGTCAAACTCGGGGTGGGTGCTGGCGCGCAGGTTCAGGGCGTGATCGAGCACCACCAGCTGCAGCAAAAACCATATTTGTTTTTGCCCTTTGTAATGACCGCGTGCATCCTTGCGGATGTAGCGGTCTGGCACTTCATAGCGCAACCAGTCTCGGGTTCGGGCGACAACGCGCACATGTTCGGCAAGCAATCCCACTTCCTCTTGCAGCTCACGGTACATGGCTTGCTCTGGCGTCTCGCCGCGGTCTATGCCGCCTTGCGGGAATTGCCAACTGTGGGTGCGAATGCGTTTACCCCAAAAAACCTGATTCTTCTGATTGAGCAAAATGATGCCGACGTTAGGCCTAAAGCCATCGCGGTCAAGCATAATCAAACCTCAATTTATCAACTCAGTCCATTATGCACAGTCAGCGGCTTGCATCAATAGGGCTGACATCCATTTACGCCTTTTTATGCCTTTTCTAAGGCACAGCAGACCATGAAAGCCTCACAGTTCCTCATCTCAACCCTCAAAGAAGCTCCCGCTGACGCCGAGGTGGCCAGCCATCAACTCATGATGCGCGCTGGCATGATTAAAAAACTGGGTGCCGGCATCTACACCTATATGCCCATGGGGCTGCGCGTTATCCGTAAGGTGGAAGCCATCGTGCGTGAAGAAATGAACCGCGCTGGCGCTATAGAGCTGACCATGCCGGTGGTGCAACCCTCGGAGTTGTGGCAAGAAACCGGCCGCTTTGAAAAAATGGGGCCTGAGCTCTTGCGCATCCAAGACCGCCATGGCCGCGACTTTGTGGTGCAACCCACCAGCGAAGAGGTGATCACCGACATCGCCCGCCAAGAATTGCGCAGCTACAAGCAACTGCCGAAAAACCTCTACCAAATCCAAACCAAGTTTCGCGATGAGCGCCGCCCCCGTTTTGGCCTGATGCGTGGGCGCGAGTTCACCATGAAAGACGCTTACAGCTTTGACCGCGACACGGATGCGGCCAAGGCCAGCTACCAAGTGATGGCTCAGGCTTACCGCGCCATTTTCGACCGCTTTGGCCTGCGCTACCGCGCTGTGGCTGCAGACAGCGGCGCGATTGGCGGCGATTTAAGTGAAGAGTTTCAAGTGATTGCTGCCACTGGCGAAGACGCTATCGTTTACTGCCCTAGCAGCGATTACGCCGCCAATATGGAAAAGGCCGAAGCCTTGGCACCTCAAAATGCCCGCCCTGCGGCCAGCCAAGCATTGGCTAAAACCCCCACCCCTGGCAAGAGCACCTGTGCCGATGTGGCGGCGCTTTTGGGCCTGCCATTAAAGAATACCATCAAATCGCTGGTTTTAGCGACAGATGAGATCAATAACGAAGGCGTTGTCGTCAAATCTCAGGTCTGGCTGTTGCTGGTGCGTGGCGACCACGACATGAACGAGGTGAAAGTGGGCAAGCTGGCAGGCTTCGAAAATGGCTTCAGGTTTGCCACCCTCGCTGAAATTGAAGAGCATTTTGGTTGCAAGCCTGGTTATTTAGGCCCTATCGGCTTGCAAAAGCCGTTAAAAATCGTTATCGACCGCGAAGTGGCGGTAATGGCAGATTGGGTCTGTGGTGCTAACGCGGCAGACTTTCACATGACGGGTGCCAACTGGGGCCGCGACCTGCCCGAGCCCGATAGGGTTGCCGACATACGCAATGTGGTGGCCGGTGACGCCTCGCCTGATGGCAAAGGTGTGTTGGCCATAGAGCGCGGCATCGAGGTTGGACATATTTTTTACCTCGGCACCAAATACAGCCAAGCCATGAACGCCACGTTTTTGGCCGACGACGGCAAGCCCAAACACTTCGAAATGGGCTGCTACGGCATAGGCATCACCCGCTTGCCTGCGGCAGCCATTGAGCAAAACCACGACGCCAAAGGCATTATTTGGCCCGACGCCTTGGCGCCCTTCACCGTGGTGATTTGCCCCATCGGCCC
>Ga0209444_10000423_pt1 | contig 23228 bp, 18 predicted proteins | sample LauGreFaBDMM15DN_2_FD_188215 | JGI IMG/M metagenome (GOLD analysis project Ga0209444, IMG submission 188215) | Freshwater lake microbial communities from Lake Michigan, USA - Fa13.BD.MM15.DN (SPAdes) (version 2) | ecosystem: Environmental > Aquatic > Freshwater > Lake | place: Lake Michigan... | reverse complement strand
CCGACTGCGTCGAGTTCAACAAATCCAGCACCCAACCACACTGATCTCTATGATCCCCAAACATGTTCGCCTTTTCATCAAGCCCGGTTGTCCCTGGTGCGACGAAGCCATTGAGTGGCTCGACGCCCGCAAGATCGGCTATGAAACGCTCGATGTGATCCGCGACGCGGCCGCCCGGGCGGAGATGCGCGAATTGACCGACCAAACCAAAGCTCCCTCCATTGAGCTGGATGGCCATGTGCTGGCCGACTTCGGGGCCGATGAGCTGGAAGCGTGGATGGCTCAATTGGGCTACGCAGTCTAATCGGGCTCACGACGCGGAGGCGCCGCAGCAAGGCACGTCTCTTGGCCTACCCACGAACCACTCCGCTCACGGATTGGCCAAACCCGGCGATCCACCGATCCGAGTAGAGACCCTCCAGGCTCCGGGTTGATCGGAGTAAGCCTGAACGCTCCGAAGTTGCAGAGTGTACCCGCGGCCATCGGCTTCGACCGGCCAAGGGGCAGAATCGTCGTAGGCGAGCTTAAGCACCAGCGTGCCGTCAGCCGCGTGGATTCGCAGCGTGTCGCCGCCATTACCCAAGCCAAACCCAAACTCGCCCAGCGGCTTGGGCCCGAGCGGAAACGTCCGCTGAAACCGGAGACTGTCCTGACAAAACACGGCATATCCGCCGGCAGGAATCACTCCACTAGAAACCACGCTCACATTCGAATCGGTGTCATCGCGCACAATCCACCCGGTGAGATCCACCGGTGCGGTGCCAGGATTGTGCAACTCGAACCAATCGCCAGAATCAGCCGCAGAGGCCGGATGATACTGGATCTCGCTCAAAATCACCGAAGGCCGCGCCGGGGGCACCGGTGAGTAGGCCTCCAAATGGGCAGTCAGAGTGTTGGTGCCGGATGGCGGATTGAACTCCCACCGGGCTAGCGAAACCTCGTTGCCCCAACCGCTCCAACCGACAACACGAAATCCCGGTGCGGGAATCACCGTGGCCACCACGGGCGCGTCCCGAAAAAAGGTTCCCACCCAGGGAGGCGGCGCGGCCACCGAACGATTCAACCTCACCTGCCCAGCCCCGGCCGGCGAAACGACCGCCTGCAGTTGCGCCAACCCCTGCTTCAAGCCGAAGTGATTGAGGCAATCTTGCCGGAGCTTGGCCGGACGCTTGCGGGCGAAGTCACTCAAGGAGTCGAGGTTCTTCTCCCAGGTCGCCGCCGTGAACGGTTCATACTCCGCCTGATAGGGCTTGCCGTAACCACGCTTCTGCAACTCGGCGAAGCTCCAGCGTTGGAGATGCCGCGGGATTTCCGGCCGAATCACTGCAGCCATGGAACGGATCGTTGCCTCCACCCGCTCTTCACGAAAAGGCCCGTTTAGAAAGTCCGCACAGCGCTGGATAAAGAGGGTCCGTACCCCGGGGTTGGTCAGCAACCGGCGGAGCATCAAGGTGCGCCCGCCTTCATTAGGCCAACCAGTGCCTGAGCCGGTACCAGCGGTCGAGAAGGCGAAGATATTGTCATAGTTCCCGTAATCGCGGGCCATGGCCGGCACGTACACCTCGGGCTTCCACAAATTGAAGCCGTAGTCCTGATCGTAGACGATCCATCGGAACCGCCCGTTCGGAACCCGGGGGCGCCAGCACTTGATGTTGCCGATGTCGAAGTTCTGGAAGTAGAGGATCGAGGCCTGGTAATCGAGGAAGTTGTCCAGATCGAGGTAACGGTCGACCAGCGTTTGGAGGTTGGTCTGAATTGTCAGGTCTTTCGAGGACACGAACGAGCGCATCGCCGTGTAGGCCTGGCTATCACCCGCGATCACCGCGCCGTAGCCCTCGATCAGGTCGAGCCCACCGCGGGGCACCTCATGGTTCCCGATAATGTGATGCTCATTCAGCTTCTCTCGCAAATTGTGAATACCCCAGTAGTCGCCGTTCAAATAGACCACCGCCGGACGGTAGGCCTGGGTATCCAATCCGGTGTCCGCGATCAGGCGCTCCATCATGGCGTCGCGCATGAGCGTGAACTGGCCGTTCACGAAGTAACTGCCGTAGGAAGTCACCGGCCCAAATTGGGTGATGGGTGACCGGACCGCCGTCTGGTGGGTGCTCTGATTGTCATTACCAGAATTGCGCAGCACCAGGGCCTCGAACTGGTCCATCGGTCGATCCGGAAAGAAGCGGTACGCCAGGTTGCCATCGCCGTACTTGGCGCGCGCAGAGAGGGCGTAGGATTTTTGCGGATACCCGCGGGAACCCCATCCGCCATAAACAGACATCCCCACCTTCTGACGAACCTTGGACTTGCGATCGGTGTCGAAGAATTCGAAACCCACCTCAATCTCCCGATCCTTCCAGGCATTGGACCCCGAGTACGGATAACTCTGGAGCACCTGCCCGCTGGTGCTGAGCACACCCGTGCCCATGCCAATGAGATAGCCGTTCTTGAAGTCGAAGTTCGAGGCCGCCGCCGCCAGCGAGATGACCGGCAGGTCATGGGAAATGCCGAAGAAATAACTCCGCAGGGACTCCGCGCTGGAACGCGCCTCTAAATAAGCCTTAGCCCGAACCACCTGAGAGCGTTGGATGCGCAGCGGACCTGTCCACGTCGGCGAGACAACCGTGACGGGGTCGCCATTGGTCGTGTAGCGGATCAGGGCATTGGTCGGTGAGGCTTGCAAATTGAGCACCACCTCGGCCCCCGCGGCGTAGAAACCCGAATCTATCGAGAACAAGGGCGGCGGCACCGGAGGCCCCAGCGAAACAACGCCATTGGCAGCACCGGGTGTCGCCTGCGACTTGGAATACACCGTCCACTCCCCGGCTTCTGGATTGGGAGGTCGGCCCAGCGACTCATTAGGGCCCAATCGAGGCACCACCACCCGGTCCACGACCCGACCCTCCGCATCGCTCAACGTCAGGGTCTCGCCTGCGGCATCAAGGCGAAAATCGGTGTGCAATTCGTTGCCGGGGCCGATGCGATCGAGGTCCGAAGCGTAGACCACGAGGGATTGCCCGGGCTGGATCCACCGTTCTGGGAATTGCCAGCGCACCGGCCTTAACGGGTCCTCCGAGAGGGCGAATCCCGCCAGCGCAATGGCTCGGTCCTGCGGATTGGAAATCTCAATCCAATCCCAGAAGGCCCCAGCGGCATCGGGAAACACCGCCGAGTTGTCGCTCATCACCTCGGTGATCTGAAGCAACCCCGCGGCGGAACCCTCGGTCAGAATGCGGTAGAAGAGGGGCGTTGTTCCGGCAGGTTCAGGAATGCGCACCTGGAAGCGACTCAGTGCCAACTCGTTCACTGTGGCCGTGGAGTCCAACGACCACACCATCGGGGTTTGCCACCCAGCGGCGACTTGCACCCGATAGTCCTTCGGGTCATCGGAATTGGCGGTGAACTCGAAAACGAACCCTTTGCCAGCGGAACTCTGAATCGACTCGCGCAGGATGAGCGGCGCGAGGGGCTGCGCCAATAACCACACAGGAAACACAGCGGACAGCAAAGCCACCCACCAGGGCCTCCCGTGTGAGAAAAATTTCACAGCCGACTCTCCAGTTTTCGGGCGCGGCGGATCCAGACTGCATTGCGAGATTTCTCGAAAGCCGGGGAATGGTTTTGGTCGGCCAGCACCTCATCGATTTCAGCCTGGGCCTCATCGACCATCCCTCGCGAGGCGAGCAACTCGGCATACTGGACCCGAGCCCTGGGATAGCTGTTGTTTTCGAGCACGCGCTTCCAATTCAGGAGAGCGGCGTCTACTTCGCCGAGGGCCGTTTGGGTCTCAGCCAAGGCCATGAGTGTGTAGCCGAAATCGTGTCGCGGATCGGCCGCGAGAACCTTTTCCAAAAGGGGCTTGGCATCGGCGGCTTTCCCCTGTCGCAGGAGGCACTGCCCCAAGTGGCTGACGGTGTCATCATCCTCCGGATCCCGCTCCAAAGCCCGCCGGTAAGAGGCCTCTGCCTTGGTCAGTTTGCCCTGCGAAAAATAAACATCGGCCAAATCCGAATGGTCCCGGGCCTTGTCGAGGTGATGGATGCGGCTCTCCAGTTCCTTGATCCGACGGCGATCGGCCGCACCCGGCAACTCGAAGCCTCGCAGGCCCATTCCGCCGCTGGCCGATCCCTGCGCCCGATACACCATGAAGTAATAAAACACCGCGCTGAAGACGCTGAAGAAGAGGATACACGCCGCCCAGATCCACTCTTCACGGCGCAAGGCATCCACCATCATCCAAAGCTGAAAAGCAGCCCCGATCAGCAGGAGAGGGTTCTCCAGGGACAACTGCATCAAATCGTTAATCAAGCCGATCATCGCCTTTAGACTAAGCCGGAACGATTCGGTTGGGAAGAAAGGGACCGCGCCGCGGATACTTTCACAAGACGGGGCGAGAACGAGGCGCGGGCCGCACTGAGGCTTGCGATTAAGGCCCGTAACGAGTGAACAACGAGGCTCTTGCAGACGGAGGCGCAGCCAGCACGACCGATTTAGTGGAATCGTTCCGGCTGAGCCCTACTCCAAAAAAATAAAACACTCGGAATGAAAAACCAGGGGCTCTGGTAGCAAAGGCCTCGGGTCCATCCCGGTCCTGTTCCAGTCGTCCGACAATTTTCCCTCTGCTGTAATCCATTGAGATCGAGTCCAGTTTTACCGTTTCATGCCTCTCATGACATCCGCCACCGTGCGCATTCCGGGGACGACCGCCAATTTGGGCTCGGGCTTCGATACTCTGGGACTGGCCGTCGCGCTCTACAACCGGGCCACGGTCCGCCGCCGGAGCGACCGACGTGTCGAGATCACTTCCCCGATTGCCGAGGATGCGCGGGCCGGAGCCCTCGCCATGCTGGAGGAGGCCGCTGCTGCGTTCTTCAAAAAGACTCACGCCCAACGCTTCGGGGTGGATCTTCACCTGGCCGGCGACGTACCGATCGCACGGGGACTCGGATCCAGCGTGACCGCCCGACTCGGCTGCGTGGCCGGACTGAACGCCCTAGCAGGCAGCCCGCTAGACCGACAAGGATTGCTGGAAGTCGTGGCGGCTCTGGAAGGCCATCCCGACAACGCGGCTCCGGCGGTCTTTGGCGGATTCACGGCCGCAGGATTTGTTGGCTCTGAGGTCCGATGCATCCGGGTGCCACTCCCGAGTCGGATCCGCTTGGTGACCCTGATTCCGCACTTCGAGGTCAGCACGCCGGAGGCTCGGAAGCGAGTGCCGCAGACCTTTTCCAAGGCCGATACGATTCATATTCTCAACCGAGCTTCCCTGGTCACCGCCGCATTCGCCACGGGCCGACTCGAGAACCTCCGCGGCTGCTTCGATGACCGCATCCACCAACCCTATCGGGCTGCGCTCATTCCAGGCATGGACGCCATTCTGGCGGCCGGCGTGAAAGCCGGAGCCATCGGCGGCTGGCTCAGCGGCAGCGGCTCCACCTTGATGTGCCTGGCCTTGGACAACCCCGAAGCCATCGCAACGGCCATGCAGCGAAAAATGCCCAAGGCCGCAGTCCACATCCTCAAGCCCGACAATGCGGGCCTGAAGTTGAGCCTCAAAAAAGGCTGAGTTTTTAGCCCGTCTAAGGAGCCGATCTGAAACTCAAATCTGCTCGAAGTAGCGCTGCTTTTCCCAGTCGGTCACCGCGTTGCTAAAAGCCTGATGTTCGAGGCGGGCGTGGTGCACTGAAAAGTCGACAACCCCGTCGCCGAAGGCTTCGCGGGCCAAGCGCGACCCGTTGAAGAGGTCGGCAGCCGCGATCAGACTCGAGGGCAGACGCGGCAACTTCGGATCGATGTAGGCATTGCCGGAATAGGGCTCACCGCAGTCGAGCCCCTCATCGATGCCCGCCAAACCGGCGGCGATCATGGCCGCAAAAGCAAGGTATGGATTGGCATCGGCCCCGGGCATGCGGTTCTCCGGACGGTAGCCATTGCCCTGCCCCACCACGCGGAATCCGGTGGTGCGATTATCTTGAGCCCAAGCCATGCGGGTCGGAGCCCAGCTCCCGGCCTGATAGCGTTTGTAGCTGTTGATGGTCGGTCCGTAGAACAGGCACAACTCCGGAGAATATTTCAGCAACCCGCCCAAAAATTGCCGGAACATCGTGGACCCGGTCTTGGCCTTCGGATCCCAGAACAAGTTGCGGCCGGCCTTCCACAGGCTCATGTGAATATGACAGGAGTTCCCCGCCTCGGTCGGTGCCACCTTGGCCATGAAACTCACTGACTTGCCGTGCTGTCCGGCGATTTCCTTGACCCCCTGCTTGAAGACGACATGTCGATCGGCCATCTCCATGGCCTCGCCGTAGGTGAAATTAATCTCATGCTGACCGCGGCTCCACTCGCCCTTGCTGCTCTCGATCGGCACACCCGCGGCCGTGAGTCCATTGCGAATGGCCCGCATCAGCGGTTCATCGCGGCCGGGCTGCATCAAGTGGTAATCGATGCGGTAGTCGCTCGAGGGTTTGAGGTTCCGATAACCGGCTTCAAAGGCAGCACCGTAGGTCTGCTCATAGAGGTAAAACTCCAACTCGCTAGCGCAGAAGCAGGTAAGGCCGCGTTCCTTGAGCCGATCCAACTGGCGGCGCAACACCGAGCGCGGAGCTTCGGCCACCGGCGACCCGTTGGCGTGGCGGAAGTCGCAAATCACCAAGGCTGAACCCGGAAGCCAGGGCAGAAGCCGGAACGTGGCCGTATCGGGCAGCATCTCAAAATCACCGAAACCCGAATCCCAATTGGCGACGGCAAACCCATCCAGCGGATCCATGTCGAGGTTGACCGTGAGCAAGTAGCTGCAGCCATGGGTCCCATGGGATACCACTGACTCCAGAAAATGGCCTGCATGGAAACGCTTGCCCACGAGTCGGCCAAACGGATCGGGGATAGCCACGAGGACCGTATCGACGGCGCCCGATTTAACCTGGGCCTTGAGCTGTTGGAGAGTCATTAGGAATAGGGTGGGAAGTGATGCTGGTTATTCGGCCACGTACACGTTCTTAACCTCTGAGTAGCCTTCCATCGCAGCCATGCCGAGGTCTCGGCCCAGCCCGCTCTGCTTGAAACCACCGAACGGAGCCTCCACATGAACGCTGCTGTGACTGTTGACGGAGAGCACGCCACTCTGGACCGCTCGGGTTACCCGAAGTGCGCGTGAGAGGTTGTTCGTCCAGACCGAGCCGCTCAGTCCATAGGGCGATGCATTCACATCGCGCAGCATCGCCGCCTCGTCATCGAACGGAACCACCGCCGCAACCGGGCCGAAAATCTCCTCGCGCCAGCAGCGGTGTTCGGGAGCGACACCCGTGAGGATCGTGGGCTCCAGATAGAAGCCGGCCAAGGGCAAGCGCCCTCCCCCGCACACCACCGTGCTGCCGCACCGTCGTGCGTCTGCGAGATAGTCTTCGACCACCTGCCGCTGCGCCGAAGAAACCATGGGCCCCAGTTGGGTGGCCTCATTCAACGGATCGCCCACAATCAGCTTGCGGGTGGCCGCCGCGAATCGTTCCACGAATTGTTCGTACACCGGGCGTTCGACATAGACCCGGCTTCGGGCGCAGCAGTCTTGGCCCGTGTTAGCGAAAACGGACATCGGCGCGGCATCGGCCGCCTTCTCCCAGTCGGCATCAGCGAAGATGATGTTGGGAGACTTGCCACCCAATTCGAGCGAGATCCGAGTCAGGTTCCGCGCGGCCAGTTCCATGATCCGGCGCCCCACCTCGGTGGAACCGGTGAAGGACACCTTACGAACCAGCGGGTGAGTCACCAGCGCGTCACCCAGAGTTCCGCCAGGACCCGTGATTACCTGCAGAACGCCCGCGGGCAGTCCGGCCGCGTGGGCCAGTTCTCCCAATTTCAGCGCGGTCAGCGGCGAAATGGAGGCTGGCTTCAGCAGCACCGCATTCCCGGCGGCCAGCGCCGGAGCCACCTTCCAACAGGCGATGGCGAAGGGGAAATTCCACGGCACGATGGCTGAGATGACTCCCAGCGGTTGGCGCAGAGTGAAATCGAGCCCTCCGCGGGCGACCGGAATGGTCTGACCGTAGAACCGGCTAATGCCTCCCGCGTAATATTCAAAAACCCGCGCCCCCAGAGCGACTTCATCTCGGGCATCGGCCAGTGGCTTGCCCACGTGCAGAACCTCTAGCCGAGCCAACTCCTCGGCATTTTCTCGGATCACAGCGGCGATCTTAAAAAGCACCGAGGCTCGCTTGCCTGGAGCCAAATCACGCCAACCACTCTCGAAAGCGTGGTGGGCTGAAACTGCCGCCGCATCGACTTCCTTCACCGTGGCCGCATCGATTTCTGCGAACACTTCGGCCGTGGCAGGATTAATCAGTCGCGTCTTCGTAGTGCCGTCGACCCCGATGTAGCGGCCGTCCAGAAACAATTGGTGAGGAATCATGGGAGGAGTTGAGGAAAGAATGGGGGAGGCGGATTTGGAGCGTCGTTTGTCAGAGAACTTCGAGGTACAGAGCTCGCAAGTCTTCGATAGTGACTGGCACGGCATTGGTCCGGTGGCAGGGGTCTTCCCAGGCCTGGGCCACCAGTGCGTCGAGATGCTCGGGGCGCACCCCGTGCTGCGAGAGCTTCTTATTCAAGCCCAACCCCGCCAAGAAGGACTCCACGAAGGCGATGGTAACTTGGTCTGCTTCAACGTCGGAGAGCTTAACTACTTCAAGCCCAGCGGCTTGTCCTACACGTCGGTATATCCCCGGACGGCGCGCACTACAGAATTGCAGGCTGGCCACCAGGCAGAGGGCATTGGCCAATCCATGGTGCATGCCGCAAATGGAAGACAGCGGGTGCGCCAATGAGTGGACCACTCCCAGATCTTTCTGGAAAGCCACAGCGCCCATGGCTGCCGCCACGAGCATGTGGCCGCGGGCTTCCAGGTCCTTGCCATCGCGATAAGCTTTGGGAAGCGCTTCAAAGATCAATCGAACTCCCTCGAGAGCAATGCCATCGCACATCGGATGGAAAGACGGACAGGTGAAGCTTTCGATGCAGTGGGTCAGTGCATCGGCCCCGGTTGCAGCGGTCAGGTGAGGCGGCAATCCCACCGTCAGCGCGGGATCCAGGATCACCAGTTTGGCCAACATTTCAGGATTGAAGAGCACCGCCTTGCGATGAGTGGCATCGAGGGTGATCACTGAGCTTCGCCCCACCTCACTGCCAGTGCCCGCCGTGGTGGGAATGGCCACCAGCGGCAGCAGACCACTCCAGTCGGACTCGTCGTAGAACTTCGAGAGATCGTAGCCAGGACGAAGCGCCAACAGACGCGCGGCCTTACCGGCATCCAAGGGGCTTCCACCGCCAATGGCGATCACCCCGTCGCACTGATGATCCCTCAGCGCGGCGGCCGCCTGGCGCACATCTTCCTCGACCGGATTGGGATGAACCCCATCAAAGACGAACCACGTCTTGCCTTGATTATCGGCACCCATTACCGCAGCGAGCTGGGCGAAAGCATCCGTCTTTACCAGTCCGCCATCGGTCACTACCAGCGGGCGGCGCACACCGAGTTTGACTAGGGCGGCCGGTAATTCAGCCAGCGCGCCAGCACCGTAGAGAGTTCGAGTCGGGAAAGAAAAGGCAGTCAGGCTCATGTTGTTTAGGTCGAAGGAGGTTGTTGCAATCGGGTCATTGGGCCAAGGGTCATCCCTGAACGAAATGGTGCAGAAAATTGTGCAAAATTTGCTGTCCCCAGGGTGTCGGCTGCAAGTTGTCCAACACCTCGTCTAGATTAAAACGAACACGCGGGCGCCACAACTCGCGTCGTGGATTCCAAATTAAGCGAAGCACCTCAGGATCCGTCTCTGGGTGGAACTGGACCCCATGGAGCAGTTGCGTGGAGTCTTGAATTCCCTGAATTGGTGCAAAGGTGCCGGCCACCGTATGGATCACCCCACTGGGAAGATTGGACACCACATCGGAATGGCTCGAGAGCACATCAAAGCTGTCTGGAATTTTATCAAACAACTTCGACATTCGACCGGCCGGAGTGAGTGTCACCGGAGTATTTCCTAGCTCCAGGCCTTGCGGATCTGGCGCCACCGTCGCTCCCAAAACTCGGGCCATGAGTTGGTGTCCATAGCACACCCCAAGGACCGGCAACCCGGCATCTCGGCATCGAAGAATCCACTCGCCCAACTGCACGTTGACCGGGTCGTCATTCCAAGCATCTCGGGGCGAACCGCTAAGAATGACCCCGTCCCATTCCGCCGGCGAATACAACGGATTGATGTCCGATTCGACACCGACCCTGCACCACTCCACCGGCATAGATTTAGGAGTCCACCGGGTGAACCAACCGCAGACATCGCGACGGGGATCCGGCTCCAAACCCGGCGGCCAAATCACCGAATCTACCAACAATACCCGTCTAGTACGCATTGCCATTGTCTTCGAACAGGAGACGGCACTCGATCAACCCATTGCCAGAGGATTCTCGCGATCAGCCCAACTAGACACTTTTGGAACCCTGAGCACCGACATTACTACTGCTGAGTTCCTCATCCCAAACAGTCCCAAACAGTCCCAATTAGCCAGTCCCAATCAGCGATTGATCGAGAAACTTACCCGAGTGCATCGACCCGTAGATCTCGAAGCGTCGACAGATCTGACCACGGCGCACCACGGATAGGGCGCGCCCCGTCTCGGCGTTTAGGCCCGAAGAACGCACGGTACCGGGAGAAAACCGCCTCCACGAACTTCCGGGAGCCCAGCGCCACCCCATCCGTCAAATGACGGACCCTCAGCCGCAGAATTTCAGCCTCGCTCAAATTTCCTCCCTGTAAGAGCACCGCACGAATGGTTTCCCGATCCAATTCCCGCTTTGAGCTATGCCTACCAACACCCGCCTGAACGAACATAGATTCTCTATAACGAGCTGCTGCTTGCCCCCAATTTGGCATCGAGAAAACCCCCATAATTTCCCTTTGCAAATCCCTTTGCCCCACCAAAGCCGCCGCATAGCCGCAGAATCGATAATCCTTAGGATCACCCACTATACCTGCCCGCACTGGGTTCAGATCAATGTAAGCAGCGACCGTGCGCAAAGCCCCAGGAGAGTCCTCCACCAGCACGCTTTTGAAGCGTTCGGCCCAAAGAGTACCAAAGCGTTCGGTCCGTCGATTGTACCAGCGACTGAAACGCTGTTTGAATTCCTTCATAAACACCGACACATCGCCCATTCGCCCTAGAAGCGTCTGGCGGATGTAGCCCGGCATCTTGCCATTGCCTCGCCTCATCATCGCATCCCGAGCTTGGACCACCAAAATCCCCTGGGACCCGTAAAAACCCTCAGCCCTGCGGAACAGTTCCTCATCACTCAACGCGACAGGCGCTGGAACCCGCAGCAGCAGATGGAAATGATTCCCCATCATGCAATAAGTGATCACCTCCAACCCGCAGAACCGAGCCAGCGGCATCAACAGATCCACCAACCGAGCCTTGCACAAATCATCCAGCAGCATCTGCCCGCCCACCGTTCGTGAAACGCAGTGGTAGACAGCACCTTCAGCCCCCGCCCCTTTAATCCGCGCCAACCTCATGTCCTGAAATGTAGACACCAAGACCCAAGTCAGTCAAATATATTGAACCTGTCACTTTATTTGGGTTTGACTGGTTGACTGTTGCGAATTGGTGCTCTATCGGATGGGTGTAAATTTATGAGGGGTTTTAATTCTTGGGTTTCGTGCGCTTTGGGTTCTTTGGTTGCTTTGTCTGCTTTCGGGGCGGATTGGCCTCAGTGGCGGGGGGATTCACGCAGGGACCATTCGCCAGACAAGGGCTTGCTGGCCCAGTGGCCTCAGAACGGGCCAAAACAGGTCTGGTCGTTCGACAATGCGGGCTTGGGTTATGCCGGCTTCGCGATTTCGAAAGACTCTCTGTTCACTATGGGTCTCCGGGATGGACAGGAATTTCTCATAGCAGTCAACGCTTCCACCGGAAAAGAACTCTGGAGCTCTCCAGCCGGTTCAAAATATCCGAATAATTGGGGGGATGGCCCTCGAATGACTCCAACGGTGGATGGTGATCGGGTCTTCGCCATCGGTGGACAGGGCCTGCTGATCTGCGTGGAGGCCAAGAATGGAAAATTGATCTGGTCCAAGAATCTGGTGACCGATCTGGGCGGTCAGCTCCAAGATTGGGGTTATACCGAATCCCCACTGGTGGTGGGCGATATCGTCATCTGCACCCCAGGTGGACCTCAGGGAACTCTCGCTGGATTGGACAAATCCTCCGGTGCAGTCCGATGGCGCACTTCAGGGCTTACGGACAAGGCTCAGTATTCTTCTCCAATCTTGATCCAACACGACGGCCAACCTCAGGTCGTCCAGTTGGTGATGAATCGCTTCTTCGGGGTATCCCCCAAGGATGGCTCCGTTCTCTGGAAGAAAGACTTTCCAGGACGGGTGGCCGTCATTCCAACCCCCATCTATGAGGACGGGATCGTTTATGTGACCGCTGGATATGGTGTGGGATGTGAGGCGGTTCGCTTGGGCACAAATAACTCAATCGCTCCACTTTACTCCAACAAGGTGATGAAAAATCACCATGGCGGGGTTGTTTGCGTCGATGGATACCTTTACGGCCACTCCGACGGGGCTGGCTGGGTCTGCCAAGAACTCAAAACCGGCAAAGAAATCTGGTCCCACAAGGGTTTTGGAAAGGGATCGGTCACCTACGCCGATGGAAAGCTGATCTGCCTCGATGAGCGCAATGGGGATGTCGCTCTGGTGGAGGCGAGTACTCAGGGATGGAAGGAGTTGAGTCGCTTCAAACTGGCGCCGCTCAGCTCCAAACGGAGTCCTCAGGGAGGCATTTGGCCGCACCCGGTCGTTGTCAACGGACGACTCTATCTGCGCGATCAGGAGTTGCTCCACTGCTTCAATGTGAAGTCCCCGTGATAATCCTGGGGGGCCTCGCCGTTTCCCGTGGGTTGACCTTCAGGATCGGTTGCCTCCGACGGTCAGTGGCTCCCAGCAACCGGGAGTTCCCATTTGCCTTGAAGGCCAGCAAGACCAGAAGTTTGGAAGGTGAGAACGACGGTCTCGCCTGCGTTGAGAAGTCTCCGATCTTTCGATACGTGACCCACGGGAATCTTAGGTTTTGATCGGTTCCTTAACCTTAAGACACTCCTTGAAGCAACCTGGACGCTTCTCACGAACAACGAAACAACTGCTGTCGATGTCTGGGATCAATCCCGGTCGGAATAATAAACATCCTCTCAGCAACGTTCCGGAATCCATGGAAAGTGGCCGGTTTGAAATCCGCGGTTTGCCGAATTCTCGGATCCGTTTTCTTCTAGGTTGAGCGCCCGTGTTTCTTCCTTCTTCCAGATAACGCCTAATGCGACTGAGGCTCACCTGAGTTGATCAAAATTTGTTTGGGAAACCGACAAGCTCAGCCGGATTGATGATCCGTTGAGTTTCTGGGCTCAGTGATTTTCAAACCGGCAGATTTCATCGATTTTCACACCGTCACTGACAACCTCCAAGCCGCTTCCCCATCTTGGGAGCACGTGCTACCCACTGAAATCAGCAAAGAACCATCCTGGGTTCGTCGATCGACGACGGGCTCACCTCATTCTTGCGGCGCTCCTCCGGCCCCCTATTGATTTGCTGGCCAGTGCATCGCTCCCCACTGAATCACTCCTCCCGCGAGGCGTGAAGGTCGCACCAAAACTCGCGTCCATGGGAGGTCCAGTGCCGATAATGGACGTGCCACAAGGCTTTGACCGCATCACCGGACACCCATGTTCCCATCAGGTTTGATCCAAAATCGCCCGAGGAGCCGATCGGGAAATCACGACCCGGAAACCGCCGGGACCGCTGCCCCAGCGTCCGGATCCGCTGATAACCCGCCAGTTTACGGATGAGGCGATACGGCCACGCCCGATGTGCCGTCAGGATTCTGGGAAATTGTGCCGTCCAACCCAATGGGCCAGACCAATCGTCGATCGGAAGCAATGAACTTTGCTCCACCAGCATGAATCGTCGGTAGCCCAGCGCCTCACAGGCATCGACCAAGGCCACATCGGAGACCTCCACCGACAGGTAATCGGGCAATCCCACTTCGCGAAGTCCATCGAGGCAGAAATGGTCGGCGCTTTCGATGTCCACTTTGAGGTAGTGCGGAACCCCGTGTTGACGCAGCAGATCTCCAAAGCGGAGGGCGGGCACCGTCACCTTCCGATGCCGATGGCCGCCGCGAGCCGCGCTGGCCACGTCGAGTGCGCTCCATTCCGGATGATCTTCGTTGATCCAGAACTCCACTTCGCCAGGTTCTCCCGCCACCGCCACGTTCTGAATCACCAACCGGCCATCGCGAACAGCTTCTGGAAAACGGGCCGCCACTTGACCACAAAAAGCCTCGTTGGCCTCAACGGCTACGACTCTGAAACCGCATTCGAGATAGAATGCCGCGTCATCACCATTGTTCATCCCCACATCAAAGATGAGGTCCGGAGTGGGTGACGTGTTCATTGGGGATGAAAAGCTAATGACGCCCGCGCTTAGAGAACAGATTTTTGGCGAAGCAACCGGACCCAAAGTCGGAACCGGAATCCGACTCACCACGTCCTCGAGCGCCGGGTTGCCTTATTTTAGCCCGGTCAATCCAAGAGCGGGCGCATCTCCTCGAGAATCTGAGGAACACGAACAAAGGGGTCTTCCTTGAATTCGTACTCCAAGGCGACGAACCCCTGATACCGGGCATCCCGCAAGATCTTGAATGTACGGGCATAATCGGCCTTCTCCACGGCGGACTTGCCGCCCACGTGGACCTTACCTTTGAACTGAACGTTCACCGCCCACGGCGCGCACAACGTCAACTCACGGTAGGGATCGGTGGAATAAAAATTGCCCGTATCCAAATTGATTCCCACCCACGGACTGCGGACGGCCTGAATAATCTCAACCAAGGATTCAGCACGACGAACGATGCCACCATGGTTTTCGACCCCCAGAAAGATTCCCGCCTTGCCCGCTTCCTCACCGCATTCTTCCAGAGCGGCAATGGCGAGTTTAGTTGCCTCAGCCTCCGTGTTTCCGTGCGGACCTCCGGTAAACACGCGGATGTGCGGAGCACCCAAAATGGCGGCCTTGCGAATCCACTCCTTCACCGAGGCAATCTCGGCATTGCGCTTCTCGCCAAGAGGATGACAGAAGTCGTTACCCACTGCGGTCCCGCTGATCGTGACTCCGCGCAGGTGAGCGTGGCGACGCACGTCGCGGAGATACTCATCAGTGACCTTTTCTGGAAAATAATAACTCGTCAGCTCCGCCCCGCCGCAGGCGTGATCCGCGCAATAATCCAAGAACTTCTTCATGTCCATGCGGGCCGGGCTCCCGTCCTTTCCCGCCTTAAACTGATCTCCAAACGAATAGGCCGCCAACGACAAGCGCAAGCGCGAACGCGAGGAACGCACAAACGGCTCGACCGCCCGCAACGGGCTCATCCCTAAAGCACCGAGGGATGCGGAAGAGACGATAAACCGGCGGCGGCTCAGCGAAGTGGACATGCTGGCAACGCTAGAGGATGTGCTGGGAATGCGGCAAGGCTGCTGTGTCATTGAGCCCGAGGCAATTTCGCTTTCGGCTCGTACCTGCGATCATCCGGGGTCCGCGGGCACTTTCAGTCAATGTGCTCCAACCGGGTGTTGTTCCAAACCGGTTCCTCCGCAACATTGAGGCATGGATCCTCGGAACTTTCCCGGATGGGCCGAGCTCGTCCGCCGACTGCTGCCCTTGCTGCTGCCTGGTTTGCTAGTCACCGGGTGCTCCCCCGAATCACCACCACCCACGGCGGAAGAAACCCGCAAGGTACTCAAGGATGCGGGGGAACGTATCCAACAGGGGGCGGCCTCGGCTGCTGCATCGGCTCGGGAGATCGCTCGCGATGCCACCCACACGGCCGAGTCATTGGCCCAGCGCGCAGCAGACGAGACCCGCCGGGCCGCCGAATCCGCTGCCCACAGCCCAACCGCACAGCGACTCAAGACAGCCAGTACCAATGCCTTCCAACAAATCCGAACCCAGGCCCAAGCCAGTGCCACGGCGGCCCGCATCCAGGCCGAACAAGCCTTCAAGGACGCTTCAGAACTGGCGACCAAGGCCGCTGTAAAAGCCGAAGAACAGGCCCGAAAACTCGCTGAGAAAACTCGGGAAACCCTCGGCAATTCCCCACCCAAACCGTGACTCGATCAGGGCTTCTTTCATGGCATCACCCAAAATCTAGGGCTGGTGGGCGACATCGCCGATCGGGTCGGTGTGATGGACGCTGGGCAGATCGTGGAAGAGGGCCTCGCCCTCGATGTGCTTCAACGCCCGTTTCAGCCCCGCACCCTCGCTGTCCGGTCGTACGGCCCCCGTGCCGCGTCGAAGCTCCGGTCCTGCGAGATCTAGGCAAGGGTCGGCGCGTCTCCTGCCACCAAGTCTAACCGACCCCTCAAAACCAGCAGTTCACCCCAGAGCACCAGCATTCGACCCCAAAGGCAGGGTTTGAATACGCATTCTGTTTACAGTCGAGAGCAATGAATCGGTCTCCCTCCATTGCCCAATCCGCCACAGTTCTGGCTTCTGCCGTCTTCTGCCTTCAGGCCATCTGGACTGAGCAAGCCCAAGCCCAGGGCTGCGTCGCGGTCCGCGGCGGCGGCATGTGCACCATGAACCACGCGGGAACGGGAGAAGACGCCGCCGAACACGGACCTTGGTTGGCGTCGGTCGGCTACCGATTCTTTAAGTCAGACCGCCACTTCATCGGTGGCAACGAATCCCGCAATGCCGCCGGACTCGATCGCTTCCAACAAGGCACCGAAGTCATCAACTACTCCCAGTTCATCGACACCAGCGTGAGCTACCAATTCAGCCCGCGTTTGTCCGCATCGCTGGTCCTGCCTTGGGTGCATCACATCCGTTCAGCGCCCTATGAACACAGCGGTGTCCGACGCGATACCGGGGCCACGGGCATCGGCGACATCCGAGCCGTGGTGGGCTATTGGCTCTGGGATCCGAAAACGCAACCCAAGGGCAACCTTCAGGTCAGCCTCGGTGGCAAGGCTCCCAGTGGCGACTACCAGGCCGACGACACGTTTTTCCAGGACCAAGACCCCACCTCCGGCGTGAACATCCAACCGGTGCGACGCAATGTGGATCAGTCCATTCAACCCGGTGACGGCGGCTGGGGTGTCAGTTGGGAACTCAACGGCTACCGCGAATTGACCAAGGGTTTCTTCGCCTATGCCCAAGCGTATTACCTGTTCAATCCGCAAAATGTGAATGGCGTGAAGAACCCCACCGCGCGGAGCGATGCAGGCCCCATGATAGCGGGCAAGAACATCGACAACGGCATGTCCATTACCGACCAGTACATGTTCCGCGCCGGCTTCTCCAAGGTGGTCAGCGAGAAGCACAACCTCTCCGTCTCCCTGGGCGGCCGCATGGAGGGCATCCCCGTGGAGGATCTCAACGGCAACGCGGGGAATGAGGAAGGCTTCCGTCGCCCCGGTTACGCCATCGCCATCGAGCCGGGAATCAACTGGATGCCCGGGAAATGGAATGTGGCCATCACGGTGCCCTGGCGATTAGAAGCCCAACGCGAGCGCAGTTACTGGAACCTCCAAAAGGGAACTCGTGGCGATGCCGCCTTCGCGGATTATCTGGTGACCGTTTCGGTTTCGCGGTGGTTTTGATTTCTCCTGCGGTCTGCGTGGGCTGAGGGACCGTGGCGACACGGTCCCTCTTTTTCATGCCCGCCTTACTTCAAACTTCGGTTCAAGCTTCGGCCAATTCCGCCAAGATCTGGGTCCCATTCTCGCGCGCATCGTTTCGGATCCGCTTCACCCTTCCGGAACCACCAGGGTCCCGGCGCTTTGAATGTCCACCCGGCTGGGCACCTCTGAATAACTTAAGACGGTCAGGTCGCTGAACGTGGCTTCGAAGAATCGCCGGAACGCCAATCGGATGTGCGGTCCGCACAAGACCACTGGAGCCTGACCCGAGGCCAGCAACCCCTGGATCATCTTCGAGAGACTCTCCACCAAATGACGAGCCAAGCGGGGTTCTAGGAGCAAGGCGATCTCCGTCTGCGACTGCCTCACGCCCTTAGCAATCTCCTGCTCCAGTCGAGGATCCAAGGTGATGGCCTTGAGCACCCCACGATCGTCCTGGTAAGGCTTCACAATTTGCGGACCCAAGGCACGCCGCGCATGTTCGCTGAGCTCATCCGGGTTCTTGGTAACCCCCGCAAAGTCACTCACCTTCTCCAGAATGCTCGCCAAGTTTCGGATGGAAATCCCCTCGGCCAGCAGGTTTTGAAGGATGCGCTGGACCTGCCCCACATTGAGTTGGGCGGGAATTAATTCATTCACCACGGTGGAATGCGTGGTCTTGAGATGATCGAGCAACTGCTGCACGTCCTGCCGTGAAAGGATCTCGTGGCTCTGGTGCTTCACCACTTCGGTGAGGTGGGTGATGAGCACGCTGGATGCGTCGACCACGGTGTATCCGGCGATCTCGGCCGTCTTGCGCTCCACTTCTGTGATCCAGGTCGCCGGCAATTGGAACACCGGTTCGGTTGTCGGAATCCCCTTGAGTGTCACCCGGCTGTTAGTGGCGTTCATGGCCAGAGAATAGCCCGGCATGAGGCTGCCAGTGGCCACCGCATTGCCCTTGAGTAGGAACCGGTATTCGTTGGCCCCGATCTGAAGATTGTCACGAAGCTTGATGGGAGGGATGAGCAGACCCATTTCTTGGGCAAACTGCCGACGCACCCCGGTGACGCGCTCGAGCAGGTCGCCCCCCTTCCGACTGTCCGCCAAGGAGACCAGTCCAAATCCCAGTTCGATGAGCATGGCATCCACACCCAAGAGGTTCTCCAGTTTGTCCGCGGCGGGCGTGGCGGCCCCAGCAGCACCCGGTGCCGAGGCCGCTGTGGATTCACCCGGCTTGCCGGCTTTGCCGTCCGCCTTGCGCGAAGCATCAGCAGCCGTCGCGGGCCGGTTCTTGATATTCTTACCGATGAACCAAGTGAGGACCGCGAGCACCAAGAATGGCAACATCGGCAACCCTGGGACCAACGCGAGGAACGCCAGCATTCCCGAGAGGATGGTCAATGCCCGCGGGTACGACGTGAGCTGACGCCCCAATTCTTCTCCCAAGTTATTCTTCGACGCGGCCCGTGTCACGAGGAGGCCCGCCGCCATGGAAGTGACCAGGGCCGGAATTTGCGAAACCAGGCCATCACCAATGGACAGCAGCGTGTAGCGCGAGAGCGCCTCGGTGAAACTCATACCCCGCTGCGCCATGCCGATGGCAAAACCACCCACGATATTAACCACGGTGATGATCACCGCCGCCACGGCATCGCCTCGAACAAACTTCGAGGCACCGTCCATGGCTCCGTAAAAGTCGGCCTCTTGCTCCACCTTACGCCGGCGGGCTCTCGCCTGTTGTTCATTAATGATCCCGGCGCCCAACTCGGCATCGATGGCCATCTGCTTGCCCGGCATGGCGTCCAAAGTAAACCGGGCTGCCACCTCAGCGATGCGGCCTGCACCCTTGGTGATGACCACGAAATTGATGATCACCAGGATGGCGAAGATGACGATGCCCACCACGTAATTGCCACCGACGACAAAGTTACCAAAGGCCTCAATGATATGTCCGGCATCACCGGAGATGAGGATCAACCGAGTGGTCGCCACATTGAGGGCCAACCGGAACAAGGTGACGAAGAGCAACAGGGACGGAAACACTGTGAACTCCGACGGGTCCTCGGTGTAGAGGATGACCAGCAAGATAAGCAGCGACGAAGCGATGCTGACCGCCAAGAGCAAATCCAGCAGCAGCGGCGGTACCGGCAGAATGAGCAGCAGCACCGTGCCAAACACGCCAATCACCATCCAGAGGTCCATCTGGCTCAGCCTAACCAACCAACTGTCCTTTGTTGTCGTCATCGCGTCCGTTTCAGAACCGTCAAAAGCAAGTCTCGATCCAAGTTGGTTTTTTGCCGTATTTGCTGGGTTTTCTTGAGTTTTTGACTCCAGATCCGGCAAACTCTGCCGGCTCACTAGAACCCAAATTGCTCGGGCCCGACGGGGCGTCCCTGCGCAGGCGCTGGATCGCCAAAGTGACGCCTCATCGAGCCCCCCGACCGACTCAAGCCCGCTCGTACGCCCATGAGAGAGCAGCTACAAAATTGGAGACCGGATCATTGGGGGAATCTAGTGTCGCCGTTGTGACTCCGACGTTGCTGATTGTGGATGATGAGAAGTCGACCCGCGATGGGCTGCGGACGGCGCTGGAGGACAAATTTGATGTCTACGCGGCGGCCGATGCGGCGGGAGCTTGGCTATTGCTGGACAAAGAGCCCGTGGATGTTCTCTTGACGGACCTCCGCATGGCCGGAGACGACGGACTGGCACTGATCCGCAAAGCGAAGGCTCTACCGAAACCTCCGGTCTGCATCCTGATGACGGCCTACGGTTCCGAAGACCTGGCCGTCGAGGCCATGAAGCAAGGCGCCGACGACTACATCAGCAAGGGGCGCCTGCAAATCGATGAACTGGAGTTGCGCATTCAACGGGCCCTCCGACGCAACCGACTCGAAACCGAGAACGAGCAACTCCATCAGCGTCTGGATCAACGCTTCGGCATGGAGAGCTTCATCGGCGAAACTCCGTCCATCCGGGAGGTGTTCGAACAAATCCAGCAAATCGGTCCCTCCACCGCCACGGTGCTCATCACCGGAGAAAGCGGAACCGGCAAAGAACTCGTCGCCAAGGCCATCCACCAGCTCAGTCGCCGAGCCCGAGGCCCCTTGGTCACCGTCAACTGTGCCGCGCTGCCCGCCACGCTGCTCGAGGCCGAACTCTTCGGGCACGAAAAAGGAGCCTTCACCGGAGCCAATGAGCGCCGCATCGGACGAGTGGAACAAGCCCAGGGAGGGACGCTGTTTCTCGATGAAATCGGCGAGATCGACGCCACCACCCAGGTAAAATTATTGCGTCTGATCGGTGAACGCACTTACGAGCGACTCGGCTCCGGCAAGACGCAGAGCGCCGATGTGCGTTTCCTCTCCGCCACCAACAAGGATCTCAAAACGCTGGTCCGGGCCGGCACCTTCCGCGAAGACCTTTATTTTCGGATCGCGGTGGTGCCCATCCACCTGCCCCCATTGCGCGAACGGGTCGCCGACATCCCGCTCCTCATCAGCTCATTTCTCAAAGAATTCGCCCGAGAAAACGACAAGAAGGTCACCGCCTTCAGTACCGAGGCAATGGAGCTCATGCTCCGATATCGCTGGCCCGGAAACGTCCGCGAACTGCGGGCCTCCATCGAACACGCGGTGGTCCTGTGTCGCGGCGATCAAGTCCTGCCACGGGACCTCCCCGCCTCGGTGCGTGAACCCCTCATCGAGGCCCTGCCCATCACTCAGGTTCCGCTGGCGAATCTGCCTCCTGGCAGGCTCTCGCTGCGAGAAGCCGAGAAGCAGCTCATCATCCATGCGCTCAAGGAATGCGACGGCAACCGAACCGAGGCGGCCCAGAAGCTGGGAGTCAGTCGCAGAACGCTGCACCGCAAACTTCACGAGTTCGAGCTGCACGACCTGTAGGCCAGAGTTTTCCTTAAGCACCCGCGGACACCCTGCTCCGAGCAATCTGTTGTTACTGGGAGGCCTTATCCGATTGGGTCCGCGCATCGTAAAGGCCCGTGCCCGTCGCGACGGCATTGGCCACGAGGCAGGCCAGCAGTGCTGGCAGAAGGATTTCTGGCCCAAACAATTCCCAGCCCAGAACCGCGCAGGCCAGCGGCGTGTGACTGGCCGCGGCGAACACTGCCACAAATCCCAACGCAGCGAATTCCTGCACGGGCCAACCAGCCAACGTCGCGAGAGTGTGCCCTAGGGCTGCACCCACGAAGAAGAGTGGCGTGACTTCGCCCCCCTTAAATCCGCCGGCCAAAGTCACGGTGGTGAAGAGCAGCTTCCATCCCCAACTCCAGTCCGTGACACCTCCCACTTCAAAGCAACGAACGAGCGAAGGATCCCCCGGCAATCGACCCGTGACACCAATGCCCAAGTACGCATCGGTACCCAAGAGTTGAGTCAGTGCGATCACCACGCAGGCCGAGCCCACTGGTAGGGCCCACTGGGGAATGGCTAGTCGTTCAAAGAGTCGGCCCCATCCGCGGAGGCAGCCCACGAACAATCGGGCCGCCAGGCCGAAGATCAGCGCCGCCAACACGCACTGCCAAAGTCCTCCTGCGGGTTGGAGAGGGAGGGCCCGAGCCAACGGATAAACGGTGTGATGGACGCCGAGAGCCCAACACGTTGCATGCCCCAGCCAAGACGCCACCAGACACTGCAGCGCTCTATGCCACTGGAATCGCCCGAGAACCGGCAATTCGATCGCATACAGCGCCCCCGCCCATGGTGTCCCGAACACGGCACCAAATCCACCGGCGATGCCTGCCAACACGGCGACGGAGGGATCCGGGACAGCGGCACTCAAGCGCCTTCCCCATACGTGGGACAACGCCGCACCCATTTGCACGGCCGTACCTTCTCGACCCACTGAACCACCACACAAGTGGCTTAAGAGTGTCGCCCCCAAGACCAGCGGCGCCATGGTCCAAGGCACGCGGGGACAACGCCGGTGAGCCACGTCGAGCAGAAGACTCACGCCTCGCTCGGAGCCTCGCCCCCACGCGGCGTAGGCGCGGATCATGAGGAGACCCGCCACCGGCAACAAAAATAACAACCACGGATAACGCCAACGGATCGCGGTGACCGCATCGAGGGCGGTCAAAAAAAACGCGCTGGTCAATCCGGAGCCCAGCCCAGCCAGCGCTGCGATCCCCAAGCCTGCGAGCAGGCGTTTAGGAGACCGCAGTTGCGGAGACGACAAGGCCGGAGTCATGACGACGATCGGGAATGGCCCGCGGCCTTACAACCACGACCACCGCGATTAGCGGAGGCGCAGTGCGATTTGCTTGTCGAGCTCGCTGGCCAAAAGAATGTCGGCCTTACCATTGGACTGCCGAGCCTGGACGAAAATGCGGCTCGCGTTGGGCTCCAACTCCTCGACGCGAATCCACAGGGTGCGGTTCTCGATCTTGGCCGAGAGAGTCTTTCGGACAACATCCTCGGAAGTCAGCGTGCCGTTAAACACCAGTGTGGCCTTGGCCGCCTCGAACAACTGGGAGGCCGGTCGCTCATAGCGGCTT
>Ga0209444_10000422_pt1 | contig 23241 bp, 15 predicted proteins | sample LauGreFaBDMM15DN_2_FD_188215 | JGI IMG/M metagenome (GOLD analysis project Ga0209444, IMG submission 188215) | Freshwater lake microbial communities from Lake Michigan, USA - Fa13.BD.MM15.DN (SPAdes) (version 2) | ecosystem: Environmental > Aquatic > Freshwater > Lake | place: Lake Michigan... | reverse complement strand
CCTGGCTATCACGGATGATGGACTTTATTTCACAGGAAAGGGAAATATTCTAGCGGATCAACCTGCCATGCTGGAGAAACTTTTTGCAGCGCACAAAGGACTCATCGCGATCCACTCTGAAAAGGAAGAGATTATCGAGAAAAATGAGGAACTCTTCCGTGAAAAATACGGGGAGAATGTGCCCATCGCCTGCCACCCACTTATCCGAAGTGAACAGGCTTGTTACGAGGCCACCGAACGAGCCATTGGCCTTGCCGAAAAACATGGAGCCCGCCTGCATATCCTTCACCTGAGCACCGCCAAGGAAACGACTCTTTTCCGAAACGACATTCCTTTGACCGAAAAAAACATCACCACCGAAGTGTCGGTGCACCACCTCTGGTTTACCGACCAAGACTACGAACGACTCGGTGTCCTCATCAAGTGGAATCCTGCCATCAAGACGCAGCAGGATAAGGATGGCCTACTTGCCGCTCTCCTCGATGACCGCATCGACCTCATCACCACCGACCACGCGCCGCATACCTTGGAAGAAAAACAAAAGCCCTACTTCCAATCCATGTCTGGCGCTCCACTGGTACAGCATTCCTTGGCCTGCCTCTTGGAGTTTTACCACCAAGGCAAAATCAGCCTTGAAAAAATCGTGGAGAAAATGTGCCACAATCCCGCTATCCTCTACCGCATCAAAGAGCGCGGATACATTCGAGAAGGCTACTTTGCGGACTTAACCCTAGTGGATCTGAATAGCAAGTGGACCGTGAGCAAGGAAAATATCCTTTACAAGTGTGGCTGGTCTCCATTAGAGGGCACGACCTTCCACAGCCAAGTTGCCAAGACCTGGGTCAACGGACACTTGGCCTACGACCAAGGCACATTTCACGAGGAAGTTAAAGGCAAAGCGCTGGAAGTTCAACCCAACTAAAACCCATGCCCGGATTTTTTGAAGGAAGAACCCTAGTTATTGCCAGCATGCACCGGAAGGAAGTAGTCCTGAAACCTCTTTTGAAGCAAAGGCTAAAGACGTGCAGGTAGCAGAAGGGCTCAATACTGATCCGCTATGCACCTTATTATATTCGTTAAGTTGGATTAATTTCATTTTTTTATGAGTCGATTAAGCTAGATGACAGTGAATTCTATAGATAAACCAACCACTTACCTATATAATTCCACGTCGAATTCGCTACATTACTAAACCATTTATCCCAAGCAGTCCCTGCCTATGTTTATTATTGAAACTTACACCACAGCGGTTTTATTTAGTATCATCACCATGATTTGCTGGGGATCTTGGGCCAACACTCAAAAGCTAGCTTCCTCGAGTTGGCGCTTTGAATTATTTTACTGGGACTATGTGATCGGTATACTTATGCTTTCCCTGATTTTTGCCTTTACCTTGGGTAGCACAGGAGAGCAAGGCAGAAGTTTTATTGCTGATCTTCAACAAGCAGATAGCAGCTCTTTAACTTCCGCTTTTTGGGGAGGAATAGTGTTCAATGCCGCCAATATTTTGCTGGGCGCGGCGATTTCTATCTCGGGAATGGCAGTAGCCTTTCCGGTAGGCATTGGCCTAGCCTTAGTCATAGGCGTAACAGTAAATTACGCTCAAAATCCTATCGGGGATGTAGGACTTTTGTTTGGAGGCGTAGCCCTAGTCACCCTAGCCATCTTGCTCAATGCGAGTGCATACCGAAATCTTCCTAAAGATCAAACCAAGAGCCCGACCAAAGGCCTGATCTTATCCGTTGTAGCAGGCATCCTGATGGGTTTCTTTTACAAATATGTTGCTGACGCCATGTTTCTGGATTTTACTCAACCGCTGCCTGGTAAGCTCAGTCCCTACTCGGCTGTAGTGCTATTTTCACTAGGTATATTTGGAAGTAACTTCCTCTTCAATTCCCTGCTGATGCGCCGACCATTTATTGGAAGCCCGGTTAGCTATAGGGACTACTTTCAAGGCAGCTTTAAAACCCATTTGATTGGGATTTTTGGGGGGATGATTTGGTGTTTAGGAATGGCTTTCAGCATCATTGCCTCGGATAAGGCAGGCCCAGCAATTTCCTATGGATTGGGTCAAGGCGCCACCATGGTTGCTGCCTTTTGGGGAGTGTATGTATGGAAGGAATTCAAGGCCTTGCCCGCTTCCAAACACATCTTATTGAAATTTATGTTTGTCTTGTTTCTGCTGGGCATAGGACTAATTGTGTACTCCAAGCTAGCCTAACCCACCTCCCCATCTCCATGGCACATGTAGTTGTAGTCGGTAGTTCAAACACTGACCTAGTCGTAAAAACCGGACGCTTTCCCAAACCAGGTGAAACCCTAGTTGGCGGAGATTTTTTTCTTTTTCAAGGAGGAAAAGGAGCCAATCAGGCAGTTGCTGCTTCCAGAATGGGAGCGCAGGTATCCTTCATTAGCAAGGTGGGTAAAGATCTTTTTGGAAAACAAACTCAAGAAAGCTTAGAAAAGGAAGGTATCTCCACCCGCTTGGTATTAGAGGATGCCGAAAAAGCCTCCGGAATCGCACTCATTACGGTCAACGAACACGGAGAAAACACTATTGTCGTAGCTCCTGGAGCCAACGCTAGCCTAAGTCCTTACGATATTCAAGCAGCCCTACCTAGCATTCCAAGCCATGACTTTATTCTGTGTCAGCTTGAAATCCCCATTGAAACCATCATCTTTCTTGCCAACTATGCACAAGCGGAGATGAAAAATCTGATTTTAAATCCTGCTCCAGCCCAAGCTTTGCCTGAATCTATCTATCAACAACTTTTTTTAATTACCCCCAATGAAACAGAGGCCTCCTTACTCACTGGTATTCCCTGTGATTCCGAAGCCGACTATCCAAAAATTGCCCAGTGGTTTAGAGACAAAGGAGTCCAACAGGTACTCCTAACTCTAGGTGAGAAAGGAACTTATTTTCAAAATTCAATCCAAGAATATCGGATTCCTGCACAGAAAGTGATTGCAGTGGATAGCACAGCAGCGGGAGACGTATTTAATGGAAGCCTAGCTGTAGCTTTGGCAGAAGGAATGCCTTGGAAAGAAGCCATTACCATAGCCACCCACGCCGCATCTATCTCAGTAACCCGTATGGGGGCCCAAGCCTCAGCCCCTTATCGGACTGAACTAATCTAAATAATTTAATAATTTACACGACCCAGCCATGACCTCAACCCGATTCCTTCTTTTAAGCCTTATTTTTTGCCTCAGCTTTTCACTTAGTCAGGCACAGCAGCTAGCGGACAAAAATCCAAACCTTAGCTACACTTCCTATAGCCCAAAATCCAGCGACCAAATTATCGACCGGGAAGCCTATGCCTCTAAAATCTATGGCTTTTGGTTGGCGACCTGCATCGCCAACTGGACCGGACTGGTAACTGAAATGGATAAAATTGGAAATGTTGGCGACCTGAAAACTGGCCCCTTCTACACTAGAGCCGACTGGGGCACCCCTGACCAACCCAACATCTGGGCAGAAGGCATCCCTAGCAACCTATCTCCCACCATTGATTTTGTTTTGTCCGATGAGGACACGCTCTGGGGAGCGGATGATGACACCGACATCGAATACATCTACCAAGAATTACTCCTCCAAAACCAAACTTCATCCCTCACCGGTGAGCAGATCCGCAACGGATGGATCAAACACATCCGCGCCGAGGAGGAAAACTACCTTTGGGTATCCAACCAGAAAGCCTTCGATTTGATGAAATCAGGGTTGGTACCTCCCGCTACTGGAGACCCGCTTCACAATCCGGAATACGATATGATCGATGCGCAGCTGACCACGGAGATTTTTGGCCTCTATGCCCCAGGAAGACCTGATGTAGCCGTCAGGATGTCTAGCCTTCCTATTCAGACCACTGCAAGAGCAGAAAGTGAGTGGATCTCTAAATTTTACGTGCACCTATTTTCGCTCGCTTCCACAGCTGACTCCGCCTTGCCGATCAAGGAGAAACTCTTTCAACTAGCCGAACAAGCCAAATCAGAACTCCCACCTGCTTCCTACCCTGCGGCCATGTACCGCTATGTGAAGGGTTTGTATGCGTCAGGGATTCCTTGGGAACAAGCACGGGACTCTGTCTACCAGCGGTACCAAGTGGAGCAGTCGGATGGCTACGACATCAGTAGCCGAAAGCTGTTTTGCAACGGCTGCTTTGCAGCAGGAATCAACTTTGCTGCCAGTTTGGTAAGTCTTTTTTATGGAGAAGGAGACCTGAAGGAAACCATCAAGATAGGTGCCTTAGCAGGCTGGGATTCTGATAATCCAACTGCAACTTGGGGCGGTTTGATAGGATTGATGTTGGGCAAGGAAGGCGTAGAAAAGGAATTTGGACGAAAATTTTCGAATAAATTCCACATCCACCGGACCCGGCAAGGCTTCCCTGGAGAAGGCATAGATACCTTTGAAAACATGACTCAAAAGGGACTTTGGATCATCGATCGTGTAGTGCAGGAAGAGCTAAAGGGCGGTGTAGACCTAAACAGCAACAGCTGGTATATCCCAAAAAAATAAGCTTTCTCTCCAGCAGCAACTACTTACATCCCGTGCTTTTCACACATCCCCTTGATGAGTTGGTAGCCCTGCTCCGCCATCTCCCAAGGAGCGGAAAACTCGCGCCATACGCCAATGGCATTCGCAAAAGCAGGGTCGTTTCGGGTGAATCCCTCAATCGTCAACCAGCCTGAATACCCAACTTTCTTTAGGGCTGCAAAGGTTTCATCAAAATTGACATGCCCTGAGCCCGGTGTACCTCGATCGTTTTCAGAGATATGCACATGCCCCAAGCGTGGCGCAATCCGTTCAATGGCAAGGCCCAGTTTCTTCTCCTCCATATTCGCATGGTGGGTATCAAACATGGCCTGAACCTGAGGATGATTGACTTGAGTCAACAAGTAATCCAACTGCTCCATCGTATTGGCGAGGTAACATTCAAATCGATTGAGCGCCTCTGGGGTCAGTAGAATCCCCAAGCTTTGAGCATAATCCCCCACCTCCTGCAATACTTCAGCAGACCAGTCATACTCCTCGGAAATAGGTGCCCGTGAAGCAAAGGTGGCAAAAGCGGAATGAAAGGGTCCGCAAAGCACTTGAGCGCCTAGGTCAGCCGCCCGGTCTAGCACCCATTTTAGTTTTTCTTTGGCTTTCTCTCGAACAGCTGGATCAGGAGAAATAGGGTTTTCCGCGGCACCCATCACTGTTACTGCCGTTACTTCCAGTCCTATTTTTTTGCAATAGTCCCCCACCAAGCGACAGGACTTTTGGTCGGTGTCTCCAATAAAAAACTCGGCCCCATCGTAGCCAATCCCCTTCAGGCGATCCAAAATTGGAAAAAGCTGGTCGGAAATCTCTGCCGACCAAGCCAGTACGTTGAAACCTATTTTATTCATGGGTGAATGGATTAAGGAAAGAAAATTAAGTACGAAATACGAGGTACGAAATACGGCATCAAATTAATTTCGAATGCCGAACGCTGATTGAAGAATTTCGAAGTGAAATGTCTAGGTGCCTTGTACTTCGTACTTGGTACATTGTACTTGGTACTTCGTACAGAGTTCTACTTCGTACTACTACTTAAAATCCTGGACGCGCATGCCCTTGCGGAAGGTGTCAAATCCAAAAGCAGTAGGCGAATAGGTACCCACATAATCCACCGATAGGTCGGGAGTCACTGCATCTCCCATTCCGAGTAACCAGAAAGATGCATTGAGCACTAGGCGCCTCAAGTCTGCACTCTGGAAGTCCAAGGAAGCACCCATCGTAGACGCAAAAGCCATTCCTGGCTTTCCTCCCTCGAGCTGATAGGCTTTCGTCCAAGCGATCGGCATCACCGATTTTTCCCAAATTAATGGAACCTGAGCATCCATTCCGGCGGTAGATTGCCCATAGACCAGCACCTCTGCCTCCTTGGGCAAGTGCTTGATACCATACACATCCGAAGGTCCCCAGATATCTTTGACCCCACGAAGGATGGGGTGATTGTTGCTCTGCTTCACTCCGTCTACTAGCGCTCTAGTTCCCTCTTCGCCGTGATTCCCGTGGTGATTCACCCAAGTTTCTCCAAAAATTCGCTGTCCAAATCCCATCTCCCATCCAGGCACTTTACTCATCCAATCCCACTTGGCAAATCGAGAAGTTTTATTTTTTTGATAAGCGAACGCATGAGTGGACGTTCGAAGGCCAATAATGGGTTTGCCTGCCAACAAGTACTCCTCCAAGTAGCTTGCTTGCGCATCGGGAAGCTCTCGGAATCGGAGCAAAAGAATTAGCAAGTCCGCCGTTTGAAGTTGCTCCAGGCCTGGAATGTTGTTTTGATAGTTGGGAACCACATCCCCCGTACTGGGATCGATAGGGAAAAGAACCGTCGTCTTGAAGCCGTAACGGGTGGATAGAATTTTGGCAAGCATGGGCATGGATTCCTCCGAGCGGTACTCATCATCCCCTGCTACCAATACAATGTGCTTGCCCTGGCCTGGACCCGAACCACCTGGAAACTGCAGGTAAGTTTGCCCAGATTGAGCCACAAGCCATGAACTCAGTAAAAAAAACGAAGCGAAAGCTAAAAACCGGAAAAAGGAAGACGTCATAAGAAGTAGGTTAGTACTTCGGAAAATAGGCAAATTCGTTGACTTCCTAAAAAAGGGGACACCTATTTTTTTCTTATTTTTTGAATTCCCAGAATGGGAAGCAGTACGACGATACCTACTCCCAATCCAAAAAGAAATTCCTTTAACATCCCCGGCCAAGTTGGCAAAAGGTGATGGAAGAAAGGAATATTGTGTGCGAATATGCCTCCCGATACCAGCAACAAGGCGAGGGTGCCTACAAACCCAATCCCGCGAACAAAGTGGGGCAAGGCATTTACCAACATCCAGCCTACCTTATCTGAGAAGCTATCCGTGCGGTCATTGAGTGCAATCAGTTTAAATCCAAACTCATCCATTCGCACCACCAATGCCACGATTCCATACACACCAACCGTCGCGATCAGCGCGATAATGGATACCACGGCTATTTGATTGAGGAGCGGCTTTTCGACCACCGTACTCATTGCAATAATCACGATCTCCACCGATAGGATAAAGTCCGTGGTGATGGCAGACTTAATTTTCTTTTTCTCTAGGGCGAGAACTTCCTCTTTGGTAATATCTAGATCTAATTTTTCCTCCTTTTCAGCAGGATGAGGAAAAATGGATGCATGGATTTTTTCCGCTCCTTCATAAGCAAGGTACAAGCCTCCGATCACCAAGATGACCGTGACCGCAACGGGAGCAAAGGCGCTAAGTAAGAAAGCTACTGGAAGAATCATGATTTTATTCAAAGCAGATCCTTTAGTAATCGCCCACAAGACTGGAAGCTCGCGATCTGACACAAATCCGGAAGCCTTTTCGGCATTCACGGCCAAGTCATCACCCAAAATTCCAGCTGTTTTTTTTGCAGCCACTTTACTCATCACCACCACATCATCCATGAGCGTAGCAATGTCATCCAATAAGGCAAATAATCCAGAAGCCATGTTTAGGGGGATAAAATCAACCAATTGCTGGACCTCTATCAGAGGTATCCTGCACCATTCAACCTGCTTGTTTCTACCAAAACCAGCAAATGAAGCTCGAATTTAGCTGTTTTTGGGATCAAAAATCAAAGGAAAAAATTTGCCACCCATTTTTTCTCCTTTTGGAATCACCGGCACCCCCGCAAGAAGGGGCTCGTCAGAGTCAGAAAAGGTGCCGTCAGCAAATACATTAAGCACAAAAGCCTTTCTCGAACGCGGCGAATAATTGGCATAGCTCCCATGCACCAACAAAGGGTGATGAAATGCTGCATACCCTGCTTTTAGGGAAATTGCTACAGGCGCAAATTGGGCCTTCTGTTCTTCAGAAAGCATCCCCATCAGCCCATCCATGGAACCTGCTAAGTCGGGCTTCTCCAAAAGTCCCCAACGATGGGAACCTGGCACGTACTGGAGGCAACCATTTTCTTCGGTTGCATCGTCCAAGCCACACCAACAAGTCAAATGCTGCATCTCCACCGTCCGGGTCCAGTAGGAATAATCCTGATGCCAAGCCACTACCCCGCCGTGGTGTGCAGGCTTACAAAAGAGTTGGTCGTGCCAAAATCGAACCCCTCGATCTCCTAGCAACTGGCTCGCTACCATTCGAAATGCTGGGTTCCAAATGGCATCATGAAATGCCGCTGCAATACGCCAATGACCCAAGGAGTGGAAAAGTACTGTATTTGGATCTGCTGACTCGTTGCTATGAAACTCATGGAATAAGCCGTGCAGGGGATGCTGGGGATCCATCACCTCATCCAAGGCCCGGTCTAAGGCACGAATCTGTGTCTCGTCCAAGAGCTGAACTCCCGCCAAGTACCCATTTTCATGAAAAAAATCGATTTGCTCTTGGCTTATCCGATATCGATCCCATTGCTCAGAGGAGGTAGGCTGCAGAAAAAGTTCGGTCAGGGGGTAGGGAAAATCGGCTAGGTCTTTCATTGGCGGTAAGGAATAGGAAGAAATGTATGAAAATTTAGAAAAAAAATACCAATTCTTTATCCCTTCCCTAATTCCTTCTAACTCTCTAGTCGCTCCAAACTCTGCAAAAGGGGCGCAAATGGCATGATGAAATGAATACTAGTTAAGAGGACATCCAAGGAAGTGCCTCCAAGAGCCAACGCGTAGTACCCCAACAAGTAGGTAGGTTAAACTTTCTAGGATTAGTACTTATCATTAGAATTTGGGACAAGGTAGGATGGTGTCTCGGCCGAGAGGCTTTCCTTGATTACGACCAGGAATTGTCCAGGAAAGGCTCAGCTCATGCGCTCCTCCACTTTGGATACCAAGTTGCGATACGGTATAGTCAAAACTATACCCCACATTTAATCCATTCAACAAGTTGACTCCCACCATCATCACGATAGCATCTCGGTTGCTCTGTCCCTCCACCGGACGGAAAGGCAATCCCCTGTACCAGGCGCCGAACACGATCGGCTCTGCATAGAAATAGGCCCCTACATCCAGCTGCTCAAATGGTCCTTGCTTCTTGTAATTTATAGTTGGAGTGAAATAGCGTTGCTTGCTGAGATGCGTAAAATCCCGTCTCATGCCACCTTGACCTAAAGAAAAGCGATAGCCTGCATGAAATGATAATTTTCGAGGTAAGGGACTCAAGCCGTCCACAAACGACTGGTTGGGTTCGTTGAGATGGTGAGCAGAAAATCCTATCCAAGCATTTTCGGTAAACAATATACCACCTGCCGATAAAGAAAAAAGGCTTACTGGGTCTCCCAAACCTGGAATATCTGCACCCGGTAGCACAGGGCCAGTGGGATCTAGCGGATTGATTTGATTGGCAAAAATGAGATTTTCATAAAACCCAATTTCTCTACGGATGTAGCTCGCTTGAAAGCCAGGCCTAAAATACAAGTTATCCGCCAACCGCAACTCATAGGAATACAAGGCAGAAACTGAGGTGGAACGCAACTTGGAGGCCCCCTCCGTATCCTGCATCACATGGACTCCTATCCCAGAGTTGTATTCAGGCAGGTAGGTGTCGTAGTAGGCAGAAAAAGTGGTAAATTGGGCTTCAATGGAGGGCCACTGGTTTCGGTAATTAAATCCTACGCGTCCCATTTGCTCTGCTCCAGCCATGGCTGGATTGAGGTAAAGGGGTGCTGCATAGTACTGACTGTATTGGGGATCCTGGGCATAGGCAGGAGAAACTGCAGCTAAACCCAGCACCGTAAAAAAAACCCAAGTCAGTAGAGACCGTAACACGAAATAGTTCGTTTATTTGAATATGCACTTCCCATCTAAACGATACCATCTAGTGGATGTTTTAGAAGCAGCGCTAAAAATATGAAAAGCAAGGCTAATTCCATACGTTTCATCCTACTATTTGCAGGGATCTCCCTGCTCCTAGCTCTGCCATGGAGTCAAGCAGCCTGGGCGCAAGGATACAATAACAACGAATGGATTTTTGGAGAATGCAGCAGCGGAGGAAACCCCTACCTCTCCTTCGGAAAAGGACAAACTGCTACTGCTCAAACGCTCCCGGCTGCTGTTATCGGCGGAGCCTTCAACAATGCCATTGCCATTGATCCCATCTCGGGTCAACCCCTGTTCTATACCAATGGGGAACTGGTCTACGACTACAGTGGAAGCCCCATCGAAGGATCTGCACCAGGTTTGAATGGTAACTTTCAGGGAAGACAGACCGTGGCCACCGGCTTCTTGGAATACAATCCTACAGGCAACAAGCTCTTTTATATCTTTTACCTCTCCCTTGCGGGGCAACTTCAGTATGCGCTTGTAGACATGAATGCCCCCGGGCAAGCCACCGGAAATGAACGGCCTCTAGGGCAAATTACTAGCAAAAACCAAGTTATTGGTCCTGCACAAGGGGCCGTGCTCGTCGTCAAAACTCCAAGCTCCCCTTCGTACCTGATTAGCTTTGCTGGAGGCAATCTGCAGTCTCGGAGAATAGGATCCACAGCTGGATCATTTACAATCACAGGTTCTGCAGCCATCCCCTTCACTCCTAAAGGGATCGTCTTTGAAGAAAGCAGCAGCAGCCTACTCCTACTCCCGCCCAACCCAGGGGATGACTTGCTCCTAGTGCCCTTTGATTCCAGTACAGGCACTTTTGGGAGTCCAGTGGCGCTCAGTAATTCTGGCGGTGCTGAACCCATCTTTGGTGCGAATTTTTCCCCAGCCGGAGATTTTATCTATTTTTCTCGAGGAAATAAACTTTTTCGAATTCCGAGTGGCTCCCCTACAGCCATTCCAGAACAAGTTCCTGTAGACCCAAGCATTCACCAAATCTACGATGTCAAAACAGGACCAGATGGCTTCCTGTACTATCTCTACGAGGAGCGCCCAGGTGGACCACAATTGATTGGCAGAGTGAAAAATCCGAATGCAACCACCCTTGCTACACTAGGATTGGAAGAAGATCCCTTTGCTGGAAGTGATTTTTGTGGACGCGTCTTTCCCGTCTTTGCGCCTAATGCCGATATCGAACCTGCAGTGGATTTTTCCTGGGATCCCGAGGAGCCCTGTGCCAACAATCCCGTGCAGCTAACCAGTGAAATCACTCCTGCCAACTACCGCCCACTCTCTTTCCTATGGGAATTTTCACCCCCTCTAAGTGATGCAGATGGCAATCCACTGCCAGCAGACTTTAATCAAGAACACTTTTTAGTTCCTGCCGAAGCTGCCACAGGAAGCAGTCTTGAGGTCACACTCACAGTCACCTTTCCAGATAGTACCACCAAGAAGGTGACCAAAAGCATTACGCTCACAGAAAATGAATTACAAGCCAACTTTTCCCCTTCAGATACCACCCTCTGTGAATCCTGCATCGACCTCGATCCCCTACTTCAGGCACAGTCAGGCGACGCTAGTGGAGGAGGAGGAGGAGGTGGAGGAACTGGTGGTGGTACCTCCTACGAGTATTTTTGGTCCAACAAGCGGGAAGAAGGCTGGATAGGCAAAGCAGGGAATGAAGTTTGTAAACCCGGATTATATTGGGTCTTGGTGCGGGAGCCTGGTTCTTCCTGCTATGCCTATGCCGAGATTCGAATCAAGATGTGGGATGTGCCAGACCAAAGCAACAACATTTGGTACTTTGGAAATGGTGCCGGACTGGACTTCAACCCAGATCCTGACGATGATACAGCCCCAGTACCACGACCCATCGCGGAAGCTCATCCGCAAAACATCCCTGCTGGTACCTCCACGATCTCAGATCAAGCTGGACAAGTGCTCTTTTACACCGATGGCCAATTCGTCTGGGACCTCAACGGGGACCTGATGGAAAATGGCAGTGACATCGGAGGCAGCAATAAAGCAAGCCAAGCGGTGGTCGCCGTTGCCGTACCTACTCAGCCTACGCTGTATTACTTGTTTACCACGCAAACCAGTAGTAGTGGCACCAACGTGGTCAGCTATTCCCTAGTAGACATCAAGGCCGAAAATACCACGGGAGTAGGGAATGTGGTCACGAAAAACAACTTCCTATTTAGTCCCTCTACGGAGCATAGCGCAGCACTCAGCGCTGGAGATACCACCTGGGTAGTGTTTCATGAACTAGGAAACAACACCTTCCGCGCTTACCCAGTATCCAGTCAGGGCATCGGCCAATCCGTGAATAGCTCAGTAGGTAGCGCCCATGGCTACAACTCCGGCGTAGGCACGATGAAGTTTAGTCCTGATGGCAGCAAACTAGCAGTAACGATTTCCGAAGGGGGATGCAACCGAACCGAAATTTTTGAGTTCAACCAGCAAACAGGTGCCCTGACCGAATATGCCCTCCTCGACCTGGGCTGTTCGGGAGATATTTATGGGCTCGAATTTTCTCAAGACTCTGACCGCATCCTCGTTTCCTATCGAAATGGAGGTCCTGGTATCGAAGAATTTATCATCAAGGAAGTTACCTCTGGCTGCCCTTCCTGCTTTGCTACAGCTACTACCGCTGCCGCTAGAGCTGCCTGCATCATCTCTACAAAAAAAGTACTCAGCGGTACTGCGGGTCTTGATTTAGGAGCGCTTCAAATCGCCTCGGATGGACAAATCTATGTGGCCGTAGTGGACGACAACCGCATTGGACAGATCCAAGTGGGTACCGGCTGTACCGCTGCGAGCTCCTTCAACCAAACTGCTGTAGCGGCCATGCCTGGCACCTCCAATTTGGGCTTACCTTCCTTTACGCAAAACTCCGGAAGTTCCATCCCAGAACCCGCCCTAGGCATCCCTCCTACACTCTGCTTGGACCCGGTATCGGGAGCGACAGCCACCCTAGAAGGAGGAGGAGAGCCCGATATTGACTCCTATTTCTGGACCATCACCCATGAAGACGGGACAGTGGTTCGTTCTAATTTTGGAGGTCCGGGGGATCAATTTCAAAACTTAGAACAGCTTTTCTCAAAGGCTGGCACCTACACCATTGAGTTACGCGTAGACCGATGTGCCGAAATTGGCTACTTCACTGCAGAAGGAACACTTGAAATCATCGCTCCCCCAGCCTTGACCTTGGCATCGGATGCCACCCTTTGTGAAGGCACCCCTGTTACCCTGACGGCTATTGACGGCTACAATCCGAGCGAAGGACTATACGATTTTCTTTGGACCAATGCAGCAGGGGATATTTTTGGAGACAGCAACTCAAACACGATTACTGTTACCGAGGAAAGTATTTACACCGTGGTCGTTCAATACCGCCCAACGGCAGGTGGAGGGGAAGAAGAGGAAACACTCTTTGAAACCTGTAATGCTACCTCCTCTATTTTTGTAGGCCCAGCCTTTGAATTTGAGTTGACACAAACTGCCCAAGTGGTCTGCTACGAAGAAACATCCGTCACCTTCGCTCCCAACACCCCCATCACCGGAGACTGGTTTTATGAGCGTAACGGCAGTGGAGTTCAGGTCCCCTTGGGCCCCTTCTTTGAGTTGGAATTAGAAATTCTAAGCCTTCCCGGGCCTGGACAATACACCCTCACCTTTATCGCCCAAGACCCAATTCTTCCAGGCTGCAAGGTGTCAAAATCCCTAAACCTACTGGTCAATGAACTGCCCACCGTAGAAGCCAAGGCCACTGCAGGAGCTACAAGCTGCGCGACCAAAGATGGGTCCATTGAAGTTCGCTTACAAGCTGCAGTAAGCAGTCTTCGTCTGGTAGAACTGGGCTTATCCTACCCGGCAGCTCCAGCAGGAACAGTGATTCCCATCACCGGCCTAGCCCCAGGAGTCTATACCCTAGAAGCTGAAAATGCAGCAGGCTGTACCTATTCCACATCCGTCACGGTAGAAAATTTAAACCCTCCAGCTGCCTATGCCTTTACGGTTGTTGCTGGGGATGAAACCTGCTCCCCAACTGGGGTCGCGCAAGGATCTATCCAGATCAGTTTCTCCTTAGGCTTACCCCGCATAGGTACCTACAAAATCGTTCGCCAAGGTGATGGCCTCGAATTGACGGGCCCACTCCCCAACCTGGCGAGTTTTCAAATTCCCGTGCCTCATGGGATCTATTTGGTAGAAGTTTTAGATCCAACAGGCTGCTCCATCCCCGACAAAACCCAGTACACAGTTGATCAAAAGTTTGAGGTGCAATTTTCCGTGCCGGCAGTGGTGCAAGGCTGTGTTTCTTTCTCCTTTTCCCCTTCTGGTCCCAAGCCGCTGAATTACACGATCACAGGACCTACTGGAACCTCTATCGCCCCCCAGGCAGGTGGAACCTTCCTGCTTACCCAAGCAGGAAATTACACCGTACTTGGGGTAGATCCTGCCGGAATCGACTGCCCCAAGGTACTCCCCATGACTGTCAATTTGAGTCCAGCGCTTGATTTTAACGTTTCCTCTCCGATCGTGGATTGCCTGACAGGAATTAGATTTGAAGCCATTCTCAACAACACAGACCCCGCCGATGTCATCTTCTTGTGGCGGGATGAACTTGGGATTATCGTAGGTAGGAGACAAGAATTTGTGCCGAGCAAGTCGGGGAACTATACTTTGGAAGTGCAGCCCATTTCCGGCGGTCTGTGCCCTACCAAGCAGATCCCCTTTACAGCCACTATCCTTTCCAATCGACTAACTGTAAGTTTGGAAGCCAGTCCATTCTGTGTGGATCAAACCACGACCACGATTGAGGTGAAGGCCAATTTAACCACTGTGAGCAGCTTTGAATGGTTCTTGGTAACGGGTGGAACGCGTACCAGGCTCCCATCCTTCACGAGCAACCTCATTGAGGTGAGTCAAGAAGGTACCTACGAGGTGATTTTGCGCAGCAGCTTTGGATGCGAGATCGGCAGAGCCAATGTCGTGGTGGTCAAGTCCCAACTAATTCCTCCAGTACTTCCTACCGAGCCTCTACTGATCTGTGACGTAGAAGGAAAAACAGCCACCCTTGATCCAGGTCCCTACGCAAGTTATTCCTGGATCTTGGATGGGAAAGAAATTTCCAAAGCAGCTACTTTTAGTCCTGAAAAGGGAGGTACTTATACCCTTCGAGTTGGGGATGCGCTAGGCTGTGAATGGGAAGGCACCTTTACCGTAGAAGAAGACTGTAACCTCAAGGTGGTGTTCCCTAGCGGCATGGTGCTCAATGACCCAAGCCGTAATTTTATCCTGTATGCCAACGAGTACATCGATGATGTGGATGTATTTATTTACAACCGCTGGGGGGAACTTATTTTTTACTGCGAGCATGAAAATTTGGAGCCCAAACAGCCTTTCTGCCCTTGGGATGGACTAGTGAATGGAAAATTAGTTCCCACGGGAACATACGTGGCCGTTGTGCGGTTTACCTCCAGAGAACAGAACCTCACCCAATCCGAAACCAAATCTATTACGATTATCCAGTAAGCCCATGTTGATTGTCATTTCTCCTGCCAAAACCCTCGATTACAGTCATCCTGAGTACAACGGGCACACCCAACCTGACTTTCCTGTGGAAGTTAAAGACTTGGTGGGAGTCTTGCGCAAGAAGTCTGCTTCTCAGATTTCGAAGCTAATGCACCTCAGCGAGGCCCTAGCTACCCTGAACGAGGAGCGCTACCAAACCTTTACGGAGACTTTTAGTCCGGAGAACTCAAAGCAAGCGCTTTTGGCATTCAAAGGAGAAGTCTATGCAAAGATGGAAGCCGATTCCTTCAGCGATGCGGAACTAGAGTTTGCCCAGCAGCATTTACGAATCTTGTCGGGCCTGTATGGCCTGTTGAAGCCCTTGGATTTGATCCAACCCTACCGACTGGAGATGGGCACCAAACTCAAAACCAAAAAGGGGAACTCGCTATACGACTATTGGGGAACCAAGATCAGCAAGGCTTTGAATGCCGCAAGCCAAGGTAGGACCCTAGTCAACTTAGCCTCTCAAGAATACTTCAAGGCAGTAGATAAAAAGACCTTGAAGATGCCTGTCATCACCATTCATTTCAAGGAACACAAGGAAGGAAGCTATCAGGTAGTCGGCTTCTTTGCGAAGCAGGCAAGAGGACTAATGAGTCGATATGCTATCCAAAACAGGATCACCGATCCGGAGCAGCTCAAGGTTTTTCATGAAGATGGCTATGAGTTTGCCGAACGCTTGAGCAGTGCCCAGGACTGGGTTTTTGTTCGTTAAATCTATTCTTTTTCGCTAACTAATTCCCCTCTAGAACAGGGTCTTGGGAGAAATTTGTCTATTTTTTTTTGAATTCAGGATAGCTGTTTTCATTTTTTTGTCTACTTTGAATGTGTCAAAAGTCACTTAACGCAACCCATAAACCTAAAGCACTATCGTATGACACAGACCATTAACCGGGGCGCACTCTTCAACGCAAGTTGTTTGGCGCTCATCACCACCGCCTTATCCTTCTCTATTCGAGCGGGTATTCTTCCTCAATTGGGAGAACAATTCGGCTTAAATGCCGAGCAATTGGGATTTATTAACTCCATGTGGTTTTTAGGATTCCCTATCTCCATGATTTTAGGAGGTCTTTTTTACCATATCGTTGGCCCGGCCAACATCATGCGCATCGCGTTTGTAACCCACACCCTTGGAATTCTGATGACCATCTTCGCGGATGGCTACACCACTCTTCTGATTTCGACCCTATTTATCGGTTTCGGCAATGGCTGTACCGAGGCTGCTTGTAATCCGATGATTGCCGACATGTATTCTGGTACCACGCTGAACAAGATGCTAAACCGCTTCCATATGTGGTTCCCAGGAGGTATCGTTTTGGGAAGCTTAGTGTCCAAATTTATGACCGATGGCGGCTTAGCTTGGCAAACCCAAGTGTGGGTGATGATGATCCCAACCATTGCCTATGCAGTACTTTTCTTTGGTAAAGCCTTCCCTAAGCCTTCTGTAGCAGGAGTAACATCGGTTGGTTCCAACTTGAAAGCCATGCTTAGCCCTGTGTTTATCTTCTTATTCTTCGCGATGGCCTTGACCGCTATCTCTGAATTTGGACCACAGCAGTGGGCCAATATTGTATTGAGCCAAAGTGGTGCTTCAGGCATGTTAATCCTAGCCTTGACTACCGGGGTAATGGCTGTGGGTCGATTCTTTGCAGGCCCAGTTGTAAAAGCATTGGGACAGACAGGGGTACTCTTAGGAGGCGCGATCTTCACGACTGTCGGCATCTTCTTATTTAGTACCGTAACAGGCAACATGTCTTATGTAGCAGCATTGATCTTTGCGCTTGGCGTTTGCTACTTCTGGCCAGTGATGGTAGGAGCAGTAGCCCAGCGTGTGCCGCTTTCAGGTGCCTTGGGAATGTCCGTTATCGGAGGAATAGGTATGTTTTCTACTGCGATCTTCCAGCCGATCATTGGAGGATGGATTGATGCTTCCAGAATAGCCGAAGAAAAAGCTGGCCTAGTTGGAGCATCCCTAGAACTCGCAGCCGGTCAAGCTACCCTAGAAAAAATGATGCTTTTCCCAGGGATCTTGATCGTACTCTTTGTCATCTTCTTTGTCTGGCAGCGCGGTGTCAAACCCGCCGCTTCAGCCGGACACTAAAACTCAAAAAGCAGCCTTCGGGCTGTTTTTTTTTGGTCTACCATACACCCACAAAAAAACCCAGCTCAGGAGAGCTGGGTTATGTGACCTCGTCAAGATTCAAACTTGAAACCTCCTGAGCCGTAATCAGGTGCTCTATTCAGTTGAGCTACGAAGCCATTTGAGAGGACGAAAGTACATATTAATTTTTTCCCTCCAAAAAGATCGGCTGAAGAATTCCTGAAAATCCAAGAATTATACCTCCCCCATTTAAGAATAATTAAGCCAAATAGGCGGGTAAATCCTTGCAAATTTTATATTTTTGCCCACATCCTCTTGAAAAGAAGCTTCTTTGATGAAAAAATTACTCACGCTTGCCTTCCTAGCATTTACACTAAATGCTCAAGCACAAGAATCCGCTCCAACTAGCCCCAAAACAACTATTGGTGGACGACCAAACATCCCCAATGATTTAAGCATTGAGTTTGGCCTCAACCAATTGACTAACAGACCTGAAGACTTAGCACTCAATTTATTTGGGTCAAGGACCTTCAACGTCTATTACCAAAAACCCTTTAAACTTTTTGGGGATCAGTCTGGATTTGTTCTTAGCCCAGGTATAGGTATCGCAACGAATAAATTTTCTTTCAAAGACGATGAAAACCTATTCCGCAGCAGCACACTAGGCGCTGAATCTTCCGTATTGAAGGAAGTGAAAAGTGTCTATGGGACCACCATCGACATCAAAAGCAATAGCCTTGCCGTCAACTATCTAGAAGTTCCGATTGAACTGCAATACCATGTCAACAAAAAGGACTACAGCAAAAGCTTTCGCGTAAGCCTCGGCGCTCGAGTAGGATACCTCTACCAAGCCCACACAAAAATTTCCTTCGACTCCCCTACCACAGGAGCAGTTAAAATCAAACAATCCGAAAACTACGGCTTAGAAAAAATTCGCTATGGCCTAAACTTTAAAGCTGGAAGCCCAGGATTTTATGTTTGGACCACCTACTACCTCAACCCCTTGTGGCAAGCCGACAGAGGCCCATTCAAAACCGAAGCCAATCAAGTTAGCTTTGGCCTAGCCATCGGACTTTTCTAAAAAGAATCTTCCTACCCCTATTAAAATCAAAACTCCCTTAGTTAAGGGAGTTTTTTTTGTTAATCGGCTTCTTGAATTGAAATTCCAAGCTGAGTTAAAATCCGTAAATCCACATAAAGCCCATCCAACAGATGGCAAACCCCACCAAAAGGCCAACATACACTTCTGCAGGCCTATGTGCCTCCAGATAGAGTCTAGACGAGGCTACCACGCCTCCCAACAAGAGGGTCGCCACCAGCAGATAGGCCAAATCCAAGGAAGGGAAATAAATCCCCAAGACTCCAACTACGGCCAAAACCCCACCAAAACCTGTCATATGAGCAGACATTTTCCAAAAAAAAGTGACTCCAGTCAACAAAACCACCGACACAGTAATGATCGCCATCCCTTGCCATAAAATGGGATCTAACTCTGTCTTCTGCTTTAAAAAATAGGTAGTCAGCACATAAAAAAGCGTGACTAAAATAAACGGCATTTTACGGTCACCTACCTCTTCAAAGTGCAAGCTTTTTACCATCCCAGTCCAGCGGAGGCCAACCATCAAGACTATAGGAATAATTAAGGTGGAACTTACAATCAAGTAAAAGAGTCGCTCCTTAAATGATTCAGGAATGCTAGTGGCTTGGGGTACCCCGAAAAATAATAAGCCAAAAACCAAAGATGGCATCAGTAAAGGTTGAAAGACCACCGAAAGCAGGAGTGCTAGCTTCCGTACCACTAGAGTTCTTTTCGGAGTCTGGCCACCGGAATCTGAAGTTGCTCCCGATACTTAGCTACGGTACGACGTGCGATATTGTAGCCCTTTTTATTCAACATCTTCACCAATTTATCGTCAGACAAGGGTCTTTTTTTGTCTTCTGCATCCACCATGGATTGGAGGACGGATTTCACTTCTCGATTACTAACATCCTCTCCACTGTCCGTGGCAATGCCTTCAGAGAAAAAGTACTTCAAAGGGAAAACCCCAAATTCAGTTTGGATCGATTTACTATTCGCTACTCGAGAGACGGTAGAAATGTCCATATCAATCTTTTCTGCAATGTCTTTTAAGATCATGGGACGAAGGGCAGCCTCATCTCCATCTACAAAAAAAGGAGTTTGGTACTGAAGAATCGCCTCCATAGTTCTGAGCAAAGTATTTTGCCGCTGTTTGATCGCATCAATAAACCACTTAGCAGAGTCCAACTTTTGCTTCACAAATGAAACGGTCTCTTTGAGTTTTTTATCCTTTTTATCACTCTTGTCGTAGGTATCAAAAAGCTCTGAGTAGGAGCGTGAAATCCGAAGTTCGGGAGCATTTTTTGAATTCAAAAGGATCTCAAACTTCCCTCCATTGATTGTCAAGATAAAATCTGGGATCACGTATTGGGTAAGGACTAAGCCATCTGCAACTCCTCCTGGCTTGGGATTGAGACGGGTGATGAGCTGTACAGCTTCCTTGATCTCCTCTTCATCTAAGTTGAGGCGTTTTTGAATTTTTGAATAATGCTTTTTGGTAAATTCCTCAAAACAATCCTGAATGATTGCCAAGGCATCCTGAACGGTAGGGTCATCTGGATGCTCCTTTCGTTCCAACTGGATAATTAAGCACTCTTGCAGGCTCCTTGCTGCAATACCAGCAGGATCAAAAGTTTGAATTTTTCGAAGGATTTCCTCCAGTTCATCGCTATCCGTCTCAATGTTTTGAGAAAAAGCCAGGTCATTGATAATGGCTGTCAGCTCCCTACGGATATACCCATCGTTCTCAATACTCCCTACCAGCTGCTCTCCAATGATCCTTTGACACTCATCCAACTTTAAAAAATTCAACTGGGTAATCAGTTGCTCATGTAAGGAGGTAGGTGAAGAAAATGGGATTTCCCGATCCTCATCGTCAGGATTGTAGTTGCCATCCCCCTGCATTTTGTAACCCCCATAATCGTCGTCTAGGTAGTCGTCTACATTGACTTCGTTGGACTCTTGCCCGTACTCGTCTCCAAATCCCTCCTCGAAATCTTCCTCTCCGGAAGATTCGCTCTCTTCCACCTTACCTTCTTCCAAGGCAGGGTTGATTTCGAGCTCCTCTTCAATACGTGCATCTAGCTCTGCCGTAGGCACCTGAAGCAGCTTGATAAACTGAATCTGCTGCGGGGAAAGTTTTTGAGATAGTGACTGAGAAAGCGTTAACTTTTGCATTGAAATGAATCAAACCACTTATTTGCGAAAAAAGAGCATGGTTTCAGGGAAAACTGCACCTTCAAATTTAGGAAAAAGCTTCAATTTTTTGATAAAAAGGTGATTTAATCGTTTTTTTGCATTCTACTAAAATTAAAGAGGTCGTTTTTCCCTTCCTCTACCCAACTACACATGGCATTCAACAAACGGGTCAAAATCAAGACCATCCTGGAACAAGACCTGATCGGACAAGAAATCACCCTTATGGGCTGGGTACGCACCAAGCGAAGCAACAAGAATGTTTCCTTCATCGCAGTCAACGACGGCTCAATCCTTACCAACTACCAGGTAGTCGCCGACCCCAATGTCATTGCAGAAGAAGTACTTAAAAAATGCAGCACTGGCGCCTGTTTAAAAATCACAGGTACGGTGATTGCCTCCCAAGGCGCTGGACAGCAATCCGAACTCACTGCCACACATATTGAAGTCTTGGGCGAATCAGACCCTGAGAAATATCCACTCCAGCCCAAGAAGCACTCCCTAGAATTTCTTCGGGAAATCGCCCACCTACGCATGCGAACCAACACCTTTGGTGCCGTCTTCCGTGTGCGTCATGCGCTGGCCTATGCAGTCCATACCTACTTCAATACAAAAGGGTTTTTCTACATCCATACGCCCATCATCACTGCATCTGATGCCGAAGGTGCAGGGGAGACCTTCAAGGTGACCACACTCAACCTCAGCAACCCTCCCAAAACAGAGGACGGCAAGATTGACTACAGTAAGGATTTTTTCGAAAGAGAAACCAACCTCACTGTTTCCGGTCAATTGGAAGGTGAGCTTGCTGCCATGGCATTGGCCGAGGTATACACCTTTGGACCTACCTTCCGAGCGGAAAATTCCAACACCACACGCCACCTGGCGGAGTTTTGGATGATCGAGCCCGAAATGGCGTTCTACGACGCAGAGGACAACCAGAACTTAGCCGAAGACTTCTTGAAATACATTATCCGCTACGCACTTGACCATTGCGCCGAGGACCTGGCATTTTTGGACCAGCGTGCAGCAGAAGAAGAGCAAACCAAGCCTACCGAACAGCGAGCAGAATTGGGCCTTCTGGATAAACTTAAGTTTGTGGTAGAAAATGACTTTGTTCGCTTGAGCTACACCGAGGCGATCGATATCCTGCGCAACTCCAACCACAACAAAAAGAAGAAATTCCACTACCTCATCGAAGAATGGGGTACAGATTTACAATCCGAACACGAGCGCTACTTAGTTGAAAAACATTTCAAAAAACCCGTCATCCTCACCGACTACCCGAAAGGCATCAAAGCTTTCTACATGCGTCAAAATGAGGATGGAAAAACCGTAGCAGCCATGGATATTCTGTTTCCTGGTATTGGAGAAATCGTAGGTGGCTCTCAGCGGGAAGAGCGGCTAGATAAGCTCAGCCAACGCATGCAGGAAATGCATATCCCTGAGGAAGAGCTCAGTTGGTACCTGGACACAAGGCGATTTGGCACTACGCCACACGCAGGCTTTGGCCTCGGATTTGAACGCATGGTATTGTTTGTTACCGGTATGGGAAATATCCGCGATGTCATCGCCTTCCCAAGAACCCCTGGAAATGCAGAATTCTAAGGAATTCTAACCTATTCAAACACCTCCAGAATTTAATTTTGGAGGTGTTTTTTTTAGCTGACCACTTTGATTCTCCAAGCCAAGGGAATGCAGAGTATACTGAAGAAAATCGCCAAGTAGCCTACATAATTGAAATTGGTCAACTCCCCCAACTCATTCTCTCCAATCAGAAAGCCGGCGAGCAAGGAAGCAAAGCCAGCTGCCAGCTGCTGCACAGCGGAATTGAAACTCAGAAAACTCCCCCGGTTTTCAGGGGAAGCCGTGCCTGTAATCAAGGCTGCCGCTGGGACATAGCGCCCGTTGGAAGTCACAAAAAACAGAGTGGTAACTACCAAAACCAAAGCCACAGGAGTTACGCCCAGATGGGTGATGATTGCGATCGGAATTAGATTGAGCACCATGAAAATGGTAAAGATCTTCAGCTTTCCATGTTTGTCGGCCAGCTTGCCTACCCAAGGAGAGGTAAACATGGTGAAGGCTCCTCCAGCCATGTACACATAAGTCAGCTGCATTTCTGAAAAGCCCACATTGGCCACATTGTAGGGACTCAAAAAAGGGATGATCATAAATTGCCCGAGCATCATCATGATGGAAAGGGTGATGGCTCGCATTTGATTGGGGTTGCTAGTGACCCGGCTGATCACTTCAAAGGGATGGGGACGCTTGACACCACTGTTCACATGCCCAGTGATGGAAGGAATAAACTTGACAATCATTCCCATGCTCACCACTGACAAAGCAGATAGAATATAGAAAGGCGTATGCCAATCGGATAAGCTCGCCAAAAAGAGTCCCAACGGTACGCCCATCACGGAGGCGAAGGAAAAGGCAGACATCACCAAGCCCATGGCTCT
>Ga0209444_10000421_pt1 | contig 23273 bp, 21 predicted proteins | sample LauGreFaBDMM15DN_2_FD_188215 | JGI IMG/M metagenome (GOLD analysis project Ga0209444, IMG submission 188215) | Freshwater lake microbial communities from Lake Michigan, USA - Fa13.BD.MM15.DN (SPAdes) (version 2) | ecosystem: Environmental > Aquatic > Freshwater > Lake | place: Lake Michigan... | reverse complement strand
ATGGCAGTTGACAGAGATAGCAAAAGCACTAGCTCAAAACGCCAAAGTTCTAATCATGGACGAACCAACTGCTTCCCTAGCTAAGCATGAGGCAGAGGGTCTATTCGCTTTGATTGAGAGGCTAAAAGCCAAGGGGATAGCTATCGTCTACATCTCCCACCGAATGGATGAGATTTACCGTATCGCCGATCGAATCACAGTACTTCGAGATGGTTCTAAGGTGCTAACAGAGTCTCTGAAGAAAGTATCTCCTGAACAAATTGTTGAAGCGATTGTTGGACGTAAGGCTGCAGCTCATCTAGTTCATAAAAACAGATCAAACAAAATCTCTAATGAAGTTGTTTTGGATGTGAAGAATCTATCTTCTGGCCCTAAACTTCAAGACGTTTCCCTGCAGGTGCGTCGTGGTGAAATATTGGGTCTTGCTGGACTTATGGGGTCAGGTAGAACAGAGCTAGTAAATACGCTCTTTGGAATTCTGAAACCAACTTCAGGAACCATAACAATTAACGGTAAAGCAATAGATATCTCTTCCCCAAAACGGGCTATTGAAAACCGTATTGCTCTTATCCCTGAAGACAGAAGAGCGCAGGGATTAGTGCTAGATCATCCCGTCACAGAGAACTTGACTCTTCCCCTTCTTGATGGGCTAAAGAGTAACGGTCTGCTGTCCAAGAAGAAGATTCTGGCGAAGAGCAAAGAGATCATCAATCAGTTCGACATCAAGCTTGCCTATCCAGGTATCCGTGTCAGCTCTCTATCCGGTGGGAACCAACAAAAGGTTGTGATTGGTAAGTGGTTGGGCACAGACCCAGAAATTCTTCTAATGGATGAGCCAACAGCTGGTGTGGACATTGGAACCAAAAGCGAGATCCTCGACTTGGTTCGCAAGATTGCCGATAGCGGCAAGTCAGTCATTCTTATTTCTTCCGAACTTCCGGAGCTCCTATCTGTTTCAGATCGCATCCTGGTCCTAAAAGACGGACATGTTTCCAAAAGCCTTAATCGCGAGGAAATACCAAGCGAAGAATTTTTACAACTAGCAATTCAAGGAGCAGTATGAGTACCAAGACGACAACTAATTCAGCACTTAACCTCTTAAAGAGATTTGAGTGGCAACAGAACATCATTTACATTGGCTTCGTAGCCGTGTTCCTGCTGTTTGCCATAACTCTTGGAGATTCGGGTTTCACAAGTCCCAACAACTTGCTGAATATCTTTAGACAGACAGCAACTATCTCAATCATGGCCGTAGCGATGACTTACGTCATCGCAGCAGCTGAGATTGACTTGAGCATCGGATCTGTTGCTGGTCTAGCTGCTGTAGTGGCTGCTATGACAATAGACACCTACGGCCTCTTTGTTGGAATTGGAGCTGGCCTAGCTGTCGGCGCTATCGCAGGTGCGATTAGCGGTGGGCTTGTGGCTTGGTTGAAAGTGCCATCGTTCCTCGTAACTCTGGGCATGTTAGGCCTGGTAGTTGGAGTTGCCCGTTGGATAACAGAGTCCGCTCCAGTTCCTATCGCGGATCAAACCTTCATAGCCATCTTTGGTGGAGCCGATGTGGGCCCAATTCCAGGACTACTTATCTGGGTGATTGTGGCAGTAACCGTTGGAGCAATCGTCATGAACAAGACCAAGTTTGGTCGTCACGTTCGAGCAACCGGTGGAAACTTAGTAGCCGCTGGCTACACAGGAGTAAAGACCGCAAGAGTGAAGTTCATGGTTCTTCTACTCTCAGGAGTTGTCGCCTCTATTGCAGGAATGCTTTACGCTGGCCGCCTGCAGTCTGGAAGATTCCAGTGGGGAACCGGAGACGAGCTTTCAGTTATTGCCGCTGTAATTCTTGGTGGCACCAGTTTGTTCGGTGGAAGAGGCCAAGTTGTAGGTTCACTATTTGGAGCATTGTTCATCGGGCTTATAAACAACGGTCTAATTTTGGCTGGACTAGATGTAAGCCAACAGCAAGTAGTCAGAGGCGCGATCATCATTCTCGCAGTGGCATTGTCGAGAAAAAAGTAATCATGAAATCAAAACTTAGAGCAGGAATAATCGGAGCAGGCTTCATCGCAAAAGTTCACGCTAGAGCTATCAGAAATTCTGGAAATGAACTTGTCGCAATAGCAAGTTCAACTCCAGAGTCTGCTGCCTCAGTAGCTGAAAGCTTTGGCATTCAGAAAGTGTTCAATACTTGGCAAGAACTAGTTGAATCTCCAGAGGTCGATGTAGTTCACATCTGCACACCTAACGAATTGCACGCTGAGATTGCTATTGCTGCTGCAAAAGCGAACAAGCACATTGTTTGTGAGAAACCTATATCAGTAAATCTAGAAGAGGCAATCGAAGTTGAGGCAACTGTTGATGCAAGTGGCGTTGGCTTTGCAGTTCCTTTTGCTTATCGCTTCTATCCAATCGTTCGCGAGATGAGAGCAAGACTGTTAAAAGGTGAAGCTGGACCTGTTCACCTAATGCACGGAAACTACCTACAAGATTGGTTAGCAGAACCAACCTCAGACAACTGGAGAGTTAATTCAGTTAGTGGCGGCAAGTCGAGAGCATTTGCTGATGTTGGTACTCACTGGTGTGACCTAATGGAATTTGTAACTGGGGATAGGATCTCAAGTCTTATTGCTCAAACAGCTAAGGCTTATCAAGAGCGCAACGGTGAGAAAGTTCAAACAGAAGACATCGCAAACATCCTCTTTGAAACTGTAGGTGGTGCAACAGGTAGCTTGACTGTCAGCCAAGTATCTCCTGGACGCAAGAACCAGCTATTGCTAGAAGTAGATGGGGCAAGTGCTTCCTATACCTTCAACCAAGAAAAGCCTGACTCACTCCTAGTAGGCAGCACTCAGACTAATCAGATCATCACTCCTGGCAATGAAACACTTTCATCTGCCGATGGGAAGAGACTCTCTCACTTACCATCTGGGCATCCCCAAGGATATCAAGATGTATTCAACAACTTCATTTCTGATGCCTATGAGGGTTTTCAAGGAAACCCTGTAGAGGGAGTCCCAGGTCTTCAAGACGGCCTGCGCTCTGCTGCCCTAATCGAAGCAGTGCTTAGATCTGCTGAGAGTAAGAGTTGGGTTGATGTGAAAAATACATCAAGCAAAACCACGAGTAAAATGTTGGCAAGCTAACTAAAGGATAAGTAAATGACTCGTCCGGTAACACTTTTCACAGGTCAATGGGCAGATCTAACTCTTGAAGAGGTCGCCAAACTTGCCAGCAAGTGGGGCTACGACGGTTTAGAAATAGCTTGCAGCGGCGAACACCTTGATGTTTGGCGTGCTGCCGAAGACGACACCTATGTAGCCGAACGCCTAGCAATCTTAGAAAAGTACAACCTAAAGCTGTATGCAATTTCCAATCATCTAAAGGGCCAGGCTGTTTGTGACAATCCAATCGACTTCCGTCATAAAGACATAGTTGGAGCTAAAGTTTGGGGCGATGGCATACCTGAAGGTGTTCGTCAAAGAGCTGCTGAAGAAATGAAAATAACAGCAGTCGCCGCTAGGAAGTTAGGCGTAGATACCGTAGTTGGATTCACCGGTTCTTCTATTTGGCAATACGTAGCAATGTTTCCGCCAGTTTCAAAGGAAGTAATCGAAGCTGGTTATCAGGACTTTGCAGATAGATGGAATCCCATCATGGATGTTTATGATTCAGAAGGCGTTCGCTTCGCTCTTGAAGTGCATCCCTCTGAGATTGCCTACGACTACTACACAACTGTAAAAACTCTCGCTGCAATTGATAACCGCAAAGCCTTTGGTCTGAACTGGGATCCAAGCCATATGCATTGGCAAGACATAGATCCTGTGAACTTCATTCTTGACTTCGCAGATCGTATCTATCACGTTGACTGCAAAGACACATTTGTTAGAAAACAAGATGGTCGAGTGGGAAGACTAGGTTCTCATCTTGGCTGGGATGATCCAAAGAGAGGGTGGACTTTTGTATCCACCGGTAGAGGACAGATTGACTGGGAATCATCCTTTAGAGCTCTAAACACAATCGGCTACAAAGGGCCTATCTCAGTTGAATGGGAAGATGCAGGCATGGACAGACTGCATGGAGCTGAAGAAGCTCTTGGTTTTGTGCGTTCACTACTTTGGAAGACCCCGGAGTCATCATTTGATTCCGTCTTCAAGCAAGACAACTAAAGGAAATTCAGTAAGTGACAAACGTCTGCACAGTAGTTGCTGTTTTTACCCCTAAGCCTGAGTTCTATTCAGAAGTCCGAGACCTCTTATATAGAGTGACTCCACTAGTTCATGACGAGCCTGGCTGTGAGTTCTACACAATGAATGAAGAAGTCGAAGGTCGCCTAGTCCACATAGAAGCTTGGACAACAAAGCAAGATTGGCTAGATCACATGGAGCGACAGACAGTCATTGAAATACTCAGTGGTGTCGAAGGCAAGCTCTCCAAAGAGATTGAGGTTTACGAACTGTATAACGTCCCAACAGGAAATTCAGGAAAAGGGACGCTTTCTAAGTCTTGACCCGAATTGCAAAGAGCTATGGCTTTCAGTCTTCTCTGAACCTAATCTTCTTCGCATTCATGATGACTTTGATTCTTGCAATGGAGGACTTACCCATACCGTGTAGTTCCTCTAGTTGTTGAAGAGTGATCTTTCTAAGATCAGAGACTCGATACAACTTGGCATCAACCAATGTTCTTCTGGCAGGACCAGATAACCCAATTCTTTTCCATTCGCCGTCTAGTGCGTCGTAGTCAGTAGCCATGCTTTGAGTTTATTCGCATCTACACCTAAAGCTGCAGTTCAAGTAAGCCATCTACGATGGCTGCTATTGAACCTACGAAGCAAATTACTATCACTACTAGTCGAGCAATTTCTGGTGAAACAATTTTCTGTAGTGATACACCCAACCAAGAACCAACGATAGTTAGCACTGCAATTCCTACCCACATCCAGATAGAGATATCCGGTGTCTGTCCAGATGCTGCGTACTTAGATACGAACGATGCAATACCTAATGTGAAGAAGTATGGCTGCAGTGTGGCAGCGAAAACTTTTTGATCCCAACCAGTCAAGATTGCATAGATACCCATAGCCGGTCCACCAATGCCAGCCGTTGCACTCATAAAACCTGAGCTGGCTCCGAACAGGATTCCAAGACGGCCCCTAGGTAATACTTTGTCTGCCTTGACTGCCAACAGAGAAGTTCCAAGGGCGACAATAAGTAGCACACCAATGCCAATTTGAAGTAGTGGTCCGCTAAAGGCCACGCTGAAATACGCACTTGGAATAATCACAATAACTGCAGGAATTGCAAGCATCCAGAACTGTTTCCAGTCAACTAACTTTCGGCTTTGCATGTAAACCAGAGCAGAAGAAAAAGCCCCAGCAATGTTTACAACCATTGGGCCATCAAATGGCCCAAGAGCTAAAACCAAAATAGGTGCCAATGTCAGAGCGAAACCCATTCCAGCTATACGTTGTGCAACTGCCCCAATCAGGACACCGAGAGCCACTAGCAGTAACAAGGAAAACCTTTCAGGTTTCGTCAGATGAAGAAGTAATACATCCACGCACTAACCTAGAGCATATAAACAAAGACTAGATAGGAAGGTGGTAGCTATGCTGAGTTTCAAACATTCTGGAGAACTTGGGCCAAACATCGCTATCTGGATTCCCTCATTAGGTCAAACCTCAGATATGTGGGCAGAGATCTCCAGCTCTCTAGATGGTTGGTCACATGTTTTTGTTAATCTGCCTGGCCATGGCAGTGACCTGGCTGGCACGGAGAGCTTTACTCTGGCCGAGTTGGCAGAAGAGTGTCTGGAATATCTCAAGAGAGAAGCAAAGACCCGGGACCGCGTTCTAGTAGTTGGTCTCTCAATTGGTGGCATTGTTGCCCTAGAACTAGCGAGATTACTGCCTAAGGGCTCGATGGCAGTTGTAATGGGTGCAGGAGCAACTATGGGAGATCCAAAGGTTTGGCAGAGTAGAGCAGACATGGCCAGAACTTCTGGAACAGCTTCAATGAAAGATGCGGCTCGAGCTAGATGGTTCACAGAAGAGTTCGTGACTAGTGACCCAGAGAAAACAAATAGAGCACTAGATAGTTTAGGAAGTGTTGACGGGGAGTCTTACGCCTTATGCTCCGAAGCCCTTGGCTCATTTGATGGAACTCAACTAGCAAAAGATATTGCAATCCCAGTTCTTGTTCTTTCGGCAACCAACGATGAAGTTTCACCACCTGAGAATGGCCGCAGTCTGAGTGAGTTAATTACTTCTGGAGAGTTTATTGAAATTCCAGATGCCAAACATTTATTTCCGATTGAGAAATCAAAAGAAGTAGCTAGCCACATTCTAGATTTTGTAAACAAGAAAAACTAGAAAAAGAGCTACTCGCTTACTTCGCTCCAGCCATCCCAATCACCGAGGTAACCTAATCTTCGAGATAGACCATGAGCTGCATCGCGAACAGCGGCACCTGCTTCAGTAATCGATATTCCCTCGAGTCGATCACTTGGACAACTTAAAGTAATTGAACCCAGGCACTGACCTGCAGCATTGAAATATGGAGAAGCGATACCTGATCCACTTTTCACCCAACGTCCAGGTGAGAAAGAGTAACCAAGTTTTCTGTCGATGCGTAATTGATCTTGATATTCTTCAGCAGAAGAAAAACTAAGTGCTGTGTATTTCTCAAAGCCCTTGTTTAGAATTTCATTGCTGTCTTCTTCAGACATAGCGCTGAGAATTGCTGTGCCGGCAGCACCAGATGTATATGGAAAAGGTTTTCCAAGTTCAATTACATATTTAATTCTGTGGTTGCAATCAACCTTGCCTCTGAAAACTAATTCGTCATCAACTCGAACAGAGAGATAGCAGGTTTCATTAAATTTGCGAACTAGTTCTGTAAGGAATGGTTCAGCTGCTTTCCATAGGCTGTCATGCTCAACCAAGCTTGCTGCTAAAGAAAATAGTTTTGGACCTGGGAAAAAGAGTTTGCGAATCTGGTCTTGCTCAACATAGCCAGCTTTTTCAAGCTGTCCCAGGATTCGGCTAACTGCACTCTTATCTACTCCAGTGATTCGGGCAGCTTCTCGAACTCCCAAGCCATTGTTTTCCGCTGCGATTAGTTCGATCAGGTCAATAGCTCGTCCAAGGACACCATTAGCACCAGGGGATGGGCTCTTGTCAGCTTCCTCCACGAGACCTCTTTCTCAAGCAAGTTCTGTCTAGTCTATTTTCACTAAAGGCCCGAAATAGACGCTTAGTAACAGATTCACAACAACTAAGGGTATTTGCTTCAATTCCCCTTGGAAAGGTATAAATTCTAAATAAATAAGACTGTGTCTTACTCAAAGAGACAGTGTTGTTCCAACGAGGAGTCATGATGACCGCTGTAACCGGAGCACAGTATCTATCCAGAACCCTTGACGCCTGCGGTGTTTCAGCCATATTCCTTGTGCCAACAGCCCTCACAAACACCCTTTTCACCATGGAAAACGAGACCAATATCAAGCGGATCGTGGCCCACGGAGAGAAGGCCACTGCATATATGGCAGACGGTTACGCCAGAGCCACACACAAACCAGGTGTTTGTGCAGCTCAAAACATTGGTGGAGCGAACCTAGCTGCCGGACTTCGTGATGCTTACCTAGCTAACTCCCCTGTATTGGCCCTAACCGGTGGTCCTTATGAATGGAGCAGAGGGCGTAATTACTACCAAGAAATCGAAGATTTCCCTCTTTTCAAGCCTGTCACCAAGTATTCAGGGCAAGTATTTGATGTAAAACGTCTGCCAGACATGTTGCACACCGCTCTTCGTCAGGCGACAAGTGGCAAGCCAGGCCCAACTCATCTAGAGCTAGCAGGTCACACCGGAGACATTATTGAAGCTCAAACCATAGAGGCAGCTGTTTATTCCAACAACTATGAGACCCCACTTCATCGCTCAGCACCAGATCCAGAGGCTCTAGCTAATGCACTCAAAGCCATAGTTGCTTCTAAGCGACCTGTGATTGTTGCTGGTGGTGGAGTCCGCTGGTCTAAGGCTTCCGCTGAATTAGTTGCTTTCGCAGATAAGTCTGGAATCCCAGTAGCAACATCTCTTAACGCGAAAGATGTCTTCCCAGCCGATCACAGATTAGCTGTTGGAACTCCTGGTTTGTATGCACGCAAAAGTGCTAACCAAGTAGTTCTAGAGGCAGATCTAGTCATTTACATTGGTAGCCAAACAGGAAGCCAAGTTACTTTGACTTGGACTGTTCCTCACCCAGATACAAATGTTGTTCACATCGACATCAGTCCGGAAGAAGTAGGCAACCAATACAAGAACACTGTTGGTGTTGTCTCTGATGCACGCCTTGCACTAACTGAACTTCAAAAAGCCTGGAACGAACCAGCTAATAAATATGCTGCTTGGTCTGAGTGGGCAGCTGCTGTTGCAAAAGAATGGAGAGGTACCCTTGAGCCTCTTCTAGATATGCAGAGAGACCCACTCAGACCAGAGCTTTTAGTTGGTGAACTCTCAAGAGTTCTTCCAGACAACGCTCTAGTAGTTTCTGATACTGGTCACGCAGGTATGTGGACAGCCGCTCATCTTGATCTAACAAAACCAGGTCAAAGATACTTACGTGCAGCTGGATCTCTAGGTTGGGCACTACCTGCAGGTATTGGTGCACAAATTGGTAGACCAGATGTTCCAGTAGTTGTCTTCACAGGAGATGGTGGTGCTTACTATCACCTAAGTGAATTAGAAACTGCAGCAAGATGGAATGTTCCAGTAACTTTCGTTGTGAATGACAACAGATCTCTAAATCAAGAAATCAACCCTTACCTTCCTGCCTACGGTGGAACACTGCACGGTAAGCATGCAGAGCTATGGCACTTCAACGATGTGAACATGGCAGAAGTAGCAGAGAGTTTCGGGGTCACCGGTATTCGCGTTACCAAGGCAAGCCAACTTGAGTCAGCCATGCAACAAGCTCAAGAGATTCCAGGGCCAGTGTTGATTGATGTAGTTACTGACATAGGTGCTGTTGCTCCTAAAGGAACGACAGAGCGTTCACAACTTGCTTTGCCTAAGGGGGTTCTCAACTAAATGACCATCCCAGATTTCAGCGACTATACCCTCAGGTACTTTCTAGAAAGTGCTGTGAAGGAAAATCCAAATGATCCTTTCTTAATCTGGGAAGACCAAATAGTTTCATACAAAGACTTCAATCACGAAGTAGATCAAGCTGCAGCTCTTTGGTATGCACTGGGAGTAAGACATGGTCATTGCGTTTCGTTTATGGTTGATAACTCACCAGAGTTTTTATATGCATGGCTTGGACTAGCAAAGATTGGTGGAGTGCTCGTTGCTATCAACACTGGTTTCAAAGCAAAAGAAGCAAGCTATCTAGTTGATCATTCACAATCAGAGTTCGCACTTGTGGCTAAAGAACACATGCCAGTGTTTGAAAAAGTCATTCACGAAATTCCAAGACTGAAAACTGTATTGACACTTGGAAAAGTCGATGGCTACCAAGAGTTCATGGAAGCTAAATCAGAAATGCCTGCAGAGGTGCCAGATGTGAAGGTAGTAGGCGATGACCTAATCAGCCTTATCTACACATCAGGAACAACAGGGCTTCCTAAGGCTGTTATGCAGTCACATAAGAACTATGTTCTAACCGGTCAGGCCTATCCATACTGGATGGGTATGCATAAGGGTGACCGCATCTACGCTTGTCTTCCTTTGTTCCATATCAACTCTCAGGCTTATTCAACAATGGGTGCTATTGGAGCTAATGGTGCTCTTGTGCTTGCTGCACGCTTTAGTGCGTCTAAGTTCTGGCCTGATGTGAAAAGACATGGTGTAACTGTTTTCAATTTCATTGGAGCAATGACAGTAATCCTTTCTAAGAAAGCTCCAGGTCCTGAAGACAGAGATCACAAGGTGAGAGTTGCTTACGGTGTTCCAGCTCTCCCACACGATGTTCGTATGGAAATCCAAGAACGATTCAATTTAGATTGCGTTTCAGGATTTGGTATGAGTGAAACTACCTTTGGATTACTTGAACCACTAGACCAACCAAGAAGACCAGAGTCCATGGGACTTCCAAGAAGTCACCCGAATCCTGATATTCCAGCAACAGAAGTAATGGTTGTTGATGAAGAGGGAAACCCAAAGCCACCTAGAGAAGTCGGTGAACTGGTAGTAAGAAACTCTGCAATGATGCTCGGCTATTTCCGTGATCCAGAAAAGACAGAACAAGTTCTCAAAGATGGCTGGCTTAGAACTGGTGACAGTGCGTGGATGGATGAAGACGGCTGGTGCTACTTCATGGATCGAATGAAAGATATTGTTCGCAGAAGAGGTGAGAACGTTTCATCTCTAGAAGTTGAGCTAGTTCTAAATAGCCATGACGATGTGATGGAATCAGCTGTCATTGGTGTTCCATCAGAACTAACTGACGAAGACATTGTTGCTTTCCTTGTTCCTAAACCTGGTCATGAAATAAATCCAGAACAGGTTATTGAATGGGCTCAAGAAAGACTCGCATTTTTCAAGATTCCTAGATACATCGAAATTCTAGAAGCACTACCAAAAACACCAACCGCAAAAATCGAGAAGCACCGTCTCCGCTCAGGAGATTACGGTAAGGGCACCCGCCTAGACCTAGGTGTTACCCGACCACAAGTAGCAAAGTCTAATTAGCCCTAGAAAGGAATCAGTTTCATGTCTGATAAGTCCAAAGTAGTAGCACCAGTTCCAGGCAAGCCAAGTGTTGAAACTGTTAGAGAACTCTCTAAGAAGTACAGCAACTGGGGACGTTGGGGTGCGGATGACCAGCTGGGCACACTTAACTTTCTAACTCCTGAAATTGTTCAAGCAGCAGCTAGCTCGATTAGATCTGGTAAAAGAATTTCAATGGGACTACCGGTTGATTCCAACGGTCCTCAAACTGGAGGGTTAGGAAGATTCAACCCAATCCACCTAATGTTTAGAGATGGTGGGGACATTGTCTCTGGACAAATTGTTGATGACTTCTACGGAGGACGCGACAGACACATCAGAGGAACAGATGACATGATCATCATGCCTTTGCAGTCAGGTACCCAGTGGGATGCATTGGCACACATTCTCTTCGAAGACAAAATGTATAACGGGGTCGCTGCAGCAACAATCAGCAGCAAGGGGGCCCAGCGTGGAGCTATTACTGTTGCCCGTGACCAGATTGCAGGACGAGGAGTACTGCTTGATGTTGCTAGGTTCAAGAAAGTTGATTTCCTAGAGCCTGGATATGCAATCACCTCACAGGATCTAACTGACTGTGCGAATGCTCAGGGTGTAACCATCAAAGAGGGTGACTTCGTCCTGATTAGAACCGGTCAGATGGGTGATCGCAAGGGTAAGTGGGGAGACTACGCGGGTGGAAGTGCCCCAGGCCTTGGGTTAGATGCAATCTCATGGGTTTATGACTCAAATGTTGCTGGGATTGCCACAGACACTTGGGGAGCAGAAGTTCTTCCTAACGAGACCCCAGATGTATTCCAGCCATTGCACTGTGTATTCATTGTGGCTATGGGGCTTTGGATTGGTGAGATCTTCGACCTAGAAGAGCTAGGAGCAGACTGTGCAGCAGACGGCCAGTATGACTTCTTCTTCTGTGCCCCACCACTAGTTATTACCCAAGGTGTTGGATCTCCAGTAAACCCAATGGCGATTAAGTAAAGAAAGAAACCATGGCAACTAAGAGCTACCGCATAGCAACGATTCCAGGTGATGGAATCGGTTGCGAGGTAGTTCCTGTTGCTCAAAAGCTAGTAAACGAAGTAGCTGACACATTTGGTTTCAAGATGGACTGGACTGAGTTGGACTGGTCATGTGAAAGATATGCCCAGACCGGGACGATGATGCCAGATGATGGGCTACAGATTCTTTCTAAGCACGATGCCATATTCCTAGGTGCTGTTGGTTGGCCTAGTGTCCCTGACCATGTTTCACTCTGGGGATTACTCATTCCGATCAGACGAGAATTTGATTTGTATATCAACCTTCGTCCAGTTGTCTTGCTACCAGGTATTGAATCCCCTCTAAGAGACCCTGTACCAAACATTGATTTCCAAATAGTCAGAGAAAACACCGAAGGTGAATACAGCGAAGTCGGTGGCAGATTCAACCGTGGAACAACTAGAGAAGTAGCACTTCAAGAAGCAGTCTTTACCAGAGTTGGAATTGAACGTGTAGTTCGTTTCGCAGCTGAGCTTGCATCAAAGCGTTCAAAGAATCTAATCTCAGCAACCAAGTCAAATGGAATCATTCACTCAATGACTTTCTGGGATGAAGTAGTTCAGGATGTCATGAAGGATTATCCAGATGTGACCTGGAGATCTATGCACGTAGATGCACTAGCTGCTCGCATAGTCAGCCATCCACAGACTCTAGATGTAATTGTTGCCTCAAATCTTTTCGGAGATATTTTGAGTGACATTGGTGCAGCTGTAGTTGGAAGTCTTGGAGTCGCTCCATCAGGAAATATCAATCCAACCAAAGGCCCAGGCCTTTTCGAACCTGTTCATGGTTCGGCTCCTGATATTGCAGGAATGGGAATCGCTAATCCAATCGGTCAAGTTTGGTCCGCTGTGATGATGCTTGAGAATCTCGGTGAGACAGGTGCTGCAAAGCTCTTAGCTCAAGCAATCAATCTTGTGACTAGTGAAGGTAAAACTCTCACTAAAGATTTAGGTGGAAACTCATCAACTACTGAAGTTGGTAACGCTATCTCTTCTGCACTGACAGATCTAAGCAAGGGGGCCTTGAAATGAGTAGACCTCAGATCATGCCTCGTGGCGAAGAGAGACTTTACTTCGAAGCACTAGCAGAGAACAAACTTACATTTGGCTTTTGCACTTCTTGCTCTAAAGCTCACTTCTATCCAAGAACGGTATGCCCAAGCTGTCACAGTGACCAGATCGAATACAGAGTCAGTTCAGGCAAAGGAACTATTTACACTTTCACCACTCAGTATCGAGCTGGCAACCCAGCTCTAGAGGACCAGGTTCCTTACACGATTGTCATGGTCGACCTAACAGAGGGATACCGCATGATGGCTGATCTACTAGGCACTGCACCTGAAGATGTTGCCATAGGCCTACCTGTTGTTGCTGAAATAGAGCATCCAGAAAACGGACACTCTGTTGTTCACTTCCGAGTGGAGGTGTCTAATGGCTGATAAGTCAGTAGCAATTGTTGGTGCAGCACAAGTAGATATCTTCAAGACCAAAGACCGCTCTCCTGTTGGTTTAGCAGCACTAGCTGCTAAGCGTGCAGTTGAAGATGCCGGGTTGAAACTATCTGATGTTGATGCTTTGTTTACTTCATCTTCTTACTACGCAATGCCGACACTAACCATGGCTGAGTACCTTGGTTTATCGCCAAACATTGTTGATTCAACTTCAACCGGTGGCTGTTCATTTGTTCAGCACCTAGGACATGCAGTTGCGATGATCAACCAAGGCTTGTGTGAAGTTGCACTAATTGTTTACGGCAGCACTCAAAAAACTGACGCAGGAAAACTTGTAAGCATTGCAGAACATTCAGTCTATGAACAACAGTATGGACTTATTCATCCACTGGGTGCCTTTGGACTTATTGCTAATAGACACATGAAAGAGTTTGGCACTACCAGTGAACAACTAGCTCAATATGCAGTCTCTGCTAGAGAATGGGCACTACTTAACCCAGAAGCTCCATACCCGACTGCTCTTACTGTTGATGAAGTTTTGAGTTCACCAATGGTTGCTTCTCCGCTGCACAAGCTCGACTGCTGCTTGGTTACTGATGGAGCAGGAGCAATTATTGTCACCTCTGGAAAGAGAGCTGCTTCATTGAAGCAGAAACCTGTTTGGGTTTTAGGAACTGGCGAAGCACAAAATCATCGCAACATTTCACAGATGCCAGATTTCACATCAACCAAGGCATCTGTTTCTAGCAAGCGTGCTTTTGAACAAGCTGGAGTCGGAATTGCAGATATCGATACTGCACACGTCTACGATGCTTTCACAATCAGCCTGTTGATTCTTATGGAAGATCTTGGATTCTGTAAGAAGGGTGAGGGCGGAGCATTTGTTGAAAATGGTCGTCTTGCTCCAGGTGGTCAATTGTCATTGAATCCAAACGGTGGTGGATTGTCTTTCTCACATCCAGGAATGCTTTCGATGTTCTTGATTATTGAAGCTGTTGCTCAACTAAGAGGAACTGCAGGCGCTAGGCAGCATCAAGGAGCTAAGTTGTCTCTAGTTCATGGAATGGGTATGACTCTGGCTTCACACGCAACAGCAATTCTCGGAAATGAGGCTCCATAATGATGCAGCGAAAGATTGGTGCACTGAGCACTTCTGTATTGGGAATTGGTTGCAACAACATGGGCCGAGGTTTAGATCAGAATGCTACGCAGGAAATTGTTGATGCAGCATTAGAAAGTGGCATCAACTACTTCGACACTGCAGACAAGTACGGTGAGACCAGATCAGAGAGCTTCCTAGGCAAGGCAATCAAATCAAAGCGTAGCCAGATAATTGTTGCCACTAAATTTGGTTTGGTTTTGCCGGACCAACCAGAAAGTGGTGGAGCTTCTGCTTCATGGATTCGCAAAGCAGTAATCGGCAGTCTCACCAGATTAGATACCGACTACATAGATCTTTATCAACTACACAGACCAGACCCGAATGTGCCACTTGAAGAAACGCTTGGAGCACTAAACGACCTTGTTAAAGAAGGTCTAGTTAGAGAGATTGGTGTCTCAAACGCATCTGCTAGTGAACTGCAGCAGGCCTGGGATCTTTCTGAAGCTCATGGATTTAGTAAGTATGTATCTGTTCAGAATGAGTACTCAATGATTCGCAAGTCATCTGAAACTGACGGTGTATTTGATTTCTGTGATGCAACCGGTACTGCTTTTGTTCCTTACTATCCACTGGCTAGCGGGTTACTGACTGGCAAGTATCAGCATGGCAAACCTGATCCTGAGGGCACCAGACTTTCCACCATCAAGCTTTACCAAGACTGGTTTAGCGATGAAGATCATCAGTTAGCGAAAGACATCGTTTCTGCTCTGATTAAAGAAGGCTATGACCCACTGGTTGCAGCTATTCAATGGATACTTCGCCAACCATCAGTTTCATGCGTAATCACCGGGGCATCACGCCCTCAACAGGTTTTGGATAACACAAGAGCAGTTAACTCTGCTCTAGACCAAAAAGACTTAGTAGCAATCTCAGACATAGTTAAGGAGGTGCGCCGCTAAGGAGCCTCGAACTCGCAGTTAGGGAACTAGGTTCAAGATTCAAAGAGGTAAAGATAAAGTTTCAAAGTTCTTACATGTAAACAACTAAAAGTAATTTATCTAAGCAAAGGAGAAACAAATGAAAAAATCAAGAAGGCTCGGCCCGATTGCTGTTTTAGCCGTTGGTGCCTTGGCTCTTACCTCATGTGCCCCTGAAGCTCCACCAGAGAGAGTATCCATTGTTATGGGTATGGCTTCAGGCGACACATACACTGCTGAATGGTGGGGCTGGCTTGCAGCTTCTAACCTCGGCTACTATGACGAGCTAGGCCTGGATGTCGAATTCCAGGGTGTTGGCGGTAGCGGTGACGTAGTTGAACAACTAGTTGCTGGAAACATTGATGCGGGTAACCCTTCAATGCCTGCTGTTGGTGAAGGTATCCTAGTTGGTCTTGACCTAGTCAACGTCTATACATATTCAACAGGAGCTATCTTCGGTATCTTCGCTCCTGAGTCATCAGGCATCACGAGCATCGCTGATCTAGCAGGTAAGAAGATCGGTATCTCTGAAGCTGGTGGAGGTGAAGTTGCATTCTTGGAAGCATCGCTTCTAAAGGAAGGCATTGACCCAATCACAGGTGCGACATTGATTCCAATCGGTGACGGTGGACCAGAGACTTTTGCTGCTATTGAAACAGGAAAAGTTGATGCATACTCAACCGCTTACAATGACATCTTTGCTTTGCAGACACAGGGACTCAACCTAGTTGACCTAACACCTGCAGAGTTCAGCACATTCCCTGCTCGAGGCATCATTACAACAAGTGCAAAGCTCGCTGAAAAGGGAGAAGCTTGGGGTCGTTTCGCTAAGGGAACTGCAATGGGAACTTACTTCTGCCTTCAGAACAAAGACGCTTGTCTTGCGATGTTGAAGGAAGTTATCCCAGCTGCGTTCGAAGAGAACAAAGATGGCGTTTCCCAAGGAAAGCTGCGTTTCGCATTGTCACAAACACAGGTTCCACCAAAGGATACAGCGAAGTTCGGTGCGCATAGCGAGGCAGGAACTCAAGAGTTCTTGGCTCTTATCGGTTCGACAATCCCTGATGCTCAGGAAGTCGATCTCGCGGTATTCCTAAACGGTACATACCTAGATGTTGCTAATGACTTCGATCGTGCTCGGGTCGAAAAAGACGCAGCAGACTACTAAACCAAATCAACGAAAGGCCACTGAAGTGCAAAAAAACAACGATTCCAATGTATTAGTCCGATTAGAGGGTGTCTCTAAGAAATACCAGTCGGGCAGCAATGAAATTATTGCCCTCAGTGGCCTTGACCTTGAGGCACGGGAGGGAGAGTTTCTCTCCCTCCTGGGCCCTAGTGGTTGTGGTAAGTCCACAGCTCTAAACATCATGGGAGGGCTACTCCAAGCCTCCGAAGGTAAGGTTTCCATCGCCGGTGAGGAGATGACTAAGCCAAGAAGGGACATCGGAATGATGTTCCAACAGGCGGTTATGTTCCCTTGGCGAACAACCATCGAAAACGTCCTACTTCCAATTGAAGTATTTGGGCTAAACAAGAAAGATTATGTAGCCAAAGCTGAAGAGCTTTTGGCAATGGTTGGCATGTCAGAGTTTGCCAACTCATATCCATGGCAACTATCTGGTGGAATGCAGCAAAGAGCTGCACTCTGTCGAGTACTTATTCACCATCCGAAACTTCTGCTCCTAGATGAGCCTTTCGGTGCTCTAGATGAGTTCACCCGTGAAAGCATGAACCAAGAGCTCCTTAGACTGCAAAGTCACTCAGGGTCCACTGCAGTATTGGTCACTCACAACATCGCTGAGGCAGTATTCATGTCAGATCGCATCGCAGTTATGACTTCCAGACCAGGAAGACTAATTGGAGTAATTGATGTGCCATTTGCTAGACCTCGAACCCCAGACCTTTATGGAGATCCAGAATTTACCAAGCTTGTAGTTAAGGCTCGACAAATGCTAGGGCTAGCATGAGTTCTTCAGCTGATATTCGCTCACGCGGAAAAGCACTTAGAAAACAAACTAAGTCAACCAAGCAGTCGATGCTTGTTGGCGGCTTAACACTCGTTGTATTTCTTGTACTCTGGGAATTACTCCCAACCATCGGAGTCCTGAATAGAGTTTTGATACCAACCCTTACCGACACTATCTGGGGACTTGGACAACTAGTCTCTGGTGGCTACTGGTGGGAAGATCTAGGTAGCACACTTTCCTCTGTGGTAATTGCATGGACTATAGGTGTCACTTTTGGAATCACCATGGGTGTCACTCTTGGAACATCACCTTTCATCCGCACCGCAATAACACCTTATGCAATTGCATTACAGGCTTTGCCAAAGATTGTTCTTGCTCCAGTTCTAATTGGAGCACTTGGCTTTGGTTCTCAGAGCAAGATTGCAATCGCAGTAGCTATTTGTTTCTTTCCAGTTTGGATTAACACCATGGTGGGCTTAGCTCTACCAAGTGCTGCGGAGTTCACATTTATGAAATCACTCAACGCAAGTCGAGTGCAGGTGTTTAGAAAACTGCAACTCCCGTCTTCAGTTCCAATTGTCTTGGTAGGAATGAAGCACGCGATGCTGCTCTCCTTTACAGGTGTTCTGGTTGCGGAAATTCTTTCGTCGGCATCTAACGGACTTGGCAAATTGGTTAAAGAGTTCTCTCTTCAACTAAACATGCCGCTAAGCCTCGCGGTTATCACCGTGGTTCTAACCATTGCAGTTTCGCTGGTTTCAATCATGGATGTTCTAGAAAGAAAAGTTGTCTTCTGGTCCGAAAGTGAGAGAGGCAAAAATTCATGAGTAAATCAACCTTGAGCACTACGAAAGTAACTCTAGAAGATCCACAGAAGAAGAAAAAGAAGTTCTCTCCATACTGGATTACAGCCGCTCTCTTCCCAATCATCATGCTGACTTGGTATGTGATTACGGAAATCAGAGTTTTGCATCCTATTCTGATGCCAGGACCTGAAGCTGTTCTCAAAGCAGTCCCTAAGGTCTTTGGCTCAGAGACTTTCGTAATGCATGCCACTAGAACCTTGACTGAAATCGTTGGTGGATTTGCTTTAGGTGCCACAGTCGGCTTTATTCTTGGCCTCCTACTAGGTTCTTCTAACGTGCTTAGAGCGGCTTACCTGCCGGTACTAAGCGCAATGGAAGCAGTCCCTACTGTGATTATTGCTCCACTTCTTATCGCGTGGTTAGGCTTCGGATTTGAAGGAAAGATCGTGCAGGCGGCTTTTGCTTGCTTCTACGCTGTGTTTATTACAACTCTTTCCGGGTTGGCTTTAGCCAATGCCAATAGCGTTTCATTGATGCAGTCCCTCGGTGCTTCTAAAATTCAAACCCTGCTGAAGTTGCGTATTCCTTCAGCTTTGCCAGTGATTTTTGGAGGGCTACAGCTTGGAGCAACAATTGCCATCATTGGAGCGATTGTTTCAGAGTTTGTTGGAGCGGACGCAGGCCTAGGCTTCTTGCTACTGAGATATCGCTCTAGTTACGACACTCCATCAGCTTGGGTACTTATCTTTTGCTTCCTCGCAATTGGTATTGCAACCTACTTAATTATTTCGTTAGCTGAGAAAAAGATAGTCTTCTGGAGAGCAGCAGCTATTACCCGTCCCGACCTGGAGAAGAAATGACGATAGACGTACACGCACACACCGTTCCAGCGAATCATATCGAGCGGATGAAACGCGATGCACCAAAGCTAGCTCCGAAGATTGAGCTAGATGGTAAAGACTGCACATTTGTCTATGAAGATGGACGTCGAAGTGGGCCTATGCCTATAGGTATGTTTGATCACGAAGAGCGTCTCAAGGACATGGATGCTATGCGCATTGATATTCAAGCTCTTAGCGTTCCACCTACACACTTTAACTATCACGTCGAACCAGAACTGGCAGCTCTTGTTGCAGCTTCCCATAACGACTCAATGATTGCAATGGCAGAGCAAAGTCCAGAACGTTTTGTCGTGCTAGCAACTCTTCCGATGCAGAGTGCCGACTATGCAATTGCGGAGCTCGCTCGTTTGGCAACATCAAAACATGTTGTTGGAGTTGAACTAGCAACGAATGTTTCTGGTGTGAACTTAGATGCTCCTGAGCTAGATCCAATCTGGGCTGCACTGGCAAGTGCTGGGCTACCTATCGTTCTGCATCCACACGATGTGGTTGAAGGAACTAGAAGAATGAAGGCTCACTATCTTCATAACTTTGTTGGTAACCCAACAGACACAACTCTTGCTGCTGGTTCACTAATGTTTGGTGGAGTACTAACCCGTCACCCAAGATTAAGATTTGGTCTGTTGCACGGTGGAGGATTCCTCCCATATCAGATTGGACGCTTTGATCATGGATGGTCTGTTAGACCTGAACCTAAGGTTCACTTACCAGTAGCACCATCGACACTATTGAAGCATTTCTGGTTTGATTCACTAGCTCATGATGATTTGTCATTAGAGCTCTTGATCAGAAGAATGGGTGCGGACAAGGTGTTCTTAGGAAGCGACTATCCCTTTGACATGGCGGATATGAACCCTGTAACAACTGTTGAGCGAGTGATGGGATTAGATAACCCAGAGCTGACGAAAGTCATGCACGAAACAGCGACTAACTTCCTAACCCCACTTGCTGCGGAGATTACTCACCTCTAATGATTGATTACCCCTGGCTGCTATTGCTGGCAGTTGCAATGGGTGGAGTTGCCCAACGCGCCACAGGGATGGGCTTTGCTCTGGCATCTGCTCCGCTAGCCATTATTGCTCTTGGACCGCTCGAGGGTGTTCTACTGATGAACCTTTTGGGATTGCCAGCAGCTGGCTTAGCCCTGTTTTTACTCTGGAGAAAGATTGAGTGGAACGTTATTCTGCCCATGTTCATTCCCTGTGTTTTAGGGATATGGCTTGGAGTCTGGTTCCTAGGGGAGATAGATCCTGCATTCTTAGAAGTTGGCATAGGCCTTGCTCTATTACTGGCAGTGATCATCACAGTTAAGTCCCCACCGCTGCCTTCAACAACATCTCTGTTTATCCCCGCTACTTTGACTGGTTTATCTTCAGGATTTCTAAATGCCGTGGCATCCATTGGTGGACCACCACTAGTTGTCTTTCGCAATCTCAAGCGATGGTCTCCAGAGAGCTTTACCCCAAGCATTCAACCTCTACTAATCACTATGAGTGGTGGTTCATTCCTGTTGAAGACATTGTCTGGTCCCGTTCCGCTACCTTCCTATTCCATAATCTCCTGGGTGGGGCTGATAGGAGCTCTTGGGGCAGGGATTCTCCTTGGCCAACTGATATCCAGAAAGATATCCCTTGAAACCACCAGCAAAGCCATCACCTGGCTCGCGATTCTGGGATCTCTAGCTACCTTGATTCGCGGGTCGATTTCTCTAGTTACGTAATCTACCCAACTTCTAGGGTTACCAAACCAAAGAGAACCTGGAACTTGTCCCAGTTGCACTCCTAAACACTGACTAATCTGAGCTCAATCAAATAAATAAACCTTCAATTCCGGAGGGTTTATTTACATGCATCTGAAGGGGGGCTAGACCCGAAATTCTGACTCATATAGAGGTATATAGCTGGCCTATTCAATTAGGCCAGAATCCATGTATCCGTTTAGGAAACATTTGGAGAATAATGTTGAGGACCTAGGTTCCAAGTCTTCAACAATCGTCTAGTATTTATGTAATAGTTAAACTACTGGTCTACTTACCGGCGAATCACAAACTTAAAATCCCCCAAGTTCAAAACAGGAGATCATTCAATGCTGAAAAAATATTTAGCGCACTAGCTCTATCATCACTATTTGTTGGGGGGTTGAGTGTTACTCAAGCAAACGCCGTGGCACCAGATGTTGACATTGCAAAAGTTCAATATCCAGGAGCTAACTTCACTATTATCTTGGATTCAGATACCGAATTCGAAGTAGCAGCAGGAGTGAGGAGTATCACTGTAAGTCGAGAGTTTTCATTTGCGGAGAGTTTTCTTCTAGATCGCCAAGGTCAGAGATTGGGTGTAAAAGTATCCATGACCCAGCCGAATGGAACACCTATTGCCCAAAATGGTTCTGGTATTTCATTCTTCATCTCTCCTAGCGGAATTCTTTTTAAGAGTGATGGTAATGGTCCAAGTGTCCAGCTGGATTACATGAGCAATTCATTAGTTGTTCCAGCCGATGCAACAAACTACCAAGGCTATCTAAAACCAACAATAATGTTAGAGAACATGTCAGGTGCCGCTCTTCCAACTGGAACTTACACCTACTCCATCGAACTAGTTACGTTGCCTGCATCGACAGTCGTGCCAAATGATGCAACTGGGCTAACCCTTAGAGACACAGAGTTCAGGTATGGGGTGCGAGGATCTACTTTTACAGCTCCAGCAGCAGTCCAAGATGCAAGTATCAGCGGAACTGTTTGTTTGGACACCTCCAAAGCATCTGTAGGCGACACAATCACAGCCGAAATTATTTATGACGGAGTTTTATCACCTGGCCAGAACCATTTCTTCGAAACTCAATCTGGCTTTAAGCAGTGGGGAGACGCTGGTTATCGAAGTACAAGTTCTAGCTCCATAATTGTCACTCAAGGTGACTTAGATTGGGGCGTCGAGGTTTCACTAAATCAGTACGTGCCGAACCTCGTAGCTGGTTCGACCCACGACATAGCTTTCAGGTTCTACAACCAAAATGAAGTAGACGTCAGTTCTAACTGTGCTCCAGCTAAACCTGCAGCACCAACTCTTTCTGTTGTGAGTGGAACAATTTCAGTAACTGGCCAATTTGCAGTTGGCTCGAGCGCTATGACTATGTCTTCTGGCCCGGAGTGTGTGGTTTATGACGCTGCAGCCCCAACAGTGATTGTGAGAACTACAACAGTTGCAGTTAACTTTTCCAACAGAGCTAACTACTCATGCAGTATCAACGGGTTAACCACAGGAAAGACTTATCTGGTTAAGTTTAGAGACAAGTTTGGCGAGGTTTACTCAGAATATTCCGATGCAAGCCAGATTCTTTTACCAGCCGCAGGTTACACAGTGACAAGCAGTTATGCCGGTGTGCTTGAGGCTAAGAAAATTGTGAAGGTAAGCAGTAACGTTCTTCCGATCGAGGATTACGGCACTATCACCCGTACTATTGCCGACGGCAAGGGCGGCTTCTACATGTCTGGAACTTTGACCGGTGCGTGCCCGCCTTCTTGCGGAACTTCAAGCGTTCGAATCAGACACGCAACTGCTACAGCTATGGATTCGACCTTCGCAGGAACTGGTTCAGTAGTCATCAACTCATTCGAGGTATCTAACCCAATTGTTTCGAACCTGGGATACTACGGTTCAAATAAAGACAAATGGGCGCTTCCTGTGAACGGTTTCATTGCCATGAGTCCTACTGGCCAGTCGCAAATCTTCCTAGGATCTAACACCGAAGCGACAATCACTTCAAAAACGTTATCTGTCTCAGACGTAACCGCAGTCTGCTCCGCAGCAGCGGCAGGTTACGCTCCACGCCCAAGCGGAAACATGGAAATATCGGTTGTCGGAGCACCAATCAATGATGTGTTGTTGTCCATTACCTGCTACAAGAGCTACACAATAGGTGGGACTTCGAGCCTTCTTCCCCTACCTATTTTGGCTACTATGAATCCAACAACTGGTGCTTTGACCTTCAAAGCAGCAATGGGAACCCCATCAGATACAGTAAACAGCGTTAGCGCTAGATACTCAGTGAATCCAAACGCTGCAAGCGGGGAAGCCTTAGTAACTGCTTTTGCAACTACCAGCTTGGTGACACAGATCAACAACTTCCCTCTTGTAAATGCCGGAACAATTACCGACTACGCGGTAATTCGATTGGATTCAAGCTTGAATGTCTTGAGCACAACAAATGCTGCTTGGGCAACTACCGGTGTGCAAATCTCGGCTAATCCAACAATAATTGTCCCTCAGGAGAACACGGGAACGGTATTCACCATTGTT
>Ga0209444_10000420_pt1 | contig 23343 bp, 15 predicted proteins | sample LauGreFaBDMM15DN_2_FD_188215 | JGI IMG/M metagenome (GOLD analysis project Ga0209444, IMG submission 188215) | Freshwater lake microbial communities from Lake Michigan, USA - Fa13.BD.MM15.DN (SPAdes) (version 2) | ecosystem: Environmental > Aquatic > Freshwater > Lake | place: Lake Michigan... | reverse complement strand
GACGACGATGACGGTGGGGTGGATCGCCGAACGTCTGGCGATGGGCACGCGCGGTTATGTGAACCATCTCGTGTATCGCCGGAGGAAGCTGGGCGGGTAATAGACAATATCAAGAACTGACCCCTTTACAAGGCAAGGCAGGTAGCGCAGAGCGGCCAGCGGTTCCATGGCAGTTGAAGGCGCGCCATCACAACGGGCTGGTTCCAATCCCCCCCACGAAGCCTGTTTGCCTGCAGGATCAGTCTCGCAACGCGACGCTGGGTACTTTAGAAACTGGGGGATTCCCACCATGAGACCCAACACGCGTTCTATTTCGAAGCTCACGCGGCGTCAGTTTGCTTGGCAGACAGCCACCGCTGTGGCCTTGCACGGAGTGTCCGTTCTAGGCGCACCTTTGATACACTCGGCTCGCCACCGCATTTTGTGCTGTGATTACGAGGGGAACAAAATCGCCATCGTCGCTGAGGACGGCAAGGTAGAGTGGGAGCACGCTGTTCAGACGCCGCAAGACTGCTGGATGCGGCCCAATGGCAATGTGCTCGTTTGTTACCGCCATGGGGCAATGGAAATCACCCCTCAGCATCAGGTCGCCTGGGAATATCGAGCGCCTGCCCAAGCTCAATGCCATTCGTGCCAGCCGCTCAAAAACGGCAATGTTCTGGTGGCCGAGTGCGGCATGAGTCGAATTGTTGAAGTGGGTAAAACGGGGCAGATTACCAACGAAATCCCGATCGCCTCCAAAGCCAAGAACATGGGGCATCAGTTCCGAGGCACCCGGCAAACCGCCGACGGTCATTACTGGGTGTGCTTGATGGATGAGCAGAAGATTGTCGAACTTTCGCCCACGGGCGTCCTGCTCCGCGAGATCCCCGTAGAGGGTTATCCGCATGCGGCCGTTCGACTTCCCAACGAACACCTCTTGGTCACTCTCGGACCCACGATGAAAGTCGTAGAGCTGGACAAGAAGCTGAACGTGGTTTGGCAAATCAGCGGAAACGACCTACCAGGAAATTCGTTGCGACTGCCAGCCGGCTGCCAGCGGCTGAGCAATGGGAACACCATCATCAGCAATTATTTGCCGGGTCCATTTCTGGGCAAACAACCCCAAGCCTTTGAAGTCACGAGAGAGAAACAAGTCGTCTGGGAATTTACCGATCACGCACGGTTCAAAACAGTGAATCAGATTTGTGTTCTGGATGGCTCCGGAGGTCGCACCGGAACCGAACTGCGCTGATCCGACGTCAGTATTGATTCGGAGACGATTGGGAGTTTGATTTCTGCCACTCTATTAAGCGTCCACGGTGAGGCTTGATGAGCGCGGTGTTTCCGCACACGTTTTCAATTATGAGCCCCTGCAGCAGTCACCCTCCCATGGATCCTCCCATGGACCGTTGCCGATGGCATGGCCAAGGGGTGCGGCTTGTTGTCCATCGAATCCTGGCCGCCTGGATGGTGAGTGGGTTGTTTGCCATTGGGCTGCTGGAGGCTGCACCGCTCGCTGGGAGCGGCACAAACCACTGGGCTTATCAGCCGGTGGGGAACCCAGTGCCTCCCCCGCGGGTCGCTTCGAGCCATACTGAAATTGATCGGTTCATTGTCGCTGCGCTCCAGTCCCGCGGCCTTTCTCTGTCGCAGCCGGCCTCTCGGTTGGACTGGATTCGACGCGCCACGTTTGACCTCACCGGGCTGCCCCCGTCTTGGGAAGAGGTTCAGGGTTTTATGGCGGATGCGTCGCCTGATGCCCGCGAGAAGGTGTTAGACCGGTTGCTCAATTCACCGCGCTACGGTGAGCGATGGGGCCGTCACTGGCTCGATCTCGCCCGCTACGCCGACACTCACGGTGGGAGCGCCATTGGTTTTACCCGGTTTCCATTCTCTTACACCTACCGGGATTACGTCATCCGCTCCTTCAACGCCGACGTGCCTTACGAGCAGTTTGTGACCGAGCAAATCGCCGCCGATCAACTGGGTCTGAAGGAGAATGATCCGGCCCTCGCCGGGTTGGGATTTCTTACGGTCGGCATGCAATATCGCAATCGGCACGACGTGATCGACGATCAGATTGATGTCGTTTCGCGCGGCTTGATGGGCCTCACCGTGGCTTGCGCCCGATGCCATGATCACAAGTTCGATGCCATTTCGACCCGGGATTACTATTCCCTGTACGCGGCGTTAGCTGCCAGTGGCGTGCCCGATTCTCTGCCGGTGATTGATTCTGGAAAAACCAACGACGCCCGTCGCGACTACCAGCGGGAGTTGGTGCGCCTCCAGACCCGTCACGATGAAATGGCCGCGGAGCACAATGAGGTAATGCGCGGCCGCTTGCGAATGCAGGTGGGCCTCTACTTGCGCGAGATCGCCAAGGGGGTTCCGGAGCAGGATGTCTCCACCGAGTTCCTGTCCTACCGCACCGATGACATCCGCCCGTTGATCTTCAATCGTTGGCGCGATTACCTCGCTGCAATGCCCGACACCGATCCCGTGTTCGGGCCCTGGGTGCGTTTGGCCCGGCTGCCGGCCGACGGATTTGAGGGGGCGTGCACCAATTTGGTAAATGCGCTCCACAAAGAGAACGGAGACCCCGCCGCCATCAAGGACCTGCACAAACTCCCCGCAGAAGCTCCGCGATGGAATCCCCGGGTTCTGGAAGCGATGGGGCGGAAGCCTCGCAAGTCCCTCGCCGAGGTCGCTGATGCGTATGGGGAGGTTTTCGCTACCGTGCATCAGGCGTGGTTGAAAGCGCTCATAACGGCTTCAGCCGAAGCGGCCACCGGGGCAGAAATCACTCCCGACGAAGACCCTCGGCAACTCGAAATCAACAGCCCGGTCCTGCGGCAACTGCGTCGTCATCTTTACGGCGGAAACACTCCGACTGCGGTGACGGAGGCGGTCGCATTGAAACTTCTGAATCGCACCGTCAATGACACTTTGGGAGGACGCCGAGGGAGCATTCACGAGTTACACCTGAACGCGGCAGGATCTCCGGCCCGCGCCATGGTTCTCACCGAGTCTCCGGCCCCCGCGGCCTTCCATGTGCTGAAGCGGGGCAACCCCTTGGCCCGGGGCGAGGTGGTGAACCCGCAATTTTTGTCCGTGCTGAGCCGATCGGGTGCGGAACCCTTTCCTGAGGGTTCCCGCCGGCTCGGTATGGCCCGCGCGGTTGTTTCTCAGGAAAACCCCCTCACACGCCGGGTCTTGGTGAACTGGGTTTGGCAGCATCATTTCGGTCAAGGTTTGGTCCGAACGCCCGACGACTGGGGCACGCGGGGCAACCGTCCGACGCATCCAGAGTTGCTCGATCATCTGGCGTCGGCCTTCGCGGCGGATGGCGGATCTATCAAGCGGTTGCACCGCCGCATCATGCTCTCGGCCGTGTATGCGCAAGGGTCTTTTGAGAACGAGAAGGCCAGGAACATAGATCCCGACAACCAGCTTTGGTGGCGAATGCCGACTCGCCGACTGGAAATGGAAGCAATGCTCGACTCCATGCTGTGGGCATCCGGTGAACTCGACCTCAGCATAGGCGGTAAGCCATTCGATCGTCAGGCTCAAGCTGGAGTGTTGCGCCGCAGCGTCTATGCTTTTGTAAACCGGGATATCGTGTCGAACTTGTCGAGCACCTTTGACGCAGCCAACCCGAGCTCATGCACCGCCCGTCGACCGGACACCACGGTTCCCCAGCAGGCCCTGTTCGCACTGAATTCGGAGTTCGTCCAAGATCGAGCAAAAGCCCTCGCTGTGCTGGCCGTCAAGGCTGCGGGCCGGGATGACGTCCTGCGCGCCCGGGAACTTTACCACCGCGTGTTTGCCCGCGAACCCCGACCAGCAGAGCTAGATCGGATCCTGCGTTTTGTGCGGACTGGCGACGAAGCAGCCCAGGCCATGGCGTGGCAGCAGGCGGCGCATTCGTTGCTCGCCTCCAATGAGTTTTCATTCGTGGACTGAACTGAACCCCATGAACCCCTTGCTTCCTCAATCACGGCGCAACTTCCTGAAGCGTTGCGGCATGGGCTTCGGCTCTCTGGCCCTCGCAGATTTGGTCTGCCAGCCGGCCTTGGCTGGAGACATGCCCCTTGTCCCGCATTTCGCCCCCACCGCTCGGAGGGTCATTCATGTCTTTCTCAACGGCGGCATGTCGCAGGTAGACACATTTGATCCCAAGCCGGAGCTCACGCGCCGGGCGGGCCAGATGCTGCCCTATGAAAACCTTCAGACGGAGCGGAAGACCGGTGTAGCCCTTCCATCGCCCTTCACCTTCCGGCAACACGGCCAAAGCGGGATTCCGATCAGCGATCTGTTTCCTCACCTTTCCCAATGTGCCGACGAGCTGGCGGTGATCCGGTCGATGCATGTCGAGCTGCCCAGCCATGAGCTGTCGCTCATGCTCATGAACACCGGAGATCAGCGGCTGGTGCGTCCGAGTTTTGGCTCGTGGTTGACGTGGGGCATGGGATCCGAGAACCAGAATTTACCGGCCTTCGTCGCCTTGTGCCCCGGTGGGATGCCCGTCGGAGGAGCCGCCAATTGGCGTTCGGCCTTCCTGCCGGGCTCTTATCAGGGAACCCACGTCGACACCTCGCAAGCCGATCCGCGGAAGTTGATCGACCACATCCGCAATGCACGCCTCGGGCCTCACGATCAACAGCGTCAGTTTGACTTGTTGCGGGAACTCAACGCCGATCACTTGGCATCTCGGCCCGGCGAGGCAGCCCTCGAGTCGCGGATTCGATCTTTCGAGCTGGCCTACCGCATGCAGATGGAGGCGACCGATGCCTTTGATGTGGATCAAGAACCCGCGCACATCCGAAAGGCTTACGGCGAGGGACCGCAGAATCGGCAGTTACTCATCGCCCGTCGCCTCGTCGAACGCGGGGTGCGATTCGTGCAGACGTGGCACGGAAACATGCAGCCTTGGGACAGTCATTCGAACATTCGCGAAGAACATCGCAAGGTAGCCAACGAATGCGATCAAGGCCTCGGCGCATTGATCATGGATTTAAAGCAGCGGGGGATGCTGGAGAGCACCCTCATCTTGTGCAGCGGAGAGTTCGGGAGAACGCCGTCGGTGGAGATGGGACAAAACGGATCGGGAGCCGCGCAGGGCAGGGACCACAACCATTGGGGGTTTTCTCTGTGGATGGCGGGCGGCGGGATCAAGGGTGGAACCATCCATGGAGCGACCGACGACTTCGGGTTCCGGGCCGTCGAGAATCCGGTCTCGGTTCACGACTTGCATGCGACAATGCTCAAGCTCTTGGGCTTCGATCACGAACGCCTCACCTTCCGCCATGCCGGCCGCGATTTCCGACTGACCGACGTCTTCGGCAACGTGGTCCGCGAGGTCATCGCCGCGGGTTAGGGGATCGGCCGGGATCGGGGTCCCTTAGCAATTCTGAAACGGGGTGAGGAAACGATTTGCGATTTTGGATGCACCAGTTCCCTTTTCTCTGAACTCGGTCAAGGGCTCCGCAGCCTGAACGGTCTCTTGCCTAGGAATTGAGCGTCTGTAATTGACACCCGAGTGAGTCAAATTCGGAAATCGTTTCCAGACCCCGTTCCACCCCGTTTCTCCGGGTCACCCAATTACCTCAAACCCACCGACTTGCCGGAAGTGGTCATCAAAGGCGGCGACCCGTTTGACTCCCAGTCGCCGCATCACGACGAATGAAATCGCGTCGCAGAAGGGGTACGACTTGTCCGCGTGCTGCCTCAGAAACTGGATAGCCGCACGGTGGTCGGCGTCGGTGACCTCCGCGAAATGGAGCAGCGGATTTTCCCAGAAGTCGGCGATGATCTTTTCGCGCACCGCCAGTGAACGGGCGAAGGTCGCATGGGTTTCCGCGAACACTAAAGGCGTGCTTACGAAGTGGGTCCGCTCTTGAAACAGAGCGGCCAGACAGTCGCGCGCCCGGGCATGATGAGTCTGGCGGGTATCTCGGAAGGCGATCCAGAACGACGAATCGAGGAAGACTCGGTGGCTGTGCATCAGTGTCTCGCCTCCGATTCGGCCAGCACCCATTTACCTCGTTTCTTTAGATATTTTTTGGCTGTTCCGTAGAGGTAGTGGTCGTGATTGATAGCAGCATCCTCCGGCAATTCGAGACCGGCATCCGACGGCGTGGGCTCCAGCATGGGGTTGGCTGCCCACGCGGTGTCAGGCACCCGCATCTTGTCGTCGATGCAGCCACGGATCACCGCCGCCATCGTTTCACCCCGGCGAGCCGCCTCAGCCTCAATGAAACCGTGCTCGGTGCGCGTCAGATAAATTTGGGTGCGAACCATACCCACGGACTCGTTGAGTCCTCTGGTCAGCGCGGGGAGATCGCGCAAGACATCCGGCGGTTTTGGCGCGCTCGAATACTTCAGCGGCTTCTTCATTCGCTACATATACATCACGACACATAGACATCGCAATTACTTTTCTAAGCACGGATCAATCCAGGTAGGTAAACCCATTCCAGTTGCTTGATAAATGACGTCACTTCGAGCGAGGTCGTGCTCTCGCCATCGCTGCACGCTGGCAGCTCATCCAGTCGTCGGCCCGGTGACGCCAGAGGGGCAAACGCAGCGTTGGTTTCTCAGTTTTTCAGGCCACTGTCCTACGAGTGTCCTACGGCCTCGCCCCGATCGGCCCCGTTTCCTTGGGTTGCCAGCTCTGGAATCGAACGAAGGGACCAGAAGATCTTCCCCTTGACCGTGGAATTTGTACGACCATCAGGAGAACTGGCGCTTCGATTGTGGTGGTGAATTTGAGGGCGCTGCGCACGCTGTTGGCTCTAGGTCTCCACCGTTGAAGGCCATGGTTTTGATGAAGTCGCTTATTTTACCCACAATTTCTTCTGTTGCCGTGATCGGTGGCGGACCGGCCGGTTTACGTGCTGCGGAAGTCGCGGCCTCGGCGGGTTTGAGGGTGACGCTGTATGACGCCAAACCCTCTGTCGGCCGGAAGTTTCTGGTCGCTGGAAAGGGCGGACTCAACATCACCCACGGAGAAGCTCTAGATCGCTTTCAGACGCGGTACTCTGGACCTGGCCAGCCGACTGAGTTTTGGCCGAAACTGCTGAGCGAGTTTAATCCTGGGGCGCTACGGAATTGGGCCGCCGGACTGGGCGTTGAAACCTTCCAGGCCACCACGGGGCGGGTCTATCCAGTCGAGATGAAGGCTGCTCCGCTGTTGCGCCGCTGGGTGGCTCGCCTGCGCGGACTCGGTGTGACCTTTGAGGTGAATCACCGCCTTGTGACCCTCAAGTCGTTGGCCGGAGCCTCGGCTCAAAGAGGCCAATCCGAGAGTGTCGATGGATCGGATTCCGGTGCGAGCGGTTTCCAATTGGGGTTTGCCCATGGGGCAACGGCCACCGCGGATTCGGTCATCCTGGCCTTGGGTGGTGGGTCGTGGCCCGAGACGGGATCCGACGGCGCTTGGGCTGGGTTGTTGGCGTCGCTCGGTCTCACGGTGCATCCGCTGGCTCCGGCCAACTGTGGTTGGGAATGCGATTGGCCTGCGAAGGTTCTGGCACGTGTCGAAGGCAAGCCGTTAAAGAACATCCATGTTCGCGCCGGTGACGCGCTGGCAATCGGGGAGCTGCTTGTCACGCGCTATGGGCTCGAAGGCGGCGCGATTTACCAACTCGGGTCCGCATTGCGTGCGATGTCAGAACCCTCCATCGCCATCGATTTTAAGCCGACCTTCAGTGTCGAGCAGTTGGTTTCTAAGATGGAGTCGGCGCGGCGTAATTTTCTTAACGAGGCCCTCCCTCGGTGGCGCATCGGTGACGCGGCGCACGCCTTGTTGTCAGACCGGCCCTGGAACGACGCCGTTTCTCTGGCGCGCGCTGTAAAGCATTGCGTCATCCCGCTGAAGAGGCCTCGTCCTTTGGCTGAAGCCATTTCTTCGGCGGGTGGGGTGAGTTGGTCGGAAATCGATGACCGACTCATGGTTCGACGGTTTCCCGGCCTGTTCGTCGCCGGCGAGATGGTGGATTGGGAGGCGCCCACCGGCGGATACCTCATGCAGGGCTGCTTCGCGATGGGAACCCAAGCGGCTCGAGGGGTTGTGGAGTGGTTGGGCCACCGCAGTTGAATCTTACACGTGGGGCGATGCGCCTGGAATCCACAGACGAAGGATCGTTGGACTCTGGGATCTAAGCCGGAGTTGGAACGTACGAGCGGTTTGGGCGAATTCCTATCCGTTGTCATTCGTCACGTTCTGCTCATGCTTCGCACCGCTCTCCATGAGAATCCCTGAATTTCCAGGCGGTCTTCAGCTGATCAAAGCCCTTTGTGGGTTCACGTTGCTCCTCACTTGGACTGGCCTGGCGGAGTCTCGGGTTAATCCGGATTTCGCCGCACTTAAGGCCGACGCCCAAAAGTCTTTTAAGGACAGCGTCACTCCCTTCGTTAAGACCTACTGCATCGGCTGCCATGGCCAAGATCGGCAGAAGGGGGGTATTAATTTCCAGCCCGCGCTCAGCAATGCGGGCGATGCGACGATCGCAAAACGGTGGAAGCAGGCGGCCGCCAACGTGAAGGCCCACGACATGCCGCCGACCGATGCCAAAAAACAGCCGACCGACACAGAGCGGCAGGCGTTTCTAAACGGGATCAACCAGATCAAGTTCCTGAGCCAGAAGGATCCCGGACTGTTCGTGATTCGCCGCCTCACCAAGGTCGAGTATGGCAATACGCTGCACGACCTCTTCGGCGTGGATTCGGCAATTGCCCGGGAGTTGCCGGACGAGGTGATTGGGGAAGGGTACTTGAACACGTTGTCGCCCCTCCAATCGGAGCAGTATCTGAGCATCGCCAATGAGGTGCTCGATCAAATCCTGCCCGCCGGTGCAGCGACTCTGAATTCCGCGCAGCGGCGTTGGTTGGGGCCGGCGCCTCGAAGCGGGGCGGACCTTCGTGTCGCAGCAAGACCGGTGGCGGCATCTCTCGCCCGGAAAGCCTACCGACGTCCTCCCTCCGACGCAGAACTGGATGTGCTTTTGGGGGTGTTCGACCTAGGGCGCACGAACGGACTGGCCTACAACGATGCGCTGCGTTTGATGGCCAAGGCAGTGCTGGTGTCACCACAGTTCCTTTTCATTACCCCCCATGGAGAGGGGCAGCCCGTCGGTGGAATTGTCCGCTTGGATGATTATCAACTGGCCTCCCGATTGTCTTACTTGCTGTGGTCCACGATGCCCGATGCGGAATTGTCCGGATTGGCCGATCGCGGGAAACTCCATGATCCAGCGGTCCTTCGGTTGCAGGTGAAGCGCTTGCTCAAAGACCCGCGATCTCGAGCGTTGTTTGACGGGTTTGGCGCGCAGTGGCTGGGATTGGCGAGCTTGGAAGGCAAGACCTTTGATACTGTGAAGTTTCCGCAGATGAACGCCGAGATGCGTTTGGCGATGTACGACGAAGCCCGCCTGTTTTTCGACAGCATCGTGCGTGAAAACCGGAGCGTCGTGCGGTTCGTCGATTCGGATTACACGTTTCTCAACAGGACCCTCGCTCCGATCTATGGGCTGGAAAACACCGTCACCGGGTCGCGGATGCGCCGGGTTAAGCTGACGGATCCCAATCGGGGCGGGGTCCTCGGAATGCCGGGTGTTCTGGCGACGACCTCGTTTCCCAACCGCACCAGTCCCGTCAAACGCGGCGTGTGGGTGTTGGAACAAGTGCTGGGCGAGAAAGTACCACCGCCACCACCGAATGTTCCGGCCTTGGAAAAGCAGGATCAAAAAACCGTCGCCCAACTGACCTTGCGACAGCGGACCGAGCTTCACCGAACAGAAGCCGTCTGTGCCAACTGCCACAAGATTCTGGATCCCATCGGCTTTGGACTAGAGAACTTCGATGCGATTGGCCGCTGGCGCAATCGCGACGACACGGGCGGGGCCATTGAAGCGGCCGGTGAACTCCCCGGAGGGAAACGCTTCAGCGCGCCCAAAGATCTGAAGGCCATCATCGCTGCCAGACCGAAGGAGTTAGCCCGGAATTTTACCGAAAAATTCTTGGCGTACTCCCTCTGCCGCCAATTAGAAGGCTACGACGAAATCGTTGTGGATCATCTGATGGAAACCGCCGCCAAAGACGGCTACCGTCTTCAGACACTCATCACAGAAATCGTCACCAGCTATCCGTTCACGCACCGAAGGGTCCAAGAATCAACCGCTTCCGCCTCCCATGAAAAGTAACCGCCTGATGGATCGTCGTACGTGTCTAAAAGGGATCGGGGCTTCGCTCGCTCTACCGCTTTTGGACATCATGGCTTTGGCCGAAGTCGGCAAGAGCAAGGGAGTCAAACCGCCGGTGCGACTGGGGTTCATGTACATGCCCCATGGGGTCATCATGGAGCAGTTTTGGCCGAAGAGTCCGGAGAGTTTCCTGACCTCGCCGCCGCCCGCTTTGGCCTCGCTGCGCCCCGTGTTGGATCAATGCCTGATGATGAAGGGCATCTCCGGAGTGCCGATTGCGCCATTCAATGGAGCTCCCCATGCGCTCGAGTTGTCCACCTGGCTCACCGCGGCACTGCCCGATGCGAAGCAGCGAGATGTCATCAACATCGCGATTTCCGCGGATCAGATCGCCGCGAATTTCGTAGGGGGCTTCACGGCGCTGCCGTCGCTGGAGTTGGCCACGATGCCCCAGACGCACAAGGAGAACCAAGACGGACTCAATGAGGGGTACTATTCCCACTGCAGTTTTCGTTCGGCCACTCAAGCCGTCCCGGCCGAAATTAATCCGCGGAATGTTCTCAATCGGCTCTTTGGGAAGTCCAAGAAAACCGGGAGCTCCGGCAAGGCAGATCCTTTGGATCGTCAGATGCTCGATCTCGTCCTTGGCGGTGCCAAAGACTTGCGGCGCAAGTTGCCTCGGGACGATCAGCACAAGCTCGATGAATACCTCGACAGCGTTCGCAGTGTAGAACGTCGCATCGCCGCCATCGAGTACCGCCAGAAGGAAGCCGCCTTGGAAGCAGCGGGTGTGAGTGTGAGCAGACGGTTGGCATCGGATTCGCCGCCCATCGAGATCAAAATTCCCGAGGGCGAAAAGCGCAGCGAATACATGGAGGTGATGTGCGATTTGAACGTGCTCGCGTTCCAGACCGACACGACTCGTGTGAGCACTTACATCGGCTCCACTCCGAATGGGGTGTCCTACCCGGAACTGGGGTTCAACGACGAACACCATTCGCAAACGCACCACAGCAACGAGTTCGATAAGGTCAGCAAGGTGGCGGCGATCACCGCCTTCAATATCGCCCAGTTCGCTCGGATGGTGCAGAAGATGCATCAACTGAAGGAAGGGGACGGCACGCTGCTCGACAACTGCATCATGATGTGGGGTTCCGGGTTAGAAGACGGCAACGTGCACGCCCGGGAAAACCTGCCGTTCATCCTCGCCGGAAAGGGCGGGGGATCGCTCAATACGGGGCGTTTCCTGAGCGGCGTCAAAGGCAATCAGGGGGATTTGCTAACCACGCTGCTGGCGTGTGCCGGTATCCCGCTGGACCGACCTGTTGGGATTGCTACGAAGCAGCTCCAAGAAATGAGGAACTCCATCGGCAAGGCATGAACCTCCAGGCCTTCGCCACGATCGCCACGATCGGCATGAGTTGGGCGCTGCTCGTGCACGCCGAATCCAAGCCAGGGGATGCCGATTTCCCGACTAAGAACGCAAACTCGCGTCACGAGGAAAAGGTGAAGGCCGTCCAAGCCGGGACCTTCGACCTGGCACTCATTGGAGACTCCATCACCCACACCCTCGGGGATATGAATGATGGCAAATACGCTCCGAACCAAGCGGTGTGGAAGCGCCACTTCGAGTCGCGCCGAGCTATCAACCTCGGCATGAATGGGCAGCGCACCGAGGAAATTTTGTGGAACCTCCAAAATGGCCAACTGGAGTTCACCCAGTCGCCCAAGGTGATGGTGCTCTTGATCGGGACGAACAATGCCGATGATCGGCATTTCGCCCGCACCCATTCACCGGAAGAGATTTTTGCGGGGACCCGAGCAATCGTTGAGCTCATCCGTCGTCGCCATCCGAGCACGAAAATCCTGATCGTGAGGATTTTCCCACGCGGCGGTGACGGCGAAAAAGGGGTCAGCCCACCGGCTTTTAATTCATCCGCGCAGTGCATTGAAACCTGCCGTCGCGCCGGCGAACTCACTTCCGGATTGGCCGATGGGCAGCACGTTTTTTGGATGGATGTGAATCAGGTCTTCTTGCGCGCGGACAGTACCATCAACACCGACTTGATGTGGGACTTGCTCCACCCCAGTCCTGCCGGTGCCGAAGCCTGGGTTCAGGCCATCGAGCCCACGTTGGCCAAACTCATGGGTGATCGACCGATTCTAGATTCGCCGCGTTCACTGTCCGAGCCAGCGACCCAGGCGAAGTGAGTGGCTCTCCGGTGGTTTTGATCAGGCACCGCTTTACCGGCTGGTCGATTGCAGGAACTCTCGTCCAGAAATTCCCCACAAGACCATGACTGCGAAGAGACGTTTTCTGGACAGAGTTGCCCTGCGGGTTTGGATGATCGTGTTGACCGCGTTGGCCGGTTTTTCGTTGATCCAAGCTCTGGCCTCCGCTCCGCCCCGGCATGCCCTCTCGATGGAGACACCGGAGTGGCCTCGCAGCTACCGCTTGCATGTTGAGTTCAGCGACAAAACGGGAGGTGTGGTTCGATGGGGCAAGGAATGGAGTCTCCCTCTCCGGGGAGCGATTGCTCAAGACATCGCAGTGGAGCACCCCGCTGAGGGTCCAGCGATTCTACGTGTCTGGAGCGATGGCGCGCTCGTTCGAGGTCCCGAAGAAATTGCGGCACTCAGCACCGGCGGCGGCGTTGATTTTCCATCAGCGGGCATATCCTTCGGCAAGGATGTAACGGCTCGGGTGCAGTTTGCAGCCCAGGGACCAGGCACGCTCTTTGCCGTTTGTTCTCCCTATGGAAACTGGGAACCGGGTTCCAAGGCCCTGTTCATCCGGGATGGTCATTTGGTTTATGACATCGGTTGGTTGGGAGCCTTGAGCGGTGGCCCTCGGGTGGACGACGGGAAACCCCATGTGGCCATTCTCAGCGTGATCTCTGGCAGAACACGGATCTGGCTCGATGGCCGCAAGATCTCGGACCGGGCGGATTTTTCGAAGCCAGATCCTGCAGGGCAAATTCTCAAGGTCGGAAGAGCCACTCCCGACTTCGCTGGCAACTTGAGCCGCGGTCGGGTGGAAAGCGTGAGACTGTGGCGGCGCGGATTCTCGGAATCCGAAATCGGTGCGTTGCTTGATCCGGCCGGACCGACCGTTGGGACTGCCGATTTCGTTCACCAACCGGGCGATGCCTCCGATCGTCCTGTGATTGAACCCGCCAAAGGAGTGGCTGTGCGTCATGCTTGGGTGCAGCCATTGGAGAGCGCCGACCATGCTGCCGTGGTGGCCGGTTGGAATGATCGTACCCTGGCCGAAGGAAAGGCTATCTACGACGCGCTGTGCGTCGCCTGTCACGGAACTCGGGAGGCCCCGGGATCGCTTCCCACCGCGCTGCGCTTTGCTGAGGGCGTGTTCAAGAATGGTTCCGACCCAGACTCAATGTTCCACACCTTAACCCGTGGCTATGGGCAGATGGTGCCGCAGAACCAGTACACCACCGCCCAGAAGTACAGTGTGATTCAGTACATCCGGGAAACCTTCCTGCGGCCGCACAATCCCAGTCAGTTCGTTGCGGTGACGCCTGCGGTGTTGGCCGCGCTGCCCAAGGGACTCACACGGGCTCCGGTCGAAGTCGAAGATCGGACACCCGCACCGTATCTCCGGATGAACTTCGGTCCGGCGCTCTTTTGGACCTTTCAGGTGGCACCCGGAAATATCGCTCAGAAGGGCATCGCCATTCGTCTCGACGAAGGGCCCGGCGGCGTCAGCAAGGGGCGAGCTTGGATGGTCTACGATGAGGACACGCTGCGGGTGGCCGCGGCAACGACCGGCGAGTTTGTGGATTGGAAGGGCATCGCCTTCGATGGCAGCCATGGAACCCACACCGGCTTGATCGGCCAACGGCATTTCGTCAATCCGGTCGCTCCTGGAGTGGCCTCGCCCGAGGGTGACTGGACCGACCACCGTCTGCTCGGCAAAGACGGGCGTCGCTACGGACCCTTGCCTCGGGATTGGGCGCGGTATGACGGGCTCTATCTCCACGGAAACCAAGTGGTGATTGCTGCGACCATAGGCGGAACGCCGGTGCTCGAGTCACCCGGTTGGCTGGACTACGGCACCACACCGGTTTTTACCCGCACCCTGAATTTGGGGAAGTCGGGCAAGCCCATCCAACTGAGGGTGGCCCCAGAGACCGTGTCGGTCGCGTTGTCGGGTGATGGGGTTCTCAGAAAGATCGCCGGCTTTTGGGTCGCTGAATTGCCGCCGTTGGCCAAGACCCGGATCTACATTTCACGGGCCGACCCAGCGTCGCTCGCCGCGCTGATGCCGACCTTTCGTGGTTCGATGGATTTGGAGCCGCTCACCCATGGTGGCCCGAAGCGGTGGGATGAAGAAATCGAGACCCGGTCGCAGCCTGGAAAAACCGATGGCCCTTTTATTGCCGACGACTTTCCGCTGCCGGTGGAGAGCCCGTGGCAAAGTTGGATGCGCCCGGGGGGCTTTGATTTCACGCCCGACGGCCGTGCTGCCATGGTGGGCACTTGGAATGGGGATGTCTGGCGGGTGGAAGGCCTGATGGATCCGGCCCCGGCGACCTTGCGGTGGAGACGAATTGTGAGTGGTCTGTTTCAACCACTGGGAGTCAAATATCGGGGCCAGGATCTCTTCATCACCTGCCGCGATCAAATCGCGCGACTCCAGGATTTCAACGGAGACGGAGAGATAGATTTCATCGGCAATTTCAACAACGACCACCAGGTCACCGAGCACTTCCATGAATTTGCCATGGGTTTGCAAACCGATGGGGATGGCAATTTGTACTACGCTAAATCTGGCCGGCACGCCCTGGATTCAGTGGTGCCTCATCATGGCACCTTATTGCGGGTCCGGGCCGACGGCCGTCAGACGGACATTTTGGCCACGGGCTTCCGTGCAGCCAACGGGGTGTGCCTTAACCCGGATGGCAGTTTCTTCGTGACCGATCAGGAGGGTTTCTGGACTCCGAAAAACCGGATCAATCGGGTAAAGTTGGGGGGCTTTTACGGCAACATGTTCGGCTACACGAGTGTAACCAACACGGCCGACTCGGCGATGGAACCGCCCATGGTTTGGATCACCAACCAGAAGGATCGCAGTCCGGCTGAATTGGTGTGGGTACCGAAGGGAGCCTGGGGTTCTTTGGGCGGATCGCTATTGAATCTGAGTTACGGTACCGGCCGGGTGTTCATCGTGCCGCATTCCCAGCGAAACGCTCCCTCACAGGGAGCGGTGTGTGAATTACCCATGCCGGCCTTTGCCACGGGGATCATGCGCGGACGCTTTGGATCCGACGGGGCGTTGTACACGTGTGGGATGTTCGCGTGGGCAGGCAATGCAACGGGTCCCGGAGGCTTTCACCGCATTCGTCGTGCGAACACACCGGCTTACCTGCCGGTGGCCATCGAGCCGAGCAAAGGGACGCTGTCGGTGCGACTGAGCGATCCGCTGGATCCCGAAGCGATCCGGCCCGAGGCGTTTGCCCTCAAGGTCTGGTCCCTCAAGAGGACGGCGGGTTATGGCTCGGATCACCACGGTGAACACGCGTTGACCATCCGCGCGGCGCGTCTCGAGGCCGATCGGCGAACGCTGATTCTGGACGTCCCAGACCTGGCTCCGACCCATTGCTATGAGTTGAAGCTGCGTTTGGCTGTTCCGGGTGGGACTACGGTGGAGCGGGTGCTGCATGGCACGGTAAACCACCTCACTGGATCCTAACTAATCCAGAAGCGGGGTCGTGACTGCAGAAACCACTGATCCACAGTGGACCGCAGATGGATTGCATGTTTTGTATACGCCTATCCCTCCTATGAAAACGCAGTTGAGCCAATCCCGTCGTCAATTTCTCCAACGCACGGCCGCGGCCGGAGCAGGACTGCTCCTGACGCCACTGGCGATGTCGGCAGCCCGCTCGCGATCGGCCTCCGAGCGGATCACCGTCGGAATGATTGGCATTGGGGCGATGGGACGTGGCCATCTCGATCGGTTGTTGGGATATGAGGATATTCAAGTGGTGGCTGTTTGCGATGTGGAGAAGACCCGTCGGGAAACGGCGCAGGCTCAAGTAGAGAAGCGCTACGCAGCGCGCCAAAAAGACGGGGTGTTCAAAGGTTGCGATGCTTATATCGATTTCCGGCCTCTCATTGCCCGTAAGGACATCGATGCGGTTGTTGTGGCCACACCCGATCACATGCATGTCATCATCGCCTTGGCGGCGGCTCGTGCGGGTAAGGACATTTATTGCGAGAAACCCCTGACGCAAAACATCCACGAGGGACGCCTGTTGGTGGACGCGGTTAAGAAGTACCGCATCATCTTCCAGACCGGAAGCCAGCAGCGCAGCGAGTTCAACGACCGGTTCCGGAAAGCCGTGGAGTTTATTTGGAATGGCCGGATTGGCCGCCTTAAGACGATCCATGTGGGAGTGGGCGCTCCGCCGGTGGCGTGCGATTTACCCGATCAACCCACACCCGCCGATGTGGATTGGGAACTGTGGCTGGGCCCGGCCCCGTTGCGCGGTTACAACGAAATCCTGTGTCCCAAGGGCATGCACCGGCACTACCCGCTGTTCCGCAATTACCGAGAGTTTGCTGGAGGCTCCTTGGCCGATATGGGTGCGCACCATTTTGACATCGCGCAATGGGCTATGGGCATGGACGCCAGCGGCCCCACGTTGATCACGCCACCTGCGGGAGACGCCCTCACCGGACTCAAGTTTACTTATGCCAATGGCGTGGAACTCTTCCATGGTGGGAAGAGCGGATGCACCTTCGAGGGAACCGATGGAACCCTTTATGTGGACCGCGGTGTCCTGGAGAGCAGTCGGCCGGAGATCCTGAGCGCTCCATTGTCAGCCACCGACCAACGCGTCTACCCCTCTAACCAACACATGAGGAACTGGTTGGACTGCGTGCGTGAACGCAGGCAGGCGATTTGTCCGGCCGAAGTGGGCCATCGAACAGCATCCATCTGCCACTTGGCCAATATTGGTTACCAGTTGCGCCGTCCGCTGCATTGGGATCCGGTGAAGGAGCAGTTCCGCAAAGACCCCGAAGCCAATCGACTGGTGTCACGCAAGCCCAGGGCGCCATGGTCCTACTCCATGTCCTGAGCCCATTCTGTTGCCATCAAGAGCCACCCTAGGGCGTGGCCCGGTTCGGAGAGCTGGGTCTTCGAGCTCGGGGTTGAGTATGGATAGGAGGAGTAGACCAGCCGCCCATCCGTGCTGCCGGACTCAGGGAACTCGGCCTTCTTCCACATCCATGAGATCGAAGAACACCTGAATGTCGTCACGGTGGGCCAATCCGGCCTCAGCTTTTTGACGTTCCAGCCCCGCTGATGCCGAGTCCCTCCAACCGCGCTTGGCCATGAAGGTGTTCCAGATTTCGATTTGTTCGGAATTCGGGCGGTGTCCATTCAGGAAACACCATTCCAGCACTTCCTCATCGGAACCTCCTTCGAGAGTGCGTTGGGTCAGGGCATCAAAACTCACATCTAGGAAACGGCAGATCCGGTCATCAAAGGTTCGACCTCCTTCGATGGGTCCCAGGTGATAGCCGTCAGGTAGATGCCCCTTTTCGTGTTGATGACGGACCTTGTCCAGAATGCGTCCGAAGACGGCGATACCTCCCACCAGTTCGCGGGGGGACCGAAATGGAAATGTCATGAGAACTAAGATCTAGTGGAGTGCGTGGTAAACTGTCAAAGCCTTGCCCGCGATCGACGTCGATTCCGTCGATGCTGGCTTCACTTTCCTCCCAACTCAGTCATCCCATCTCAGTTCAACGCGCAGATTGATGCCGGCGGCCGGCCAAGGTTTTTGGAGTCCTCGATGAGTCACTCGGTGCTGAGAAACAATCCTGAGGGGCGTGATGCGCCAAAGCACAAGGTCCGCAAGGCTTCTTGATGATGGGCAGGGTCCAAATTGGGGCCAATGAGCACGGCGATGGCTGCGGGGTGCGGGAGGGCGGGGAACTCTTCGATGAAGTGATGGCCCCAGACTTGTTGGAACAGGAAGAGTTTCTCCGGAGCATGGGTAAACCTCACGAACCCCTTGGCTCGCACGACCTCGCGCGGATTGAGCCGGCTCAGATAGGTCTCAAAGGCCTTCCGCTCCACAGGTACCGGAAATCGCCACGTCACGCTGCGATAGCCGGTGTGCAAATGAGGGGTGACCGGAGACTCCCCATCGTTCATTGCGTCATTGGTTGCCTCAATACGCACCTCGGCGGGGGACCTGCGGAGGAGATCACCGATATCTGGCAGACCGAAGGGGAGCCGGATGCGTTGGGCGCTGGGATTTTGTTCGGCGATGAGTGTTTCCAGCGAATCCAATTGGCCTGGGTCGAGGCGATCGCATTTGGAGAGGCACAGGACGTTGGCGAACTCGATTTGCTTGCGGGCCAATACCCGCTCTCCGATGTCGCCCTCGGGTTGGGCATACCATGGGGCGTCCACCACGCTGACCACGGCGTGCAATTGGGCATGCTCTAACAAGTCGGTGTCCGTGAGGATATCGATGACACTGTCCGGGTCTGCCAATCCGCTGGTTTCCACGACGATGTAATCGCAGTCCCCCGACTTGGCCAATTGAGTCACGGCTCGGTCCAGCTCGTTCTCCGGTGCACAGCAAACACAACCGCCGCTCACCTGGGCCACCGGCAAACCGGGGCGATCGAGGATTTGGCTGTCGACGCTCTCGGCCCCGAACTCGTTCATCACCACGCCCATGCGCAAGCCCGTGGCCGGCGATTCCCGCAGCCATCGCAGTAGCAGCGTGGTCTTGCCCGATCCTAGAAATCCGGTGACCAGAATCACGGGCAAACGGTGTTTCGCGGCCGTGGGTTGTTCCGTGGCGTTCCCGGAATTCATGCGCAGGCGGCGGCCAATTCGGGCCACAGCTGCACGGCCATCCGCATGCCGGCGGCATAGGCATCGAGGCTGAACTTCTCGTTGGGCGAATGGGGATTGTCGTCGGGCAAGGACATACCGAGGAGCAGGGTATCGGCTCGCAAGTGCTTCTTGAAGGCGGCCACGATGGGAATACTGCCGCCTTCGCGCATGAGCAGCGCCTCGCGATTGAAGCCAGCAGACATGGCGCGCAAGGCGGCCTGGGCGAGGGGACCCTTCGGTGAAACAAGGTACGGTTCGCCACCGTGACCGTGCTTCACTGTGAGGCGCACGGTCGGCGGGCACAGCGATTGGAGGTGTTTTTTGACAGCCGCCAAAATCTTGGTGGGCGTCTGGTCGGGGACCAACCGGAGGGTGATCTTGGCGCTGGCCCAGGCAGGCACGATGGTTTTGCTGCCTTCACCTTGGTATCCGCTGGTCAGGCCATTGATCTCGAAGGTAGGGCGGCAGGTGCGGCGTTCGTTGGCAGTGAACCCGGTTTCGCCGGTGAGCTCAGGCACTCCGAGGAACTTGGCGTACCGCTTGTCATTCTGCGGAATCCGAGCCATTTGCTTGCGCTCGTAGGCGCTGAGCGGAGCCACCTCGTCGTAGAATCCCGGCACGGTAATTCGACCGCGCTTGTCCCGCATTTGCCCGAGCAACTGGCACAAGGCGAAGGCCGGGTTTTCCAAGCTTCCGCCGAAGAGGCCGGAATGAAGATCTCGCGAAGGGCCGTCGATCCGGACCTCGAGTGCGGCGATACCGCGCAGGCCGTACGTCAATGCAGGGTATTCTAACGAGGGAATGCCATTGTCCGAAATCACGACCGCGTCGCAGGCCAGTTCCTTTCGGTGCTTAGGCAGGAAACTGTAAAGCTGAGTGGAACCCACTTCTTCTTCGCCCTCGATGAGGAAGATCAGGTTGCACGGCAACGGTGTGCCACTGCGGACGTAGGCTTCGACCGCATTCAGGTGGGCCAAATGTTGCCCCTTGTTGTCGGCTGATCCACGGGCAAAGAGATTCCGGCCTTCGATGCGGGGTTCGAACGGTGGGGTTTTCCACAGGTCGAACGGCTCGGGCGGTTGGACATCATAATGGCCGTACACCAGAAACGTCGGTTTCTTGGGATCCGGCTTGGGAGTACGGGCCACGACGATGGGGTTGCCGTCGGTTTCATGGACCGTGGTGTCCAATGTCAAACTCCGGGCGCGGTCGGCAATCCACTGCGCCGCTGCACGGAGATCCGGCGCGTGCTTGGGTTGGGCGCTAACACTCGGAAAGCGCACATAGTCGCAGAGGGAGTCGATGAACTGGGTCTGGTGTTCCTCGAGGTACTGGAAAACAGGGTTCATGTTCGGTGCGGAAATCGTTGATCCGTCGATGGTCCTAGTTGGGAAAATCTCGGTGATTGAATTAATTCTTCGGTTTTCCAAAACCCCGGAGCAAACCCTCGATGGCCTTGGCCGCAGAGTTGGTCGGGATTAACGCGTTGACCGTGTTGGTGTTGAAGAGCGGGTTGCCCTTCGGTGCAGGCGCATTAACCGTAGCCGCTGGTGGCGGGTTAATCTTCAGCACAGGCGCATTGGTTGCAGTCGCAGGTGATGGGCTGCTCTTACTAGCAGGAGCAAGCGCATTGGTCGCAGTGGCGGTCGCTGTCTGGGCCGCAGCAGGGGTGCCAAGCAAACTGCCCAGTACTCCGGCGGCCCCGGCCACTTTCCCACCCAGGTTACCGCCCAAACCAGCCGCGGCACGTGCGAGGGTCTTGGCACCCATGGCGGCCAGCGCAAGCTTGTCGATCGAGGGTGACGGATTTCCCAAAGTGCCCTTCACAGTGAGGAATTCGGGCAGCGGAGCATAGGCGGCATTGGCCGGTGTGGAGGCATCAAGCAACACGGCCTTCTCGGCAATTTTCCGGGATAAGGCGATGGTGACCGGGATGTTGATCGGAGAATTGGTGAGAACGGGCGCGAAGCGCAGGCCGCCCCGGGCGTCGATCCGCAGGGCAGCGCTTTGAACACGGGCCGTTTTGAGGGACACGGCGCCGTTGCCAATGTCTGCCGAGAGGTCAATGACATCGAGCGGTTCAGTCTCCAAATCATCCACCCACGAACCGGTCTTCGCCGGCGCGCCTCCGGTCAATTGTCCGATCCAGCCACCGACTTGAGCGGCTGGGTTCTGGATGAGTTTCGGCAGCGCGGTCACGACATTGATAACGGTCCGGATGAGGGGAGTCTTGGTATCGCCCAACTTGAGATTGAGATTGGTGGCGGTGAAGGCGAAGCCGCCGTTGAGGTTCGAGGACAAGGAAGCCCCAGTCACACCGGCACCACGGATGTTGGCGTTGACCAAAAGGGAGCCATGAATTTGTCCCTTCCGTTCCGGAGTGAAGCTGTTGACGAATGGTTCCAGCGAAAGGCGGTCGATGCGCAATTGGGTGTCATAGCGGTAGCCGGGCACGCCGACATTCGCGGTGACCTTGGCCGTGATCGGAGCTCCGTTGACTTTGAGAGAGAGCGGGTCGATGGCGATGACCGAGTCCTTGAGGCTGATACGTGCTTTCCAATCGGCGATCTCGATTTCCCGAAGGAGGAGTTTCGCGATGTTCACGTCTACTGCCAGTTGGCGCAGAGGCAGCGTGATCGGGGCCGGTTCACTCGGTTCGGTCGTGGTGGCTGCCGGTTTGGAAACCACGGCGGCCGGTGCCGGAGTCGCATTAGTTTTTGTGGGACCCGCGAGCAGGTTGTAAAGCGGAGTCAGGTCCAAGCCGTCGCTTTGGATAGAAAGGGCGCTGGGAGCCGCGTTGGTGGCCAGGTCCACAGTTCCCTTGAGGACCAGTTGGTTCGGTGCCAGGGCTGTTTTACCCAAATCGAGGCGAAGGTTCTTGAGGTCGATTGCCGAGCCTCGTTGAGCCACATCGAGAGTCAGACCCAATGCAAAGGGCGTATTGGGAACCGATCCGGAGGGGTCGTTGACCACGAGCCTGCTCACTCCCAAGTCGGTTTGAAGGGAGAAGTCACCGCCCTTGAGCAGGCTGACCTTGCCGTTCACATCGAGCGAGACCGAGACGAGGTTCTTCGGCGCTAGTGCGGCCGCGACAAAGGGGCCGATCGCGCGTTCATTGAAGTCGATGGTCTTGAAGGCGAAATCCCCAATTTTCTGAGCGAGGTCGTATCGGCCGCTGGCTTCAAGCATCCCCCCAAGGCCCGGGCCGCTCTGTGCGGTGAGTTGGAGTTTTTGGAGGTTGAGGGTGTTGCCAGAAAGGTCGGCTATCAGGCTGATGGCCGACTGATAGTCTTGGAGACGCAATTCGCCGAAGTGGCCGGTCAAGCCGGCCAGAACGACGTCGGTGGCCAAGTTGGTCACGCCGGGTTTCGCATCGATCTTCCCGTTGATTCGCAGGGTGCCTGCAGAGAATGAAGCAGTATCGATAGGGAATGTTTCCAGCAGCGCGGGAATCTGGAGTTCCCCATTAAACTCGGCGCGGGATTCTTGGCGCTCCGTATTGTGTCCGGCCGATGCTTTGAGGGTCACGAGATCGCGGCCCAAGCGCTGGAGATTCAAATCCAGTGCCTTGACGTTGAGGTTCTTGAATTCAGCCAACGTGGCGTCGGTGCTGAGTTTCACTTGCAGTCCACGGATCGATTTTCCGGCGACCGCCAGAGTGAGATCATCGATGACGGTTTGCAGGGCGGCTTGGATATCCTTGCCATCCCGAGCCGCGCGAACGGTGAGTTGAGCCGAGACCGTGGCCGAAGGCAGATTCGTGCCAGCCAATGCCTTCCAGTCGGCGGTTTCCAACCGGTTGATGGCGAGTTTGAAGGTGGACTCCGGAAGCCCTTGGCCCGACTTGGCCCAAGAAAGTGCCATGGCTTGATCGAGTCCGCCGTTGATGATGGAGCGCCCAGATTGGGTGACGGTCAGTTCTAGTTTCTCGACTCGGGCCGACTGCTCCGTCTGGTTCACGGTCGCTTGGTACTCGGTGACGATCTGGAGTTCTGGAGTCTTGTCGCCGGCCGGGGTTTCCAAGCTCAGATTAGCCACCGAGAGGCGGCCCTGAGAGGCGATCACTTTGCCTTGTTTGAGAAGGTCCAGGCGACCCTCGGCGCTGATGGCGGTGCGGCCAAGATCATAGGGCAGCAGGGGCGCGGCCACTTTCAGAACACGGCGATCGATGCCCGCAATCTGGTATCGGATTTGAGCCTCTTGTTTGGCCAGATCAAACGGACCGCTCAGCGACACGGAACCGAAGGATTGCCCGCCTTGCTCAAACGCCAA
>Ga0209444_10000413_pt1 | contig 23641 bp, 24 predicted proteins | sample LauGreFaBDMM15DN_2_FD_188215 | JGI IMG/M metagenome (GOLD analysis project Ga0209444, IMG submission 188215) | Freshwater lake microbial communities from Lake Michigan, USA - Fa13.BD.MM15.DN (SPAdes) (version 2) | ecosystem: Environmental > Aquatic > Freshwater > Lake | place: Lake Michigan... | reverse complement strand
GAAGATGTAATTGTGGCAATGGCTGAGACTCATAATGTGATGCCTCAGCTACACATGCCTTTGCAGTCCGGTAGTGATCGAATCCTGAAGGACATGAAGCGAAGTTATCGCAGTTCAAAGTACTTAGGTATTTTGGATAAAGTTCGAGAGCTAATTCCAGATGCTGCAATCTCAACAGATATCATCGTTGGCTTCCCTTCTGAAACGGAAGAGGATTTCCAAGAGACACTTCGCGTCATTCGCGAATCAAGGTTCGCTATCACTTACACCTTCCAATACTCCAAGAGACCTGGTACACCAGCTGCAGACCTCCCAGATCAGGTTTCCAAGGAAGTTGTTCAGGAGCGCTACGAGCGATTACTTGAAGTTGTGAATGAAATAGCTTGGGACGAGAACAAACGTCAAATTGGTAAACGAGTAGAAGTCTTGATTGGAAACAATGAGGGACGAAAAGACGATAGGACTAATCGTCTAACCGGCAGAGCCAGAGACTCTCGCCTTGTTCACATTGACTGGCCATTAGATCTAGATGCTCCAAGACCTGGAGATCTAGTGTGGGCAACAGTTGTTGATGCTAAGCCTTACTTCCTGATAGCTGATGCTGGAACAAGCCCAGAGGTAAGACGCACTATTGCTGGCGATGCTTATGACAGAGCCCAAGCCGAGAGCTGTGCAGTACCAGCATCATCAACTGTTACCAAAAAGGGAACCATTGGTCTAAGCGTTGATGTAAAAGTCAACCAGTAAAAATGACAACCTCAATCAAGCCAGAGCTACTCTGCATCGTAGGCCCTACGGGCTCCGGTAAAAGTGGCTTGGCAATCAACATTGCTTTAGAGCTAGCCAAGTCGGGTATCAAAGCAGAGATTGTGAATGCAGACTCGATGCAGTTCTATCGAGGCATGGACATTGGGACAGCAAAAGTGCCACTTTCTGAAAGACATGGAATTGAGCACCACATGTTGGATTGGCTAGATATCTCTGAAGAGAACACCGCAGCTAGATATCAGCTTGAAGCCCGCAAAGCAATTTCTAATCTCATTGAAAATGGAATTCTGCCAATTGTCGTTGGTGGGTCAATGCTCTACATCGCTGCTCTCATAAACACTTTCGAATTCCCGGGCAGAGATGAAGCTCTTCGAGCTCAGCTTGAGCAAGACCTAATTGATCTAGGTCCTCAAGCTATGCACAAGAGGCTTGAGCTCTTAGATGAAACTGCGGCTAGTCGAATTGAGCCTCAGAATGGACGTCGAATAGTTAGAGCTTTAGAGATAGTCATGATTACAGGAGAGCCTTTTGCGGCCTCTCTTCCTGATCAGTTCGAATCATTTCTTCCAGTTCTTGAGATCGGTTTGAACTCGGCAAGAGAACACTTAGTTGAGCGCTTAGCTCAGCGAGTAAGAGACATGTGGTCAGCAGGTCTGGTTGATGAAGTCAAAGGTCTTGAAGACAAAGGCATCCGCGATTCCAAGACAGCTAGCCAAGCAATTGGTTACTCTCAAGCCCTTGCAAGTATTGATGGTCGCCTGACAGAAGAGGAAGCGATCGCTGAAACTATTTTGCTGACGCAAAGATATGCCAGAAGGCAAATGTCTTGGTTTAGGAGAGACCCTCGAATTCACTGGTTTGACTATCAATCTGAAGATCTAGTCAAAGAAGTTATGGAGCTTGTTACTTCTAGTCTCCAGTTGCCAGGCAAAGTAGGCTAAATCACATGAGCAAAGTTGAATTCACCAAAGGTCAGGGTACGGGCAATGACTTCGTACTCATTCTTGACTTGGATGGCTCAATAGAGATCACACCTGCTCAGGTCGCCAAGATTTGTGACAGGCACTTCGGCGTCGGAGCGGATGGACTTATTCGTATAGTTCCATCGCACCTCATCCCTGAAGGTGCCGCAGCTCTTGAAGAAGAGCAATCTGCCTACTGGTTTATGGACTATCGAAACGCAGACGGTTCAGTGGCTGAGATGTGTGGCAACGGAGTTAGAGTCTTCGCTCGCTATCTAACTGAAAAAGGTTTAGTAGATCTTCCAGAGAGCCAAGTTCTTCATATTGGAACTCGCGCTGGAGTTAGAGATATCCAGAAGAACAAGGCTGGGTTTGCTGTAGACATGGGTCGTTGGAAGCCAGACACTCAAGAAGTGTTGGTAAGTGCTAGTGGGTTAGACGTTCCTAGACCTAGTCAGGGAATCAATGTCGGAAACCCTCACCTAGTGGTTGCTTTAGCGTCTTCTGAAGAATTGAGCTCTCTTGATCTTTCAACTGCTCCTTCATTAGAGCCGGCACCAGAGCAAGGTGCAAACATTGAGTTTGTTGTTCCGGCAGACCCAATGGTTACAAATGGTGTGGGCAAGATTTCAATGAGAGTGTTCGAGAGGGGAGTCGGAGAAACTCTGTCTTGCGGCACTGGAATTGTTGCAGCGGCATTAGCAACACGCCTTTGGGCTGGAGCTGAAGCTCCGAACCAGTGGACTGTTGAAGTTCCAGGTGGAACACTCGGTGTGAGAATGTTTGCAACTGAAGAGGGAGAACATGTTGGACTCTCAGGCCCAGCAGAGCTTTCTTTTGATGGAGTACTTGAACTCTAGAGCTTTGAAACTTTTAGCACTCTGAAAGTCTTAGATGAATCAATCCTCGTGCTGTCAAATTCAGGACTGAATTCTTCCATCAGCCATTTGTGCAAGCTGTCTGATCCTAGATTCTTTTGAACGACCAAACGTGCTGTTCCGCCTTGAACCAATTTTTTGATCCATACATTTAGTATTTCGTGCAGAACTTTCTTACCAACACGAATTGGTGGGTTAGACCAAATTTCATCAAACATAATCTCTTGGGGAACATCTTCTGGTTTGCAAACAATGATGTTGCTGATGCCTAGTTTCTCAGCATTCATTTTTGTTAGCTGAAGACTTCTCTCATTCACGTCGATTGCGTAAATCTTGGCCTTTGGAGACTGAAGAGCGAGAGCTAAAGCAATTGGACCCCAGCCACAACCGATGTCTAGAAAAGTACCGGTTGGGTTAGCCGCTTCAAGGTGGGTTAGAAGAACCTGGGTTCCCTGATCGATGTGTTCTGGGCTGAAGATTCCTCCAGCGGTTAGAACCTGAGTTTTGTTTCCATTCAGGTTCACAGTTATTTCGCGTGTGACTAACGGCCCCTCAGGCGAGGATGCGAAGTAATGATTGTCGGACACGAACAACACACTACTCCTACACGAGTAGTCTTAAATGCGAAATGACTTCAAAAGACTTTGGCGAGACAGACGACCCAATGGGTTCAACGAGCCCAGACGAAACTAACTCTGTAATTGATCGAATACTCCGAAGAGACCAGCGAGCTCAAGCCCTGGGCCTAAGCGATGACCAGCAGTCAAATGCCTTTGATGGAGATCAGCAAGACCTCCTCGATAGAGCAGCCCTTGCGCGAGTGCCAGGGCTTTCAACCCAGATGCAGGACATCACTGAGGTCGAGTATCGAGACCTGCAGCTAGAGAGAGTTGTCCTGATTGGTATCTGGGGAGAGAACACCCTCAAGGATGCCGAAAACTCATTGAGAGAGCTTGCCGCTCTAGTTGAGACAGCGGGAGCTGAGGTTCTAGATGGATTGCTTCAACGTCGCTACCACCCTGATCCAGCCACATTCCTAGGTAAAGGTAAGGCTCAAGAACTTCATGATCTTGTGAAGACGATTGGTGCTGACACAGTCATCGCAGATACAGAACTATCTCCCTCTCAGAGAAGAGCACTTGAAGACGTCGTCAAAGTCAAGGTCATTGACCGCACCGCAATCATCCTTGAGATCTTTGCTCAGCATGCCAAGAGTCGTGAGGGTAAAGCTCAGGTAGAACTTGCTCAACTGGAGTATTTGCTTCCTCGTCTAAGAGGTTGGGGAGAGTCGATGTCTCGTCAAGCCGGTGGTCGAGCTGCCGGTGGTGAAGGTATTGGTTCACGTGGTCCAGGTGAAACAAAGATTGAGCTTGATCGAAGAAGAATCAACACAAGAATGGCAAAGCTGCGTAAGCAGATTGCAGGAATGAAACCTGCGCGTGAAACTAAGCGCTCTAATCGAAAGAAGTATGAGGTTCCATCGGTAGCTATTGCTGGATATACAAACGCAGGTAAATCCTCTTTGTTGAACAGGCTCACTTCAGCTGGTGTATTGGTTCAGAATGCATTGTTTGCAACGCTAGATCCGACAGTTAGACAAACTCGTACTCCAGACGGTCGTGAATACACACTGTCAGACACAGTTGGTTTTGTTCGTAACTTACCTCACCAATTAGTTGAAGCCTTCAGATCTACCTTGGAAGAGATTGCGGATAGCAATCTAATCCTTCACATAGTCGATGCATCCCACGTTGACCCTGGTGCTCAGATTGCTACCGTAAGACAGGTCATTGGCGAAGTTGATGCCAGAGACATTCCAGAACTAATTGTTTTCAACAAAGTGGACCTTGTCGATGAAGATACTCTGCTAGCTCTGAGGGGTCTTGAGCCTAATTCTGTTTTTGTGTCTTCAAGAACTGGCGAGGGTTTTGACGAATTACAAACTGCAATAGCTGCGCGTCTTCCTAAACCAAATGTTGCAGTTCGAGTATTGATTCCATACAACAGGGGAGACCTAGTTTCGAGAATGCATCTGAACTCACAGATCAACAAGATTGAGTATCAGGAAACTGGAACTTACATAGATGCACTAGTCAGGCCAGACATCGCCAGCGAGCTGGAGCTGTTTCAGGTTTAGACCTTACGAAGAACCGTAACTACAATTCCCATAATCTCTGCATGGGTTCCATCAATTGGCTCGTAGTTTCTGTTCTGAGGCAGTAACCAGACTTGCCCGTCTCTGTTGCGGAAAGTCTTCACAGTTGCTTCACCATCTAAGAGTGCAGCAACGATATCACCGTTGTTTGCATTCTTCTGCTGACGGACAACTACCCAGTCACCATCGCAAATAGCAGCTTCCTCCATAGAAGGACCTTTGACCTTAAGCATGAATAACTCACCTGAGCCAACCAGGGACTTAGGTAGCGGGAAGATCTCTTCGACATTCTGATCAGCTGTGATCGGGTACCCAGCAGCAATGCTTCCAACCATTGGCACCATGGCTGTTGCTGCCATAGGGATGGAGCTATCAGCTTCAATGCTGTCCGCGTCATCCCAGCCTTCGGGAGCAATTAGCACTTCAACATTTCGGGAGAGGTTGTCCTGGCGTCTGATGTAGCCCTTTTCCTCAAGGTTGTCGAGCTGGTATGAAACGCTGGCTACAGAGCTCAGGCCTACACCCTCCGCAATCTCACGCATAGACGGAACAATGCCTGATCTGGCCTTGCTTTGCAGGATAACCTGCAGGATCGCCTTCTGAGTCTCTGTCAAAGAGTCGCTGCTTTTGCGTGTCATGAGGTGCCTTTCTGCCCTATTTGTAGCCGTTTTTAGGTCGTGTCGGTGGTTACCAGTTAAATCTCTAATAAGGCAACTGCCTTCAATGTATTTCAAAAGCAACAAAAAATCAAACACATTTTCGAAAAAATGGCAAATATTCTTGACTTTTTTCGAATATAAGTCGTAATCTTGTTCGTATTAGAACAAATGTTCGGAGAAAGGTTCCAAATGTCAGCTCAAATTATCGAGTTCCCGATGAATAGAGTCCGTCCTGCCCAGCAGAACAATAGACCTTCCAGCTCTTACAGCTCACGAACACGAACAGCACCTCAAGCCACCTACGTGTCCCGACCAGTAGCTATTGCTAGAGCAATACTGGGCTGGACTTTGATCCTTGGCATTGCTGGAGCATTACTAGTTGGATTTGGAAAGCAAGTTCAGTCGGCCCAGGCCGTCGATTCTGAAACTTCCACCAGCGACGTTGTGGAATTTGAATACGTGACCATCATGAGTGGCGATAGCTTGTGGGGAATTGCTGAACAGTACGCGCCTGAGCGTGACCCGAGAGACTTTATTGCCGAAATAGTGGCATTGAACAACTTGAGTGACTCAGTAGTTGATGCAGGAATGCGTCTCGCTCTGCCAATCAACTAGCAAATTGCTGGTTGGGGTTAGTAACCTTGACCAATGACTGAGTTAAATGATCTTCCAATTAGAGACAGCCTTCGCGGCCGCACTCCGTATGGAGCTCCTCAGTTGCATGTGCCTATTGCACTAAACGTCAATGAAAACACTCACGAGATTTCTGAAGATATTCTCGTTGACATCATCCAGAGAATTGCTGTGTCTCTTAGAGACATAAACAGATATCCGGATCGAGAGTTCACAGCTCTCAGAGAACTTCTCGCAACCTATGTTGGACATAACCTGACCGCTGAAAACATTTGGGCAGCTAATGGTTCAAATGAAATTCTGCAGCAGATGTTTATGGCATTCGGTGGACCAGGGCGAAAAGCACTTAGCTTTAGCCCGACATACAGCATGTATTCCCTGATTGCTCAATCGACTGACACTCAGTATGTTGAGGTACCTCGACTTGAGAGATATGAGATTGATGTTGATCTTGTTACTCGTGCAATTGCCGAACACAAACCAGACATCGTAATTGTCTGCTCACCAAACAATCCAACTGGAACTCCGGTAGAGCTACAAGTAATCGAAGCAGCTTACGCTGCCACCGATGGAATTCTTGTGGTGGACGAGGCTTACTCCGAGTTCTCTCTAAATGAAAACAGTTCGTTGTCATTGCTAAAGGGAAGACCTCGACTTGTTGTGAGTAAAACAATGTCAAAGGCTTTTGCATTTGCAGGAGCAAGACTTGGTTATCTAGCTGCAGATGCTGCTGTTTGTGACGCGATGAGATTGGTTCGACTTCCATATCACTTGAGTGCCTTGACCCAGGCTGCTGCTGAAGCTGCTCTGACCCACAGCACACAAATGCTTGCAACAGTTGCGGATATCAGGGACCAAAGAGATCGTTTTTATGTAGCGATGCAGGATCTTGGTCTTGACCCTTACAGAAGTGATGCCAACTTTGTTTTGGTTGGCGGTGTAGCCAATCCAACAAAGACTTGGCAGGACTTACTAGACCGAGGAATTCTGGTTAGAGATATTGGCATTCCAAACACACTCAGAATTACAGCTGGAACCGAATCAGAAACCACGGCTGTCATTGAGGCACTTACTGAACTTCTAGGTGCCAAGTAGACTTAGGGTAATTGCCATTGAAGTCAAGTAATAGACCAATTCGTAAATTTGAAAGGCAATCTTCATGAACAGAGTCGCATCAATTGAAAGAAAGACTAGCGAGTCAACAGTCAAGCTAAGTCTTGATTTAGATGGCACTGGAAAATCAAGTATTTCCACGACTGTTCCATTCTTTGACCACCTGCTAACTGCTTTCTCAAAGCACTCAATGATTGATCTAAATGTTGTCTCAAGCGGTGACACTGACATTGATATTCACCACACAGTTGAAGACACCGCAATTGTTTTGGGACAGGCAATCAAGCAAGCCCTTGGCGATAAGAACTCAATATCAAGATTTGGTGATGCAACTGTCCCACTAGATGAAGCATTAGTTCGAGCAGTTGTTGATCTTTCTGGAAGACCATTCCTTTCTCACACAGGTGAGCCTGCAGGATTTGAATTGCACTTGATTGGCGGGCACTTCACCGGTTCAATGGTGCGTCACGTCTTTGAAGCAATTTGTTTGAACGCTGATATGACAGTTCACATCAACGTGTTGGATGGAAGAGATCCGCACCACGTTGCTGAAACAGAATTCAAGGCTTTCGCTCGTGCTCTTCGCAAAGCGGTTGAGAGAGACCCTAGGGCTGTTGGAATTCCTTCCACCAAGGGAACTTTGTGATCAGTCCCAAAATCGTAGTTCTAGATTTCGGTAGCGGCAATATCCACTCGGTAGTCAGTGCTTTTGAAGAAGTTGGTGCAACTGTTGAACTCACTTCGGATAGAGCAAAAGCGTTAGCAGCTGATGGTCTTGTTATTCCTGGAGTAGGAGCATTCGCTACTGTCATGGAACAGCTAAATGCAGTTGGAGCTCCGAGCATTGTTGATCAGAGATTGTCGGCTGGCAAAGCAGTATTCGGAATCTGTGTTGGGCTTCAGGTGATGTTTGAAACTGGGACAGAGCACGATATCGAAACTGAGGGTCTGGGCCAGTGGCCTGGATCAGTTACCAAGCTTGATGCACCAACGCTTCCTCATATCGGTTGGAATGATGTTGAAGTACCGAGCGAATCAAAACTGTTTGAAGGAATTTCTGAAGAGCAGTTCTACTTTGTGCATTCCTATGGAGCTGCCAGTTTCGCACTTGAACAAGAAACAGCTTTTGAAAAACCAACTGTGTCTTGGGCAGAGTATGGTTCTAGGTTTGTTGCTGCAGTAGAGAATGGTCCACTGTCCGCAACCCAATTTCACCCAGAGAAATCTGGCAAAGCCGGCCTAACTCTTTTGAGTAACTGGCTAAAGAATCTATAGAGGAAAATATTTTGAGTGATCGACTAATACTTCTACCTGCTGTTGATGTGGCCGATGGAAAAGCAGTAAGGCTTAGCCAGGGCGTTGCTGGAAGTGAGACAGATTATGGTTCACCTATTGACGCAGCCCAGGTGTTCATTGATGCTGGCGCAGAATGGATTCACCTCGTCGATCTAGACGCTGCTTTCTCACGAGGTGAGAATCGTGCAATCATTCGCGAAGTGGTAGCCAACAGTAAAGACGTAAAGATAGAACTCAGTGGTGGAATTAGAGACACCGCTTCTTTGGAAGCAGCTCTAGAAGCTGGTGCAGAGAGAGTGAATCTTGGAACAGCTGCTCTTGAGAACCCAGATTGGACTGCTGAAGTAATTGCAAAGTATGGCGACAAGATTGCTGTTGGTTTGGATGTAAGGGGAACAACTCTTGCTGCTCGTGGTTGGACTGAAGATGGCGGGGACCTATTTGAAGTTCTAGAGCGTTTAGAGCAAGCAGGTTGCCCACGCTACGTTGTTACCGATGTGACTAAAGACGGAATGCTTTTAGGTCCTAACATCGAAATGCTAAAAGAAGTTATGCAGAGAACTAATAAACCTGTAATTGCTTCAGGTGGAATTTCTTCTCTGCAAGATTTGGAGAAGCTGCGTGAGCTTGTGCCATTTGGTCTTGAAGGAGCAATTTTAGGTAAGGCACTTTACGCAGGTAAGTTCACTCTAGAACAGGCTCTAAAGGTTTCTGGTGACTAATGTCTGAATCACACGGTTCAAAATTTACAGACTCAGCTGGAGTGCCATGGGCTGGTAGAAGTTTCGACATCAATCCATACAGCGGAGATAACGGAGAAGCCGATCCAAAGTTGATTGATACTTTGTCAAAGTTTCTTGCCAAAGAGGTCGGAGCTGAAGAAGTCTTAGTTTCAATCGGTCAGGCAAGATTGCTCATTCCTCTAATTGCCAATCTTGGTGAAAGTGGGGAAGGGGCACACGGACAGACAGTGGATAAGAGTGCAGATCTGTCAATCGTCACAGTCATGACTCCGGATAATCAAAGAGCCCTTCCGGTATTTAGTTCAGTTGCGGCCATGAATCTTTGGAATCCAGAAGCAAGACCTGTTCCTAATGACGGTAGAAAAGTAGCTCTTGCAGCTGCGAGCGAAGGAAACACTCGTTTAGTGCTAGATCCAATGAGTGAAACAGAGTTTGTGGTTAGAAGACCAGGTATTGCTGCCATTGCCCAAGATCTACCTTGGCTAAATCCTGCTAACAATCCAGAGATTGTTGAGTTTGTGAACAGCATTCTCAGCGAAATGGGTCAGGTTGAGAGTTTTACGTTGATAGAGGGTGACCCAACCTGCAAACTACTGGGTCAAGAGCTTGTTGTGGTTTTATACCTTGAGCCAGGATTGACTGAAACTGAGCTAAAAGCTCTTGAAGAAGGGTTCTTTGCTCAACTCTCTCAGTCAGAACGGTTTGTTGAGTTAGTTGACTCCGTTGGAGTCAAATTCCTTCAGGCTAGCTAACTGGGCCAGTGAACTTCTCGCCAGGGCCCTTACCTGGCTCATCCTTGATAACAGAAGCCTCGCGGAAGGCTAATTGCAGGCTTCGTAGCCCATCTCGTAGCGGTCTGGCATGGTGATCGCCTAGGTCAGGAGCAGCTGCAGTCAGTAGGCCAGCTAATGAATTGATTAGCTTTCTAGCCTCATCCAAGTCACCTTTATAGCCATTTTCAGCTAGTCCTACCTGGACGGCAGCAGCACTCATGAGGTGGACAGCGGTAGCGGTGATAACCTCAACGGCTGGAACTTCCTCAAGCTCGCGCATGGCTTGGGTTTCAAAATCTTCTGACATTCTGGGCTTCACTTTCAGATGGGTTCTCTGCTAGGCTAACCCATGGCTCTGGAGATCTCTGGTCTTCAGTCAGAAGTGGATTCATTTCCCACCCGCGTCCACCGACTTATTAGGTTGCCGGGTAAGCTTTGAACTTTTCAGTTCTGCGCGTTGGCAAGAAGATTCTTGTCCCTACGTGGCCAATAAGTCACGTCAAAAGGAGCAGCAGATCAGCGACCCGCGTATCAACGAACGAATCCGTGTACCAGAAGTACGCCTAGTTGGCCCTAACGGAGAGCAACTTGGCATCATCAAAATCGAAGAAGCACTGCGTATGGCGCAGGAAGTGGACCTCGATTTGGTAGAAGTTTCACCAACCTCAGCACCACCGGTTTGTAAGCTTATGGATTTCGGAAAGTTCAAATACGAAGCAGCCCAGAAGATTCGTGAAGCGAGAAAGAACCAGACAAACACTGTCATCAAGACTGTTCGTTTTGGTTTGAAAATCGATGATCACGACTATGGAACTAAAAAAGGTCAGATCGAACGCTTCTTGAAGGCTGGCGACAAGGTCAAAGTGATGGTCGTCTTCCGTGGCCGTGAGCAATCACGTCCGGAGATGGGTGTCAAGTTGTTGCAGAAAGTAGCTGAAGAAGTTACTGAGTCAGGTGTTGTTGAGTCGAGTCCATCGGCAGACGGCAGAAGCTTGGTAATGGTTATCGCTCCTCTACGTAACAAGGCTGATGCGAAAGCAGATGCTAAGCGAGCTGCAGACAAGAAGGCGAAAGCTGATGTCCCTGCAACCACTGAGACCGAAACAAAGGATTCTGCGGCTGAAACCGCAGACTAGAAAAACAGGAGAGAAGTTATGCCAAAGCAGAAGACCCATTCTGGAGCGAAGAAGCGCTTCCGTTTCACAGGTAGCGGCAAGTTGATGAAGCAGCAGATCAACATGCGTCACAACCTTGAGCACAAGTCATCAAGACGCACCCGTCGTCTAAACCAGGACCAGCTTGTAAGCAAGGCTGATTTCAAGACCATCAAGAAGCAGCTCGGCCACTAGTCCAAGCACATTCAGAATTTATTTAGGAGAAACTAATGGCAAGAGTTAAAAACGCAGTAAACGCGTTGAAGAAGCGTCGTACAGCACTTGAGCGTGCAAAGGGTTACCGCGGTCAGCGTTCACGCCTTTACCGCATGGCAAAGCAGCAGGTCCTGCACTCCCTGGTCTATGCATACAACGACCGTCGCGACAAGAAGGGTAACTTCCGTCGTCTATGGATTCAGAGAATCAACGCTGCATCACGTGCGAATGGTCTTACCTACAACCGTCTAATCCAGGGTCTAAACCTTGCAGGCGTTGCAGTTGACCGTCGTATCTTGGCAGATCTAGCAGTAAACGAGCCAAAGGCATTCGCGTCATTGGTAGCTACTGCTAAGTCAGCACTGCCTAAAGACACATCAGCTCCGAAGGTTAAATAACCCAAGTGCTGATTGATCCCAAAGCCGCTAAGGTTCGTGGGGTTGCCAAGCTAGTAAAGAAAGAAGCCCGTCGTGAGACCGGGCTCTTTCTGCTTGAGGGACCACAAGGTTTCCGCGAGGCACTCGAAAGACCGAAACTTATCCTCGAAGCTTTTGCTACCGAGGAGGCTTTGGCGCGTCATGCCGATATGTTTGCCAAGGCTAAAGCATCTCGAATTGAAGTTCAGCTTGTAAGCGAACAGGTACTGGCAGCACTTAGTGACACAAATACTCCTCAGGGTGTAGTTGCTGTGTGCCACCAGTTCGATGTCTCACTTGAAGATGTAATTGCCACTAAGCCAAAGCTTGTAGCTCTTCTTTCTCAGATCAGAGACCCAGGGAATGCTGGAACTGTTCTTAGAGCAGCTGATGCTGCTGGTGCAGATGCGGTTATCTTCACAGCAGGAAGCGTTGATATCTACAACACCAAAGTTGTCCGATCAACAACCGGTTCCATGTTCCATCTTCCATTCGTGGTTGATGTTGACATCAATGAAACAGTTGATGCTCTCAAAGCAGCTGGCATTCAAGTCCTAGCCGCTGACGCATCAGGGGATTCACTTCCTGCACTGGCTTTAGATGGTTCATTGAACAACCCAACTGCTTGGATGTTTGGCAATGAAGCTTGGGGCTTTGAGCCTGAAATCTTGAAGCTAGCTGATCGAGTAGTTGCGGTTCCTATTTATGGAGCAGCGGAGTCTTTGAACCTTGCTACAGCAGCAAGCGTTTGCCTTTACTCCTCAGCATTCCAGCAGAACTCAGCAAGTAGCTAAGCACTTATAAAAACAACAGTGGATATACTTGAGGTCTAATGTCAGAGAACGCAGAAATCACTAAATCAGCAGTCGATGCTGTTGTTTCTGACGCTCTGAAGCTCATCAAAGGTGCTACTGACCTTGCCTCATTGAAGGCAATCAGATCTTCTGCTGTTGGTGAAAACTCTGGAATAACCAAGTTGAGCTCTCTCATGGGCAAGCTGCCAGGGGATAAGAAGGCAGATGCTGGAAAGCTCATCACTGCAGCTAGAGCGGAACTAAATGCTGCTTTCTCATCTGCAGAGTCAGTTTTCTATGCTGCAGAGCAGAACGCCAAACTTCTTGAAGAGAGCGTAGACATTACAGCTGCTCCAATGACTCAGGTTCTAGGCGCTAGACACCCGCTATCACTTCTGCAGGATGAAATTTCTGATGTCTTCATCGGTATGGGTTGGGAAATTGCTGAGGGACCTGAAGTTGAGAGCGAATGGTTCAACTTTGATGCATTGAACTTTGATGCAGATCATCCAGCTCGTGCGATGCAAGATACGTTTTTTGTTGAACCTGTTGAAGCACACCTAGTTTTGAGAACCCACACTTCTCCAGTTCAAGTTAGATCTCTTCTTGAGAGAAATCTTCCTGTTTATGTTCTATGTCCTGGAAGAGTATTTAGAACAGACGAACTTGATGCAACTCACACACCAGTGTTCCATCAGGTTGAAGGACTAGCTGTTGACAAAGGTCTGACTATGGCCGATCTCAAGGGAACCTTGGAACACTTTGCTCGAATCATGTTTGGTCCAGATGCAAAGATTCGTTTGCGTCCATCATTCTTTCCTTTCACTGAACCATCTGCTGAACTAGATGTTTGGCATCCAGGAGCTAAGGGTGGAGCTCGTTGGGTTGAGTGGGGTGGCTGCGGAATGGTTAACCCAAACGTTCTACTTGCAGCAGGTATTGATCCAGAAGTTTATTCAGGTTTTGCATTTGGTATGGGCATCGAAAGAACTCTCATGTTCAGAAACGATGTCAAAGATATGCACGACATGGTTGAAGCTGACGTGCGATTCTCTAGGCAGTTCGGGGTGGTGCTCTAATGCGCGTTCCACTGTCTTGGCTAGGTGAGTATGTTGAGCTTCCAAAGGGTTCAACTGCTGATTCAGTTATGGCTGAATTAGTTAAAGTCGGTTTGGAAGAAGAAGGTTCTCACGGTTACGACCTAGTTGGTCCAATTGTTGTTGGACAGGTTCTTGAGTTTGTTGAAGAAGAGCAGTCCAATGGAAAAACTATTCGTTGGTGTCAGGTAAGAGTTGCTCCTGCGGGCAAGAAAGCTGCCGATGGTGGAGAAGATGTACGCGGAATTGTTTGTGGAGCTAGAAACTTTGAAGTCAATGACAAAGTAGTTGTTACTTTGCCTGGGGCTGTTTTGCCAGGGGATTTCAAGATTGCTGCTAGATCAACCTACGGTCACACAAGCGATGGCATGATTGCCTCTGCTCGTGAACTAGGTATTAGCGATGACCACGAGGGGATTCTTCGCCTGGTAACACTTGGGCTTGATCCTGAGGTTGGAACTGATGCCCTTGCTCTACTGGGGCTTGATGATGTAGCAGCTGAAGTCAACGTAACTCCAGATCGCGGCTACTGCTTCTCAATCAGGGGTATTGCTAGAGAGTTTGCTCACGCAACTGGAGCTAAGTTCACCGACCCTATCGATTCAGTTAAGCCTGTCCACGGTGAAGGCTTCAAAGTTGAGATCAAGGACAACGCTCCTATTAGAGGCAACGTTGGTTCAAGCAAGTTTGTAGTTAGAAGTGCAAGCAATGTGAACGCAACTGCAGCAACACCGGCATGGATGGTTTCTCGACTAAAACTTGCTGGCATGAGATCTATCTCAATTGTTGTTGACATCACTAACTACGTGATGTTGGAAATGGGTCAACCACTACATGCCTATGACGCTTTAAAACTCAATGGCTCAATAACTGTTAGACGTGCGAAGTCAGGGGAGACCCTAAAGACCCTTGATGGGCAAGAACGTACACTCCATACAGAAGATCTTGTTATCGCTGACACCTCTGCAGCAATCGGTATTGCCGGTGTTATGGGTGGAGCAAGCACCGAGGTCAGCAGTTCAACAACTTCAGTTCTAATTGAGTCAGCAAACTTCGATGGAGTTTCTATTGCTCGATCTGCTCGTCGTCACAAGCTTCCAAGTGAAGCGTCAAAGAGATTTGAAAGAGGAGTTGACCCTAAGGTTGCTGAATTTGCAGCAGCAAGAGCGATTGCACTTCTAGAAGAATTAGCCGGAGCTAAGGCCGATTCACTTGGAACATTTGTGGACAACTCAGCTAACCCTTCAACTGTTTTCTTACCTGGCACCTTCGCTTCAGAGCTAACCGGTGTTGAATATACTGCGGATGAAATCACAAACACTCTGAAAGAAATCGGATGTGTTGTTGCAACAGTTGATGGTGGATTTGAAGTTATCGTGCCGAGCTGGCGACCAGATATTTCACACAAGACTGACCTTGTTGAAGAAGTAGCTCGCATCACAGGTTATGACCGAATTCCTTCACGCCTACCAGTTGCTCCTCCAGGTAAGGGGCTAACTAAGTCACAGAAGATGCGTAGAGCAGTTTTGAATCAACTCTCTGCAACAGGTCACGTTGAAGTATTGACTTACCCGTTCCTCAAAGCAGAACAGAACTCTTACTTCCTTGAAGATGGTGCAGCAAGAGTAGTTCTTGCTAACGCAATGCAGGAAGACGTGAATGAAATGCGTTTGAGCATTCTGCCTGGTTTGATTGATGCAGCTAAGAGAAACGTTTCTAGAACACTTACTGACCTGGCAATTTATGAAGTTGGTTTAGTGTTCAAGCCAGCCAAATCAAATAAGGCTGTTTCACTTCCAAATGGAACTCAATTGCCAAGTGCCAAGGACTTAGAGGCACTGCACAATAGCGTTCCTCATCAACCACTTTCTCTAGGTGCGCTATTCGTTGGAAACAGAATTGCTGAGCAGGTAGGACGAAAGGCTAGCAAGGCAGGCTTTGCCGATGCTATTCAAGCCGCTCGTATCGCTGCCCACGCTGTTGGGGTTGACCTTGATCTTGAGCAGAGCACTCCTAAAGGTTTCCACCCAGGTAGAACAGCGGAACTAAAGATCAAGGGAACCGATGTATCAGTTGGGTTCGCAGGTGAATTACATCCTGAGCTTGCCCTAGCTAATGACCTACCTAGACAGATTGCCGTATTGCAGATGAACCTTGAGGTTCTCTTTGCTAACGCTCCTGAACTAATTCAGGCAGGTGCTGTTGAAACATATCCAGCAGCCACACAGGATTTATCTTTGGTTCTTGATCTAGAGATTCCTGCAGGAAAGGTTTTGGAAGTGCTTTCTCAAGCAGCAGGGGAACTCTTAGAAGAAATTACTTTGGTTGATGACTACCGTGGAGCAAATCTTGAAGAGGGAAAGAAGTCACTCACTTTCTCTCTGAGATTTAGAGCGAGCGATAGAACCTTGACCCAGTTAGAGGCAAGCCAAGCTAGAGACAATGCCGTCTCAGCAGCTAATGCCAAATTCGGCGCAACAATTAGAGCCTAAAGATTCTCTAAGGAGAACTCATGAAAATTAGGGCTGCGATAGCAGGAGCAAGTGGCTACGTTGGTGGCGAACTGGCAAGACTGTTGGCTAATCACCCAAACATCGAACTTGTTACTGTGACAGGTAACTCAAGTGTTGGAGAAACACTAGGTTCTTTGAATCCTGAGTTGAACAAGTATTCAGAATTAGTTTTTATTGAAAACAATCAAGAGAATCTTTTGGGACATGATGTTGTCTTCCTTGCTCTTCCACACACCAAGTCAGCTGAAGTTGCAACCTGGTTAGAAGAAGATGTTTTGGTTCTAGATTGCGGAGCTGATTTCAGACTTGAGTCAGCAGAAGAATTTGAGAAGTTCTACAAGAGCCCACACGCTGGCACTTGGACCTATGGCATGCCTGAATTACTGATCGAAGGAAACTCAAAACAGAGAGAAAAACTTTCAGGTCACAAGAGAATTGCCGTTCCTGGATGCAACGCAACCGCGATTACCTTGGCTTTAGCTCCACTACTTCGAGATGGGTTAGTTGATCCAACCGACTTGGTCTCAACACTTTCTGTTGGAACAAGCGGAGCTGGGCGAAATGCAGAAGTTAACCAAGAACCAGTGTTGGCATCAGCCTTTGCTTATCAAGTTGGCGGTATTCATCGCCACATTCCGGAGGTTCAACAGAATCTTCAGAAGTCTGCTAAGGGTGAGGTTTCGCTTACCTTCACTCCAGTTCTAGTTCCAATGTTTAGGGGCATCCTGGCTGTCAACACAGCAAAACTCTTACCCGGTGTAGATGAGACTGCGATTAGAAATGCATTCACTTCTGCTTATGGAACAGAGAGCTTCATAGAGATTTTGCCGTCAGGTACATTCCCGAACACAGCTGATGTTGAGTTCACAAATAAGGTTCAAATCGGAATTGCCACTGATGAAGCATCAGGTCGAGTAGTTGTCGTTAGTGCCATAGATAATTTGGTAAAGGGCACCGCAGGTGCAGCTATACAGAGCATGAACATCGCCCTTGGATTTTCTGAGGGAACTGGACTTACAGAGGGGGAGGCATAGTGCTAAAGGTAGATGCCACCAACCTGGATTTAGCTCGCATTAAAGCTAAGACTCTAAGTGAGTCTGCTCCATGGATTAGAAAGTTCCAAGGCAAAGTATTTGTCTTGAAGTTTGGCGGTAACGCCATGGTCGATGAGCAGCTGCAGAAGGCTTTCGCGGAGGATGTCGCATTCCTAAATTTGGTTGGCATCAAAGCAGTAGTGGTGCACGGCGGTGGTCCACAGATCACTTCTCGTTTAGCAGATCTTGGTTTGAAGAGTGAATTCGTGGATGGCCTCAGAGTTACCTCATCTGAAGCTATCTCTGTTATTCGTGATGTCCTGATGGATGAGATCAGCACACCGTTGGCAAACATGATTGAAGTATCTGGGGCTAAGGCAGCGGTCTTCAATGGTGAAACGGAAGGTTTGTTCACAGCATCAATCACAAGAGCTGACTTAGGTTTGGTAGGAGAAGTAGTTGAAGTAAATGCTTCAGTTATTGCCCAATCACTTGAGGCCAATCTAATTCCAGTTATCTCAACTGTTGCTCCAGATAGCAGTGGCCAGTTGGTCAATGTAAATGCTGACTTGGCTGCTTCATCTTTAGCGGCTGCATTAGGTGCTGAAAAGCTAGTAGTGCTAACTGATGTTCCAGGTTTGTATAGCGATTGGCCTAACCGAGATTCTTTGGTTAGTGAACTAACAGCATCAGAACTAGAAGAGATTCTGCCTGATCTTGAATCAGGAATGATTCCCAAGATGCAGGCTTGCTTGAATGCTGTTCGGGCAGGAGTTTCAAGAGCTCACATCATTGATGGTCGAGTGCCACACAGTGTTTTGCTCGAAGTTTTCACACCTTCAGGAATTGGCACCTTGGTGTTGCCTTAGGAAGAGGAAGATCAAATAATGACTAGACACTTTTTGCGAGATGATGACATCTCTCCTGCAGAGCAGGCGGAGATTCTTCAGCTAGCTCTTGAACTCAAAACAAAACCTTACTCTCGTAAGGTCTTCCAAGGTCCAAAAACGGTGGCTGTGATTTTTGATAAGACCTCAACTAGAACCAGAGTCTCGTTCGCAGTTGGCATTAGTGACCTCGGTGGTGTGCCACTAATCATCGATGCTCAAGGTAGCCAGATGGGTGCTAAGGAATCGGTTGCTGACACAGCGAGAGTATTAGATAGACAGGTAGCTCAGATTGTTTGGCGGACCTATGCACAATCCGGTTTAGACGAGATGGCTCAGAACTCTAAGGTTCCAGTCATTAACGCGTTGAGTGATGAGTTTCACCCTTGCCAGCTGCTTGCAGATCTTCTAACCGTTCAAGAGCACAAAGGAAAACTTGCTGGCTTGAAACTTGTCTACATCGGTGATGGCAACAACATGGCTAACTCTTATCTAATTGCTGGAGCGATGGCTGGAATGCATGTCGTTGCAGTTACGCCAGAGAAGTATGCACCAGCTGCTGCAGTAGTTGCTAGAGCGAGGGAGATTGCAGTTGGCACCGGCGGCTCTGTTTCTGTATCTCATGTCCCTGCAGAAGCAGTAGTTGATGCTGATGTTTTGGCAACCGATACCTGGGTATCTATGGGGCAAGAAGCAGAGAAGGCCCAGAAGCTCAAAGACTTCGCTGGGTTCACCCTTGACTCTGATCTTTTGAACGCAGCAAAGGCAGATGCAATTGTGTTGCACTGTCTTCCTGCTTACAGAGGGTACGAAATTAGTGCTGAAGTATTGGATGGAAAACAAGCTGTGATCTGGGATGAGGCGGAGAACCGTCTTCATGCACAGAAAGCCCTAATGGTTTGGCTAGATGAACGTGCCAAGTAAAATCAAACTAATCCCGATGACGACTGTCATCGAGAGCATTTAAGGAGTAATGATGTCAGAACGCGTAGTGCTTGCCTATTCAGGTGGGTTGGATACTTCCGTTGGAATTGGCTGGCTGAAAGAGGCCACTGGCAAAGAAGTCGTTGCTCTAGCTATCGATGTTGGCCAGGGTGGCGAGGACATGGATGCTATTCGTCAGCGTGCTCTGGACTGTGGAGCTGTTGAAGCTATCGTTATTGATGCTAAGTCTGAATTTGCCGATGACTACCTAATGCCTGCTTTGAAGGCTAATGCTCTATATCAGAAGCGGTACCCATTGGTATCGGCTTTATCCAGACCTTTGATTGGTAAGCACCTAGCTAGCGTTGCTAGAAAACTAGGAGCTGACAGTGTGGCTCACGGTTGCACTGGTAAAGGTAATGACCAGGTTCGCTTTGAAGCAGCAGTGGCAGCTATTGCTCCTGAATTGAAATCAATTGCTCCTATTCGTGATCTTGCTCTAACTAGAGATAAGGCAATTGAGTTTGCTGAGAAGAACAATCTTCCGATTGCTCAGAATAAGAAGTCTCCTTACTCAGTTGACCAGAACGTTTGGGGTAGAGCTGTTGAAACAGGTTTCCTCGAAGACCCTTGGAACGCTCCTATTGAAGATCTTTATTCATACACTCAAGACCCAGATGTTTTTAGAGAAGCAACTGAAGTAACAATCAGTTTTGAATCAGGTATTCCTGTTGCAATTGATGGTGTTCGCTACTCAGCTATCGATTTGGTTCAGAAGATGAATGATATAGCTGGAGCTCACGGTGTTGGTCGCATTGACATTGTTGAAGACAGACTGGTCGGCATCAAGAGTCGTGAAATCTATGAGTCACCTGCTGGTATTGCATTGATTGCAGCCCACGAAGAACTAGAAAACCTAACTCTTGAGCGTGATGTGAACAGATTCAAGCGTGGCATTGAAGCACGTTGGGCGGACTTGGTTTATGAAGGACTTTGGTTCTCAGGACTAAAGAGGTCATTGGATGTTTTCATTGATCACACTCAAGAGCATGTGACAGGAGATGTTCGCCTGAAGATGCAGGGTGGCCGAGCAGTTGTTACTGGACGCAAATCTGATGAGTCTTTGTATGACTTCAGCTTGGCAACCTATGACACAGGCGATACTTTTGACCAGTCTTTGGCAAAGGGCTTTATTGAGCTATGGGCATTGCCTAGCAAGATTGCGGCAAGAAGAGATGCGAATAGGAACAAGAAGTAGTCATGTCTGATTCATCTTCACTATGGGGCGGTAGATTCTCTGGAACTACCAATGATGCTGTTGCTGCTCTGAGCAGATCTATTCATTTTGATTGGCGACTAGCTCCTTATGACATCAAGGGCACCAGAGCACACCTTTTAGCTCTTCGAGCAGCTGGCTACCTAGCTGAAGCAGAGCTAGTGAAACTAGATAAAGCTCTAGCTGAACTAGATAAGAGAGTTACCTCAGGAATGTTCGTAGCTAAAGCTACAGATGAGGATGTGCACAGTGCTTTAGAGCGTGGCCTAATTGAAATGGTTGGACCAGAACTTGGTGGAAAGGTCAGAGCTGGAAGATCTAGAAACGACCAGATCGCGACTCTGATCCGCATCTACCTTCTTGATCAGGCTGCATTGATCAGAACTGAGATTCTTCAGTTGATTGATGTGCTCACAACTTTGGCTCAGGAGCACCTGAGTGAACCGATGCCTGGGCGCACACACTTCCAGCACGCACAGCCGGTATTGCTATCCCACCACCTCCTAGCCCACGTATGGCCTCTAGTTAGAGACCTAGAGCGTTTGGCTCAGTGGCGAGAGAGAGCATCATTCTCTCCTTATGGAGCAGGGGCATTAGCAGGAACTTCTTTAGAGCTTGACCCAAACATCGTCTCTGAAGCGCTTGGTCTTACCGCACCGATGGCTAACTCGATGGATGCGACTTCGTCTAGAGATGTTGTTGCTGAGTTTGCATTTATTGGAACGTTGATCTCGATTAACCTTTCTCGCTTTGCTGAAGAAATAATCATTTGGGCTAGTGCTGAGTTCAACTATGTGAAGCTTGCTGATGCATTCTCAACTGGATCATCGATCATGCCGCAGAAAAAGAATCCAGACGTTGCCGAACTAACAAGAGGTAAAGCCGGCCGTATCATCGGTGACCTAACTGGCTTATTATCTACTCTTAAGGCTTTGCCACTTTCATACAACAGAGATCTTCAAGAAGACAAAGAACCTGTCTTTGACATTGCCGATAGTTTGCTGTTGATTCTTCCTGCCTTCACAGGAATGGTTGCAACCATGGAGTTCAACACTGCTCGCATGGAAGAGCTCTCGTCAGCTGGTTACTCTCTGGCAACAGACGTTGCTGAGTGGTTAGTGAAGCAGAGGGTTCCATTCAAAGAGGCTCATGAAATCACAGGAAAGCTTGTGGCATTTGCTGAAAGTAATGAACTGGAATTGAGTGAAGTCTCTGACGTTGAGTTCGCAGCAATCAGCAAACACCTAACTCCGGAAGTCAGGGAAGTGTTGAATGTCGCGGGTTCTATTCGTTCTAGAAGCGGCACGGGTGGAACTGCAGTGCCTAGAGTCCTAGATCAGATCAGTGCATTGCGTAAAATGGTGCCTAGCGAAAACAGATAGGTTTTACTAATGGCCACAAGCGATGCACTTGCAAATCAGAGCAATGACTCTGGCTTCTCCGATGTTTGGGAAGAGCTGAAGTGGCGCGGCCTAGTTGCTATTTCAACTGATGAAGCTGAACTTCAAAGTGCTCTGAAATCATCATCACTTACTTTCTACTGTGGTTTTGATCCAACCGCCCCAAGCCTGCACCTAGGAAACCTGGTTCAGCTTCTGGTCATGAGAAGACTTCAACTTGCAGGTCACAACCCTCTCGTGCTTATTGGTGGGGCAACCGGTCTAATTGGAGACCCTAAGCCAACTGCTGAGCGAACCTTGAACACCAAAGAGACAGTTGCCGAATGGGTTGAGAAAATCGGTAGCCAAGCCGAACGATTCTTATCCTTTGAAGGCTCTAATGGTGCAAAGCTAGTCAACAACCTTGATTGGACAGAGCCTCTTAGTTCAATTGATTTCCTTAGAGACATTGGAAAGCACTTCCGAGTTGGCAAGATGTTGAGCAAAGATGCCGTTTCTGCTCGTTTGAACTCAGATGCGGGTATTTCATTCACAGAATTTTCTTATCAAATCCTCCAGGGCATGGATTTCCTAGAGCTTTACCGCAGAAACAACTGTGTTCTGCAGGTTGGTGGCAGTGACCAGTGGGGAAATCTAACCAGCGGAACAGACCTGATCCACAAGGTAGAGGGGAAGAGTGCCTTTATTCTGGCAACTCCTCTAATTACCGATTCTGAAGGAAAGAAGTTCGGTAAATCCGAGGGAAATGCAATCTGGTTAGACACAGATCTAACTTCTCCTTACGCTTTTTACCAATTCTGGCTAAACGTTGAGGATTCCAACACCATCAATCTTCTAAAAGTCTTTACATTCTTGAGTAAAGCCGAAATCGATGATCTTGAGGCCCAGCTGGTTTCAGAACCGCACCTGAGAGCTGCCCAAAAGAAGCTTGCCTACGAAGTAACTTCACTGGTTCACTCAGTTGTAGCTACCGATGCGGCAATTGCAGCATCCCAGGCTCTATTTGGACTGGGGGAGTTAGACCAGTTAGATAAGGGCACTCTAAAGGCGGCACTTTCCGCTCTTCCAAACACCACAGCCCAGTTAGGCGCTGGGGTAGCCGATCTTTTAGTTGAGACAGGCCTTGTTGCCAGCCTGAGTGCTGGTCGTAGAGCTATTGCAGAGGGTGGGGTCTACCTCAATAACTTCAGAATTGATGATGAAAAAGCTACCTTGGATAAGGCGCTTATGGGGGAATACGCTGTGCTTCGCCGCGGAAAAAAGACTTTGGCTGGAATCTTTATTCAAAAGTAACAATATTCTTTAGCCTCGATTTGACTTGATTGTTATTGAGGCGTAATCTTTTACCTGTTGCCCACAGTTTGAGAAATCTATTTTATGGATCTCGGCTCAAGTGCAACCAATCAGCTCCCAAAAAACCCAGTAAATTGGCGACTTTGGGGCAGATTGAACTTCCACTTTGAGTATCTAGAATTTTCTAGATTTAATGCGTATGTCTATTTGACTTATGCTCAAAAAGTGGTAAGTTAGTGAAGTTGCTCTGCGTGGGCCCCTAACCGGAATCCGCAGATGCATCCGATCCTTGAGAACTCAACAGCGTGCACAATGTCGATGCCAAGAACCTGGCTTCAATAAGGCTTGCCTTTTTGAATGTTCAGTAGTAATTGGATTAGACAGATTGTCAGACAATCTGACTAGTCAGATCAAATTGATGCCCCCATTTTCCGGGGGTTTCGTAAAACTTGGGCCAAAGCTTGCTTTGGTCCTAAAAAACTTTTACGGAGAGTTTGATCCTGGCTCAGGATGAACGCTGGCGGCGTGCTTAACACATGCAAGTCGAACGATGAAGCTGGAGCTTGCTCCGGTGGATTAGTGGCGAACGGGTGAGTAACACGTGAGCAATCTGCCCTTGACTCTGGGATAACTGCGGGAAACTGTAGCTAATACCGG
>Ga0209444_10000409_pt1 | contig 23710 bp, 23 predicted proteins | sample LauGreFaBDMM15DN_2_FD_188215 | JGI IMG/M metagenome (GOLD analysis project Ga0209444, IMG submission 188215) | Freshwater lake microbial communities from Lake Michigan, USA - Fa13.BD.MM15.DN (SPAdes) (version 2) | ecosystem: Environmental > Aquatic > Freshwater > Lake | place: Lake Michigan... | reverse complement strand
TGCGAAATCCGTGCGTCGGTGGCGCGTCCAAATCTCAGAGTTAAGGGTTGGCGTGCAGGGAGTGGTGAAGCACGGTGCCGCAATGTTGAAGCTTTTGTTTATCGGCGACATCGTGGGGCGCCCCGGTCGCGAAATGGTGATGGAACGGGTGCCGCGATTGCGCGCGGAGTTGAGTTTGGACTTCGTGATCGCCAACGCGGAGAACGTGGCCGCCGGGGCGGGGATCACGGGAAAGCTGGCGAAATCAATTTTGGAGAGCGGGGTGGATGCGATTACGCTGGGCGATCACGTCTGGGATCAGCGCGGTTGGGAGACGGAAATTGTCGAAATGGAGCGGGTATGCCGGCCCGCGAATTTACCCAAATCAAATCCCGGGTGGGATCATCTGATTATTGAAAAACGCGGGTTTCGCGTGGCGGTTTTCACTCTGCTTGGGCGGACTTACCTAAACATGAAGTCGGATTGCCCGTTTTTGTGCGCAGATCGGATGATCGAGCAACTGCGGGGGCAGGCAGATGCTATCGTCGTTGAGATGCACGCGGAGGCCACGAGCGAAAAAATAGCGATGGGCTGGCACTTGGATGGCAGGGTGACGGCAGTGCTCGGCACGCATACCCATGTGCCGACGGCGGACGCCTGCGTGTTGCCGAAAGGCACGGCGTTTATCTGCGACGTGGGTATGACCGGCCCTTACGCGGGCGTGCTCGGGCGCGAGGTGGCCCCGGTGGTGGCAAAATTCATCGACGGGATGCCGCGGCGTTTCGAAGTCGCGGAGGGCGATGTGCGACTTTCGGGGGCGGTGGTGACGATCAGTCCGTCAATGGCACGGGCGGAGAAAATCGAGCTGCTCGTGGTGCGAAGATAGTTCGAAGGACGGGCCCGTGGCGCCCGCACGCGGGACGGTCGCCAAGGTAAGCCTCAGCTGCGTGAAGCGCCGGCCTCCAAGTAGACCCCGAGATGCCGGTAGCGCTCGTAACGGGTGTCGAGGAGTTTGGCGGTATCCAAAGATAGAAGATCGTTGAGGTGCTTTTGAAGGGCGTATTTGAGCGCTGCGGCCGATTGAGCCGCATCGTTGTGTGCACCTCCCAGAGGTTCGGGGATAACCTCGTCCACAATGCCCATTTTTTCCAAGTGATCGGCGCTGAGCTTGAGTGCCGCAGCGGCTTTAGGAGTGGCGGCGGCATCTTTCCAAAGAATGGCGGCGCAGCCCTCCGGGGAAATCACCGAATAGTAGCTGTTCTCGAAAATGAGCACGCGATCGGTGACCCCGATCCCGAGAGCTCCGCCGGAGCCGCCCTCCCCTACGATCACCGAGATCGTGGGAGTTTTGAGCATCGCCATTTCACGAAGGTTGACCGCGATGGCTTCGGAAACGTGGCGGGCTTCTGATTCGATGCCGGGAAAGGCCCCGGGGGTGTCGATAAATGTCAGGACAGGTAGACTGAATTTCTCGGCGAGCTTCATCAGGCGAAGGGCTTTGCGATAGCCTTCGGGCTGGGGCATGCCGAAGTTGCGTATGATCTTATCCTTGGTGTCGCGGCCCTTTTGCTGGGCGACGATCATCACGGCTGTGCCGTTGAAGAAAGCGGTGCCGCCAATGAGGGCGCGGTCGTCATTGTATTGGCGATCACCGTGGAGTTCTTGGAAATCGGTGCAAATGAGCCCCACGTAATCTAGAGCGTAAGGACGCTTGGGGTGGCGTGCGACCTGAACTTTCTGCCAAGGAGTGAGGGCGGAGTAGATTTCGCGTTGGGTCGCATCGATTTTCTTCTCGATCCCATGGATTTCGCGGGCGAGGTCGACGTTCGTCTCGATCGACTGTAGACGCAACTCGTCGAGCTGCTTGCTGAGTTCGCGCAGGGGCTTTTCGAATTCCAAGACGTAGGCCGAAGCTTCCATATTTATGAAAAATTACCGACTGCGATGGTCGGGTGTCAACGGGCGGTCAGATGGATGCTCGGGCATCTGGCTCCGGCGGGGTTTGAAGCTGTTCTTTCCAGCTTTGGATTTTGGCTTGGGCGCCGTAGTGCTCGGCGCGGGCTTTGTCGCCTCGTTCCATCCAGATGCGCGAGAGCGTGGTGTTGATGAACAGGTCGGTTGGGCGGAGGGCGTGGGCGCGGTCTCCGGCGGCGAGAGCGGCGTCGAGTTGGCGAATGGAGAAATTCACTTCGGCGAGAGCATGCCACGCTTCGAAGGACTGTGGCGCAGTGGAGGAGGCGAGGGTGAGTTTTGCGAGCGCGGCGTCGGTCTCACCCAAGGCATAATCGGCGGTGGCGTCTTCGATGAGGTTTTGGAGTTCGTCTTCAGTCATTTCCGTATAGCCTGAAGCCATGGCCGAAAAAAAGAAAGGACGGCCTTGCAGCCGTCCTGAGGAAAGGGAACTGAAGGATAGCGACTCGCTCAGGCCTTGGGTGCGCTGCCGACGATGGCGATGGAGATCTTGATCTCGGGGTTAACCTTGTCGTCGTTCTTGCCGGGTTGGATTCCGAAGTCGCCGCGTTGGATCATGAATTCGCCGCGGAGGACGAGCAGGTCGCCTTTAACTTCGGGTTTGTTGATGCGCTTGCCGAAGGCGTCGGCGAGATGGGTCAGTTTGACGGGGACCTTAATGTCTTTGGTCACGCCTCTAAGCGTAAATTTTCCGGTCGCAGTCGCGGAAGTGACGTTGCCGGCGGTGCTGACGCCCTCGAGCTTCGAGAGCTGGAAGGCGATCTCTGGATTGGCGGCGGCATCGAGCCAGTTGTTGCCGAGCATGTGCTCGGTCATCGTGGCGTTGGGGACGACGAGAGATTTCGTGGCGACGACGATCTTGCCGCTGGTTGCCGCCGGGTTGGCGGGGTCGAACGAAACTGTTCCGGAGACACCACCGGCAGTTCCGGCGATGGGCTCGAGCACGGAATCGAGCGAAAATTGGAGCGCGTTGACGCCTTTGGGATCTTTGAAATCAAACGAAACGGGAGCCGCATTGAGCGACGCGGCGAGGGCGAGGGTGACGACGGATGTGATGATGAGCTTCTTCATGTAGGTTGATCAGTTTTGTTTTTAGGACGGAGGAGAAATGAAACCGCTAAAAGGGCGCCGGCGAGTCCGACTCCGCCCGCCAACAGATCGATGCCGGGAACGTATCGGTTCTCGTAGACCGTGTAGACGATGCCGGTGACCTCATCGGTTTTTGACCTTGGGACGCGATTTTGGCTCCAACCGGTGTGAGCCCCCTTGACCGCCCAAAAACCAATAGTCGCAACGAACAGTCCGAGGGCGATGGTTTGGGGGATTCTTCTCAAGGAGAGGCAGGTGCTTCGATATGAAACGAATTTAAAAAGCAAAAAGGAATCGATTGAATTGCAAGCGGGCGTGGCGAAATCCCGAAACTATGCGGGTTTAAAGAATCAGCATGGCGTCGCCATAACTGAAAAAGCGGTATTCGCGGGCAACGGCCTCGGCGTAAATCGAATGGAGCCAATCCACCCCGTCGGTCGAGCCGGGGGTGAGAAACGCCGAAACTAGGCAGAGTAGGGTGGATCGGGGTTGGTGAAAGTTTGTGATCAACGCATCGATTCCCTGAAAAGTCCGCGGCGGGTAGATGTAGATGGAGGCTTCGGCGATCTGCGGTGCTGCCTGTGTGGCTGGATTGTGGGCCAGAAAATCCTCGATCGATCTCACGGAGGTCGTGCCCACCGCGATCCGGCGCCCGGGCAGAGGAGGAAATAGCGCCCGCTGGGTCATCACCGGGATTTCGTAGAGCTCCCGATGGATGGCATGGTCCTCGACCATTTTGGCGGTGATAGGTTTGAAGGTGCCCAGACCCACGTGCAGAGTGAGGTCGGCCGTGAGCACCCCTTGGGCTCGAAGTGCGGCAAGAATTTCCGGTGTAAAGTGCAGCCCGGCGGTGGGCGCAGCCACGGCGACTTGGCGCTCCGGATTGGCGTAGACCGTTTGATAGCGGTCGCGATCAAGGGAGGCGGTGGTCGAGGCAAAATCGGGAGTGTAGCTTCGCTCGATGTAGGGCGGCAGCGGAACTTCGCCGATGCGATTGGCCAAAGCTGTGACCGATTCGCCGTTGAGGGTGGCAAACCGGACAAAAGCCGAGCCGTCGGTTTCGCGCGACACGATCTCCGCTTGGAAGGTCCCGGCGACGTCTGCAAACGTCGCGCCGACGGCCAATTTTTTTCCGGGCTTGATCAGGCACTGCCACGTGGTGGCGGCATGACCCTCTCTGGGGCGCAACAGGAAACATTCGACCTGTCCGCCCGTAGGCCGGCGGGCGTGGAGTCGGGCTGGGAGCACGGAAGCGTTGTTCCGAAAGAGGGTGTCGCCGGCGCGCAGGAACCGCGGGAGGTCGGCAAATGTATGGTGCGAAAGCGTGCGGGTAGCGCGGTCGATGACCATCAGGCGCGATCCGTCGCGGCGAGCGGCGGGAGTTTGCGCGATCAGATGAGCGGGCAAGTGGTAGTCGAAAAGATCGGCGGAGAGCGGCGGCACCAAGGGGAAAATGAGGCTTGCCCTTGCAAGGGTGGCGAGTTTCTTCCGCTCTTCGCGAGCCTGTCCGCCGACATAGCTCAGTTGGTAGAGCAGCTCATTCGTAATGAGCAGGTCATCGGTTCAAGTCCGATTGTCGGCTCCAGCTCTCCGGAGATTGCGGAGGTGACGGTTTAGTTGTCCGCGATGCGATCGTCGGCAAGGCCGCCCTGAAGCTTTCGGCGGAGCTTGATCTGCCCGATATCGTGGCGCAGCGAACGATTGAAGAGTTCAAATCGCCGGCTGACACTAAGGGTTTCAAGCAATGTCTGCTTTAGGGCCGGATTCTCGCAGAGATTAAACGCCGCAAGGTCGACGAAGGTTTCGGGGTCCGAGACGGTCTTGAGGAAGGCGGTGAGTTCAGCCGCTTCGGTTTCGGCGAGCTTGAGTTTGAGACCGATCAGTCGGGTGAGTTCTCGACGCAACCGTTCGTTTTCTTCGATGGTTGCTCCGGATTCGCTGACCAAGGCGCGAATCCGGATGCGGCGATAAGGGTCCTCGGTGATTACCTCGTCGATTTCGGCGCGGCAGAGACCCTGCAGGAGAAGATTGGAGGTGCCATTGTCGTTCTTCTGGCAGGCGCGCACGATTCCTATACCCACCACGCGATGCTGGGGCTCGATTTTGCCGGGCTGGCCGAGCTGACGTTGATCCAAACCTGCAATGGCGAAGATGCGGTTACTCGCCAGGACATCGCGAAGCATGCGCCGGTAGCGAGGCTCGAAAATATGCAGCGGAAGCAGGGCTTGGGGGAAAAACGCGACGTTGGGCAAAGTCATAACCGGCACTTCGTCGGGCACTGTGATTTCCATTTCCATGAGGGAAAACTAGCACGAGTAAGGTTAAACACAACTGAGACGCAGATTGTGCCGCGGGTGTGCCAGTTATTTGTACGGGTGAGACAAACTGGCGTATATTCCGATACGCTGGCAGCAGTTTATCACGGAGGGTATTGTGTTAAAAATTGAAACGCAGAAGTTTAAAACATCATTTCAGTTCCGGGCACGTTCGTTGCTAATTGCGGAGCATGAGCAGAATTCTTGGCATTGATCTTGGTACCACCAATTCGTGTATGGCGGTCATGGAAGGCGGAGAACCCGTCGTGATTCCGAACGCTGAGGGTGCGCGCACCACCCCGTCGGTGGTTGCTTTCACAAAAACGGGGGAGCGATTGGTCGGTCAAGCCGCCAAGCGGCAGGCCATCACCAATCCTCGGAATACGGTTTTCTCGGCCAAAAGGTTCATCGGTCGGAAGCTCACGGAGGTGAGTGAAGAGTCGAAAAACATGCCGTATAAGGTTGTAGCGGGGAAAAACGGTGACGCCTACATTGAGGTCCAGTCGGGCGACAAGACCGAGCAATTCGCGCCGCAGCAGATCGCGGCCTTTGTCCTCGGGAAGCTGAAAGCCGACGCCGAAGCGTATCTTGGCGACAAAATCACCCAAGCGGTTATCACCGTTCCGGCCTATTTCAACGACTCCCAGCGCCAAGCGACCAAAGATGCTGGGAAGATCGCCGGTCTCGACGTGCTTCGGATCATCAATGAACCGACCGCCGCCTCCCTTGCTTATGGTCTCGACAAAAAGAAGGACGAGAAAATTTCCGTGTTCGATTTAGGTGGCGGCACGTTTGACGTTTCGGTGCTCGAGATCGGAGATGGCGTTTTCGAGGTGAAGTCCACCAACGGTGACACTCATCTCGGTGGAGATAATTGGGACGAAGCGCTCATTGGATGGTTGGTCGATACGTTCAAAAAAGAGAACGGGATCGATCTGCGCAAAGACCCCATGGCCCTCCAACGGCTCAAGGAAGAGGCGGAGAAGGCCAAGATCGCTCTCTCCTCCACGCAATCCGTGGATATCAATCTTCCCTTCATCACGGCCGACGCTTCGGGCCCAAAGCACCTCAATGTGCAGCTCAGCCGCGCCAAAATGGAGCAAATCTGCGAGAGCCTTTTTGAGCGTTGCATCCAGCCGTTTAAAAACTGCCTAAAAGACGCCGCACTCACCTCCGACAAAATCGACGAACTTGTGCTCGTCGGCGGGATGACCCGTATGCCCAAGGTCGTCGAGATCGCGAAAACGCTGGGCGGGAAGGCTCCACATCAAGGCGTGAATCCCGACGAAGTCGTCGCGATCGGCGCTGCGATTCAGGGCGGAGTCCTCAAGGGCGAAGTCCGCGATGTGCTCCTGCTCGATGTCACCCCGTTGACTCTCGGAATCATGACGGCGGGCGATGTGTCGACCGCGATGATTTCGCGCAACACCACGATCCCCTCCAAAAAGACCCAGACTTTTTCGACTTACAGCGACAACCAGCCCGGGGTCGAAATCGTCGTCCTCCAGGGCGAGCGCTCGATGGCCAAAGACAACAAGAACCTCGGCACCTTCAAGCTCGACGGCATCCCCCCCGCGCCGCGCGGAACTCCCCAGATCGAAGTCACTTTCGACATCGATGCGAATGGCATTCTGCACGTCTCGGCCAAAGACCTCGGCACCGGCAAAGAGCAGAAAATCACGATTCAGGGTTCCTCCGGCCTCTCCAAAGACGAAGTCGAGAAGATGACGAAAGAAGCCGAGCTCAACGCCGCCGAAGACAAGAAGCGTCGCGAGGCCGTCGAGACGAAGAACCAGCTCGACAGCACGATCTATCAGCTCGAAAAGACCCTCAAAGACTCCGGCGACAAACTTCCGGCCGACAAGAAATCCACGATTGAAGCAGCCGTTGCGGACGCGAAGAAAGACCTCGAGAGCAACGATGGCGACCGGATGAAGGCCGCGATGGAAAAGCTCTCAAAAGTGGGAGCTGAGCTCTACGCCGACGTCGCCGCCGCGGCCCAAGCAGCTGGCGCTGCCGGTGCGACGGAGGCTCCCGGTGCCGACGCGCCGCCACCCGCGGGCGGTTCGGCCAAAAAGGCCGAGAAGAAAGCCGACGTGGTCGATGCTGACTTCGAGGTCGTCGACGAAGACAAGAACAAGAAATAATTTTCAACCCACGGTGCAGCGTTGCGCTCAATTGCGGACGGTGCGTTGTGTTGAAATCCACAGCCGAAAATCAACCTTCAGCCCAAAAACAAAACTAATATGGCCAAAGTAAAAATCAAACCCATCGGTGATCGCGTTCTCGTGAAACACCTCGAGGAAAAAGAGCAGGTGCGCGGCGGGATCATCATTCCGGATAGCGCCAAGGAAAAGCCACAGGAGGCCGAAGTGATCGCACTCGGCACCGGCAAGAAAGATGAAAACGGCAAGCTCTCCACCTTCGAAGTGAAGGTCGGCGACAAGGTCCTCATCAGCAAATACGGCGGCACCGAAGTCAAAATCGATGAAGTCAAATACACGCTCGTCCGTGAGGACGACATCCTTGGCGTGCTCGTTTGAGCCCGATTTCTATCAGCAAAATCAACTTTCAGAAAACTTACTTAAAAACACATGCCTGCTAAACAACTCCTCTTCGACGAGGCAGCTCGTCAGAAAATCCTCCGCGGCGTCGAGCTGCTCTCCCGCGCGGTCAAAGTGACCCTCGGGCCCAAAGGCCGCAACGTCGTCATCGACAAGAAATTCGGCTCCCCAACGGTTACCAAGGACGGCGTCACCGTCGCCAAGGAAGTCGAACTTCCAGATCCCTACGAGAACATGGGCGCACAGATGGTGAAGGAAGTTGCTTCCAAGACCTCCGATAGCGCCGGCGACGGCACCACCACCGCCACCGTGCTCGCCGAGGGCATCTACCGCGAGGGTCTCAAGAATGTCACCGCCGGTGCCAATCCGGTCTACTTGAAGCGCGGTATCGACAAGGCCGTTGAGGCCGCAGTCGCCGAGCTCGCACGCGTTTCCAAGAAGGTCTCCGACCGCGAGGAAATCCGCCAGGTCGCGACCGTCTCCGCCAACTGGGACGAGACCATCGGCGACATCATCGCCGACGCCATGGACAAGGTCGGCAAAGACGGCACCATCACCGTCGAAGAGGCCAAGTCCATCGAGACCACCCTCGACGTCGTCGAAGGCATGCAGTTCGACAAGGGCTACCTCTCGCCTTACTTCGTCACCAACGCCGAGAGCCAGGAAGTCGCTCTCGAGGACGCCTACGTGCTGATCCACGAGAAGAAGATCTCGAACCTCCAGGAGATGCTCCCGCTGCTCCAGACTGTCGCGAAGAGCGGCAAGCAGCTCTTGATCATCGCCGAAGAAGTCGAGGGTGAAGCCCTCGCCGCTCTCGTGGTGAACAAGATCCGCGGCACCCTCAATGTGTGCGCCGTCAAAGCCCCTGGCTTTGGCGATCGCCGCAAGGCCATGCTCGAAGACATCGCGGTCCTCACCGGTGGTAAATGCATCACCGAGGACCTCGGTCTCAAGCTCGAGAACCTCACCCTCGCCGATCTCGGCAAGGCCAAGCGCATCGTCGTCGACAAGGAGAACACCACCATCGTCGAAGGCGCCGGCAAGTCCTCCGACATCCAGGGCCGCGTCAAGCAGCTCCGCCGTCAGATCGACGAGACCACCTCCGACTACGACCGTGAGAAGCTCCAAGAGCGTCTCGCCAAGTTGGCCGGCGGTATCGCCGTCATCAACGTCGGCGCCGCCACGGAAGCCGAGATGAAGGAAAAGAAGGCCCGCGTCGAAGACGCTCTCCATGCGACCCGCGCGGCCGTTGAAGAGGGTATCGTTGCCGGCGGCGGCGTCGCTCTCCTCCGTACCATCAAAGCCATCGAAGCCCTCAAGCTCGAAGGCGACGAGGCGGCTGGGGCCCAGATCGTGCGTCGCGCGATCGAACACCCGATCCGTGCGCTCTGCGCCAACGCCGGCGTCGACGGCGGCGTCGTTGTGAAGGAAGTCCTCAGCTCCAAGGGTAACGTTGGTTACAACGTCGCCACCGATAAGTTCGAAGACCTCGTGAAGGCCGGCGTGGTTGACCCAACTAAGGTCACCCGCACCGCGCTCCAGAACGCGGCCTCGATTGCCGGTCTCCTCCTCACCACCGAGTGCATGATCACCGAGATCCCGGAGAAGAAGGAAGCGGCGGGCGGCGGCCATGGCCACGGTCCCGGCGGCGGTGGCATGGACTACTAATCAGTCCGTCCCACGCTGATCCTGCGATCAGGCTTCGGAAATACTTCAAGGCGCCCCGCTCAGAGCGGGGCGCCTTTTTTATGCTCTCCTCCGGCGCATCGGTGCGATACGCTTGCGATGACCGGTCAATCTTCTGATCCCCGGGCGCCTCCGATGAAAATCTTCACCGTTAGCCGGGTTGCAGGGTTCATGTGGTTGTGGCTTCTCTCCGCCTTGGTCGCGACCTGCGCGGAGCCGGGCCCGCTTCAGCCCGAGGCGGCACGCGAGAGAATGGTGCTTTTGCGCGGCCAAGTCGCCTACCACGACGAACTCTATTACAAGAAATCCGCACCCGAGATCACCGACGCCGCCTACGATGCCCTGAAGCGCGAGCTCTCGGTTTTGGAGCAGCAATTTCCCGCTTTGGCCGGCGGGATATCACCCACGGATTCGCTCGGCGACGACCGCAACGGCACGTTTCAGCTCTATCGCCACCGCGAGCGGATGCAGAGTCTAGCCAAGTCCTATACCGAATCCGAGCTGCGCGGTTTTAACGCTCGGCTTGGGCGGCAACTGCAGCGGAACGACCTCGTTTACATCATCGAACCTAAATTCGACGGACTCGCCGTGAGCGTGACTTACGAGCGAGGAAAACTCGTTCGTGCCGTCACCCGCGGCAACGGTATCGAGGGTGACGAGGTCACGGTGAACGCACTCACAATTGCGGATCTGCCGCGCGAGCTGCGCGCGAAGGCCCCGGACGGCTCGGCCAACCCGGTGCCCGATGTGATCGAGCTGCGCGGAGAAATTTATCTGCCTTGGGCCGAGTTTAAGCGGATCAACGTTGAGCGCGAGGCGGCCGGAGAAGCGCCGTTTGCCCATCCGCGCAACTTGGCCGCCGGGACGTTGAAGCTGTCCGACCCGCGCGAGGTCGCACCGCGGAAGCTTGCGCTTGTTCTCTACGGCTGGGGTGCTTGGCTGCCGAGTGCTGGGCTGCCAGTTTCGCAGCGGGCGTTTCACGCTCAAGTGCGCGCGTGGGGCTTGCCTGGTTTGGCAGGCTATTCCGTCGGAAGGAGCGCCGATGAAGTGTGGGCCGCCGTGCAGGAGTTTGACCGCCTGAGGCCGGGGTTGGCGTTTCCCGTCGATGGCGCGGTGGTAAAACTAGACGCCGTCGCGCTGCGCGCCGAAGTGGGTGCGACCGAGCACGCGCCGCGCTGGGCGACGGCTTACAAATTCGCGCCTGATCGCGCTGAGACCCAACTGCTGGCGATCACCGTGCAAGTGGGGCGCAGCGGCGTGCTCACCCCCGTGGCTGAGTTGTCGCCGGTCTCGCTCGGCGGGGCCGTGATCAGCCGCGCTACCTTGCACAACGCCGACGAGATCGCCCGCGGGGATTTTCGGGTCGGAGACTTTGTTTATGTCGAGAAAGCGGGTGAGATTATCCCGGCCATCGTCGGGGTGAATGTCGCGCGTCGGGCGGCGGTGAGCCGGCCGTTTCAATTCCCAAATGCCTGTCCGTCCTGCCAGGCCGACGTCGTTCGGGTAGCGGGCGAGAGTGCCGTGAGGTGTCCGAATTCGGAGTGTTCCGCACAACTGCGGCGGCGCGTGCAGCATTTCGCTTCTGAGGCGGGCGTTGAAATCGAAGGACTGGGACCGGCGTTGATCGATGCGCTGGTGACGAAGGCTCTGATCAGGGAATTGCCCGATTTGTATCGTTTGCGTCGGGATGACCTCAGCGGTTTACCGGGGGTGGGTGCGACGTCGGCGGACCGGCTCGTAGCGTCGATCGAGCGCAGCAAGCGGGCGGAATTGTCGCGGTTTATCTACGGCTTGAGCTTGCCGCAGATCGGCCCGTTTTCGGCCAAAGCATTGGCGCGCCGGTTTCGTTCATTGGGCGGATTGGCCTCGGCCGATACGTCGGAGTTCGCTGAGGTGCTGGGCCCGTCGTCGGCGGCGGCGTTGGCGGCGTATTTCCAGTCTTCGCGGGTTCGCGCCACGATCGCGGAGCTTTTGGCGCTGGGCGTAGCGCCGGTCGCATCTTTCGCCACCTCGACTTTGCTGGCCGGCAAGACGTTCGTGCTCACGGGGACGTTGCCCAGTTTCACGAGGGCGCAGGCCGAGGCAAAAATCGTGGCGGCGGGAGGCAAAGTCGCCGGTAGCGTCAGCCGGAATACCAGCTATGTGCTGGCGGGCGAGGGGAGCGGCGCGAAGCTCGATGCGGCGCGCGCGTTGGGGGTGGCCGTGATTGAGGAGGCGGCGTGGTTGACGTTGATCGGTGAAAACTAGACTGGCGCTCGGCGGGTGAAACGGTTTGGTGCGGGCATTATGGAGATCATTTTTCTCGGCACCGGCACCTCTCAAGGCGTGCCCATGATCGCCTGCGACTGCGCGGTGTGCGCGTCGCCTGACCTGCGAAACAAGCGTACGCGCGCCTCAGTCCACATCGTGATGGACGGCCTGCACATCCAAGTGGACGCGGCGCAGGAGTTCCGTCTCCAGTGTCTGCGCGAAAACATCCGGCAACTCGATCTTTTCATCCTCACCCACGGGCACACCGATCACATCACGGGGATGGATGATCTGCGCCGGTTCTGTGATCTGCTCGGCGGTTTAGGTCTCACCGTTTATTCTACCGACGAGGGGATCAGCCGGGTGATAGCGATGTATCCCTACGCTATTATGGAGCGGCCCGTAGTGAAGGGTTACCCGGCGTTTAAGCTCCAAGAGCTGCCGCCGTTGCTCGAACTCCCGCAAGGCACGATTCAATCCACCCTGCTCCCGCACGGCGGGGTAAACACCCTCGGGCTGATTTTTACGGAGCGCAGCAGCGGGAAAAAATTGGTCTATTACACCGATTGCAAACGCGTGCCGCGCGAGGCCGTCGAGTTGGCCCGCGGAGCCGACCTCGTCGTGCTCGACGGGCTGCGCCCGCTCCCGCACCCGTCGCACATAAGCATTCCGGAAGCCATTGCGGTCGCCCGAGAAATCGCCGCTCCACGGACGTTGCTCACCCACCTGACTCACCTGAGCGACCACGCGACGTTGGCGGCCGAGCTGCCCGCCGGCATTGAGCCGGCGCACGACGGGCTGCGGATTTCACTCTGAGAGCAATGACAAGCGCGGCGCTCTCCGTCGCCAGCGCCTAGCCTGCCCGAGCCACAAAAAATCCAGAAATTCGCGCTCGCTTTAATTCATACTGAATTAATGTAGTTTGAAATAGTCTGTAAATGAAACTCTCCAAGAAAGGCGAATATGCCCTCCGCTCGCTGATCAACCTCGGCCTCGCCGCTGAGGTGAAGCGAGACTTGGTGCAGGTTTCCGAGTTGGCTGAGAGCGACCAACTCCCGGTGAAGTTCTTGGAGCAGATCATGCAGGTGCTGAAAGAGGCCGGTCTTGTCGCCAGCGTGCGCGGCAAGTTTGGCGGCTACCGCCTCGCAAAGCCTGCCCGCGAGATCACCATTGGCCAAGTCGTCCGCCTCATCGATGGCCCGCTCGCCCCCATCGGTTGCGTGAGCCAGTCGGCCTATGAGAAATGCACCTGCCCTGACGAGGCTCACTGTGGCCTGCGGATGTTGATGCTCGATGTGCGCAACGCCATCGCCGGCATCCTCGATCGCTACACGCTCGCCGATGTCGTCGAGATCACGCTCCGCAAGCTCCGCCGCGACGATGTCCCGCTCCCGTTCTCCGCCGAGGCCGAGGCCGCCGCTTCGTCTGCGCGTTTGCCCGCCCGCCAAGCCCGAAAACTCGCCCGCCGCGCCGGCAACGTGCGCATCGATGAAACCGAGGGCGTGCTCCACCAGTTGCTCGGCGAATACAGCATATGACCGCGTTTTGGGTGAAGTCTTTGCCGCTTTTTCTCTGCCTTTCGCTGGCGAGTGTGGAGGTGCGCGCTGAACGGGTCACGCTTCGCGTGGGCTACTTCCCCACTATCACTCACGCGCAGGGTGTGATCGGCGCGCACACGACGCGGGAAAAAAAGGGGTGGTTTGAGCAACGCCTCGGCCCCGACATCGTGGTCCAATGGTTTCCGTTCAACGCGGGACCCAGTGCGATGGAAGCGATCTTCGCCGGCTCGATCGACCTTACCTATGTCGGCCCCAACCCGGCGCTCAACGCCTACATCCGCTCCCGTGGCGACGAGATCCGGGTGCTCGCCGGCGCCGCCGAGGGCGGGGCTGCGTTGGTCGTGCATTCCAATGGTCCTTTGACACAGCCCGCAGACTTCAAGGGGCGTCGTATTGCCACGCCCCAACTCGGCAATACTCAGGACGTCGCCGCCCGGGCGTGGCTAAAGAAGCAGGGGTTTAAGGTCACTCTCACCGGCGGTGATGTCGCGGTCCTGCCGGCAGCGAACTCCGAGCTGTTCCAGCTTTTCAAAGCGGGAAAAATCGAAGCAGCGTGGACCGTGGAACCTTGGGTTTCCCGGCTCGAAATTGATGCCGGCGGTAAAGTTTTCATCGAGCAGAGCGATGCCGTAACCACCGTTTTAGTCGCAGCGGGTAAGTTGCTCAAAGCCCGCCCGGAACTGGCCTCGCGGTTTTTGGCCGCTCACGTTGAACTCACGGCGTGGCTGGGCACGCACTCGACTGAGGCGCGATCTCTCGTCCAAGCGGGTCTCGCCGCTGAGACTCGGCGCGAGGTTCCAGCCGCTCTAATGGAGCGGGCGTGGGGTCGGCTCCGCTTCACGGACCGGGTCGCCCAAGATCAATTTGCGGCGCTGGTCGGGGATGCCCAGTCGGTGGGATTTCTCCTTCAAGCGATCCCGCTGGACCGGATGTTTGGAGGTAAACCATGAGCCTCGCGGACGAGGTTTCGGTCGAGGCACCGGCGGCCAAACTGTCGATCAGGGGTGTGAGCAAACGCTTCGTTTCCGGCCAGCGCTCGGTGCATGCGCTCGATGATGTTTCGCTCGATGTAGGCGAAGGGGAGTTCGTGTGCCTGGTCGGTCCCAGTGGCTGCGGGAAATCTACGTTGCTCAATCTCGTGGCCGGATTGGACCTGGCGGATTCGGGCCAGATCTCCGCCGACGGCATCCCGATCAATGCGCCGGGGCGTGATCGGATGGTGATGTTTCAGGAGGCCGCGCTGTTTCCGTGGCTCGATGTTTTGGGCAATGTGATGTTTGGACTCCGCCGTAAACTCGGCCTCACCGACGCCGAGCGGCGTAAGGTCGCCGAATTCTACCTGCGGCTCGTGGGCTTGGAAAAATTTCACCGCGCGTTTGTGCATGAACTCTCGGGCGGGATGAAACAGCGGGTAGCCTTGGCCCGCGCGCTCGCCCCGAGTCCGCGCGTGCTGCTCATGGATGAACCCTTCGGCGCGCTCGACGCCCTGACGCGTGAACAACTTTACGGCGATATTCAGCGGATCTGGCAGCAGCGAAAAAAGACCATTGTTTTTGTGACCCACAATGTGCGCGAAGCTGCGTGTTTGGGTGACCGTGTGGTGCTGTTCTCGCCCCATCCGGGTCGAATTCGCGAGCAGTTCAAAATCGATCTGCCGCGGCCCCGCGATATCAACAGTGTCGAGCTCGCCCGTCACACGACGGCGATTACCGCGGCGTTGAAGAACCACGTGCGGCCGGAAGCGGAGGTCGTCGAATGAAACGCGTTGGCCTCGCCGCTCTTTTCTTCGCCGCGTTGTTTGTCGGCTGGGAACTGCTTTACCGATCCGGGTTTTGGTCGCCGGTGCTGCTGCCTTCGCCGCTGGTCGTGGGCCGGTATTTGTGGGAGGCGACGGTTGATGGCAGTCTCCTGAGTGCGACTCTGGTTACGGTCAAACGCCTGTTCCTCGGCTACGTGTTTGGCCTGCTGTTGGGCTTGCCGTTCGGTCTGCTGACGGCCCGGTTTCGGGTGCTCGCGGATACGCTCGGACTCCTGGCGTTGGGGCTCCAAGCGTTGCCCAGCGTCTGCTGGGTGCCGTTGGCGCTGTTGTGGTTTGGTCAGACGGAGGCGGCCATGTTCTTTGTCGTCGTGATGGGCACGCTGTGGTCGGTCATTATTGCGACGGATAACGGTGTGCGAAACGTGCCGCCGATCTACGCCCGCGCTGCGCGCACGATGGGTTCCAGCGGGCTGCACACGTGGCTCTGGGTAATCTTTCCAGCGGCGTTGCCGTTCATTGTGGGCGGGATGAAGCAAGGGTGGGCTTTTGCTTGGCGCTCGCTGATGGCGGCGGAGATTTATGTCACGATTTTGAGCGGCTTTGGTCTGGGTCACCTGCTGCACTACGGGCGCGAATTGAATGCCATGGAACAGGTAATTGGAATCATGCTCGTGCTCTTGCTCATCGGCCTGCTCGCCGACAAAATATTTTTCTCACCTTGGGAGCGCTTCCTGCATCGCCGTTGGGGCACCGCCAAATAATTTTTAACCGATAACAAATCCATCACTCCCACCATTCATCATGGCTAAAATATACAACGACATCACCGAAACGATCGGCAACACCCCGCTTGTGCGGCTCAACCGCACGGCCGCCGCCCACGGGGCGCAGGCTGAAATTCTCCTGAAACTCGAGTTCTTTAACCCGCTCTCGAGCGTGAAGGACCGCATTGGCTTTGCCATGATCGACGATGCGATCAAGAGCGGAAAAATCACCAAAGACACCGTCTTAATCGAGCCCACTTCGGGCAACACCGGCGTCTCGCTCGCTTTCGTCGCCGCCGCGAAAGGCATCAAGTTGATCCTCACGATGCCCGAGACCATGTCGGTCGAGCGGCGTAAACTGCTCAAGATTCTCGGTGCCCGGCTTGTGCTCACCGAAGGTGCTAAAGGCATGAAGGGCGCGATTGCCAAGGCCGAGGAGCTCGCCGCCAAAATTCCCGGAGCGCTGATTCTCCAGCAGTTCAACAATCCCGCAAACCCGGCGATTCACCGCCGTTCGACGGCCGAGGAAATCTGGCGTGATACCGACGGGAAGATCGACTTCCTCGTCGCCGGCGTCGGCACGGGTGGGACGATCACCGGCATCGCCGAGGTGCTGAAAGCGAAGAATCCCGCCGTCAAGGTCGTCGCGGTCGAGCCCGATGCATCGCCGGTGCTTTCGGGTGGCACTCCCGGTCCGCACAAGCTTCAAGGCATCGGAGCGGGCTTCGTGCCCGGCGTGCTCAACACTAAGATTTACGATGAAGTGGTGCGCGTGAAGGAGGCCGACTCCGGCCCGATTTCAAAGCAGGTCAGCCAGCTTGATGGCATCCCGGTCGGTATTTCGTCCGGTGCGACGATTTGGACCGCGATCCAGCTCGCGAAACGGCCCGAGAACAAAGGGAAGATGATCGTCGCCATTGTTGCGTCGGCGGCTGAGCGCTACCTTTCGTCTTGGCTATTCGCCGACATCAACGTCGAGAGTGATTCCGTCGAGGATCTCTTCGTCGCCGCCAAGTGATTCAACTGGAAGCGAGGCGGGCTGTCAGCTCGCCTTGGCTTCAGGCTTTTGGTGTCGCTCGGCGCGAAAGGTGCTTTTCTGTCGCGTCTAGCCAGCCCTTCAAACCGTCATGCCTACCGCCACACGTTTCCTGATTCTTCGCCGCACGATTGCGGCTGCGGCCTGTTTCGCCGCGGCTGCCTCAGCCTCGGCCCAAGTCACGCCTCCGGTCGCGAAACCGGTCGAGCCTGTTGCGCTCGATACATTCGTGACCGTCGGTTCGCACTTTACGCAGCGCACCGTGGTCGAGTCGGCGGTGCTGATCGACATCATCACGGAGCGTGAAATTCGGCAGGGCGGTTACACGGAGGCGGCGAAGATTCTTTAGGCCCAGATCCCGTCGTTCAACAATCCGCATCCCACCATCACCGACCTAGCGGAACAAGCCGCCCAGATCGTTTGCCCACCCTTTAGCCACCTCGGGCGACGATGAGGCGTATCTTGAGTTCGCCGACGACTACGCGGGGCGCACGGCGATGTCGCTCGTGCACGCCGGGGAAAACGTGATGGTGTTTCGCACGTTTGCCAAGGCTCACGGGCTGGCGGCGTTGCCCTTTGGCTACGCGATCGCACTGCGGGCATTAGCCGAGCATTTGCGCAAGCAGGGCATAGGCTGTCCCCGCGACCAAAACCGGCTCGCGCTTACAGCGGCCGCGGCGTCCCTGCGCGATACGGTGCACAGGGTGCGCGTAAACATAGCGGTGACGATCGAGCGGGTGGCGGGTGAAGCCGCATGCGGTGCTCGATTCGCTAAAACTCCGGCGCACGGAATCGCAGGCGAATTTTGTCTTCTTCGATGCAGGCCGACCGCAGGTTGAGGTGGTGAAGGCGTTGGCGGCTGAAGGCGTCGTGGTCGGCCGGACGTTAGCGCCCGATGTGACGTGGGTACGGATCACGTATTGGTCTACCCGAGGAAAACGCCCGGGCCCAAGCGGCGGTGAAGCGGTTTTTAAGTCGGACTCTAAGTAGGGCGCGAACCCTGAGGCCGGAGACGGATGGATGCTTTGCCCTGCGCGTCTGATTTCGACCAGCGAAAAAAACACACGCCGAAGGCGGCAAGCGCGACCGCTAGGCCTACGAGTTTCATGCTAACGCCGGCGGCAAGTTGGTCTTCGCCCGCAGTGAAATCGGGGAACAGGCGGGGGGCATATTCATAGGTTGGGTAGAGAACCTCAGGTGAGAAAGTGATGTAGGCAAAGACGGGCGTCATCGCGATGAGCACGCTGAACAGATAGATCATGCGGCTGCCGTAAGGGATCGGCGGAAAGGTGCGAGATGGGCTTAGAAGCGGCCACCAATAGAGAAGACCGGCGCCAAAGAACATGACATGCTCGATGATGTGCACGGTCTTGTTTTGCAGGGCCCAATCATAAGCCCACGGAACGTGCCAGATGCTGATGATAAATGTATAGAGCAGTCCCGCGATCACTGGCTGGGTGATGAGCCTGATTGGCAGGCGCAGTGCGGGGTGGGATAGCACGGGTTCGACCATCCACTCGGGTAGACCGCGCAAAAACAGGATCGCCGCAGGGTAAATCAGCAACTGGTGCTGGAGCATGTGAACGACGAAGAGAAAACGTTCGCCGATTTGGTCGAGCGGAGAACCGACCGCCAGGTAGAAGATCACCAGCGAGGAGTAAAATTGGGTCGCGTGGGTGCGGGGGAAGGGGGCTCCCGGCGCCAAGCGTGGGCGCAGTGGACCGGCAAGCACGGCGTAGAGCCAGCCAATGAACACCAGACCTCCGACGAGGTAAGGTTCATTGTGCCAGTGGCGCCAGTCGATCATGGTAAAAAAAAGGCGGCCAAGAGGCCGCCGTGAGTATGGATCAGGATCTTAAACGGAGCGGGACGTCAGGTCGGCAGCGGCAGGCTGTCTTTGACTGAGAAGATCGCGATCAGCGCCCACACCGTGCCGGCAGAAAGAACAAGGCCGATGAAAAACAGGATGGTGCAAAACGGCTTGTCCCACCGTAGATGCATAAAATAGAAGATCACGTACAAGAACTTCACGACCGAGAGTATGACCAAGCCGGTCACAATCACCCACTTGGCGAAGGGTAAATAGATGCCGACGATTTCGACGCCGGTGATGACGGCCAAAAGCATGGCGACGTTCACGTAGATCTGGAACTTGCTCTCTTCTTCGTGGCCATGGGCATGGTCCGGTGAGGTGGAAACGGGGGCGCTCATAAGTAAAAATCAGAGGTATTCGATCAGGTAAACCGCGGTGAAGATCACGATCCAAACAATATCAACGAAATGCCAATAAAGGCCCATGGACTCGACGTCGATGGCGTTGGCTTCGCCGAAGTTGCTCAAGGCTTTGGGTTGAGCGAAGCCAATACATACGGCGACGCAGCCCACAAAACCCGCGATCATCCAGAGGTAGCTGGCGAAATACGCCCCGGCGGTGCCGCCGGCATGCAAGGTGTGGACGACGCCCAGCACGGCGAACATCGAAAGCAGCACGGCCCCGACGAGTGCGGTGATATGGAGACAGTTCTTGAAGAACCAGCCGAAGGTTCGGCCGGCCTCATGCGGCTGGAAGGAGCGAACATACATCAAAATCAGCCAAAACACGCCGACGGCGACATGGATGCCGTGGGTCCCGGTGAGGGTGTAGAAGGTCGTGCCGAACATGCTGTTCGTCAGGGTCACATTCTTGAGCTTTACGAATTCCTCGAACTCGTAGACTTGGCAGCCGAGGAAAATCGCCCCGAAGAAAATCGTGGTCAGCAGTGACCAGCGCATGCTCTTGACGTTACCCTTTTGGATCGCCGTGACCGCGAGGGCCATCATCAGCGACGACATCAACAGAATGAAAGTCGAGAACGAGGTCAGTTCGAGACTGAAGATCTGCTTGGGTGAAGGCGAGCCGGGCGCCGGATGCAGGCGGTAGATCAGGTGCGTCGAAATGAGCGCGCCGAAGAACATACAATCCGAGGCGAGAAACGTCCACATTATCAGCTTCTTGTTCGGAATGCCGGTTGATGTGCTCGGATCGTGGTGGTGGTCGATAGTGCCAGCGGCGGCGTGACTGCTCATAAGTGGGAGGGCGAAAAGGGGGAAAGGAGAAGAGCGGGTGCGAACTTAGTGTTTGGCCGGTTTTTTGCCGTTAGACTCATCTCCGTCATTTTCCGGGTGAAGGTGATAGCCGCCGTTGCCTTCGAGAGCCCAGAAATAGATGCCGACGAGCATGACTACGCCACCGATCATGGTGACACCGATCTTCTTGCCCCAAAATCCGGGCGTCGGGTCGTTGTCCATAACCGAGATACCGATACCGGCGATCAACATCCCGAGGCTAGCGACAAAGGGATAGATTGATTGATGCGGCATATGGATACCACCGTGAGCAGCTTCCTCTTTGGCATGTGTAGCATCTTCTTTGGCGATTTGTTCCTGGTTCTGCTTCATATACCAGAAGGCATCGCGCGCATGGACCGTCGGAATCACGCGGTAGTTATATTCGGGCGGGGGATTGGGTAGGCTCCACTCAAGGGTGCGTGCGTCCCAAACATCTTTGCCGACTTTCTCGCCTTTGAAGTAGGTATAAACCATCACAGCAAAGTAGATGAAGATACCGACCCCGAGGATCAGCGCACCAATCGTGGCGATGTAATTGGCAGAGTTCCAGCCGAGGTTGCCGTCGTAGGTGAACGTGCGGCGAGGCATACCGTTCAGGCCAAGGAAATGCATCGGGAAGAATGTGATATTGAATCCGGCGAAGATGACCCAAAATGAGAGTTTACCCCAAAATTCGCCGATCTTGCGGCCGAACATCAGTGGGAACCAAAAGTGGATGCCGGCGAGTAGCGCAAACATCGATCCGCCGATCAGTACGTAATGGAAATGAGCGATGACAAAGTAACTGTCTTGCTGTTGAGCGTCGGCGGGTGCGGCCGAGTGCATCACGCCGGAGAAACCGCCAATCATGAACATCCAGACGAAACCGAGAGCGAACATCATCGGTGTGCGCATCGAGATATGCCCACCCCAAAGGGTGCCGATCCAGTTGAATATCTTAACTCCAGTCGGAACGGCGATGGCCATGGTAGCGAGGGAGAATGCCGCTGTGGCGACTGTGCCCATGCCGGTCGTGAACATATGGTGGCTCCATACCGAGAAACCAAGGAAACCGATGGAAGCGCCAGAAAACACGACGATCGGATATCCGAAGAGCGGTTTGCGGGAGAAAGTCGGAAGGATTTCGGAGATGATGCCCATCGCCGGGAGAATCAAGATGTAGACCTCCGGGTGGCCGAAAACCCAGAAGAGATGTTGCCAGAGGATCGGCATGCCGCCGCCCGAGACTTCAAAGAAACTCGTCCCGAAAAGGCGGTCCATCATGATCTCGACGAGCGCAACGGTGATGAATGGGAACGACAGCACGATGAGGAACGCCGTAATCAGAGTCATCCAAGTGAAGACCGGGAGGCGCATCATGGTCATGCCGGGAGCCCGCATATTAATAATCGTGACGATGAAATTCAGCGAAGCGGCGATCGAGGCGACACCGAGTAACTGGAGCCCCATAATCCACATGTCGACCGAGTGGTCTGGCGTGTAGGCTTTCGATGTTAACGGAGCGTAGCCCGTCCAGCCTGCGTCGGGAGCACCCGCCGACATAAACCAACCGAGGTTCAAAATGATGGCACCGGCAACAAAAGTCCAAAGCGAGAAGGCGTTGAGGCGAGGGAAAGCCACGTCGCGGGCGCCAATCTGGAGCGGCATAATAAAATTAAAAAACGCGGCGGAGAGCGGCATGATGGCGAGGAAGATCATCGTCGTCCCATGCATCGTAAACATCGTGTTGTATTGCTGCGCGGTCAGCACGGTGCCGTTGGGCGTCATCAACTGCAGGCGGATGAGAAGAGCCTCAAAGCCACCGACCAAGAAAAAGAACAGCGCGAAGATCCCGTAGAGAAATCCGATTTTCTTGTGGTCGACGGTGGTCAACCAGCTGATTAAGCCGGTTTGGGCGGTGGGTCGCCAGAAGACGGATGACTTGGTCTCTGTCGCGACGTCTTTGACTTGGAGATCTGATTTGAGGATGGCGTCCATGGAAGAAGATTATTTGAGGCTCTGGAGATAGGCGACGAGAGCGACCTCGTCCTCGGTCGTGAGTTTGATATTATTATCGATGTAGCCCTTGGCCATTTTGTTGCCGGCCTTGACCGATTCGGGGTTGTGAATCCAGCGGTGGAGTTGCTCGGTGTTGTTTTCCAGCAGCGCGCCGGCGAGAGTTGAGCGGGAACCAAAATGGGTGAGGCTAGGGCCGCTGATGCCGGCATAACCGTGACCACGAACTTCGTGACAGCTGAGACAGGCTTTTTCTTTAAACAGAGCCTTGCCCTGGGCGATCAGCGCCACGCTCTCGCCTTTTTCTGGAAACTGCTGCGCTTTCCAAGCATCGAGCGGGGATATGTCGTATTTCGCGGTGTGGCCGGTCTCGTTTTGTTTGAACGTGCGGAGCGAGGCAAACTGGACCTTGGGCGCGTCTTGAGTCGCAACCCGGGGCGGGGCAACGTCGCGGGCCGGAGCCGTCTGCTGGGACAGCCAGTCGTTGAAATCTTTCGGCCCGAGGGCGATTACACGGAAACGCATGACCGCATGAGAATCGCCGCAGAACTCCGCGCACTGGCCCCAGTAGTAGCCAGGCTGGTCGGCCTGGAACCAGAGGTGGTTGGCGCGGTTCGGCATCATGTCCACTTTGCCGGCCAGTTTCGGAATCCAAAAACTGTGAATCACATCGATCGTGCGGAGATTCACGCGAACGGGACGCCCGGCGGGAATCACAAGTTCGTTGGCAGTGGTGAGGGCACCGGCTCCCGCGATCTGCTCGCTCGGGTAGTCGAATTTGAACCACCACTGGTAACCGGTGGCCGTGACCTCGTAGGTGTCGGCCTTGCGGTCTTCCGGCACGTCGTAGGTATACCAGATGCCCTTCAACGTCGGGATGGCGATAACGACGAGAGCAAGAATGGAAGTACCGATCAGGCCGATTTCGATGAGCGGATTGCCATGACCTTGCTCGGGTGGGATGGCCTTTTCCTCTGCCGTAGTGCTGGCTTTGAACTTGATTGAAGCGTAGGCCAGCACGGCGCCGACCAAGATGAAAATCACCAGCGTGACCCAGCAGGTCACATAAAAAACCTCCAGTTGCGATCTCGCGACCGGCCCTTCGACCTTGATGGTCGATTGGTGACCGTCCATCCGCCAAAAATTATAGTCACAAGCGGAAAGCAGTGAAACCGCTCCGACAGCAAGGACCGTCCGGCCCCAGCGGGCGGCGGATGAGAGGATTGTAGCAAGACGCATAGAAAGATTTGGTGATTTTCGAAAAGTCCCGAGTTGGCGACAAAGTTTTTCTAGAGTTCGTCAACCCACCGGTGATTCAAGTCATAATTCTGCAAGATAGTGAACGTGGGTGGGGTAGCAGGGACTGCAATGCGGTGCGTGATGGTTTCGTTACGTATTAATCGGTCTTCGTTGTGCATAAGTTAGGCACTTCTGCGATAATCGCGAAATCATGATGCCAACTCACGGTCCTAAGTGGCTCCGCTACTTTTGATGATTCGCGTTTGCCAGCGCCGAAACAGGTGTTGAGGTTCGCGGGGTATGAAAAACTATCTCATTCTAGCAACATTTACTTCGGCACTGCTTGTCTCCGGCTGCGGCCAAAAAGAGTCCGCCTCGGCTCCGGCCGCCGCATCG
>Ga0209444_10000407_pt1 | contig 23769 bp, 16 predicted proteins | sample LauGreFaBDMM15DN_2_FD_188215 | JGI IMG/M metagenome (GOLD analysis project Ga0209444, IMG submission 188215) | Freshwater lake microbial communities from Lake Michigan, USA - Fa13.BD.MM15.DN (SPAdes) (version 2) | ecosystem: Environmental > Aquatic > Freshwater > Lake | place: Lake Michigan... | reverse complement strand
AATGGAAATGTGATGTTGGATGATACGATTTCCTTGCCAGCAGCATTTGCGAATGTACATGCGGTTACGTTCCGTTTATACGTGACTTCTATGGCAACGAATACATCTACGTTTAGAATGGACAATGTTTCATTGTGGGGGAATTCTTTCACAGTCGCACCTCAAACGTATTATGCGGATATCGATCAAGATGGATTCGGAGATTTAACAAACGATACCTTAGTTTGTACAATGCCTGCTGGATTCGTAAGTAACAGTTCAGATTGTAACGATGCGGATGCAGCGATTAATCCAAATACAGTTTGGTACATGGACATGGACGGTGACCTTCAAGGTGACTTGATGGCAACCTTCATAGGATGTACGCCTCCAACTGGATACGTGTTGAACTCTGGAGATTGTGACGATACAAATCCAACAGTAACTGCTCCAACGATGTATTATGTGGATGCAGACAACGACGGATTCGGTGACGACGCAACAGGAACGTTAGCATGTTCACAACCTGTAAATACCGTAACTATCGGTGGTGACTGTAACGACGCAAACAATGCTATTTATCCAGGTGCAACGGAAATCTGTGACGGATTCGATAACAACTGTAACGGTGTAAACGATGAAGGATTAATTTTCAATACGTACTATTTGGATTCAGATAATGATCAATTTGGTGCAGGCATTGGATTGGTTTCTTGTCAAACAATTCCAATTCCAGGATACGTCTTGGTGAATGGTGACTGTGATGACATGAATCCAAATGTATATCCAGGAGCAACGGAAATTTTAGGAAATGACATGGATGAAAACTGTGATGGAGTAGACGGATACCTTGGTTTAACGGATTTGACAAATGTTCAAGTTGGACTGGTTCCAAATCCATCTAACGGTGTGTTTGCTATTCAATTCAATACGGAAGTTGCGAATGCAATGATTCAAGTGACAGATATGAATGGAAAAGTATTATTCCAAGAGTTGATGAATGGAACGAGCCTTGAAGTGAGTAACTTGCAACTTTCTACAGGAGCATACTTGGTTCATGTAACACTTGAAAATCAGAAAGAAATCCTCCGTTTGATCATTCAATAAGAAGGAAGGAATTCCATAAAATAAAGAAAAGGCCGAAAGGCCTTTTTTTGTATCTTGTATTTTCAATTTTACGTCTAACTTTACACTATTCTTTTAATTATTCAATTATGCGTAAATCGTTTATAACGTTCCTTATTTTATTGATTTCTAGTAGCATTTTTGCACAGAATTACTGGCAACAAGAAGTGAATTATACCATTCAAGTTCGCTTGAATGATCAAAACCACACACTAAGTGGATTTGAAGTGTTTGAATATGTAAATAACTCACCAAATACCTTGGACCGCATTTACATGCACATCTGGCCGAATGCCTACAAAGATGGAAGTTCAGCCCTAGCAAAACAATTGTACCGTCAAGGTGATGGTAAATTGACTTTCGCAAAGGAAGAAGACCGCGGATTCGTCGATTCCTTGAACTTTAAGTCCGAGGGAACTCCGCTAAAATGGGAATACGATGCGGAGAATCCGGATATCTGCGTGATTTATTTAAACACACCTCTGCGAAATGGAGATCGTGTGCGCATCACCACTCCGTTCAAAGTGAAAATTCCTTCGGGAGAAATTTCACGCATGGGACACATCGGACAATCCTACCAAATCACACAGTGGTATCCAAAACCTGCTGTGTATGACAAGAATGGTTGGAATGCGATTCCGTATTTAAACCAAGGGGAATTCTATTCAGAATACGGTTCCTACGATGTGAGCATCACCTTGCCGAAGAATTACATTGTCGGTGCGACAGGGGATCTGCAAACGAAAAGCGAAGTGGCGTTTATGGACGAGCAAGTGGCAGCGACACGTTTGAAAATTGATGAAAATGAAAATCTTGTTGGATCTGAGAAATTTCCAGAGTCCTCTAATGAAATGAAAACCATTCGGTTTACGCAAAGTCAAGTGCATGATTTTGCTTGGTTTGCCGATAAACGATACCGTGTTTTAAAAGGTGAGGTAGAATTACCTCATTCCAAACGCAAAGTAACTTCATGGGCGCTTTTCACGCCGCAAAATTCGAAATACTGGAAAGACGCCATTGAATACATCAACGATGGAACCTATTACTATTCTCTTTGGAATGGTGATTATCCGTACGACCAAGTTACCGCAGTAGATGGAACCATCAGTGCAGGTGGAGGAATGGAATATCCAAACGTTACAGTCATCGGGAATTCGAGATCCAAGGAGGAATTAGAAGTGGTGATCGTTCACGAAGTCGGACACAACTGGTTCTATGGAATTCTAGGTTCTAACGAGCGCGTTCACGGCTGGATGGACGAAGGAATGAACACCTTGAACGAAATGCGTTACATGCAAACGAAGTATCCAAACAATACACGTTTCTCTGATATGGTTCTCAACGGACGTTTCCACTTAGAAGATTTAGACCACCACGATTCTGGAGACATCACGTATTCAACTTTAGCGTCCCTTGGATTAGATCAACCGATTGAAACACATTCCGATCAATTCACTAGTATTAATTACGGCGGAATCATGTACCAGAAAACGGGACTAATTTTCTTTTACCTGAAAGATTATTTGGGAGAAGAAAAATTCAATATAGCGATGTCCGCGTACTTCGAAGCATGGAAATTTAAACATCCACAACCAGAGGACATGCGCAAAGTGTTGGAGTCATCTTGTGGAAAAGACCTTTCTTGGTTATTCGATGATTTAATCCAAACGACCAATCACGTGGATTATAAAGTGAAAAGTGTCGGTCTTGGAAAACAAGGAGCAATCGTAAAGGTGAAAAACGTTGGACAAGTAAACGGTCCAATTGAAGTGAATGTCTATGCGAAAGATCAATTGGTGGAAACACATTGGTTGGAGCCTGGACAAACATCCGTAACCGTTAAAACGCCGTATAAAGAAATTCAAAAAGTCATCATCGATGAGTCGAAGGACATTCCGGAATTGAACCGCAATAACAATACGTGGAGAGCAAATTCACTTTTTCATAAAATCGAGCCAATCAAACAAGAGTTTTTATTTAGCGACAACGAAGCAGATCACAATAGCATTCGTTGGACACCCATGCTTGGTGGAAATGTGTACGATGGATTTATGTTGGGAGCTACGATTCATAACCTGGGACTTCCTTTCCAGAAATTCACGTACGTTTTAACTCCCATGTTTGGTTTCTATTCCAAAAAACCAGTTGGAATGGCTGAGTTTTCCTACTCGATCCTTGCAAAAAAAGGATTGAAAATAGAACGCCTCGGACTTTCTGTGAAATCCTTCTCGAGAAACAGTTATTCTGGAGAGAATTTCGTAGCCTTGACTCCGTATTGGTCTGCGACGATTGGCAACCGTAAAAACCGCAGCGACTTTAGTCAAGATGTACTCATCAAGGGACTGTATGGACTGAAAACCTCTGAGTTTGGCGCTGACGAATCAGGTGCGATGGCGCAGTATGCTTTTCAATATACGAAACCAGATCACCAAGTTTCTGTGAAGTTCAGAGCGGAATATGTCAATGGAGAACAAGTTCAAGTTGGACGCGTTTCCTTATCAGCTAAATACGACTGGCGTTACATGAAAAACAAGTTAGAACGCAAATTGGAAATGCGTGCATTTTTTGGAAGCAATGTATATTACAAACAAACGATTTCGCCGATTCCAACGTATTCTGATCGCTATTCATTAAGCATGAGTGGTGGACGCGGAAATCAAGATTTGTTCTACGAAGAATACAACTTCGCCCGCAATGATGTTTCTGGTTTTTGGTCGCAACAGCGCATGGAAAACTACGGAAACTTCAAAAGCACGAGTAATTTTGGAATGACTTCCAAATGGTTGGGGAGTATGAATATGTATTTCCAACTTCCAATCAAACCAAACCTATTTGGAATTTTTGCCGATTACGGAGCGTTTTCAAATGGGACAACTGTCCAAACAGCATACAACGCCGGATTAGGTGTTCGTCTGACCAATGTATTGAGTGTCTATTTCCCGCTCATCCGCAGTACCAACATGGGCTCACTTTGGACAAACTACTCCAACGAAATTCGTTTTAGTTTAAAACTCAACTTGGTAAATTCATTCAATCCATCTACACGATTTAAATAAATTTTTATGTCAGATCAAAAAGTATCCTTCGGCAAACTGTTTTGGCCGAGTTTTGTTGCGGTATTGATTGCCGGACTTGTCTCCTTGCTATTATTCTTCTTGGTACTAGGTGGTATCATTGGTTCCTTTGGAAACTTTGGCCCCGAACCTTTGGCTATTCGGAATTCCACCATCCTTCAATTGAAATTGACGGGTGAACTCAAGGACAAAAGCGATGAGTCTTTAGATATTGCGAGTTTTCAAGTGAATCGTTCCGTTGGACTCCCAGATTTGCTTTACGGAATCGAAAAAGCGAAAACGGATCCAAAAATCAAAGGAATTTATTTAGAGCTTGGTTCGCTGACCTGCGGAATGGCAAGCGCCAAAGAATTGCACGATGCCATCAAGGACTTTCAAACGAGCGGAAAATTTGCCGTAGCCTATTTGTCGGGAGAATACGTTTCGCAAACCGCTTATTACATCAGTTCAGCAGCGAAAGAAGTGTATGGATTTCCATCCACAACGATGGAATTTACCGGAGTCGGTGTTCAAATGATGTTCTTTAAAAATTTATTGGATAATTTGAACATTGAGGTGGACATCGTTCGTGGAAGTAATAACGACTTTAAAAGTGCAGTAGAACCGTTCTTTCGCACAAACATGAGTGATTCCAGTCGTTTACAAACACAGGCCTTGTTACGTACGATGTGGCGCACCATGCGGAACGACATTTCCCTGAACAAAGGAATTGATACCTTAATCATTGATAACCACGTCGATTCCTTGCACATCTTGGACTGTGAGTCCGCGTACAATGCGAAATTAATTACCGGTTTACGTTACCGCGACGAGTTCATGGGTCTATTGAAGAAAAAAATGAACATTACTCAAGATGAAGAACTGGAAATTCAGTCCATGGAGAAATATGCCTTGAAAGCCTTTTCGGACCGACAATTATTAGTAAAACGTCAAAAACCGAACATCGCAGTGATTTTAGCCGAAGGAGATGTGGCGACAAGTGGCGATGGAATTTCATCCGCGCGTATTTGTAAGTTGTTTCAAAAAGTCAGAAATGACCAGAACATTGATGTAGTCGTTTTCCGCATTAATAGTCCAGGTGGAAGTGCTCTTGCCAGTGAAGAAATTTGGCGCGAAGTGTCACAAACACAAAAGAAGAAAAAAGTCATCGTTTCTATGGGAGATGTGGCCGCTTCGGGTGGATACTATATTGCTACTCCAGCTGAACGAATTTTCGCAGAACCAACAACGATTACCGGTTCCATCGGAGTGTTTGGAATGATTCCATATACTGGAAAGTTCATGGAAAACAAATTGGGAATCACTTTCGATCGCGTCCGCACGAATCAACATTCCTTGACTTCCTTGAATGCGAAGTTGACACCAGAAGAATTAGCGATCATGCAAGGTCAAGTGGATAAAATCTACACGCAATTTATGACACGTGTTTCGGAAGGACGTAAAATGAAGATGGAAAAAGTAGCCGTTTTAGCGCGCGGAAGAGTGTGGAGTGGGGAAGATGCCGTGCGCATCGGACTCGTAGACGAACTTGGCGGATTATCCAAAGCCATCGCGTATGCCTGCAAAGGACAGTCTGCGCCGAAAGTCATTTACTATCCAATCGTGAAGAAAAATACGCTGTCAGAAATTGCTGAAATGATTGAGCAACAACAAGAAGAAGAGGATGCATCTGTTAAAATGGATATCGCTATTCCAACGGAATTAAAAGCAATCTACGCCCGCATCAAGAAAATTGAAAGTATGGCTGGAATTCAGATGCGTATGCCGTTTGAGTACATAATGGAATGACAGTCCGCCGCGGCGGAGAGAAAGAGAGCGAGAGCGGGAAACAGAGCGAGAGCGAGAGAACAGAGCGAAGGTTCGAAGTAAACTGAGCACTGTTCACTAGTCACCAGTTAATACAAACTCGGAAACCTCGCCGGCTCAGCTTCATGCATCATCGCGTACACTTTTTCAATGATGTCGTCGATGCTTGGTTTGGAGAAGTAGTCACCGTCGGAACCGTATGCGGGACGATGGTCTTTTGAACTCAAGGTTTCTGGTGCGGAGTCGAGGTGGTAGTAGCCTTTTTGCTCCACTAAGATTTTATCTAACATGAATCCTGTTGCACCACTGCTCACATCTTCGTCCACGATGAGTAAACGATTTGTTTTTGCCAATGAATCGCTGATCATGTGTTTGATGTCGAACGGTAACAAGGTCTGAACGTCAATTAGCTCTACAGAAATACCCAAGTGTTCCAATTGTTGTGCTGCAACTTCACAAAGGTTGAATGTCGAACCGTAAGAAACCAATGTTACATCTTTTCCTTCTTTAACGATTTCTGGCATTCCCAAGGCTTCGGTAAATGTCCCGAAGTTGATCGGCATGCGCTCTTTTGTGCGGTATCCGTTCAATGGTTCAATCACCAATGCTGGTTCGTCCGCTTGTAATAAGGTATTGTAGAATCCTGCGGCTTTCGTCATGTTTCTTGGGACACAAACGTGTATTCCGCGAATGGAATTCACAATCATTCCCATCGGAGATCCACTGTGCCAGATTCCTTCTAGACGGTGTCCACGCGTGGAAATAATTAGCGGTGCTTTTTGTCCGCCTTTCGTGCGGTATTGTACCGTTGCTAAATCATCAGACATGATTTGAATCGCATACAACAAATAATCTAAGTATTGAATTTCAGCAATGGGACGCAATCCGCGCATCGCCATTCCGATTCCTTGTCCAATAATCGTACATTCGCGAATTCCAGTATCTGAAACACGTCCTTCGCCAAATTGCTCTTGTAATCCTTCTAATGACTGATTTACACCTCCAATTTTTCCAGCATCTTCACCAAAAACCAGTACCTCTGGACGACTTTCTAAAATCGTTCGGTAGTTTTCACGCAAAATGATGCGTCCATCTTCCATTTGCACATCGTCCGCGTATTTCGGAGCAACTGCAGGAACATTCAACGCGGAATGAGCAGATTGTGAGTGTAAATGCGAACTGTAACGTTCAAAATTACTTCCAATCATGCTTTGGATCCAGTTTCCTAGTGTTTTTTTCGAGCTGATGTTTTCTTCGCGAATTTGACGCAATACTTTACGTGCAACCGTTAACATATCGCGGCGAATCGGCTCTTTCGTTTTCTCCAAGATCTCGATGTCCTTTTGAATGAACACGGACTGAGAACTTTCACTTGCCACGCTTTTCAACACGGCAATTAAATCTGCTTGATCTTGTTTCATGCTATCCGTGAAACGGGACCAAGCTGTATTTTTGGAGTTGCGTACCATCTCTTTGGCCGCTGCTTGTATCGTATTTAATTCCTCTTCCGTCGCAATCGGCATGCCTTTCGCTTCGAATGAAAGAATCCATTCGTTGAATTTTTGGATGCAATCAAAGGTTGTTTCCCATTCCAATCGCTCCGCGGATTTGTAACGCTCATGCGATCCGGAAGTGGAGTGTCCTTGAGGCTGATTCACTTCTTTTACATGGACCAATACGGGAACGTGTTCCTCTCGTGCCAATTTCACGGCTTTCTCATACGTTTCACACAAATGGGCGTAATCCCAACCTTTGGTGATGAAAATCTCGTATCCAGGTTTGTCCCCCGTGCGTTGCATTCCTGAAAGTGCATCGGAAATACTTCCTTTGGTTGTTTGTAATTCTCTTGGTACTGAAATCCCGTAGCCATCATCCCACACGGACATCACCATGGGAATTTGTAGTACGCCAGCTGCGTTGATGGATTCCCAGAAAGGACCTTCACTTGTTGAGGCGTCTCCAATCGTTCCGAAAGCGACTTCGTTTCCACCATTCGTGAATTTCTCAAACGCTGGATTGTTTTGCAAGGCCGTTTGTTGACGGTACACTTTTGATGCTTGCGCAAGTCCAACCAATCGCGGCATTTGACCAGCAGTTGGAGAAATATCCGCAGAACTGTTCTTCTGCAACATCAAGTTTTTCCATTCTCCGTTGGCGTCCAAATTTCGTGTGGAATAATGTCCACCCATTTGACGTCCAGCGGACTGAGGTTCAACTTCTACATCTGTGTGCGCATACAATCCGGCAAAGTATTGCTCCACGGTCAATTCGCCAATCGCCATCATGATGGTTTGATCGCGGTAGTACCCCGAGCGAAAATCACCATTTTGGAATTGCTTCGCCAAGGCGATTTGTGCGAGTTCTTTTCCATCGCCAAAAATTCCAAATTTTGCTTTACCAGTCAACACCTCTTTTCTTCCAAGAAGTGAGGCCTCACGGGATTCGCAAGCTAATTGATAGTCCGCAAGAACTTGTTTTTTGAATGCTTCAAAATCCATTTGATCTTGCGCGTTGGGTGCTTTTTCTTTTGCCATTGTTGATTGTAATCGTATGCAAATATAAGGAAAAGCCGTGGCGTTTTTATATGGAATTTTTTAGCAATTTTGTGTAGCAATTATTGTCCTATGAAATTAGAATTGTGTGCCGCATCAATCGAAGCCATTTCCTTGGCGAAATCACTTGATTTTGATCGCATTGAGCTTTGTCAGAATTTAGAGCAGGGTGGACTCACGCCGTCAGCGGGGATGATTCGTTTTGCACAGGAACTAGGCGTTGAAACCCATGTGTTGATTCGTCCAAGGGCAGGTGGATTCTGTTATTCCAACGAAGAATTAGCCGTGATTGAGCGCGATTTGGCATTTTGTCAAAGCGAGGGAGTGAAAGGTGTGGTCATCGGTTTGTTGAAGTCGAACTTCGATTTGGATAGCGAACAATTGTCCTATTTAACGGAGAAATTCCCCAATTTCGCATGGACCTTTCACCGAGCTTTTGACGAAAGCATCGATTGGAAACGTTCAATGGATTTATTGATCAAACTTGGATTTCACCGTATTTTGACCTCTGGATTCGCAAGTCACGTGGATATCGGCTTGCCGAATTTGAAGGAGATGCAAGCGTATGCCAAGGGACGCATTGAAATCATGGCCGGAGGAGGAGTGAATGCCGGGAACATCGCCAAAATTGCACGTGAGGCAAAGCCGGACGCCATCCATTTTTCCGGAACGAGCAAAGTGCTGTTGGATGAAGATTCCGCCTTCTCAGAAACGATTTTAAAAGTGGACGAACACCGTGTGAATCGCATCTTGGAATCGGTCCGTATGGCCGTGAAATAGATTATCCGGTTTATTTACAGTACCTTTGTGCAAATCCTGGGTCAATCATTAATGTATTTGTTCAACCGTAGGATTGAATAATTATATGAAATTTAATGAATTAAATCTTTTAGAGCCGATTTTAAACGCTCTTACCAAACAAGGTTATACCGAACCAACTCCCATCCAACAACAAGCCATACCATACGTTCTCGAAGGAAGAGATGTCATGGGTTGTGCACAAACTGGAACCGGAAAAACAGCGGCATTTGCCATTCCAATCATTCAACGCATTCACGCTTCGAAACAAACCGATAACTCGAATAAAATCAGGTCTTTAATTGTTACTCCAACGCGCGAATTAGCGATTCAAATTGAAGAAAGTTTCAAGAATTACGGTAGCGAATTGAAATTACGTTACACCGTGATCTTTGGTGGTGTCAATCAGTCACAACAAGTAAACCGTTTGAAAAATGGTGTTGATGTGTTAATTGCTACGCCAGGACGTTTATTGGACTTGCAGCAACAAGGATTCGTTAAACTGGGAAACCTAGAGATTTTTGTCTTGGATGAAGCCGATCGTATGTTAGACATGGGATTCATTCACGATGTAAAGAAAATCATCAAATTGATTCCTGCGAAACGTCAAACCTTGTTCTTCTCCGCAACGATGCCGAAGGAAATAACCTCTTTAGCGAATTCGATTTTAACGGATCCTGTGAAAGTGGAAGTGAATCCTGTTTCCTCAACTGCGGAAATGATTGATCAAGCGTTGTACTACGTGGACGCCCCGGCGAAAAAAGATTTGTTGGTGCATGTGTTAAAAGAAACGAAAGCGCCGAGTGTATTGGTCTTTTCACGAACGAAACACGGAGCGGACAAAATCGTTAAGTTATTACTGAAAAACAAAGTATCAGCGGAAGCCATTCACGGAAACAAATCACAAAATGCACGTCAGCGTGCTTTGTCTAATTTCAAGGACAAAACGTCCCGCGTATTAGTAGCAACGGACATTGCAGCACGTGGAATCGATATCGATGAATTATCATTTGTAATCAACTACGACATTCCAAACATTCCAGAGACGTATGTACACCGCATTGGTCGTACAGGACGCGCAGGAGCATCCGGAATTGCTGTTTCCTTCTGCGATAGAGAGGAGCGCAAGTACATTCGCGACATTCAAAAACTAATTTCCTTGGAGATTCCAGTGGTGAACAATCATCCATTCGCGAGTCGCTAAGAAAAAACGATACGAAAACAAAAAAGGAGCCCTAAAGCTCCTTTTTTTTATGTCGTACATTTAGGTTGATTTAAACCACTGCAATTTTATCTGAAACGTATTCTCCTGCTTTTAACCTACCAACGATTTTAGAGAAGCACTCAATCGTGTATCTCACATCTTCTAAAGTATGCGTTGCGGTTGGAATCAAACGTAAGATGATCATTCCTTTTGGAACCACTGGGTAAACCACCATGGAACAGAATACATTGTAGTTCTCACGTAAGTCGTAAATCAAGTTCGTTGATTCTGGAATAGATCCATTTAAGTAAACCGGCGTTACACACGAGTTGGTTGGACCAATCTCGAATCCAGCATCCGTTAAGCCTTTTTGCAATGCTTCGGTGATTTCCCACAATTTCGATTTGTATTCTGGGTGATTTCTCATCAACTCCAAACGTTTCAAGGCGCCAACTACTAGTGGTAATGGCATCGCTTTCGCGAAGATTTGAGAACGCATGTTGTAACGTAAGTATTCAACTACTTGTTCATCCGATGAAATGAATCCACCAATCAAAGCAAATGATTTTGCAAAGGTACCGAAGTAAATATCGATTCCGTCTTGACAGCCTTGCTCTTCACCTGTTCCACCACCTGTTGCTCCAAGAGTACCGATACCATGCGCATCATCTACAAACAAACGGAAATTGAATTTTTTCTTTAATTCAACGATTTCTGTCAAAATCCCTTGGTCTCCACGCATTCCGAAAACACCTTCTGTTATCACAAGAATTGCTCCTCCTGTTTCAGCGGCTAATTTTGTCGCGCGTTGCAATTGTTTTTCGCAATCTTCTAAATCGTTGTGCTTAAAAACGAAACGTTTCCCCATGTGCAAACGCACACCGTCAAGGATACATGCATGTGACTCCGCATCGTACACGATCACATCGTGACGATCCACTAAACAATCAATGGAAGAAACAATCGCTTGATAACCGAAGTTACAAAGGATGGTACTTTCTTTGTTTACGAATGCCGATAATTCGCGCTCCAATTGCTCATGGTGATCAGAGTTTCCGCTCATCATACGTGCGCCCATCGGTGATCCAAATCCGTAATCAGCTGCAGCCTCTCCGTCAATTTTTCTCACTTCTGGATGATCTGCTAATCCCAAATAATTATTCAAAGACCAGTTCAAACGAGTCTTTCCACGGAAAACCATGTGTGGACCAATTGGACCTTCTAACTTAGGAAAAGTAAAGTATCCATGAGATTCTTTCGCGTGTTGTCCAATAGGTCCGCGATTCGCCTGAATTTTTTCAAAAATATCTGCTGACATGTATGTTATTTTTATGCAAAGTTAAAGGAATCTTCACATTGGATTCGTTTTGGAACTTGAATTTATCAACAGATAAATACACAATTCTCCGATGCTTAACGCTTTGGATGTAGTTTTTGTTCTAAGAACTGCGCTGTTTCTGTGTTATTGGCAGAAACCATCTCTTCCGGTGTGCCTTCAAAAAGTAGTTGTCCGCCTAGTTCTCCGCCTGTTGGACCTAATTCAATAATGTGATCGGCGCATTTGATGACTTCCATGTTGTGCTCGATGACGAAAATCGAATGTCCACGATCAATTAATGCGTTAAACGCAATCACTAACTTGTCAATGTCGTAAAAGTGTAATCCTGTCGTTGGTTCGTCAAAAATAAATAGGGTAGGAGGCGCCTGCGTTCCTTTAGATAGGAAAGAACCAAGTTTAATCCGCTGCGCTTCTCCGCCACTCATGGTGCTAGAGGATTGTCCAACCTTTAAATAACCAAGTCCGACATCAACCAAGGGTTGAATTTTCTCGACGATTTTCGCGTCAAGGCGATCTTGTCCTTCTTTAAAGAATGCGAGAGATTCGTCAAGCGTCATTTCTAATATATCGTAAATGGATTTCCCGCGGAATTCGATTTCCAAGGTTTCGGACTTATAGCGCGTTCCTTTGCAGGCTTCGCAATTCAAATGAACATCGGCCATAAATTGCATCGCAACAGTGATGCTTCCCTCGCCTTCACACATCTCGCAACGTCCACCTTCGACGTTGAAACTAAAGAAGCCTGGTTTGTAGCCGCGCATTTTAGCAAGTTGCTGTCTAGCAAATAGTTCGCGTATGTCATCAAAAGCTTTAACATAAGTGATTGGATTGCTTCTCGAGGACTTTCCAATGGGATTCTGGTCGACAAATTCGACGTGCTTAATCGTTTTTAAGTCCCCGGAGATTCCGTCACATTTCCCGATGAGGTCGCCACTTAATCCAAGCTCTTTCCGTATCGACGGATACAGTAAGGATTTAATCATAGTCGATTTTCCTGATCCAGAAACACCTGTAATACAGACGAGCTTGTTCAAGGGAAAATCTAGGGTGAGGTTCTTTAAATTGTTTTGTCGTGCGCCGTGCAGCGTGATGCGGTTCTTTCCGCTGCGTCTCTTCTGTGGAACAGGAATTTCCTTGATTCCCAATAAGTACTTGGCTGTTAAGCTGTCCTTAGCATTGATTAATGCTTTGTAATCTCCTTGGAAAACGACTTCTCCACCGTGTGATCCCGCTAATGGACCAATGTCAAGGATTTCATCAGCCGCCATCATGATTTCTTCTTCGTGTTCTACGACGATCACGGTATTTCCGAGTGACTTCAAGCGATTGAGTACCACAATCAAGCGCGCAGTGTCTTTCGGGTGTAGTCCAATGGATGGTTCGTCCAAGATGTAAATGGAGCCGACTAAACTACTTCCTAACGAAGTCGCTAAGTGTATGCGCTGTGATTCTCCGCCAGACAATGTGTTTGCGCCACGGTTTAAGCTTAAGTAACCAAGTCCAACGTCTTGCAGGAATGCAAAGCGCTGTTGTATTTCCGGAAGAATATGTTTTGAAACTTGTCGGTCGTAGTCGTTCAAGGAAAGTCCTTGAAAAAACACCGCCGCATCATCGATGGATTTTAAGATAATGTCCTGAATGGAACAGCCGTTTATTTTGACATAAGCGGCATCACCTCGCAAACGTGTTCCCTTACATTCTGGACAGTTTGTCTTTCCACGGTAGCGCGAAAGCATAACGCGGTATTGTATCTTATATGTTTGACTTTCAATGAATTTGAAGAAGCTATTTAAACCTTTGAAATAAGTATTTCCATTTGAATAACTGTTTCCTTCCCAAAGAAAAGCATATTGTTCTGGACTTAAATCCTTGATGGGACGATGTATCGGGAAGTCGAATTTCTTGGCGTTTAAGGTTAGTTGATTCAAGTATTCACCCATGGAATCGCCTTTCCATGGTGCAATGGCACCTTCGTACACGCTGAGGTTGCGGTTTGGAAAAACAAGATCCTCGTCGATTCCGAGCACCATCCCGTATCCTTCGCAGGTTTTACAAGCTCCATAGGGATTGTTGAAGGCAAACAAATTGACGCTCGGTTCTTGAAAACTCATACCGTCCAATTCAAAACGATTGCTAAACCACTGAAGTTTTTGTTCGGTGTGATGAAGTATTGCACAGATTCCTTTTCCCTCCGTGAAGGCAAGTCCTAGGGAATCGGTACAACGATTTAAGTTGCTTTCGTCCGAGAAATCATTGTTAAAACGATCGATCGCCAACAGGAATTCCTCGTCGAAATCGGCGCTTAACAAGTCCTCAATTAATCTAAATGAATTATTTAAGTATACTCTTGTAAATCCTTGTTTATAAAGTGATTCTAATTTATTTAAATAGGTTTCCGTTTCAAAAAGTGTGACTGGACATAAAATGGCAATGGCTTCGTTAAGCCAGTTTTTACTGAGAAATTCCACTACATCTTTGATCTGGTGTTTTTGTACCTCTTTACCGGAAACCGGAGAATACGTTTTTCCTACGCGTGCATAAAACAACTTGAGGTAATCGTAGATTTCGGTCGTTGTTCCAACGGTGGAACGTGGATTGCTGGAAATCACTTTTTGCTGAATGGCAATCGAAGGGGCAATTCCTTTGATGTATTCGGTTTCAGGTTTGTTGAGTTTCCCGAGGAATTGTCGTGCGTAGGAGGACATGCTCTCAATGAAGCGACGCTGTCCCTCCGCAAAAATCGTATCAAAAGCCAAGCTGGACTTTCCCGAACCAGAAACCCCGGTGATGACCGTTAATTTCCCATGAGGAATTTTCACATCAATGGATTTCAAGTTATGAACCCGTGCTCCTTTTATTTCTATGCATTTTTCCACCATACAAAAGTAACAGATGAAAAGGAATGCAGTTCGCATTCGGCGGAAATCTTAAATAATTTCCTACTTTTAGTACCGCTAAACAATGAATATATGACCTGGAATTCCCTCTTTCGTAAAAAATCAGTGCACGACATTTTAGAGCAAGTCCGCTTGAATGATCAAAACAGTGATGCGCATACATTAGGGAAACACTTGAAAGTAAGAGATTTAGCTGCTTTCGGAATTGCTGCAATTATTGGCGCTGGTATTTTTAGCACCATCGGAGAGGCCAGTTCTCAAGGTGGTCCGGCCGTTGTTTTCTTATTCTTATTTACGGCGATTGCTTGTGGATTCGCGGCCTTTGCCTATGCGGAATTCGCTTCCATGGTACCAGTTTCCGGTTCTGCGTATACGTATTCGTATGTCGCATTTGGAGAAATCGTCGCTTGGATTATTGGTTGGGCGCTGATTATGGAATATGCGATTGGGAACATAACGGTGGCTATTTCTTGGAGTGATTATTTCACGAATATGTTGGAAGGCATTCACATTAAAGCACTTGGCATTCCAAATGGCATTCATCTTCCCACGTGGATTCAAATGGATTATTTGAGCGCGTCCAATGGTTTCCACGAAGCTAGCACCTTAATCTCAGCAGGAAAAAACATAGTAGACTTAGAGGCATCCTTGATTTTAGCCCGAGAAGCTTGGATGAGCGCGCCACAAATTTTTGGCTTTCATTTGATTTTTGATTTACCAGCATTATTCATCATTGTTTTAATTACCTGGTTGGTTTACCGTGGAATGAAGGAAAGTCGAAACGCCTCTAATATCATGGTGATTATCAAACTGGCAGTAATTCTCTTGGTAATCGGTGTTGGTATGTTCTACGTGGATACCAATAATTGGAGTCCGTTTGCACCCAAAGGAGTAACAGGTATTTTAAAAGGTGTTTCCGCTGTGTTCTTTGCCTACATTGGATTCGATGCGATTTCAACGACCGCTGAAGAATGTGAGAATCCACAACGCGACTTACCTCGGGGAATGATGTGGGCTATTATCATTTGTACGGTACTGTATGTCATTATCGCGCTCATTTTAACCGGAATCGTTTCTTACGAAAAGTTAGCCGTTGGAGATCCCTTGGCGTTTGTCTTTGATGAAATTCACATGCCGAGAATGGCTGGAATCATTTCCATTAGTGCCGTCGTTGCAATGGCTTCGGTATTATTGGTCTTCCAGATGGGACAACCGCGTATTTGGATGAGCATGAGCCGTGATGGCTTGTTGCCAAAACGTTTTTCAAAAGTTCATCCGAAATACAAAACGCCTTCCTTTGCAACGATTGTTGTTGGATTCGTGGTGGCTATTCCAGCTTTATTCATGAACTTAACCATGGTGACGGACTTGTGTTCCATTGGAACCTTGTTCGCCTTTGTGCTCGTGTGCGGTGGAGTTCTGGTGCTTCAAAACAAAACGGATATTCCACGAGGGAAATTTAAAACTCCATTTATCAATGGTGGGCTTGTTATGCCGGTATTATTAATAGCGACAATCATCTTATTGTTTAGTTCGTACCGCAGCGATACAATGGCTTTTATTCAAAATAAATCAAGCTTAAAAACTTCCGAAGAAATGATCCTGCAATTGAACGAAGGTCAAATCGCGACTTTGAAACAGCAAGCATTGTCAATCAATCAATCCTTGAGTCCAACTAAAAATGTCGTGGAATTGGACGTGCTCTACGCAGAGGACAAAGGAGCTGAAAAATTGGCTTCGGATATTCAAGCGAAAGGATGGAAGCAAGTGCACGTGAAAAACGAGGGATGGTCACATTTTGCGAACAAAATTCCAAGCTGGATTTTTATCCTCTTTACGATTTTTATTACGATCATGGCGGTTCGACACAAACTTTCCTTGATTCCAATTCTCGGATTATTGAGTTGCTTGTATATGATGAGTCAGCTAGCCTTAGCCAATTGGATTTATTTTACGATTTGGTTGTTGTTGGGCTTGGTCATTTACTTCCTGTATGGACGTAAACACTCGAAATTGGCTAACGTATAATGTGCTAATGTGCTAATGTGCCAATGTGCTAATTGGGTGATTTAATTATAGTCCTAATGAGTGTTCGATTCCTAGAATCAAGGAATGAATGACTTTAATGTGGATTTCTTGTGCGCGATCAGCAAAGTTGGAATGTGGCGCACGGATTTCGATGTCTGCAAGTCCAGCGAGTTTACCACCATCTTTTCCAGTTAGGACAATCGTTTTCATGCCTTTCGCTTTTGCCGCTTCGACGGCTAGAATGACATTTTTAGAGTTTCCAGAGGTAGAAATTCCTAGTAGGACATCGTTTGCTTGTCCGAGTCCTTCGATGAAGCGCGAAAATACGAAGTCGTAACCGTAATCGTTGCTCACGCAGGACAAATGAGATGGATCTGAAATGCTGATAGCAGCTAACGCACGACGGTTGTTGCGAAAACGCCCGCTTAATTCTTCTGCGAAGTGCATGGCGTCACACATCGATCCACCGTTTCCACAACTGATGATTTTTCCACCGTTTTGAATGGCTTGACTCATCAAATCTGCTGCTTGAGCAATGAGTGAAAAGTTCGCCTCCGTTTGAAAATTCACCAATGTTTGTTGGGCTTCTTCGAATTGCTGTTGAATCAACTTGTGTAGTTCCATTTCCGTCATTTGTCCTCAAATTTAAACTAAATTCTCGTAGAGCGCGACAAGAAGCGGGAGATTCGTATCTTTGATACATCATGAATTCAAGCTATTTTCACCAAAAAGTCGTGTGGATTACCGGAGCATCCTCCGGAATCGGCGAGGAGTTGGCTCGACAATTGGATCGAGCTGGAGCAAAATTGATTTTGTCCGCCCGAAACGTAGAAAAACTAAATGAACTGAAAGAAAGCCTTCAGAACAAGGAAGAGCATTTAGTCGTGCAAGTGGATTTGGCGGAAACGTCCAACGTTGGATTGTTGGCGCAGCAAATCGTGTCCCATTACGGAAGGATTGATGTGTTGATCAACAATGGTGGAATTAGTCAGCGTGCAACAGCGTATGACACGACCATGGACGTCAATCGTCAAATCATGGAAGTCAATTTCTTCGGAAACATTGCCATGACAAAAGCGGTACTGCCGATTTTTCGTCAGCAGCAGTCCGGACAAATTTTAGTCATCAGTAGCATTGCTGGTAAATTCGGATTCCATTTACGTTCAGCTTATAGTGCATCGAAACATGCGTTATTCGGCTACTACGAAAGTTTAGTGATGGAAGAAAGTGACTACAACTTAAAGGTGACGGTTGCTTGTCCGGGTAAAATCAACACACCCATTTCTACGAATGCGGTAACAGCAGAGGGACAAGCTCATGGAAAAATGGACCATAATCAATCGACTGGAATGCCGGTAGATGTATGTGTTGATCAATTGTTAAAAGCGTTGGTGAAAAACAAACACGAAGTATTGATTGGTAACAAAGAACTTCTAGCCGTGAAATTGAAGCGATTTTTCCCGCGTTTATTTTGGAAAATCATCCCGAAACAATCCGCGACATAGGATTTTAGAAAAATACAGACAAAAAAATAGGCTTCCAATTGGAAGCCTATTTAGTTAAGTAGAAATTTCTTCTTAGTTTACGCTTGAAGAAAGTTCAGAACCTGCTTTGAAACGAATGGTGTTTTTCGCTGCAATTTGGATAACTGCTCCAGTCTTAGGGTTACGTCCGTTACGAGCATTTCTTCTAGAAATGTCGAAAGATCCAAAACCTACTAAAGAAATTCTTTCTCCTTTTTTCAATGCACTTGTAGTAGCTCCTACAAATCCGTCTAATGCTTTTTTAGCATCTGCTTTTGACAATCCTGCTGCTGCAGCCATTGCGTCAATTAATTCCGCCTTGTTCATAATAAATTGGTTTTAATAATGAGTAATAAATTTTATCGAAACAAATATATCTGAATATCAATGCGAGTAACGGATTGAGGTAAAAAAAATGCATAAAATGTTGAAAAATCAGTCATTTTGTTAATAAAACCCCTGATTTCCGTTGATTTTACTAGAGATTTTACTGAATGTGAAAGAAAAAATTCTTCTGAATATCAAAGACGAACTAACAATTTAGCCTCATCTTTGTTGGTATATGATGAAGGTTTCGGTAATTGGATCAGGTATTGGTGGATTGTCAAGTGCCATTCGCTTAGCTAAATTAGGATTGGATGTTTCCGTATTTGAGGCAAATGATTTTGTTGGGGGTAAGGTTAACGAACAATGGTTCGGTGAATACCGCTTCGATATGGGTCCATCTGTTTTTACTGAACCAGCGTTGATCGAAGAGTTGATGACCTTGTGCGGAAAAAATCCATCCATGTTTCTATATAGACAATTAGAAGAGTCCTGTCGTTATTTCTTTTCGGATGGACAACAAGTAATCGTTCCTGCAGGAATGAATCAAACTGCACAAACCTTTGAATCAGCTTTTGGAGAAAACCGTCAACGCACAGAGCGCTTTTTAAAACGCTTATCTAAAAATTACCAAGCATTGTCCCCTGTTTTTATACAGGCTTCTTTACATCGACTGAATCAGTGGTGCAATAAAGGTGTTTTCCGCGCCATTATGCGCATTCCTTATTATGGGATGACACGAAGCATGAATGCCGTGAATAATTCTAGGTTTAAAAATCCGAAGTCTGCGCAATTGTTGAACCGCATGGCTACGTACAATGGAAGTAGTCCGTACCGTACACCCGGATTGTTAAACATCATCAGTCATTTGGAATTTAATGAAGGTCCGGCTATGCCAATAGGAGGGATGGCCAATATTTCAAAAACCTTACATCAACTTTGTTTGGAGCTTGGCGTGACATTCTATTTAGGCGAGCGCGTAGAGGAAATTAAACACAGCGAAAATCGCGTGATAGGAATTCGCACGACAAAGCAGGACTTTCCCTGTGAACTTGTCGTTTCCAACATGGACGTTCATTTCACCTATGAACGATTATTGAAAGGATTACATGAACCGAAAAAGATTTTGCGCCAAGAGAAATCCAGCAGTGCCATTGTGTTTTATTGGGGTATGAAATCCAGTTTCGATCAATTGGGTATACACAATATATTCTTTGCAGCGGATTATCAAGCGGAGTTTGAGGCGATTTTCACTACGAAAACGCTTTATGCCGATCCAACCATATATGTTCACATTACCTCCAAAGTAGAAAAAGGAGATGCGCCGGAAGGATCAGAAAATTGGTTTGTCATGGTGAATGCACCAATAAATGTCGGACAAGATTGGGATTCCTTTGTATCTGAGACGCGTAAATCCTGTATTGCGAAATTATCGAAAGCCTTAGGTCAGGACATTGAATCTTTCATCGAAGTAGAGTCGTACAACGAGCCGAGAAAAATAGAATCCGTTTATTTCGGTAAACAAGGATCCATTTATGGGAATTCCTCGAACAGTGCCTTTTCGGCATTTTACCGTCATCCCAATTTTTCAAAAACATTGAAGGGATTATACTTCGCTGGTGTAACCGTTCATCCAGGTGGAGGAATTCCGCTAGCATTAAATAGCGCGAAGATTGTCGAGCGATGTGTGAGGGAGGATTACGGCTTGCATGCTTGAAAGGCGCTCCTCAACCTCGTTTCATGAATAATTAATCCAAATCGTTGTACTGATTTGGGTAAAAAACCACTGCGCCCGTTGCGATGTCATGCATTCCACCCACAATTCCGATTTGACCAACTTCAATGAGTTCTTTCACAATAGGAACTTCTATCCCATCTTGTATGAAATGAACACGATAGTCTTGGGCAAACGCAATACTTGTTTCAAAAAGAGTCAATATAATAATGAGGATCGATTTCATCCGTTAAATTTAATAATCCGCACGAATCACGATGGACTTATTTTCGTTTAAATAAACAGAGCAGGATTCAAACGATGGAATAGAAAGAATGGGACGAACATTATTCGAGAAGGCAAATTTCTCTGTTGGAATCCCAAAGAAATTCTTGTCGCAACGGTCGTTGTTGTTTTCATCCAAATAGATACAAACTGCGTATTTTCCCTTGGGTAAATTGTGGAAGGTGACTGATTCTTCGGAAGCTTCGATTTTTACGCGCATCATGCGATAGGTTTTCCCAACTTGTGCAAAATATTCAGGGTCTCTAAAGAGTCCGAATTCCACCATGCCTTTTTTGTTCTTTATACCGTTCACTTTTACCGTCAAATCGTAGGTGTTCGTTTGCGCATCAATCGAAAGACTAAAAAAGATTAATAAGAACAAAAGAAAACTTCTCATCATGCCTTAAAAATTGGTTTTGAATAAGCGATCCATCCAAGAAAACGTAGAAGCGTAATTCCCCGTTAATTTGGCGTGGTGATCGTCGTGGTTTTTACTGGTGCTAATACCAGGGATGTGGCTAATACCTGGAAGTTTTAAGTCCGAGTGAATGTGAATTTCATGCAAATTGCGAATCGCCCCGAAAATCCAAAAAGAGTAAATATGCACTGGCATAAACAACAGAATGATCCCGAATCCAAGGAAAGCACCCACCATTCCGAGCATCCATTCAAAGGGATGCGCATACAAATACTCCAACGGAAAGGGTTTGTGAGCGCGGTGATGTATGGAATGGACATGTTTCAACATGTATTTATTTTCGTGCAGCCATCGGTGCATGAAATAGAAAAAGACATCGTCAAATACAAAGGCTACGAAGACTTGTAGGACAATTATCCACCAAGCTATTTCCGTTAGTTGAAATAGGGGATAGCCAATGTACGCACCAACCCCAGAAAGAACTAATAAAATGCTAAAGTTCAACAAATAACGTGGCATTCGTTTCGGGAATACGCCTTTTTCGTATGGTTTTTTTTGTATTTGAAAAGATGAAAACCAATTCGTTTTCAGGACAATTAAGCTATAAACCAATCCGATGGCATTGGTACCAATCAACAACAAAATGGTTTTGATAGCTACTTCCTCGCGCGTCATGATCTTAGGGCAAAAATGTTAAACATAAGTGATTCTTCAAGTCCTTGCTCTTGTTCGATGTATTGCTTGGTAAATCCTTTTTCCGTCAACAAATTTTGAATGGACTGAACACGATTGTCCGTGTCGTGAACTTCAATCACTAGAGATGAAATGATGGACCAATGTTCGGATTCAATTCCTTGTAGGACATCCCATTCGGCACCTTCACAGTCAATTTTTAGCAGATCTATTTTCGGGATGCCTTTCTCGCGAATTAGGCTGGACAAAGTGCGTAATTGACAGTCGATGGTTTTTCGTCCTTTCACCAATTGCTTTGCGATAATACCAGAAAAAATCGTTGGAATCAAACGCAAATACCACATGTTTTTAGGCGGATTCTTCATCGTGCTTTTCACGGCTCGACCAAATGCCTTTGGATCTGTATCCCACTGTTCAGGATGTGCCGTAGACAAAGCAGGCGTGTTCGGGAAATAAGTAAAAATTGCCGTTGTATCAGTGGACGAAACACCATACGGAAGGACGTGCATATTACCTTTTCCGTGTAATTGGCTATTGGCTACTAAAACTTCATGTATTTCTGGTATCGGCTCAAAGCAATAAACCTGAATATTCTTGGCCTTTTGCAGCACGCGAATACCGAAAACACCAATATTCGCTCCTACATCAAATATGACTGAATCGTCGTCGATCTTAATTCCATGTTGCAAATACCCATCTACGTGATGATCTAACATTCTTGCTTCAGGCTTGCGTAAACAATGAATGGGAGTCCCATCTGATAGTGTGGTTTTCATAGCTCGATTTTATCTTCTAAAAATAAACAAAATAAAGACGAGAAATTCAGTGTTTACAAAAGTTTAATTTTGGGTAAATGGGGAGGGACTTGATATTCATGAGCATAAAAAAACCCTGACGATACTGTCAGGGTTTTGTAGCGTTTATCCTGATAGTCGAAGACTCATCAGGGAGACCGAGAGTTAATTCCATAAAAAAAACCCTGACAGTTTCGTCAGGGTTCCTTCAGTAGCGAGACCGAGAGTTGAACTCGGGACCTTAGGGTTATGAATCCTACGCTCTAACCAACTGAGCTATCTCGCCATCTCAAGTCACTTAATAATCTAGTAACATTGCCATTGTTGCGGGTGCAAATATAAAGAGAAATTTAAAATCTCCGCAAATTCAAGTCCAATTTATTTCTAGGCTATTTTTTTTAATTCTACTTGAATGAATGCGGCTAAGGATTTCAGTCGTTCCGATGAAAAGTCAAATGGAACGTGAGCCGTTTCATAAATTTCTGGAATGGACTTCGTGTAGCCGAGTTTCAATGCTTCTTGATATGCCGTTAATCCAGATTCGAAGTCTGTTAAACTGTTCATCCACACACCCAAAGCACCCAATTGCGCAATCCCATACTCGATGTAGTAAAAAGGAACCTCAAATAAATGTAATTGTCTTTGCCAAGAAGTAGCAATTTGATCTTCGTAGCCTGTCCAGTCTGTTAATCCTGTTCCAAAGTCCTTTGATAACTTCGACCAATGTGCATGACGTTCTTCCACAATATGCGTTGGATGTTCGTACACCCAATGTTGGAAAGCGTCGATTTGTGCAATCCATGGGAGAATTTTTAAAATTCCCTCTAGTTGCTCGCGTTTTGCACGGTTCAAATTATTTTCATTGGCATAGAACTGTCCCCATTCTTTCATGGAAAGTAATTCCATGGACATCGACGCTAATTCTGCGACTTCGGACGGTAAGTTCTTAAATCCTGTCAAGGATAAATCTCGACTCAAAAAGGAATGAACGGCGTGTCCTGCTTCGTGAACCATTGTGACCAAATCTCTCTGTGCTCCAACTGCATTCATAAATATAAAGGGGACACCAATTTCATAAAGTGGATAATTGTATCCACCTGGCGCTTTTCCGGCTTTCGAATCTAAGTCTAAGTGACCCATCTCTTCCATGGTTGTTAAGCAGTCTGCAAAGTAGGGATTCAAATTCCCCAACATCTGGATGCAGCCATCCAACATT
>Ga0209444_10000404_pt1 | contig 23811 bp, 18 predicted proteins | sample LauGreFaBDMM15DN_2_FD_188215 | JGI IMG/M metagenome (GOLD analysis project Ga0209444, IMG submission 188215) | Freshwater lake microbial communities from Lake Michigan, USA - Fa13.BD.MM15.DN (SPAdes) (version 2) | ecosystem: Environmental > Aquatic > Freshwater > Lake | place: Lake Michigan... | reverse complement strand
CGAAAACGGGGATCGGTGGTGGGGATGCCGTTGACCTGGCTGACCACCCAACGCCCTCCCTGCTGGCTCATGGCGAAGCGCGTCGAGGGATCGATCATGTGCATCACATCAATGTAATGGACACAGTAGAGGTCGAGGTCGCCATCGCCATCCATGTCGGCCAGAGCCATCGAGGTGCCGGTGGTGTGGCGATACAGGCCGCTGTCGCGTTTTTCAGTCCAGCGACCGTGACCGTCATTGAGGAAGAGTCGCGTCCCGGCGGCGATGCCGTTGACCAGCAGGTCTAGGTCGGCATCGCCGTCCACATCGACCAATACAGCGCCGGTGGACATCTGCCCCAGGCACGCAGCCTCGCCCAAAGGCATGGGCTCGAAGCGCCACTGTCCCAGGTTGCGATACAGTTGGTTGGTGCCATGGAGGCTACAAAGGTACAGGTCCGGGCGGCCGTCGCCGTCCACATCTCCGATTGCCACGCCCGAACCATTGTGGGCGACCGCATTGGTAAAATAAGCGTCACCCGTCAGTCGATTGGTGAACGTCACCCCAGTGAGGGCCGGATCCATCAAGGTGAACCCCGACCGCTGGCCCGAGATCACCGGCAAGGCCGTGGCACGCACCTGAGCCTCAGCCCCCGACAATGCCAGAGTTCCGACGGCCACAAGGAAACCCAAGACCAGCCAATGGAAGATCTGGCTGGCTGAACCCACGGTTCTTGATCGGTTGATGGGCATGGTAGGGCAGAAAGATTGGTCGAGACCGAAGAGGCCTTCAACGCTGCTTCAGCCACAGAATCGCCTCCCGCTGCCAAGTGTCCCACGAAGCGCCCTGATAGCCGTGGAGGCCGTGGCCGCCGTCGGGCAATTCGATGAGCTTGCTGGCAACTCCTTGAGCCTGAAGTGCCTTGTGATAAAGGCGGCTGTTGTCGATGAGCACCGCCTGGTCATCCACGGCGTGAGCCAGGAATGCGGGAGGCGTCTGCCGGGTGACTTGCCGTTCGCAGGAAAACCGCTGGATTTCCTCCAAGGTGGGTTTCTTGCCCAAGAGATTGTCGCGAGAGCCGGAGTGACCGAGCTCCCCAAAGGACACCACTGGATAAATTAGAATCGTGAAATCGGGCCGGCTACTTTGGCGAGCAATCGGATCGGCAGCATCGGGTTTGCCCAAGTCGAACTGCGTGCTCGCCGTGGCCGCCAAATGTCCACCCGCAGAGAACCCGATGATGCCCACCCGCTTCGGGTCCACCTGCCATTGGCGGGCGTTCAGTCGGACGGTGCGGATGGCCTGTTGGGCATCCAAAAGCGGGACCTTCGATCGGCCCGCAGGCAGGCGATATTCCAGTACGACGCCTAGGATGCCGTGCAAATTGAGCCAGCGCGCGATCCCGTGTCCCTCTGGCCCGGTCACCACTCCGCCGTAGCCACCGCCCGGACAAATAATCACGGCCATCCCGTTGGGCTTCGGGGCCGGATGGACGGTCAAACCGGAGTTTTCCGGGCTCACCGAACCGCCGGAGCCATCCGGAGCCTGGCCGGGCCAGAGCGGGAGTTTGGGCGGCGAGGTGGGTTCTGCAGCAAAAGCCGACGATCCCGCCAGGCTCAGCAATGCTGCGACAAGCGCGGGAAGGAATTTCCAACGGGGATGCACGCCGCCGATACAGCCCGAGTCCGGCTCAAAAGGAAACCTCGGGGTGCGGTTGGTGATCGAGATTCCACCGGCGGCGGTTGGACTCGGTGTCCTCCACGAGTTGGGAGTTCCGCTGGCTGGCAGCGTGGCCATCGGTGAACAAAATATTGGCTCCGCCGTTGTGGCGCTCCTTCGAGGGTTCGCTGCTAATGGACAAGAGGAACGAAAAGTATTGGAGGTACCCCGGCTGCGGCATGGAATCAGCGATAGCGATGAGATCGGACGGTGCAACGACGCGATCCTCCCTCACCTGGGCCACCTCCTGGCCGGGACTCACCACAAATCCCAACCCAAGGTTCTCGTACCACAAGGTCTTGTTGACCGATCCAACGCCGAAGCCGTTGTAACCGTAACTCACCCCCACCTGCTTGTCCGGCCCAGTGGGGCCGCGCATGTAGGCATTGCCGAAGGCCCAGACGATGGACTGCTCCAGAGGCCATTCGCCCTTGAAGGTGGGGCATTTCAGGATGTTCGTGCTGCGAGCGAGGTCCGGCATAATCGCCGTGAACCAAGTGTTGGTGGTATTGGCATCCACCGTGTGCGGGAACACGCGATGATCGATGCGGTACATCGACAAGGCCAAGCCGACCTGGTGCAAGTTGCTCTTGCAGCGGGTGCTCAGCGCCGCGGTCTTGGCCCGCGACAGCGAGGGCAACAGCAGCGCGGCCAAGATGGCGATGATGGCGATGACCACCAGCAGTTCGATCAGCGTGAAGGCCGAGCGGAATGCTCGCGCCGAACGCCTCGAGACAGACGAACCGCCACCCCCAGACCAACGGGGCGACCGGCGCGATCGGGAGGATGAAGCCTGAGGGTTCAAGTCCGAGGTTGAATCACAGGTTGAGCACCCACTGCTGCACCGTGACTGCACCTAGTTTAAGGCTCCTGACTCTAAAGTCGATTCCCAGGACCGTGAAGCCCGCCCTTCGAGACGCCGATTCAACGATCTGTCCGGAACAGATTCACCGGCATCCCTTCGGCCGTGAACAGGTTGGGGATGGCATCGCAAGTGAAGGCGAAGCGGACGGCGACCGGCTGGGCAACCTCCGGACTGGAGACCACCACCGACTTGCCGTCGATCACCGCCTTGCCTTCGACGAACCGGCCATCGGAACCGGCGACCTTGAAGTGCGTGGGCGGGCCCCCGCGCGAGACCAGCGTAGTGGGCACCGAGTCGAACTCCACCCGGACCGACGATCCCTCGATGCGGTGCGATCGGTACGTGGGGCTGCGGTGATTCAGACCTGTTACACCATAGGTTTCGGCCAAGGCATAATGGGCCAGTCGATCACCTACCTCGCGCTTCATTTGCGGATGGATGTCCTTCACGTTGTCCACCAAGTCGCTGGTGACCACCATGCCGGTCTTGGGATGCGCGGCCGCCAGGGTTTGCGCCTCGCGCAGGAAGGCCGCCCGGGTCGGGTCGTCGTAGGTGTACGGAGCGATTTGGGCGAAGTAGAACGGCAGCTCGGTTTTCCACGCCGCACGCCAGCCATCGATCATCCGGGTGAAGAGCTTCTGGTAGGTGCCGTGAGTAGAGACGTTGCTCTCGCCCTGATACCAAATCACCCCGGCGATGCGGAACGGTGTGATGGGGTGGATCATGGCGTTGAACGCCAACCCCGGCTCGTGCGGCCACCAGGGGACTGGTTTGATTTTCGCGGCGCCGGCCCGGAGGTCCGGGTCGTCTTCAATGATGCCGCGCGGCGTCCAGACCTCCGCTGGAGTACCGCCCCAGTTGCTGTTAACCAGGCCCACGGGCACGCCCAGTTTCTCGTTCAGGCGCTTGCCGAAAAAATACCCAATCGCGCTGAAGTGAAGCATCTCCTCCGGGGTGCAGACGACCCATCGGGCCGTCAAGTGATCCTGCGGTGTCTCGGACGTGGCCTTCGGTATGTAAAAGAACCGGATCATGGAGTTCGTGGCCCGCGGGGACTCCTCCTTGGACTGGCGCAGTCCCTGATCGCCCGACCACTCCATGTTGCTCTGGCCGCTGCAAACCCACACCTCGCCGACCAGCACATCCTCGAGCACGATCTCAGTACCTCCCTTGATACGGATCGTGTGCGGCCCGCCGGCCTGAGGTGTCTGAATCTCGGTCGTCCAGCGCCCGCCGTTGGAGGCCGTGGCTTTCCAGATATTGGTGGACCAACTAACCGACACCGTGACGGTCTCCGCAGCTCCGGCCCATCCCCAGAGGGTCGCGTTGGTGTGCTGCTGCAACACCATGTGCGAACCGATGATCGCGGGCAGGCGCACGGCGGCGGTGAGCGGAGCAATGAGCAAGCCCAGAGCAGCGAAGAACAGGAGCATTCGTTTCATGACGGGGAGAGGCGGTGAGGGTTCGACGGACCGAGGGAGATGCAAACGGTTCTCCAGCCCGAGGCCGCAGACAAGCCGGAAACCCAAGCCCAGAATCGGGTCCGCAATCCATTCGTGCCCCGTCACGGACAGCCTGTCCCCCAACCCTTCCCAATGAGCCTGTCCCCAGCCATCGCTCCCCGACCATCGGACTCCTCGAGACAATACTCCCGACCCACCGGTGGCATCCGACCTGGGTCGGTTTAGCACCCGAAGCGAACAAAACGCTCGACTCAGCCGGGGCTGGGAGTTCAAAGCGATGCAAATGGTCCCGACCTTGACCGCCTATGGCTCCCACGCCTGGTGTGTGCGCTTCGCCGAGCGCGCCGATGAGGCGGCGTTCCGGCGCGGACGATCCTTGGCTGCGGCCCTGGCCCGTTCTCTGGAATCCCTGGGCTCATCCGGGCTCCGTGAGATCATCCCCGCCCCCACCACCTTGCTGCTGGATTTCCACCGCGAGGCCCAGCCCCTTGACCAAGCCACGCTGCAGCAACTCGTGGAGCAGGCCATCGCTCAGCCAGCGACGTCGGAACCGGAACGCTGCGTGGAAATTCCCGTGCACTACGGCGGCCCCGACCTGGAGCGTGTGGCCCGTCAGTCCGGCCTCAGCCCGGAAGCCGTGATCGAGCGTCATCATCAGGGCCGCTACCGCGTGCTTTGCCTGGGCTTCGCGCCCGGGTTCCCCTACCTCGGTGGCCTGGATGCCTCGCTGGCAACACCCCGCTTGGCTACCCCTCGGCCGCGAGTGCCGGCCGGCAGCGTGGCCATCGGTGGCGACCACACCGGTATTTACAGCATCCCCAGCCCGGGCGGTTGGAACATTATCGGCCAAACCTCCACGGCGCTTTTCGATCCGCACACCGCCGACTTGGAGAAGATGTTCGGATTGCGGGCCGGAGACCGGGTGCGCTTCGTGCCGGTCAACGGACCTCCCGGGACCGAAGCCTCGATTCCGTCCGAAGGCGGGCTTTCACCAAGGTCTCCAGACGCGGCCCTGATGACGACCGCCCGGGCGAATCGAACCGGCTCTCCGGAGGGCGAGCCCGTTTTGCGAATCCTGGAACCGGGTCTCGGGATGAGCCTTCAGGACACCGGTCGGCACGGCTTCCGGCGCTTCGGCGTGCCAACGAGCGGGACGATGGATCCGGTCACCGCCGCCTGGGCCAATCGCCTGCTGGATAATTCTCCGGACGCCCCCGTGCTGGAACTCTGTCTCCAAAGCCAACGCCTGGAAGCCCTGCGCGACGGCTGGATTGCGGTGTGCGGCGGTTCGCATCCGCGGGGACAGGCTCGCTACCGGGCCTTCCGCGTCCGAGCCGGCGAGTTGCTGGACTTTGGTCCCGGAGATTCCGGTGTCTGGACGTATCTGGCGGTGCCGGGCGGCTTCCGTGCGGACGCATTCCTGGGCAGTCGCAGCACGAATCCGAGGGCGGGAATCGGTCACACCTTACGATCCGGCGACCTTCTCCTGCGGAATCCTGCCGGCGACTGGCACCCGCCCGCCGGTGTCGCCGCGCGTGGCGTCTCACCCGACCAATGGGTGACCGATCGCGACACAGGCCCGCTGCGCGTCTGGCCGGGTCCGCAGTGGGAGCAGTTCGACGCAGAAAGCCAACGCCGCCTGTTCGAAACCGACTGGCGTGTCACCAGCCAATGCGACCGCGTGGGGTATCGACTGCGGAGCGATCGGGACGCCCGGCGCAGCGCGGACCGACCGACGATGCCTCCCCCCGGGCTGACCCAGGGCCGGACCGACAAAGCGCCCGAATTCCCAGCCCCCAGTGGCCTCGTGTGGAACGGCCGATCCCTCATCTCAGAACCCGTGCTGCCGGGCTCGATCCAAGTGCCCGCCGACGGCCAACCCATCGTCACCCTGCACGACGGCCCCACCCTCGGCGGCTACCCCAAGATCGCCTGGATCGATCCCCGCGACCTACCCCGCTTGGTCCAACGCCGCTCCGGCCAACCCATCCGATTCGTCCCCGCGCAGGCAAACCGGTGAGGCGGCTGGGCCGCGAGGCGAACCCTTGTTCACACCGGCCAAGGCTGGGTCAAGCCAGCCAGCGGATCTTGATTTCTTTTTCCAACGCCCGGAACTCCGGGTCACCCGTGACGAGTTCGGCCTTACGCTCCTTCGCCAGCGCGGCAGCAAAGGCGTCAGCCAGGCTGATCTTGAAGCGGGCCTTAAACCCAGCCGCCACATCGGCCAAGCGGCGGTCGGCGGCGTGAAATTCGATGGGAGCCGCCAGCAACTGACCGGCGATGGACGCCCAGACGGTTTCACCATCCTTGCGGCGGATGGTGTATTGCACCTCGGCGTAGTTGACCTCGGTCATGTGGACCGACCGGTTCTGCTGACCGGCCCGTTCGAGTAGTCCGGCCACGATCTCGGCACCCGGCTCGTCGCGCAGGAGGGCCAAGAGTGCGTAGCTATCAAGGACCTGTGTTGCGGCCATACTTGGTTTCCTCGAGTTCCTTCTCGGCGCGCCGGTGATCAGCCCATTCCTCGGCCAACGGCTTGGCGCCGGGCTTGCGCTTCAAGATGCCTCGGAGTCGCCGGATGGTGACCGAGGTAATCGGCTTGAGGAGAATCCCCTCAGGAGTGGCTTGAACCACGGCCCGGGTGCCCACCTCGATCTCGAACTGCTTCCGCAGCCACATCGGAATGACGACCTGCCCCTTGGTGGTGAACCGAACGGACTTGGGTTGAGCAGTAGCACTCATTCAACACAGACTTACTTTTTAAATTTTTTCTTACCATCGATTTTTTTCTGACAGTTTGATCGAGGACTGCTTCTACAAAAGCAGTCCATGGCAGTCGTGAAGGGCCTCATCCATCCACTTCGCAGGCGTTGCTGTTCAACGAATTCGACCCTCGACTGAAAGGCCTCGAATCAAAACCGATCCCGGATTGCCAGAAGCACTAACCCGGGATTGCCGTCCCCTTGCCGTTCGTGACGTCTCGAGCCCCGGAGTCGCTCGCGGTTCCTTTCTCTGATTCCATCGGGCCATGCGATCGACGGCCAGCTGGGATCTGAATTGCGATCTGGGCGAGGGGGAGCCTTGGACGCGGACGCGGGCGCTGTTGCGGCAAGTGACCTCGGCGAATGTGGCCTGCGGCGGGCATGCCGGGGATGCGCTCACGATGGAGCGGGTGGTGGTCGAGGCGAAGGCTCTTGGGGTGCGACTAGGAGCCCACCCTGGAGTGGCCGGCGCCTTCGGACGGGGCGAGGTAACCCTGTCACCCGGAGAACTCCAGACCCTGGTGCTCCAACAGGCCGGCGGGCTATCTCACCTGGCCCGACGGCATGGTAGCCGGTTGCACCACATCAAGCTGCACGGCGCGCTGTATCATGCCGTAGAGAACGACAACGCCCTCGGCCGGGCCTATGTCGAGACAGTGGCGCGGTGGTTTCCTCAGGTGACGATTTACTCGCGCGCCGGAGGTCTCGTACTAACGCTGGCTCACAAAGCCGGAATTACAGCGTGGGCCGAAGGGTTCATCGACCGTGCCTACCAGGCGGATGGCCAACTCGTGCCGCGGAATCAAGACGGGGCGCTGTTGACCCGCACCCAAAAAATCACCGAGCGCCTGCGCGAATGGCGGCAAACCGGCGGGTGGAAGAGCCTCGATGGAACTTGGGTCGCCGTGCCCGCCCAGACGCTCTGCCTGCATGGCGATACGCCCGGTGCCGTCGCGCTGGCTCGGGCCGTCCACAGAGCGATAGATCGATAAGGCCCGAGGCCGGCGATCGTCGGCTTCCCGAGGCTGGGTCGATCGATCCAACCTGCTCGTCCTTTTGACTAAAAGAATTCTGGGGCACCACCTTGCGAAAACAACACCCCGCCAGACCACACCCGCCTACCAAACTCCGGCAGCCCCCTCGCCCCGCGGATCGGCCGCGGCAGACCAGTGCCCTTGAGAATCACGGCCCACCGCCTGAGCAGCGCCGAGCGAGGCATCGACGGCCACCGTATGCCCACGGCGACGCAATTCGACGATGACCGCCTCACCCCAGGACCGCTCCACATGGAGCTCATCAGGCTTCCACTGATGATGAAGGCGCGGGGCAGCCAAGGCTTCTCGGGGCGATTTCTTGAAGTCGATGGTCCGCAGGATGGTCAGGAGGGTTTGTGAAATGATGGTCGGCCCACCGGCCGCACCCACGCTGAGAATCGGCTGACCATCTCGGAGCACCAGTGTCGGGCTCATGCTCGAGAGTGGCCGCTTGCGTGCTTCGATGGCATTGGCTTCGGCACCCACCAAGCCGAAATAATTGGGCACACCCGGCTGCGCCGAAAAATCATCCATGTGGTTATTAAGCAAGAGGCCCGTGCCCGGCACGACGACCTTGCTGCCAAAGCTCGTATTGAGAGAGGCGGTGCAAGCCACCCAATTACCCTCGGTGTCCGCCGTGGAGAAGTAGTTCTCCCTCATCTACGCCGCTCAGAGCTGATCCACTCACACAAAATTGCGCGATTCGCCCACGGACGTGGTCATACATAAAAGCTGTTCCGCAGCCGGATGCTTGAAAAAATTCAAGCCGCTCAGCGTCGCTCGCTCTAGGAATTTGCCGCGCATCAAATTGGCCGATTGATTCCCGGGGCTGATCAGCTTTTATCGGAAGTATGACGTTCCGCGGTACCATCAAACCTCATCGGGCCTTCACGCTCATCGAACTACTGGTGGTCATCGCCATCATTGCGATCTTGGCGGGCATGCTCCTACCAGCCTTGGCCAAGGCGAAAGAGAAGGGCCGCAAGACCGCCTGCTACAACAACCTGCGCCAAATGGGCCTGGCGATGCTCCTGTATGCCGATGACCACGGCGGGAAAGTCCCTCGGGGCAATGAGCCCTACTGGTGGCAGATGTACATCCCCAGCCTCGGCGGAACGGCCGCCGCCCGGGATCAATACGGACGAATCAAGGTTTACACCTGCCCCAGCTACCCCAACAAAAAGCAGGTGGTCTGCTATGTGGTGAATGCCTGGCAATTCAGCAGCCCACGCGACACCGTCGGAAATGAAGTGACCGGAGCAGTGAACCTGCAGCGGGTGCACAGTCCTTCCGATACGGTCTACTTCGCCGACAACGAGAGTGCGTCGTGGCGGCCGGTCTTCACGGTAACCAACGTCATCGGCACCGTGGATCTGAACGATGTGTGGACCCCGTCCCACCTGCCCTACGGCGCCACCGGCCGCACCCTGAGCGGCGATCGTCGGGTCGCTGCCAAGCGCCATGGCGAAGGAGCCAACCTACTTTTCTTCGACGGCCATGCCGGATGGAAAAACGGTCGAGCCATGACGGTCGACGACTGGCGCGAGCAACGGTATTGAAGGGCTCAACGCCCCCAACGGCTTATTCCGCGGGCGCAAACACCGTCAATTCTGGAATCGCGGTAACAAACCGAGTCCCGAGACGTTCCAGCGCAATATTCTGCTGCCGCACTTCGGCGGCAATGTTCCACGGTAGGATCAGCAGAAAATCCGGTCTCCGGTCGGCCAGAGCGGAAGGGGGTAAAATGGGGATGTGACTGCCGGGCATCCACTTGCCCTGCTTCGAGGGCGCCGCATCACAGACAAAGGGCAGCAAGTCGGGTTTGACTCCTGCGTAGTTGAGCAAGGTGTTGCCCTTGGCCGCCGCTCCATAAGCAGCGACCGTCTTACCTGCCCGCTTCTGTTGGATGAGAAAAAACAGCAAGTCGTCCTTGATGTGGTTGGCCTTGGCTTGAAACCCCTCGTATCCGATCGGACTTTGCAGGCCGCGCCGCACTTCCTCGTCCACCAATGAAGCCACCGCCGAAGCCTCCTGTCGCAGATCCTCCGCATGGCAACCGTAAACCCGGATGCTGCCCCCGTGAGTCGGCAACTCGTCCACATCCCACACTCGCAGGCCGGCCGCCGCAAAAATGCGCTGCACGGTGTGCAGGGTGAAATACGAAAAGTGCTCGTGATAAACGGTGTCGAATTGGTTTTGTTCGAACATCCGCATGAGGTGCGGGAATTCCAGGGTAATGGTTCCGGACGGCTTGAGCGCAGCCTTCAATCCGAGGGTAAAATCATTGATGGCCGGAACGTGGGCAAAGACGTTGTTGCCGATGATTAAATCGGCCTGTTGGCCGCCCGAGGCCAGACGTCGGCCCAAGGCCTCGGTAAAAAACTCCCGCAAGACTGGTATCCCGATGGCCTCGGCCGCCTCGGCGGTACTGGCAGTGGGTTCTATGCCGAGGCACGGAATGCCGGCAGCGACGAAGTTCCTCAGCAAGTATCCGTCATTGGAGGCGACTTCGATGACCCGACTGACGGAGGTCAAACCCAGGCGAGCGGTGATTTGCTGACAGTAGCGGGACGCGTGTTCCAGCCAACTGGTCGATGTGCTGGAGAAGTAGGCGTAGTGGGCATCAAACAACTCCGCTGCGGCCGCGTAGTCCTCGGTCTGGACGAGCCAGCAAGAGTGGCAGACGCGAATGACCAACGGATAACCGGTTTCCGCTCCCCTCAGGTTCTTGGCATTCAGGTAGGCGTTCGATGGCGGGGCCGAACCCAAATCCAAAACCTTCTGAACCAACGTGCTTTCGCAATGACGGCATCTCATAGGGCAACTCCTTTAAAAAAGTCGGACAGCATCGGATAATTACGGTCGCGCTCGGACATTTCGGTCACTGGCAACGGCCAAGCGATGCCCAACCGCGGATCCAGCGGGTTCAACGCGGCCTCATGATCGGGAATATAGGCGGCCGAATGGCAATAGAGCAGCTCAACGTTGTCAGTGATGGCTTGGAACCCATGCGCAAACCCTTCCGGAATGAGCAGCGCATGTTGATTGTCTTCCGAGAGGCGCTCCGCATGCCATTTCAAGAAGGTCGGCGAGCCCGCCCGAACATCCACCGCGACATCCCAAACCTGACCGCGAATGCAGCTCACCAGCTTCATCTCGCAATGCGGTGGGCGCTGATAATGCATCCCCCTCAGCGCACCCGACCGGACGGTCCGAGCGTGGTTGATTTGACGAATGGGCCCATGCCAGCCGGCCTCCAGCAATTCAGCGTCGCAGAAGAGACGGGAAATGAATCCCCGCGCATCCGAGTGAGCCTTACGCGTCACTCGCTTCAAGCCGGCCAGCGGAAGGTCTTGGATCTCAAAGCGACTCATGACCCCTGCGAATATTCCAGAATGTCCTGCTCGCAGAGCCTTCGAGCATCGGCGCCGGTTGCCTGCGCACGATACCAGTGGAGTGTCCGCCGCACCCCCTCGGCCAAACCCAACCGGGATCGGTACCCCAACTGACTCCGGGCCTTGGCGCTCTCCAGCAGCAGCAACCCAGCCTCATGGGGCCCTTGAACTTCTTCGTGGTAGTGCACCGATGCCTCGCCCACCACTGCCCGCGCCATCTCGATCACCGTACGCACCGAGGCCGCATCGGCCTGCAGTGGACCAAAATTATATGCCTCTTCAGCGGCCTTTCGGTGCCACAACGATTCGGCCAAAAGCAGGTAACCCGCCAACGGATCCAGAACATGCTGCCACGGGCGCACCGATTCGGGACGACGGATTTCCAGTGCCCGCCCTTGCTGCCAGGCCCGCACCGCATCTGGAATCAAGCGATCCTCGGACCAATCCCCTCCACCGATGACATTGCCGGCACGCGCGCTCGCTAGACGCACCCCTTGGGCCCGCAAAAAGGAATCCCGATAGGCATCGATCACGATTTCACACGCCGCCTTGCTGGCGCTGTACGGATCGGCACCACCAAGAGCATCGTCTTCGGTGTAGGGCCGCTCCCATTCTCGGTTCCGGTAGACCTTGTCGGTGGTGATCATCACCGCCACCTGCACACCTGCTAGGCCACGGAGCGCATCCAAGACATGGACCGTTCCCTGGACATTGGTAGCGAACGTGTCGACTGGCTCACGATAACTGGCCCGCACCAGCGGTTGGGCCGCCAAATGGAGAACGATCTCAGGCCGGAACTCACGGATGACCGCCGAGGTCGCGGCTCGGTCCCGGATGTCCACCATTCGGCTCAAGCTGCAAACATCAACCACGCGGGCTGATTCGAAGAGGCTGGGGTCTGTGGCCGGCGGAAGACTCAAACCGGCCACAGTGGCCCCCAGTCGGTGTAACCAAAGGGTCAGCCATGAGCCCTTGAACCCAGTGTGACCCGTGAGCAGGACCCGCTTGCCGCTCCAAAATGCCGGATCAGGGAGGCTCATGGTGTGGACCAAACCTTCCAAGGAGCCCGCCCCGAGGCCCAAAGTTCTTCGAGCTGGTTCTTGTCGCGGAGCGTGTCCATGGGCTGCCAAAATCCCCGGTGCTCAAAGGCCATCAGTTCACCCCGCTGGGCCAGTTGGACCAAGGGATCATTTTCCCAACTCGTGCGATCACCCTCAATGATTTCGAGCACTTTGGGCGAAAGGACGAAAAAACCGCCATTGATCAACCCCCCATCGCCACGGGGTTTCTCAGTGAATTCACGAACCACGCCTGCTTCGATTTGCAAGGCTCCGTAGCGTCCGGGAGGCTGAACGGCCGTCACCGTGGCCCATTTGCCATGCTCCCGGTGAAACCGGATGGAAGCCCCGATGTCCACATCGGCCAAGCCATCCCCATAAGTGAAACAGAAGGCCTCCTCGTCCTGCACATAAGACGAAACTCGCTTGAGCCGACCGCCGGTGAGGCTTTCTTCGCCGGTATCCACGAGCGTCACACGCCACGGTTCACCATGCCGCTTGTGAACCTCCATCCGATTGTTGGCCACATCGAAGGTCACATCCGAAGTGTGGAGGAAGTAGTTCGCGAAGAACTCCTTGATCACATACCCCTTGTAGCCGCAGCAGATCACGAAGTCGTTCACCCCATGAGCCGAGTACATCTTGAGGATGTGCCACAGGATGGGCCGTCCACCGATCTCGATCATCGGCTTTGGCTTAAGATGGGTTTCCTCGGCAATCCGAGTTCCATACCCGCCCGCTAGAATGACAGCCTTCATCGATTGGTGGGACTATTCTGAAAACCCGTCACAGAACCTACCAGCCCGTTTTTACCACGGTGCGGAGCCCAGAGCCTGAAACCTTTCAGGCAGTTGGACTTCGACAAGTTTGGCCACTCCGACGCGGGAGGGTCAACAGCCACACACGGCCAAACACCTGACTGCGATCCCCTGCAAAACTGCCGCATCACCTCTCGCTGATGCAGTAGAGGCTCTGGCGGCCGCGCAAGAAAATCTGCCGACCCACAATCGCCGGCGAGGCATCGAATCCGCCATCGAGGTGGTTCTTGGCCAAAATTTCCAATCGGGGGCCTTGCCTCAAGACCGCCGTGTTGCCATCTCGCCCGACCACGTAAATTCGCCCATCGGCGGCCACCGGGGAGGCGTAAACACCATTGAGCCCGTCCAAACGCTCCGCTTCGAAATGGGCCTTGCCTGAGACGGCATCAAAGGCCGAGAGCAGGGCGCTGTTGTTTGAAATAAAGTAAAGTGTGTCACTCACCAGCAAGGGCGACGGGACGTACGGGGTGCTCTTGGCGTGCGACCAGACAATGCCGTCGGTGCCGGTGAGATCGCCGGAACGATCTAGACGAAGGGCCTGAAGCGCATTGCCCCGATAACCACTCATGACAAAAACACGATCTTGGGAGGCGACCGCCGAGGGGATGGCATTGACTGTTTGCCCGGCACACTCCCAGAGCAATTTGCCGTCCTTGAGGTCGTAGCTGCGGATCTTGTTGGTGCCGTTGACGATCACCTGTTTGCGACCGCCGTGGCTGACGATCAACGGGGTACACCAACCGGTGGGCTCATCGCGCGTCTGCCGCCACAGTTCCCGACCGTCACGCTTGTCGAGCGCCACGATGAAGTCGTCTCCCTCATGATCCCAGAGCACGACCACCGTGTTGCCGTCGAGGGCCGGCGAACTGCCCTCGCCGAAGCTGTTTCGGGTGCGCATGTCGCCGAGGTCCTTTTCCCAGAGGAGCTTGCCTTTGAGGTCGTACCCGTAGAGGCCAAACGATCCGAACGAGACAATCAGGTGCTTGCCATCGGTGACCGGAGAGGCCGAAGCAAACCCGTGATCTTTGTGGTGTCCCTCATGCGGCAATTGGGTGCGCGGGGATTGGGTCCAACGCTGCTTGCCCGTCTTGCGATCGAAGCTCAGCACCGTGAACTGCTGAGCCCGGGTCGGACGATCCACCATGCCTCCCCCGCCTCCTCCTCCACCGCCTCTCCGAGGGCGCTCGGACCGATCGGGTGGTTGACCGCTCGCGTCGGCAGTCTCCGCAGCAGCTTCAGGCCCGGTGGGGATGGCTGTGAGAATGAAGACCTGATCGTCCCAGAGGATCGGTGTGGAGCTCCCTCGCCCCGGGATAGCCACCTTCCATTGCACATGATTGGTCTCGCTCCATTGGGTCGGTGGGTGGGCATCGGTAGCCACTCCGTTGGCCTGTGGGCCCCGCCAGCCAGGCCAATTCGCCGGCGCGGCTGCCTGAAGCGGAGCCCAAGCGATCCAAAGGCAGAGGGACAGGGTCGTGATTTTGAAAGGACGGTTGGTCATGGCTTCGAAAAAAAGACGTCGGGGACTCGTCGGGGTTACACAGAGCAATTCGGGCGCAATCTTGGGTCAATCAAGAATTGATCAGGGATTGGGTCGACCCGATAGGGGCATGGAAGACTCCGGAACCGGTTCACTCAAGGTTTTCAGGAAAGCCACCAGGGCAGATTGATCGTCGGGGCTGAGGTGAAGACCAACGGCGGTGTGTTTGGCCAAGTTGGGGTCCAGATTAGGGCTCGCCTGAACGCCTTCCGAGTAATGGCGCACCACCTCCTCCAGCGTCTGGAACCGGCCGTCATGCATGTAGGGAGCAGTCCGCGCGATGTTGCGCAAGGTCGGCGTCACGAACTTGCCCCGATCGGAATTACGCTGGGTGACGCCGGCCCGACCTGGATCGCTGGGCGCGAGGTCCAATCCATTGTCGTGAAATTGGTGATCGGTGAAGAGCATCCCGCCGTGGCAGTGAAAACAGTCCGCCCCGCGCTGCCCCATACGCGGTTCGTTCTCGGTCATGAAGAGTTCTAACCCCCGGCGTTCCTGATCGCTGAGGGTGGCCTTTCCTTGAATCGACAAATCAAACCGGGACCGGAACCCGGTGAGGGTCAGGACAAACTGTTCCAACGCCAACGCGATGCGTTCGGCGTCGATGCGTGGAGTCCCAAACGCTTTTTCGAACAATGCCGTATACTCCGGCATTCCCGACAGTTTGCTGACCACCGACTCCAAGGTCTCGGCCATCTCCGTCGGATCTTGAATGGGCATTAATACCTGCTCCCGCAACGATCGGGCTCGACCGTCCCAGAAAAACTCCCGCTTCCAGGCCAAATTAATCAAGGCCATGGACTGCCGAGTTCCCAACTGGCCGCGCACGCCCAGACTGAAACGACGCGAATCCGAAAACCCCGAGGCCGCCGCGTGGCAGGAGGCGCACGAGATCGATCGATCGGCCGACAAGGCGGTCTCTTGAAACAACCGGCGTCCCAGCGCGATTCGTTCCTCGATCAACGGGTTGTCCCGCGGGAGCGCCGGCATGGGAAAGGTTCCCGCCATCGCGAATCGATGGGGCGTGTATTTTGGGGGCAAGTCTTTGGGAACGACGGGAGGAACCGTCGCCTTCTCGGCGACCCCTGGGCTATCGAGCAATTCTCCTGCGCGAAACGACAAGGGCAGATTTCGGCCCAGGGCATCGGCCAATGAATCCTCTTCGCGCGAATGGGTGGAATGCCCATCCCGCGCCAATGAAATTGGCCTAGGCAAGCGGAAGAGCGATGCCAGATCCCAGTCCAACCGGAGGATGCGGTCTTGTCGCAAGTCTAGCGAGGTGGCCAATGAGACTTGGGTGCGGCGGGGATCCCGGGCGAAGTGCAGCGAATAGCCGGCGATGGGCCCGGTTCCCGAACGGTAGCGCCCCTCCAGCGCCATAAAGATGTACCCACCCTGCCAATCCCAATGCAGGCCATTGAGCCCAGGTGACAACGGATCGTCGGGCAACCGTTTGGCCGGATCGGCGTGGTTCTCGACCGGGTCTGGCCCGATCCAAAAACGCAGCGCCCGGTAGTGTTCCGGCGGGACCGGATTCAAGGTCCAACGCAGACGGCCGGACGCGACGTCGATCCACGCGTGGGCCGGACTCAGTTCCACCCACTTCCCGTCGGCGGTCTCCAGCGCTGCTCCCGATAACAGGGCGCTCAGGCGAGTCACCGCTAGCAACTCGCCGGCCCCGGTCTCATGGCGCAGTGCCTCGATCTCCAGAGGCTTACCATCCCAGGTAGGGCGAAAAACCAAATCCAAGCTGACAGCGCGGCCTAGGACTGTGAACAGCACCCCGATGAGGGTCAGTGCGCACCGGCTTCGGAAGCGGGGCCAAGTATCTTGAAAACGACTCATGGGAGGCGAATGCACCGTGTCAGACCGTTGATTTACTACATTGAAGCCACCGTCAGAGACTTTCAATGGGCACCCCACAGCAAAAAGCGCGACGGGGTGAAGAACACACCCGCCGCGCTGCAAATTACACACTCCTTGAAGCTTACTTCGCGTTGGTGGTGATCCAGGCCTCCTTGTGAGCCGTCCACAGCACCGAATTCTTGAGCAACTGTTGATAGGCGATAAGCCCGTGAGCGATACCGTCGTGACCCAGCGTGATGCCGGCGATGCGGGCCTTGGGGTGGTTCACCACGAAGACCTGCGGGAAGTCCTTGTTCTTGGACTTGGAGTGGGCGGTGGCCAGCACCTGGATGGGCGTTCCAGCCGGATCGGCCTCGTAGTAGTAGAGCTCGTCACTCAGCTTAAAGTGCTCCGGAACGCCCTGAAGCAAGGGATGCTTCACGCCGGAAACGGTGACTTCGAACTCCCCGTAAGAGTCATGGCCGCGGGAACCGCCGCCGGCCAATTCCCGGTTGTAAGCGGGCCAGTTGGCCCAGTTGTACCACAGGCCCGGGTGCAGCAGAACCAGACCTTTGCCAGCCGCAGCATGGGCTGCGATGGCCTCGCGCACCGCCGCGTCGGGAAAGGCCTTATTGGCGCTGATGAGCAAAATGTCCGCGGACTTCACAGCCTCGATGGTCACGTCCTGTGACTCGCGGTAGTTGGCCGAAATGTGCCCGGAGTCATTGAGCATCGCCACGTCCGCTAGGTTGAACCAGCGGTTGTAGTCGTGCGAAGCACCACCGCCAATGAGCAGTGTCTTGAGCCCATTGCCCCACTTCAGCGGTGCAGCCACCGGATTGGCCTGCGCCTGCTCAGGTCCCGCCGGCGCACCCAACTCGGCCGTGATGGCGAAGAGGGTCGGCGCCACTTCATTGTCGTAGCTCTCCAGCACCAATTTCTGGATCACACCGGGCTTGGTAATGTTCTTGGTTAGCCAACGAATCTGGCCAGGCCCCTTGGTCCAGCTCGGCAACCCCTTGGAACCCGTCACATCCGCACGACCGCGGTAGTCGGCGATTTCCACGCCGTTCTTCAGGAGGATCTCCTGCGTCGCGCCGCCTTCAAAAACGGCCGTCATTTTTAGGGCATTGACCTTCTCGCCCACCGCGGGATAACCCCAGCCCGCCACGCCGCCCAGGATGTGCAGTTTGGAGGCTGCCACACCCACCTTCACCTCAACCCGCTTAGGCAGACTCTTGCGCGACCAGGAGTCCGAAGCTCCCCCCTTGAGAACGACGACGTTGGCGACCGCCTTCTCTGGGCTAATCACGTCGAAAGGAATGTCTTCGACGCGCTTGAGGCCGTAGCTGCGGAAGGTGACGGTGTCGTCCTCCTGCTCCGGCGTGATGTACAGGCCACGACCGCTGTTGGCCGTGAAGGCCCCGCCCAAATCAATGATGCGGAAGCGATTGTCATCGACGGTCATGTAGGCCAGCAAATCCCGCAGAGCGGCCGCGCCCAACGCATCAAAGCCCTCGGGCATGAGCGAGCGCCCCGTAGACTTGCGGTTGGCGATGTCGGAGACACGCAAGGTGTGGTCGGACGTCGCGTCGCGCAGGACCACTTCCGAGGCATTCTCACGCTCGACGATGCCATCGAACTGATCCCCTGACTTGGTCTCGATGCTGACGCTGATGAAGTTCGGTTCAACCACGCGGTTCGGGTCCACGATGTGAATGAGCAAGTCGGCCGCGCCGTGGGCTCCCATGCCGTTGAGGTTGGGAGCCAAGTTACGGCCCTCACCCTTGTAAATGTGGCAGCCGGCGCAGTTGGCGGTGTAGACCTTCTTACCGTTGGCTACATCGCCCGGCTTCTCCACTTCCGGCTGTAACTTGGCGATGAGGGCGTCCTTCTCCTTGGCCTCCGGCCCCTTCAGGTCGTCGATAACCTGGGTGGCGCGGGCCGCAATTTTGGCGTCACCGTGGGTACGGAGACGGTGCAAGCGTGCAGGTCCGAGCAGCACCACGTCGATCTTGTGAGTAGCGAGCGCCTCGATGAAAGCGGCCGAGGAGTCGGCCCGCTTAAGTACCTGAGCAAACGCCGTCTCCAATTGACCGGTGGGCAACTGGGCGAACCGTTCGACCAAAGCCATCCCACCTTCGGGGGCAGAGCCCAGGGCCTCGATGAGAGACTTCTGGAGCGCTGGGCTGATGCTCGGGGTGACCAAGCCGGCCACGGCCGGGATCACCGACGGATCGATGTTGCGGACACCAATTAAATTGGCGGCGATCTGGCCGCGGGAGGCGTCCGACAACGCGGCGTCCCCGATCTGGGCCGAGGCGGCCTGAATGGCGGGCTTGAGTTCGGCAGCCAAGGCCGAAGCCGCCTTCCAGCGGGCCACCAAGGGCAACACCGAACCAGCGGTGCGACCCGAAGCCAGCAGCGACTTCAAGGCACCCAAATTGGCTGCATCGAGTTCGGGTTGCAGGCGGGCGTCGAGCGCGGCCGACAACGCTTCGAGAGCGGCCGCCTTGAGACCGTCGGTGGCGGCCGGTTGACGCGCGAGCAATTGCACCATGCGTCCGGCCAGCGCGGCATCACGACGGTTGGCGACCATCCGAGCCAAGTGCGGCACATATCCAACGACGAACGCAGGATCTTGAGCAGCGAAGACCGCCTCGAGGAAAAGCAGCGGATCCTTGTCGGCGGCACCAACCGCGGCGGACTCCAGCCAACGGTCCTTGAGGTTGGGCCAGGCGGCCACCACGGCATTGGCCAAGGCACGAGACGCCGGCAAGGAACCCGCGGCCATCAGGGCGTTAATGCGTACGCGGCCATCGGGGTCGCTCAGGCGCTCAATGACGGCTTTCTCCGTCGTCTTCAGCGGATCGGAATCTTTGGAGCGGAGATTGGATGTGTTAGCCACCAATTCGGTAGCTACCCGAAGGGCATTCTTGCGAACCCAGGCGGACGAATCGTTCATGACCGAAGCGGCGGCCGCATCGTCCCAGGGCACGGGCCCGTTGGAGGCGGCCACACGGTAAAGCCACAAGGCTTGGATGCGGGATTCAGCCGGGGCGGCAGTGTCGCCAATGAGCTGACCTAAACCAGGCAATGCCGATTCCAACACGGCGGGCTGCTCAATCAGGAGGCGATTGGCCGTAGAACGAACCCAACCATTCGGATGGTTGAGGGCGGTGACCAGCGTCTCCGCGTCGTTGCGGTCGAACTTCGCGGTCGGCAGCGTCTTAGCATCCTTGTGCTGGATGCGCCAAATGCGGGTGAAGTGGTGATCCCGATCCGGACGGGCAGCCGCATTGCGGGCTCCGTGACCCGGACCCCGGGTGTCGTTGTGAACGGCGATCTGATTGTAGAGATCAACCACGTAGATGGCCCCGTCTGGGCCCACGCGGCTGTGAATGGGTCGGAACCAATAATCAGTGCTGGCAAGGAACTCGGTCTGCTTGCGGCCGTCTTCTTTGCGGCCCTGGTAGGTCGCGCCCTTCGGATCCAGAAACTCATGATGGAAGAGCTGGCGGGTGGCCTCGCCCATGAAGAACGAATACCGCTCGGTGGCCGCCCACTTGGCCGGCCAAGCGCCGCCGTCATAAATTGTCGCGCCCGCGGCTGCGGTCCAAGCGCCCACCCAGTCGATTTGCACGTACGGCTGACGCTTCTCATCGAAGGCCGGGTAGATCTTGTTTTCCTCAATGACATTGAAGAACGACTTCATGCCGCCCACCTGTCCGCGGGCCAAAATCTTTTCGGGAATGACCACGTGGCAGATGGGCTCGCCGCAGGTGGCCGTCGTGAAGAGGATTTCGTTGTCGGGCGCGATCTCGCAGCCCCAGGTGTTGCAACCGCCGGCGGCGATTTGCTCCACCGCAGAGCCATCGGGTTTGAAGCGGTAAATGCCCGCGGCGATGTCGCCGAAGTCCTTGGATCCGTCGCCAGACTTCACGCGTCCGCGGGTGTAACCCACCGATCCATAAATCCAGCCATCCATGCCCCAGCGGAAATTGCTAATAACCGCATGGGTGTCGAAGGTGCCCCAGCCGGTGTAGAGGGTTTCGACCTTGTCCGCCCGACCGTCTCCATTGGTGTCCCGAATCCACAAGATGTCGGGAGCCTGAGCCACGATGACGCCGTCTTTCCAGAACACCAGCGAGGTGGGCAGTTCCAATCCGTCGGCAAAAAGGGTGCGCTTGTCGGCCACGCCGTCGCCGTTGGTGTCTTCCAGAAGGGAGATACGGTCGAGCGGCTTGCGAGGTTGCTTGCCGCCAACAGGGAAAGTTTTGGGGTCTTGGGCGCGGTTCCAGTAAGCCTTGAAGTCGTTCTTATTCACGTCGCGACCTCCCGGGTACTCGGGCGTCTCAACCACCCAAAGGCGACCCTTCTCGTCCCAGTCCATGGACATGATCTTCTCGGCCACGTTCTCGTCGGCCGTGAGGGACACCTTGAACTCCGGATGGGTCTGGAAGGTCTTGAGCGCCTCGGCGGCGGGCTTCGGCCCCCCGGCCGGGTATGTAAGCGAGGCCAATTCCTCGGGCTTGCAGAACTCATCGGCGTTGGCGCGCTTGCCGGCCCAGGCGATGCCGCGCAGCAAAATGGCCCGGTAATGGGGAGTGTTGAATGAGTCGTACTCGTGACCGGGGATGCTTACAAAGGCCCGGTAGGGAGACTTGGCCTCGGGCAAGGTCTTTTCATAAGTCCACAGCTGGGGCCAGATGTTGAAGACATCGACAAAACTCTGGGCCAACACGTTGACGTCCTCGGCCATGTCGAGGCGGTTGTAGACCTCGTCTTTCCAGTCGAAGTTGGACACGCCCTTCACGATCGGATGCTCGGGATTGACGAAATAGACCCCGACATTCCCTTCGTGCCACTGAGTCTTCTTGTCGCCATCCCAGCGCCAGGCTCCACCGATGATCTTTTTGCACCACTCGTGCTGATCACCGCTGACCACGCCGTCATGGAGCACCACCACGCCACCACCGCGGGACAGGAAGTGCTCGAAGCGTGCACGTTCGTCGCCGATGATTTTCATACCGTCAGCCGCGTAAATCACCAGCACATCGGTCGCCTCTAACTGGGACGCTGTCGGAAATTCCATAGCGCCGCTGGCGGTGATTCCTCGCTCGGTGAGGAGCTTGGCCCATTCACCCAGAAAACGCGGGTGATCATGCTGGTTGGGGCCGTGGGTTTTGACGCCACCGCGGATGAAGACGCGGAGCGGAGCGGCGTGAAGTCCGACGGTGAGCGCCAACAAGGCCCACATCGGCAGGAAGGATCTAAGGAACTGTTTCATGGCTTGAGTCAAACAACGCAAATCGCGGACGCCGTCGCCGACGCGCGCATTCAGGAAAGGATTGATCCTCCCGGAACGCACGACGGCAAGGGAGAACCCGGGCAGTCCATGGATGCGCTGTGAGTCAAACAGTACCGTATCCTGCGAGGAGTGCTATGCGCAGATGGCACGCTGGAATGTCAGCGATGCACCAGTGCCCCACCGGGGTGGATGATAAAGCCCTTTCATACGACAGGAACCGTCCGATGCCAGGATGACGCTAAACGGCTCATTCAGCGAAAATCCATGGCTACATCCCAGCTTCTGACACCGTTCTCACCCATTCTCTTGCCCAACCCTTCCTCGGAACAACCCGGGCGATGGTTTGACGTAGCATTTGAAGCCGGAGCCTTCCGGGGCCACGGTCTCCCTGTTCATGACCGATTGTTTCGAGTTACTCCAAGAACCGCGTCGCCCCTGGCTCGATGCCGACGCCCTGAAGGCTCGTTTTCTGAAATTGTCCGCGGCCGCACACCCGGACCGTTTCCATGGCGGTACGGAATCCGAGCGGGCCCAAGCCAATGACCGCTCCGCCGAACTCAACGCTGCCTACAACACGTTGCGAGAGACCCGCGACCGGCTCTTCCATTTGCTGGAGCTGGAACGAGGCGCTCCATCCCGGGACATTCAGCGCATTCCTGCCGGGACGATGGATCTGTTCGTCGAGATTGGTCAGTGCTGCCGCGATGCAGACACCTTCTTGGCGTCGAACCCGAATTCGGAGTCTCCCATGCTCAAACTCCAGCGAATGCGACAGGCGCTCGAATGGAGTGACCGATTAATGGTCCTTCAGCGTCAAGTGAACGTGCGGCGGGAAGCGTTGGAAACCACCTTAAGAAGCCTCAATGCGGCTTGGGAATCGGCTCCCTCGCCCTCAGCGCCCGATCGAAAGACTCACCTGCCGCTAGAATCCCTGGAGGACGCGGCCCGTGCCATGAGCTATGTCAGTCGCTGGACCTCGCAACTGCAAGAGCGTCTGGGACACCTGGCCAGCTAAGCCTGGTCGGATTCTGTGGAATCCCATCGCGTTTTGTCTGGTTTCGTCGTCGGTGGCTCGGGCCGGATCGAACAGCGTCCAAGTCTGGACCGGGTTTCCTGCGGTTCCTCACCGCGACAGACCAGGACTCGATCCCGACTAAGCTTTGTTCGGGTCCAATGGACGGACCATCACGTAGTCGTCCATAACATATCCGCCGCCGATGTTGTTCACCACCGAGGCTTCCTGAAGAAACCCATGTCGATGGTAGCAGGCGATGGCCCGGTGGTTCCCTTTGTTCACATGAAGTCGGACACTCCGACACCCGGCCTGAGTGGCCGCTTGGAAAGCATGCTCAAGAAGTCGGCCACCAAGGCCCTTTCCCTGAAACTGCGGCAATACGTACAGCTTGTGTACGTATAGGACCTCGGTAGACGGGTCGGTCTGGGTAGCCATGTAGCCCACCGGGATTTGGTTCACGATGGGCCATTCGAACACGACCCCAGACGTCCGGTCACGCTGGAGGCGTTCGAGGCTATACATCCAGTCCAGCATGTACTCGATTTGTCCTGGCGACAGCAGCTCGCCATAGGAAGAGCGCCAGATGCGTTCGGCCAGGTCGCGGACTTTCGGCAAATCTGCCTCACCCACGGGCTCAATCCAGACCTCGGCCTCCAACGGATTCATCACGGAGCCCGAAGAAGCTCGATCCGGTTGGTGTTGGCGATTCCGAGTTCCAGCAACTCCGCATTGAAGAAGAGGTCGGTGCGCATAGGTTTTTCCCCTTCGATGGGATAGGCCTTGCGCGCGCCCACCACGTCGGACATCGAGATCACGTCCAAAGCCACCAGATCGGTTCCGAAGCGCAATTCATTGAGAGCGATCGTGTCATGCAACCGAGCCTTGTCATCGCCCCGAACCTGGCCCACCAGCGCATCGGTGACACCAAAGGCCACCTTGGGCATTAAGTCATCCAGCGCACAGAGTTCCGGCACCGACTCCTCGGTCCGGCTGGAGTCGGTTTCAAA
>Ga0209444_10000402_pt1 | contig 23888 bp, 20 predicted proteins | sample LauGreFaBDMM15DN_2_FD_188215 | JGI IMG/M metagenome (GOLD analysis project Ga0209444, IMG submission 188215) | Freshwater lake microbial communities from Lake Michigan, USA - Fa13.BD.MM15.DN (SPAdes) (version 2) | ecosystem: Environmental > Aquatic > Freshwater > Lake | place: Lake Michigan... | reverse complement strand
GTCCACGCCTTATGGCGTGGCGCGTACCGATGTGCGTTCGGCGCTGGAAATGCATGCGGCGGTGATGGCACAAATTGAACGCGCAGACATTTTTATCGCGACGGCGGCAGTGGCCGACTGGCGTCCCGCGCAGGTTGCAGCTGAAAAGATCAAAAAAGGCAGTGAAGGATTACCAAGCTTTGAGTGGGTTGAGAACCCAGATATCTTGGCCGATGTGGCTGCCCACCCGCGTTCCCAAGCGGGGGATCTGTACTGCGTGGGCTTTGCAGCAGAAACCCAGTACTTACAAGCCCAAGCGCAAGCCAAACGTGAGCGCAAAGGCGTGCCATTGATGATCGGTAATTTAGGCCCAGCCACTTTTGGTCAAGATGACAACGCGTTGCTGGTCATCGATGAGCAGGGGGCAAAAGAGTTACCCAGAGCTGCAAAGTTAATCTTGGCGCGACAGTTGCTCGCTGACATTGCCCTGCGTATCAGTTCAAAGACAAAAGGGCAGGTATGAAATTGGATGTGAAAGTGATGGACCAGCGCTTGCGCGAGATGCTGCCCAGCTACGCCACCCCTGGCAGCGCAGGCTTGGATTTACGCGCATGCTTAGACCAAGCGCTGACCTTGCAAGCCAATGCGTGGCAATTGCTGCCCACCGGCATGGCGATCCACTTAAAAGACCCCAACTACGCCGCGCTGATCTTGCCCAGGTCCGGTTTAGGGCACAAACACGGCATTGTTTTGGGTAATTTGGTGGGGCTGATTGACAGCGATTACCAAGGCCAACTCATGGTCAGCGCATGGAACCGCAGCGACGTGGCTTTCACCATCGAACCCATGGAACGCATCGCGCAACTGATCATCGTGCCCGTGGTTCAAGCCCAATTCAATCTGGTCGATGCGTTTGATGTCGCCACCGAAAGAGGCGCTGGTGGTTACGGCTCCACCGGCAAGCGTTGAAGATTTTTAGTGCAAGGTATCGTTGCCGGGCAAACTAGGTAAGGTAAAAAACCCCGAGCCGCAGGTGCCGTGGGTTTTCTCTGGTTGGGTTGGCGCTCGCACGCCCGTGATGGTGAGGGAAATTCGCAAAGCCATGCCCGACAAAGGATGGTTGCCATCCATCACCACATGTTCTGGGTAAATATCTGTCACTGTGTAAATAACATCTTTGGGCACGTCAGGACTGCAGGCCGAGGGCAGGGCATGGCCCTCTATGGTCATACCTTCCTCGAGTTCAGCAGGAAACAAGTGGCGAGGCTCTAAAAAAATCAACTCTTCGTTGAAGTCACCAAAAGCTTCCTCGGGTTCTAAATGCAAATCCAGTTGATCGCCGACTTGGTGTTCTTGCAAAGCCAATTGGATTTTGTCGAGTAAATCATGCCCCCCAAGGTAAAACTCCACGGGATCGTCGAGTTCATCCAAAATTTGGCCTTGGGCATCTTTCAGCACCCAGGTCAGGGCAACAACGCAGTCTGGTGTTATGTTCATGGGGCAGAATTGTCGCAGTTTGGAGAAACGTCTTGAAAAAGCCCTTGCCACACCCTTTATTGGGTACCTTAAGCGCAGACACTTTCATGCGCCGCTATTGGCAAAAAAAACCTTTGCTGATTCGCCAAGCCGTGGCGGGCATCCAACCCATGTTGAGCCGCCAACAGTTGTTTGCTTTGGCTGAATCTGAGGATGCAGAGTCGCGTTTGGTCATTCAAGACAGCACAAGTGGCCACTGGCGTATGCGCCAAGGACCATTTACTCGGCGCAGTTTGCCCAGTTTGAAACAAAGTCATTGGTCTTTGTTGGTGCAAGGCGTCGATTTACACAACGATAGCGTTGCTGCTTTGCGCGATCAATTCCGGTTTATTCCGGATGCCAGGCTGGACGATGTGATGATCAGTTATGCCACCGACCAAGGTGGCGTGGGACCGCACTTTGACAGCTACGATGTGTTTTTGCTGCAAGTTCATGGCCAACGTCGCTGGCGCATCAGCCAACAAAAAGACCTCAGTTTGCAAGACGACACGCCTCTGAAAATCTTGCGTCATTTCAAAGCGCAAGAAACTTGGCTGCTCGAACCGGGCGACATGCTTTATTTGCCACCGCATTGCGCCCATGAAGGTGTTGCTGTGGGTGAATGCATGACTTATTCGATGGGCTTCAAGGCGCAAAGCCCTGAGGCCTTGGCGCAAGAATTGTTGCCTCGAATGGCTGACTTGCAAACCTTTGAAGCCTCTGAAGCCTCTGATTTGTACCGCGATCCGCACCAAGCCGCCACCTTGCATCCAGCGCGAATCCCTCAGCAGCTGCAAGTTTTTGCGCATCAAGCGCTGAAAAAAATATTGCTTCAAAAGCAGGCCAGTCAGCTTGCTTTGGGAGAGTGCTTGAGTGAGCCTAAAGCGCAGGTTTGGTTTCAGGCGCAACCCAGTCAAGACATAAGCTCAGGCGTTGTTTTGGATCGAAAAACCAAAATGCTTTATGACGATCGCTGCGTTTATATCAACGGTGAGAGTTGGCGATGTGCGGGCGCTGACGCCAAAACTTTTCGCCAGTTGGCAGATAAAAAATTTCTCAGTCCTAAGCAAATTCAAACAGCCAGCACTGTGCTTTCAGAGCTTTTGCAAAACTGGTTGCAAGCCGGTTGGCTGCATGTGATGCGTGTAAAAAAATAGTCAGTAAATGTAATTACATAAGGCATACGGGATTTCACCTATAATGACTCACTAAGTTGAACAGGCTTGTGCCCGTCGGCTTAGTTGCATGTTGAGATTCATACCAAGGCATGCGGCACCCCTCGAAATCTCTCGAATCTATTCTTAAGGAACCCCCATGAAAAAATCACTCCTCTTGGCAGCATTATTGGCTGCTGCTTTGGTCGCTTGCGGTAAAAAAGAAACACCTCCTGCACCTGCTGCTGAAGCCCCTGCTGCTGCACCTGCACCTGCTGCTGCGCCTGCTGCTGAAGCCCCTGCTGCCGCGCCTGCTGCTGCACCTGCTGCTGAAGCCGAAAAGAAGTAATTTTTTGCTTCTGTCTCAAGCCACCTTTGGGTGGCTTTTTTTTGTCCTAAGATTCCTCCATGTCCTCTCTTTACACCACTAACAGTCCCCTCATTTCTGTCGCAAGAAGCCAAACTTTGGGCGATGTGCTCAGGCGAACAGCTCAGCGACTTCCTGAAAAAACAGCCATCATTTGCGGGCAAACCCAATGGAGCTATGCCCAATTTGACGCGTTGGTGAACCGTTTGGCTGTAGGTTTAAGCGCTATGGGTATCCAAACGGGCGACCATGTAGCGATGTTGGCGCGCAATTCCCATGGCTTTGCCGCCATGCGTTTTGCTTTAGCCCGCATGGGTGCCGTTTTGGTCCCCATCAACTTCATGCTCAAAGCCGATGAGGTGGCGTATATCCTTCAACATGCCCAAGCGCGGGTGCTGGTCACTGACAGTGAACTCACGCCCTTGGCACAAGCTGCTGCTGCCATAGGTACCCAAGTGGCTGATTTTATTTGGATACCTTCGGAAGGTGATACGCAGCCAAGCCCTGGCATGCACAACTTTCACACCTTGTCTGCCGCTGAGGGCGCTTTGCCGCCGCAAACTTTTTCAAGTTCCGATGTTTTGCAAATTGTGTATACCAGCGGCACCGAGTCAAGTCCCAAAGGGGCTATGCTGACCCATGACGCAGTTTTGTGGCAATACGTGAGTTGCGTGATCAATGCCGAAATCCATACAGATGATTTGGCCTTGCATTCGCTGCCCTTGTATCACTGCGCGCAATTGGATGTTTTTTTCGGGCCGGCGGTTTATATGGGCAGCACCAATATCATCACAGCCAAGCCCACACCAGAAAACCTGTTGCCCTTGATCGAGCGCTTTGGCGTCACCAGCTTCTTTGCGCCGCCTACCGTTTGGATTGCTTTGCTGCGATCACCTTTGTTGGACGCGAGCAAACTGTCCTGCTTGGCCAAAGGTTATTACGGCGCCTCCATCATGCCAGTGGAGGTGTTGCGTGAACTGGCTGCGCGTTTGCCTGGTGTGCGTTTATGGAATTTGTACGGGCAAACCGAAATCGCGCCCTTGGCCACTTTGCTGGGCCCCGACGATCAATTGCGCAAACCTGGCTCCTGCGGCAAAGCGGTAATCCATGTGGAAACACGCGTGGTGGATGAAAACATGAACGATGTTCAAGCCGGCGGCGAGGTGGGCGAAATCGTCCACCGCTCGCCCCACCTCATGCTGGGTTACTACAAGGACGAAGAACGTACGCGGGCCGCTTTTGAGTCGGGATGGTTTCACAGTGGTGACTTGGCCACCATTGACGCAGAGGGCTTCATCACCGTGGTTGATCGTAAAAAAGACATGATCAAAACAGGTGGCGAAAACGTTGCCAGCCGAGAGGTGGAGGAAATGATTTACCGCCTGACAGCCGTCAGTGAAGTGGCGGTGATTGGTTTGCCAGACCCTAAATGGGTAGAAGCAGTCACTGCGGTGATTGTGGTCAAGCAAGGCCTTGGTTTGGCTGAGGAAGAGGTGATCAAGCATTGCCAGCAGCATATGGCTGGCTTTAAATGTCCTAAGCGAATTATTTTCACTGATGTCTTACCTAAAAATCCCAGCGGCAAATTACTTAAGCGAGAACTGCGGCAACGCTACGCCTGAAGGTTTGTAAAGAGGCTTAATGCACCGTATACCAAGGCGTGCCTAGCAAGGGGTCGGCAACCGGTATTTCTTCAGCGCTACAACCGATGGCTACGGATAAAACCATTTGTGCGAGTTCGGGGCGGTTATTGCGCTCGCTTAAATGCGCCGCCACCAGCAGATTTAAGCCGTCGTGACACAAGGCGCTAGCAAGTTGGGCTGATTCATGGTTGGACAAATGCCCTAAAGGTCCAGCGATGCGTTTTTTCAAAAAAATCGGGTAAGCCGATTGCGCCAGCAAGTCGCTGTCATGGTTGCATTCAAGCAGCAAGGCTTGGCAATCCTTTAAAGCCTGCACCACATGGTCGCTGCCGTGTCCTAAATCGGTGACAACCCCCAGACTGGTGGCGCCATCACTGCAACGAAGTTGCAGAGGTTCTCTGGCGTCATGCGGAACGGTAAAGGGCTGCAACTGCAAACTGCCAAGGCTCAGGGTTTGTCCATCTTTGACAAACTGCAGTTGTTCGCTGGGCAGTCCCCAGTCGAGAACACCGCTGGCCAATGCGGTTCCCTTGCTCATCCATACTTGCAGTGCAGAACGTTTGGCCAGTTGTTGGGTGTGACCAATATGGTCTGCGTGCTCGTGCGTAATAAACACTGCGTCGAGATCTTCCAGACTTAAATCTGCCATGGCCAAGCGCCGCGACAACTCTTTCACGCTCAAGCCGCAATCGATCAATAAGCGAGACACCAAGGTGCCGCAACGGGCCTCCACCAGGGTGGCGTTACCCGCGCTGCCACTGCCCAGATTTTTGAACCGCAGCACTTAATTACTGCAATTCTTTGACCAGCAACTGTGCAATTTTTTGCGCAGTGGCAGATGCATCAGGTTGGCCAGAGGCGTTCAAAATAGTAATGGTTGAGGAGGCGTTGTTGGGGCTGATGATTTTCAGACGGTACTGCTGAGGACCCAAACTGTTCTTGGATGAACTGAATAATTTGCTGAAGAAGCCTTCTTCGGTCTCATTCGGCATATCCACATAACGCACAAAGTAGATACCTTGCTTGCGGTCACGGTCTTCCACTGTGAAGCCATTGCGATCAAGCAGTACACCCACGCGACGCCAAGCCACATCAAAGCCTTGGTTGAAGCTGACTGCGGGCTTGCCATCTATGCTGGTGAGTTGGCTAGAACTCTTAGCGACGCCGCCTTCAAAAGCCTTGGCGCTGTCAGTTGTTGAGGGGGCCAGTCTGAGCATCAGTCGACGCAAAAACTCTTTTTCTAACTCGGGGTCATTGGCCCTGGGTTGCCATACCGTGCTTCTGGAAAGTTTGTCTGAGTAAACCTCGATCATGCCGCGGTGCACCACATACAACTCGGTATGGTTGGACTCGGTGCGGTCTAAACGGATACGGAATTTGTCACGCTCGCCGGTGGAATACAAACCATCGAGCACTTTGCCCAAATTGCGTCGAACAAAGTCTTGTGGCAATTTGGCGCGGTTTTCTGCCCACTCGGTTTCCATCAAGCCTATGGCTTGTTCGTCTCGCAACATGGTGAAGCCTGATTCTTTCCAAAAATCGCGCACAGCAATCCACAAATCTTCAGGGGGGCGAGCGATTTCAAGCCACATTTGGTTGCCAGAGCGCTTGACTTGAATATCAGCCAAGGCCAAGGGGCTGGTGAGAGGTCCAGAATCTGGATTTTTCAAGCCACCAAGTTCATTTGCGCTGATGGTGCCGCCGGGCACATCAAAGCGTTTGTTGCGGTTGATTTTGCTTAAATCAGGAGGAACTTCCAGTGAGGTGGCAGGCGGGGCCTCGGTTTGATTTTTGTAATTGACCTTATCGGTATCCATGACTGAACCACAAGCGGCCAAGCAACAGACCCACATCATCAGACCTAAGCGGTGAAAAACAGCAGATTTCGTTGGTTGCATTACAGAGTGTCCTTTGGGGCAATCAAATCAAGCCACAGTTGCGCATCGCGTTTTCCAACGCTGCTTGCAAGTGTGGGCTCAGGGGGGTCAGGGGCAAGCGCAAGGCTGGACTGCAAAGCCCCATGCGCTGGGCTGCCCATTTAACGGGAATGGGGTTGGATTCGGTGAACATGTTTTTATGCAGCACCAACAACTGTCGCTGCAGGGCCATGGCTTCTTGCGCATTGCCCGCGATAGCGGCAAGACACAACTCGTGCATCATTTTGGGGGCGATGTTGGCTGTGACGCTGACATTGCCATGACCGCCGCACAGCATCAAAGCCACTGCCGTGCCGTCGTCACCCGAGTAAATGGAGAAGCCTTGGGGGGCATCATGAATCAGCCACTGCGCACGTTCGATGTTGCCAGTGGCTTCCTTGATGCCAATGATGCCGTCAATTTGCGCCAAACGCATCACCGTGTCGTGCTGCATATCGGCAACGGTTCGGCCAGGCACGTTATACAAAATCATGGGTAAATCGACTGCTTCGGCGATGGCGCGAAAGTGCTGGTACTGCCCTTCTTGGGTGGGCTTGTTGTAATAGGGGACCACTTGCAGTTGGCAATCTGCGCCCACTTCTTTGGCGAAACGGGCCAACTCGATGGCTTCTGAGGTCGAGTTGGCGCCACATCCCGCCATGATGGGTACTCGTCCGTTGGCTTGCGCAACAGAGACACGGATGATTTCGCAATGCTCTTGAACAGACACGGTAGGCGACTCGCCGGTGGTGCCCACCACGCCAATGCAGTCTGTGCCTTGTTCGATATGCCAATCTATGAGTCGACGCAAAGCTGGGTAATCAATGCTGCCGTCTTCGAGCATTGGCGTGATCAAGGCCACGATGCTTGCACGTATGGGTTTCATTTAGGCTGGTATGACAATAAGGTGAAGGTGGTCATTCTAGCTTTTCCCTGTCGTATCAGAGCTGCCTGCAAAGCGTGTTGTGCGGTCTTTGTCGGCGAGCACAGCAACCATGCGTTGGACATACCTGTCAGGTGAATTCAAAAACACATCTTCATAGGCCACGATTCGCATGTGTTGGCAAATTTGCAAGAGCTCCCCATGCCCTAGCAAGAACTCTTCTCTGGAGGGTTTGCCAACGGTCTCATTGCCTTGCGCGAAGGTCTCGTAAATCAAAACGCCGTGGGGTTTGAGGCAGGCCAGTACATCTGCAAAGCTTGGACGCCACAAATAATTCGTGACAACCACTGCATCAAACTGGCGTCCCAAAAGCGGCCAAGGGGCGTTTTCCAAATCAGCGCATACAACCTCGCCATAAGATTTGGCAATACTCAGTGCATTTTCATCTCGGTCCACACCCAGCACATGAAAGCCATGGGTTTGCAAGTACTGCATGTGCCGGCCACTGCCACAAGCCACATCCAGTACGTGGGCTTGAGTGGGAATCAGGTGCGCCCAGCGCATCAGCCAAGGCGAGGGTGGTGTTAAAGGTGGGTGTGTCAAATCGATGTGGGGTGAAATTCTTTTTTCACGGCTTTGAGCACCATGTGGTCGACCAACCAAGGCGCAATCAGTTTGAGCCAGCGGCCGATTTTGCCTTGCGCGGTCATGACCACTTCTCGCCGACGGCGAACCATGGCGTAAATGATGAGTCTTGCGCAGTCTTTGACCGGCATGGCTTTGTCTTCATGTAAACCGCTCACGCCAGCGGTTTGACCTTGGGCGTTGAGGCCATGGACACGGATATTGGTGGCCACCACACCAGGGTAGGCGATGGTCACGCTCACGCCGGCGTCTTTGACTTCAGCGCGCAAGGCTTCAAAAAACCCCGTCATGGCAAATTTGCTGGCGCTGTAAGCGGTTCGCCCGGGAACCCCCACCAAGCCCGCCAAAGACGACACCGCCACGATGCGGCCATGGCTTTGTTTCAAATAAGGCAATGCGGCATGGGTACAGCAGACCGCCCCCCATAAATTGACCCGCATCAAGTCCTCATACCAACTGAGGTCTTGGGCATTCACGTCTTCAAACAAGGCATGGGCAGATACGCCCGCGTTGTTGATCAAAATATCCAAGCTACCCAGTTGGCTGACGGTGGTTTCTACCAAGTGACGGCATTGCTGCTCGTCGGTGATGTCGGTGGGCATGATCAGGGTGCGCGCACCCATGGCCATGCAGTCGGCGGCGACAGACTGCAGGCGTGCCGCATTGCGCGCAGCCAGCACCAGCATGGCTTGCAAGCCGTGTCTTCGTGCCAGTTGTCGGGCCAACTCTGCACCTATGCCATCCGATGCACCCGTGATGATGATGTTGGGCATTTAAAAACACATCCACAGTTGATCGGCCAGCAGCACAGCGAACTCTGGTTGCAGGTACAAACTGAACACCCACGCCACAAGGCCAAAGGCAAGAAGCCAAACCAGCGTGAGGGCTAAGGCATAGTTTTTCATGCGGCCACAGGTGCGCGGTTAATTTCCGCTTCGCGCACAGGCAAGTTGATCAGGGTGGCAAAGACGCTCAGGGCGATGGTGAGGTACCAAACTTGGTCATAGCTGCCAGTGCGGTCATAAATCAGTCCACCCAGCCAAACGCCTAAAAAGCTGCCCACTTGATGGCTGAGGAAGACAAAACCACTGAGCATGGACAGGTGTGAAACGCCAAAGATTTGCGCGATCAAGGCGTTGGTTACCGGCACGGTGGAGAGCCACAACAAGCCCATGCTGGCCGCAAAGATGTAAACGGATAAAGGGGTGATGGGCAAGCTGATGAAAATGGCAATGATGATGCCGCGTGCCAAGTAAATACCCGACAAAATTTTGTGTTTAGCAACCACTTGTCCCAAGCTCCCAGCAGCATAAGTACCAAAGATATTGAATAAACCAATGAGTGCCAAGGCGGTGCTGGCAAGCTGGGGTGACATGCCTTGGTCTTTCAAGAAGCTGGGCAAATGCACGCCAATGAACACCACTTGAAAACCGCACACAAAATAGCCCGCCATCAACAGCTGAAAACTGCGGTAACCAAAAGCTTCGCGCAAAGCCTGCCAAATGCTTTGGTGGCGCAGCGCTACTTGGCCAGTGGCAAAGCCGTGTTCACGCAGCCCCAAGCTCAAAGGCAGGATGATCAAAACGCCCACGGCCAAAATGACCAACGCTTGTTGCCAACCCCATTCAGTGATCAGCAGGGACTCGGTGGGCACCATTAAAAATTGTCCAAATGAACCCGCTGCAGACACCACGCCCATGGCCCATGAGCGACGCTCAGGCGCAATATTGCGGCCAATCACCCCGAACACCACAGCAAAAGTGGTGCCCGCCTGAGCCGCGCCAACCATCACGCCGGCGAACAACACAAGGGCGGAGGTACTGGCGGCATGCGCCATGCCAAACAGGCCCAGTGCATAAGCCAATGCGCCAATGATGATGACGCGAAAAGCACCATAGCGGTCGGCCAGCATGCCGGAGAAGACGCCCATCAAACCCCAGCTGATGTTTTGCACGGCGATCGCCATGGCAAAGTCTTCACGCCCCCAACCCATGGATTGGGTCATGGGTTGCATCCATAAGCCAAAGCCGTGTCGAATGCCCATGGCGATGCTGACGATCAATGCGCCGCAGACAAGGACCTGCCACATAGGCAAGTTTTTGGGTGTTTGGGTCATGGCATGACTGTAACGATTTTGGGTTTCATGATAGACAAGCTGCGGCCTCACTGTGGTTTTGTCCAGTGGCGTCATAGGGCTTGTCTACAATCGCGCCCCATGGCCACCAAACAACCCGAATATTCCGAAGGCTCGATACGCGTTTTGAAAGGCTTGGAGCCGGTCAAGCAGCGCCCGGGCATGTATACCCGCACTGATAACCCCTTGCACATCATCCAAGAGGTGATCGACAACGCGGCAGATGAAGCGCTGGCCGGCCACGGTAAAAAAATCACGGTGCAACTGCACAGCGACGCCTCCATCAGCATTGAAGACGATGGTCGTGGCATTCCGTTTGGCATGCATCCTGAAGAGCAAGCGCCCGTCATTGAATTGGTCTTCACCCGACTGCATGCAGGCGGCAAGTTCGATAAAGGCCAAGGCGGGGCCTACAGCTTCTCGGGGGGCTTGCACGGCGTTGGCGTGAGTGTCACCAACGCTTTGGCTAAGCGCATGGAGGTCACCTCTTACCGTGACGGCCAAGTGGCGCATTTGGTGTTTTCAGGCGGCGACGTGGTGGAAAAACTCAAGCTGCGCAAACACGAAGCGGGCGAGCGCCGCCAAGGCACGGTGGTGCGGGTGTGGCCGGACGCCAAATATTTCGAGTCTGCCAATCTGCCGCTGCAAGAGTTGATTCACCTGTTACGCAGCAAAGCGGTCTTGATGCCCGGTGTCAGCGTCACCTTGGCACAAGAAAAAACCAAAGACAGCCAAACCTGGCTTTACAAAGGGGGCTTGAGCGACTACCTCACGCAAACCTTGAGCCACGATCCGTTCATCCCTCTTTTTGAGGGCGAAGGTTTTGCCGATGCGGGTCACGAGACCTACGCCGAAGGTGAGGGCGCGGCTTGGTGCTTGGCCTTCACCGAGGACGGCTCGCCGGTGCGCGAAAGCTATGTCAACCTCATCCCCACCAGCGCGGGGGGGACGCACGAAAGTGGCTTGCGCGACGGCCTGTTCAACGCGGTGAAAAGCTTTATCGATTTACACGCTTTGTTGCCCAAGGGCGTGAAGTTGTTACCCGAAGATGTGTTTGCCCGCGCCAGTTTCATCTTGAGCGCCAAGGTGCTGGACCCGCAGTTTCAAGGTCAGATCAAAGAGCGTTTGAATTCGCGTGACGCGGTGCGCTTGGTGTCGAGCTTTGTCAAGCCTTCACTTGATTTGTGGCTCAACGCGCATGTGGATTACGGCAAAAAACTCGCCGAGTTGGTTATTCGTGCGGCGCAGTTGCGCCAAAAAGCTGGTCAAAAAGTAGAGAAGCGCAAAGGCTCGGGCGTGGCGGTGTTGCCGGGCAAGCTCACCGATTGCGAAAGCCGCGATTTGGCACATAACGAAATCTTTTTGGTCGAGGGCGACAGTGCGGGGGGCAGCGCCAAGATGGGGCGCGACAAAGAAAGCCAAGCCATCCTGCCCCTGCGCGGCAAGGTGCTTAACACCTGGGAGGTTGAGCGCGACCGCTTGTTTGCCAACAACGAGGTGCACGATATTTCAGTAGCCATTGGTGTGGACCCGCACGGCCCCAACGATGAACCCGACCTCAGCGGTCTGCGCTACGGCAAGGTGTGTATCTTGAGTGACGCCGATGTGGATGGCTCGCATATTCAGGTGCTGCTGCTGACGCTTTTTTTCAGGCATTTCCCCAAGCTGATTGAAACCGGCCATGTGTTTGTGGCGCGTCCTCCTCTCTTTAGGGTGGATGTTCCCGCACGCGGCAAAAAACCAGCGAGCAAAGCCTATGCGCTCGACGAGGGCGAGCTAACAGCGATTTTGGACAAAAGCGCCAAAGAGGGCGTGCCGCGTGAAAAATGCAGCATCAGCCGTTTCAAAGGTCTGGGCGAGATGAACGCCGAGCAGTTGTGGGACACCACTTTGAACCCTGACACCCGCCGCTTGTTGCCGGTGCAATTGGGCGTTTTGGACTTCGCCCAAACCGAAGGCATGATTACCCAGTTAATGGGCAAAGGCGAGGCCGCAGCGCGGCGTGAACTGATGGAGTTGCATGGCGACAATATTGAGATTGATGTGTGATGGCCCCCTTTTGTGAAATTAACCGTGAAATTTAGTACTTGAGGTACTGAAATTCACGGTTATGTACCCGCAAAACGCTGTTCATCACCTGCAAAGCTTGTGCTTAGATATAATGCATATTTAAACTTAGCCTTTAAAATTCCTCGATATGTATGCGCGTCTTGTTTCACAACGACTCCACTATTTGGCACGTCAGTTTCCGGCGGTGCTGATTTTGGGGGCGCGCCAGGTGGGCAAGACCACGCTGGCGCGTTTGGCATTTGCCGATCACCGCTACATCGATTTGGAAGACCCCAATACGCGTGAGCTGTTTGCCCAAGACCCGCGCTTTGCGCTGGATGCTCGGCAAGAGGCACCAGGCTTGGTGTTGGACGAAGCGCAGCGTTTACCAGCATTGTTTGATGCTTTGCGCGGAGCGATTGACGCAGATCGCCAGCGCATGGGACGCTTTGTGTTGCTGGGTTCGGCGCAGCCTGCGCTGGTGCAAAAAGTGGCCGAGAGTCTGGCGGGGCGTGTGGGCATTTTGGAATTGCCACCATTGACGGTCATGGAGGCCCAAAGTGGCGACCATCCCATCACCGACCATCGCCAGTTGTGGCTGTGTGGGGGCTTTCCCGATGCGCTGGGGGCTCAAGCGCGGGGTGGGCATTTTCGGGATTGGTGGGAGGCCTACTTGCGAACTTATGTGGAGCGCGATTTGCCGGCCATGGGCATGAGCGCTGACCCGATTCTGATGCGCAAACTGCTCACCATGTTGGCGCATGCCCAAGGCGGCGTTGCCAATTTGAGCCAATTTGCCGCAGCGCTGGGCCATTCGCAGCCCACCATCGCTCGCTGTGTGGACATACTGGAGCGCAGTTTTTTGCTGCGACGCTTGACGCCTTACTTTCGCAATGTAGGCAAACGATTGGTAAAAGCCCCCAAACTCTATTTGCGCGATACCGGACTGTTACACCACTTGCTGAACATTGATTCGCTGGACACTTTGGACAGTCACCCGATTCGCGGTGCGAGTTGGGAGACTTTTGTCATGGAAGACCTGTTGCGTCGAGAGGCCTTGGCGTATCCGCACAGCATGCCGTATTTTTGGCGCACGGCGGGTGGTGCTGAGGCAGACCTCTTGCTTGATCGCGGGGATGCTTTGCATGTGCTCGAGATCAAAACCGCACGCGCTACCTCGCCCTATTTGGCCCGTGGTCTGCGTGCCATCATGCAAGACACGGGGGCTATCAGCGCCACGGTGATCGACCAAGGGCAAGGCACCGATCCGCTGGCCCCGGGTGTGAGCCGAGTGGGGTTTGAGATCGCGAAAAATTGGCTACCTTATGGACTGCCATCAGCAAACCCGCTGCTCAATACAATGCCGAACGAATGAGAACGCCCAGTCTTAGGGCCACCCTCAGATGAATAAAAACAAATGGATGTTGAACAACGATGACGGATGCAGTGACCCCCGATCTTTCTGATGCCGAGTCCGACGACGGCATCGCCTTAGGCCATTACGCCCAACGCGCTTACCTCGAATACGCCTTGAGCGTGGTCAAGGGTCGTGCTTTGCCCGATGTGTGCGATGGCCAAAAACCGGTGCAGCGGCGCATTTTGTATTCCATGTCACGCATGGGTCTGGGCTTTGGTGGACCCAACAACGCGGTCGGCGCTCGGCCTGTGAAAAGCGCCCGCGTGGTGGGCGATGTGCTGGGCCGCTACCACCCGCACGGCGACAGCGCAGCATACGACGCGCTGGTGCGCATGGCGCAAGATTTCTCGCAACGTTACCCGCTGATTGATGGCCAAGGCAATTTCGGTTCACGCGACGGCGACGGTGCGGCTGCCATGCGCTACACCGAGGCGCGCTTGGCGCGTATCACCAGTTTGCTGCTCGATGAAATCGACGAAGGCACGGTGGACTTTCAGCCCAACTACGACGGCTCCACCGAAGAGCCCAAGCAGTTGCCTGCGCGTTTACCGTTTGCACTGCTGAATGGCGCGAGTGGTATTGCAGTAGGCATGGCCACAGAAATACCCAGCCACAACTTGCGCGAAGTGGCTGATGCATGTGTGGCATTGATCAAAAACCCCAAGCTCACGCACGCCGAGTTGCTGCAAATTTTGCCCGGCCCAGACTACCCCGGTGGCGGGCAAATCATCAGCAGCGACGCCGATATTTCTGACGCCTACGCCACAGGCCGTGGTTCGCTCAAGGTGCGTGCGCGTTGGATCATCGAAGACCTGGCCCGTGGCCAATGGCAGTTGGTGGTGACCGAGTTGCCACCCGGTGTCAGCAGCCAAAAGGTGTTGGAAGAAATTGAAGAGATCACCAACCCCAAGGTGAAGACCGGCAAAAAAGCTGTGAGCCCAGAGCAAACCATGCTCAAAACCACGCTGCTGGCGGTGCTTGATGGTGTGCGTGATGAGTCCAGCAAAGACGCGCCGGTACGCTTGGTGTTCGAACCGAAAACCCGCACGATTGAGCAGCAAGAACTCATCACCACCTTGTTGGCCCACACCAGTTTGGAAAGCTCTTCCTCCATCAACCTGACCATGGTCGGACTGGACGGCAGACCCGTGCCCAAGACTCTGCGTCAAATGCTGGAAGAGTGGATTGCCTTCAGACAAACCACAGTACAGCGCCGTTCCCAATTCCGCTTGGACAAGGTGCTGGCGCGCATCCACATCTTGGAAGGCCGCCAGTTGGTGTTGCTCAACATCGACGAGGTGATTCGCATCATCCGCCACAGCGATGAGCCCAAGCCTGCGCTGATCGAGCGCTTCAAACTCTCCGAGCGCCAAGCCGACGATATTTTGGATATTCGCTTGCGCCAATTGGCCAGGTTGGAAGCCATCAAGATCGAGCAAGAGTTGAAAGAGTTGCGCGAAGAGCAGGGCCGTTTGGAAGATATTTTGGGCAGCGCCACTTCGTTGCGCCGCTTGATGGTCAAAGAGATTGAAGCCGACGCCAAAACCTTTGCAGATGCACGCCGCACACTTATTCAGGCCGAGAAAAAAGCTGTGGCCGAGGTGAAAGTGATTGACGAAGCTGTCACTGTGGTGGTGTCTGCCAAAGGCTGGGTGCGTGCGCGCACCGGCCACGGCCATGACCCGCTGGGCTTTGCCTTCAAAGCCGGCGACGAGCTGTACGACACCTTCGAGTGCCGCACCGTGGACCAATTCATTGCGTTTGGCTCCAATGGGCGGGTGTACTCCGTGCCTGTAGCGGCCTTGCCTGGTGCGCGTGGTGACGGCCAGCCAGTGACAACCTTGGTTGATGTGGAAGCCGGTACCCAGTTGGTGCATTACTTTGCGGGCCCTGGCACGCTCACTCTGCTGCTCAGTGGCTCGGGTGGCTATGGCTTTGTGTGTTGCATCGATAACCTCATTTCTCGCAACAAAGGTGGCAAGGCCTTCATCAGCTTGGGCGAGGGCGAGACCGTGTGTTGCCCGTCCTTGGTGGGCGGCGGCAACGGCGAAACCCCACTTCCGATTGCCACCCATGTGGCGTGTGCCTCTACGGGTGGGCGCATATTGACTTTTGCCATCAGCGAACTCAAGGCCATGGAAAAAGGTGGCCGCGGCTTGATGCTGATCGACTTGGAAGACAAAGACAGCTTGGCGGGTGCTGCCGCCTATACCCGCAGCGTGTGCATTGTGGGTATAGGGCGCGGCGGCAAAGACCGTGAGGAAACATTGGAAATCAGAAGTCTTAACAATGCACGTGCAGCCAGAGCCCGAAAAGGAAAAACAGCAGACCTGGGCTTCAAGCCTACGGCTGTTTTGCGGGTTGAATAAAACACTTTGTATTGAGAAAGTAGTCGCAGTATGTTGAAACAATGCTCAGTGATGCTGTGGTCTTTGGCGGTAGTTGCGGCCACTGGCACGGGCTACGTGCATGGCCAAGCGGCACCCAGCAAGGCAAGTGAACCCCGACCGGCCATGACCGTCACGGTGACACGCAGCCAAAGCCAAAATTTGTCGCAGCGCTTGAGCGCCAACGGCACGGTTGCCGCCTGGCAAGAGGCCAGCATTGGCGCAGAAATCGGCGGCTTGCGTCTCACCGAGGTTCGCGTCAATGTGGGCGACCAAGTCAAGGCCGGACAGGTGTTGGCGGTGTTCTCTACAGAAAATGTATTGGCTGAAATCAACCAAACCAAAGCCGCTTTGAATGAAGCCAAAGCGGTGGCTGCTGAAGCCCAAGCCAATGCCGACCGTGCTCGCGCCCTGCAACCCAGTGGCGTGATCAGCGCCCAACAATTCAACCAAAGCTTGACCGCTGAAGCCACCGCCAAAGCCCGTGTCGAGTCGGCCATGGCGAATATGGCGGTGCATGAATTGCGCTTGCGCCAAACCCAAGTCAAAGCCCCCGACAACGGTGTGATCTCGGCTCGCAGTGCCAGTGTGGGCGCTGTGTTGGGTCTTGGTACCGAGTTGTTCCGATTGGTGCGCGGCAACCGCTTGGAGTGGCGTGCTGAGGTGGTGTCCTCGGAGTTGTTTCAAATCAAAGCCGGGCAAAAAGTCAATATACAAGGCGCGGGTTCTGCACAGATCTTGGCTACCGTGCGCATGGTGGCACCTACCGTGGATGGGCAAAATCGTACCGGCACGGTGTTTGTTGATTTGCCCTCCAACGCCAATCAATCACTCAAGCCTGGCATGTATGCACGCGGCGAGTTCGAGTTTGGTTCCTCGGCTGCCGCCTTGGTGCCGCAACAGTCGGTGGTGATTCGCGATGGTTTTTCTCAGGTGTTTGTGGTGCAAGCCGATCAACGGGTCAAGCTCTACAAAGTCAATTTAGGGCGTCGCCAAGGCGAGTGGCTGGAGGTCACCTCAGGTTTGCCCACAGACGCCCAAGTGGTGGTCAAAGGGGCGGGCTTTTTAACCTCGGGAGACTTGGTCAAGGTGGTTGCTGATACGCCTGCCAGCACCTCACCTGCTCCAGCCAAGCCATGAACGTCTCCGCTTGGTCTATTCGCAACCCCGTGCCCTCGGTGGTGTTGTTTGTGTTGCTCACCTTTGCCGGTTTGCTGTCCTTCAACCATATGAAGGTGCAGAACTTCCCCGACTTGGATTTGCCCACCATTGTCATTACCGCCGCTTTGCCCGGTGCAGCGCCGGTGCAAATGGAGACCGAGGTCGCGCGCAAAATAGAAAACGCGGTGGTATCGGTGTCGGGCTTGAAAAATTTGTACACCAAAATTCAAGACGGCACGGTACTGATTTCCTGCGAATTCCGTATTGAAAAGCCGGTGCAAGAAGCATTGGACGAAGTGCGCTCGGCGGTCAATGGGGTGCGCAGCGATTTACCCCCTGATTTGCTCGACCCGGTGGTGCGCAAGCTGGAGTTCACGGGCGGGCCCGTACTGGCTTTCACTGTTGAAGCCAAAGACTTGGACGCCGAGGGTTTGAGCTGGTTTGTTGACCAAACCGTCACCCGTCGCTTGCTCGCTGTCAAAGGTGTGGGCGCGGTCACCCGTGTGGGTGGCGTCAATCGACAAGTTGAAATTGCATTAGACCCTTTACGTTTGCAAGCTTTGCATTTGACGGTGGCCGATGTGTCCAGACAGCTGCGCCAAGTGCAAGGAGAAACCTCGGGCGGGCGTACCGATTTGGGGGGCTTTGAGCAGTCTATGCGTACCTTGGCCAATGTGGGCTCTGCGGCTGAATTGGCCGATATCGAGTTGGCTGTGGGTAACGGCAGACGCATACGTTTGCGCGATATAGCCAGCGTCAAAGACACGGTGGCAGAGCAGCGCTCCTCTGCTTTTTTGAATGGCAAACCGGTGGTTGGTTTTGAGGTGGCACGCAGTCGCGGCACCAGCGAGGTGGAGGTGGGGGATGCGGTTTTTAAAGCCTTGGCGCAATTGCAGCAAGCCCATCCAGGCACTGCTTTCACCACGGCTTTTGACTTTGTCACCCCTGTCAAAGAAGAGTACCAAGCTTCCTTGATTTTGCTCTATGAAGGCGCTTTGTTGGCGGTGTTGGTGGTGTGGTTGTTCCTGCGCAATGTCAGAGCCACTTTTGTGACTGCGGTGGCATTGCCGCTCTCAGTCATTCCGGCATTCATCGCCATGGACTACTTGGGCTTTTCTATCAACGTCATCACTTTGTTGGCGCTGTCCTTGGTGGTGGGTATTTTGGTTGACGACGCCATCGTCGAGGTGGAGAACATCGAGCGCCACCTCTATATGGGCAAGACCCCGTTTCAAGCAGCGATGGAAGCCGCCGACGAAATTGGTTTGGCAGTCATTGCCACGACGTTCACCTTGGTAGCTGTGTTTTTACCGACGGCGTTCATGAGCGGTGTGCCGGGCAAGTTTTTCAAGCAATTTGGCTGGACTGCTGCGCTTGCGGTGTTTGCTTCCCTTGTCGTGGCAAGGGTGCTTACCCCCATGATGTCAGCCTATATGCTCAAACCACCCAAGCATGCGGCAGTCCAACCTTTTTGGATGCCCAGCTATTTAACAATGGTGCGTTGGTGTTTGCGTCACCGTTTTTGGACAGCTTTGGCAGCAGGCGGTTTTTTTGTTGGCTCGCTGATGCTCATTCCTTTGTTGCCCACCGGTTTTATTCCAGCTGACGATAACTCGCAAACGCAGGTGTATCTAGAGTTACCGCCCGGCTCTACTTTGAGCCAAAGCATTCAAGCCAGTGAAGTCGTGCGCCAACAGTTGCTGCAATTACCCGAAATTCAAAGCGTCTACACCACCGTGGGCGGTGGGACTGCGGGCACCGACCCTGGTATGCCCCAAGCAGCAGCGCAAACCACTCTGGCGACTTTGACCATACAGTTGCTGCCACGCGGCGAGCGCCCCAGAAAGGGCGTCATCGAACAACGCATACGCGAACGCTTGGGCAGTATTCCTGGCATACGTACCAAAGTGGGTTTGGGCGGTTCGGGTGAAAAATATTTGGTGATGCTTACTGGTGAAGATCCGCTGGCTTTGCAAGCCTCAGCCACTGCGTTTGTCCGAGATTTGCGCACTGTTCCAGGCTTGGGTTCCATCAATTCAAGTGCCAGTTTGGTGAGGCAAGAAATTGCCGTTCGCCCCGACTTTGCGCGTGCGGCTGATTTGGGTGTGACCAGCGCGGCCATTGGCGAGACCTTGCGTATCGCCACCGTCGGAGACTACGACGCGGCTTTGCCCAAGCTGAATTTGGCGCAACGCCAAGTGCCCATCATGGTCAGACTCGCCGACTCGGCGCGGCAAGACTTGGATGTGTTGGGTCGCTTGAATGTCCCCGGCAGCAAAGGGCCGGTGATGTTGGCTGAAGTCGCCACTTTGAGCTTGAGCGGTGGACCTGCTTTGATCGAACGCTATAACCGCACCCGCAATATTGTGTTTGTCGTTGAGCTCTCTGGCACCCCGCTGGGAGACGCGAAAAACTTGGTTAAGCAGTTGCCCAGTATTCGCGATTTGCCAAGCGGCGTTCGGCTGGTGGAAGTGGGCGACGCTGAGATCATGGGCGAGCTATTTTCCAGCTTTGCACTGGCCATGCTCACTGGCATTTTGTGTATTTACTTGGTCTTGGTGTTGCTGTTCAAAAGTGTCTTGCATCCGATAACTATTTTGGCTGCCTTGCCGCTGTCGCTGGGCGGCGCCTTTGTGGCTTTGCTGTTAACCGGCAAAAGCTTTTCCATGCCTTCGCTGATTGGTTTGATCATGCTCATGGGCGTGGCCACCAAAAACTCTATTTTGTTGGTGGAGTACGTGATCGTGGCGCAGCGCGACAGTGGTATGGCCCGTCTAGATGCCTTGATGGACGCATGTCAAAAACGCGCTCGTCCCATCATCATGACGACCATTGCCATGGCTGCGGGCATGTTGCCTATTGCCGCTGGGTGGGGCAGTTCAGACCCGAGTTTTCGTTCGCCCATGGCGGTGGCAGTGATTGGCGGCTTGATCACCTCCACCTTTCTTAGCCTGCTGGTCATTCCTGCGGTCTTTTTGTATATCGACGACCTGGGTTTGCTGATCGGTCGTTTGTGGCGGCGCTTTAGTTCAGCTCAGCAATGAGCTCTATTTCAACGCAAGCACCCCGCGGGAGTTGAGCCACACCAAAAGCACTGCGTGCGTGGGTGCCGGCTTCGCCCAACACTTGACCCAATAGCTCTGAGCAGCCATTGGTCACCAAATGATGCTCGGTGAAGTCGGGGCTGGAGTTGACCAAGCTCATCACTTTGACTATGCGCTTGATGCGGTGCAAGTCGCCACCGGTAGCCACATGCAAGGTGCCCAGCAGGTCGATAGCCACCGAGCGGGCGGCGATTTGTCCCAGCGCGGTGTCCATATTGGTGCCCAATTGACCCACCCATGGGTTGCCGTCTTGTTTGGCAATATGGCCGCTGACGAAAACCAAGTTGCCGGTCTGCACAAACGACACATAGGCCGCTACCGGCGCTGTCAGCGGCGGCAAGGTAATGTGCAGGTCTTTAAGGTGTTGGTAAATATCCATGGGGTTTATCTCCTGTGCTTGCTTGTATGCAGAGTGTAGAGTGCTTAAATGACGGCAAAAAATGGGGGTTTTAAGATTCAAGTTTTGAATGTCAGGGTCGATCTTTTCACTATGAAGCCATTTTCTTTCTCACGCTTAGCTTGTACGGCACTTTTACTGGTCAGCCCTTGGGCTCACGCCGAGTGGGACGAACTGACTAAGGACGATGAGGTGTTTTACGGTTGGGACAAAGATTCGGTGCAAAACAAGCATGTCTCACGCTTGGTCTGGACCATCACCAACCTGACCAGTTCCATCAAATTGGACAGCGGCGCTGAGTACCAGTCCATCTTGACCCGCTATCGCATCAATTGCAAGGCCGATAATTTTCTCAAGCTGTCCGAAAGTATTTACGAGCGACCCAATGGCAAGGGAAAAGAAGTGTTCACGGTGGACAAGCCTGACTGGCGTCCCAATGACACCGCTATTCGCCCGGGCACGCACATCGCACTTCTGAAAAAACAGATTTGCGCTCCCACACAAACTGCCTCAGCCAATTAAATTTCTCTTCAGCGTTTTGCGGCTTGCAAAACAGACTGAAGGGAATGTTTGTCTGCTAGATCCTCTCCTTGGCTGACTTGGCTCAGTCCCTTGCTGTTGGCTTGGGTCTTGGGCAATGCTGTGCAATTGCAGCAAACTCAGCTGGGCACTGGCCTAGACTACCTCTGGCCCTTACTGGGTTGCAGCTCGCTTGCCCTAGGGGTGCACATGGCCTGGCGTCATCCGGCATTCGCGCAAACTCAGCGGCCTCACCTAACGTACTTGGGCCTTGCCAGCGCCGTACTCAGCGTGGCTGCCTTGGCCCATGCCAGTGTGGGATGGCGCGCGTTGCATTACCAACAAGGCCAATTGCCGGCACAGCTGCAAGGCATAGATATTGAAGTCACCGGCTCGGTGCTCAGTTTGCCGCAGCGAATGGCTGATGGCTGGCGTTTTCGCTTTGAAGTGACGCAGGCCGTTCGTGTTGACAATGGTGCCAAGGTCGATATTCCCTCCACTTTGCAGCTGGCTTGGTATGCCAATGACAAAGCAGAACTACAAGACTTGCCCGCCATTCGGGCCGCACAAATATGGCGCCTGCATTTGCGCTTAAAGCAGCCACATGGCTTGGTCAACCCAGGTGGCTTTGATGTGGAGTTGTGGCTTTGGGAGCAGGGTATTCACGCCACCGCTTATGTGCGAACCACCGCGCGCAATGCGCCCCCCGTGTTGCTGGGTTATGCCAAGGGATGGGATGTCGCGGTATGGCGTCAAATGGCCCGCGATGGCATACAACAAAGCGTCAGGGACAAGCGTTGGGCTTCGGTAGTCTCGGCGTTATTGGTAGGCGATCAGGCCGGGCTGGACAGCGCCGATTGGGATGTGTTTCGTGCCACCGGCGTGGCGCACCTGATGAGTATCTCGGGCCTGCACATCACGCTGTGGGCGTGGGTGGCGCGTTGGTTGATCCTGCGGCTTTGGCGTTACAGCGATGTGTGGGGGCGCTCTTGGTGTTTGACCCTGCCAGCCCCTTATGCGGCGCAAGTGGGGGGTTTATTGCTGGCGTGGGTGTATGCGGTTTTCAGTGGCTGGGGAATTCCTTCGCAAAGAACCATCGCCATGCTGGCAACCGTGTGTGTCTTGCAACTTCAGGCCGTGCGCTGGCCCTTGCATACCCAGTGGTTACTGGCCATGGTGGCGGTCTTGCTCATTGACCCATGGGCTTTGATGCAAGCCGGTTTTTGGTTGAGTTTTGTGGCGGTGGGCATGCTGTTCATGGGTCAGCCCACACACGCACCACCTGCTGCAGCAAACCCTGTTCTTGCCCACACGCAGTGGCAAAAATTGAAAGGGCTTGGCCGCTACACAGTGTCTTTGTGCAAAGAGCAGTGGATGATCAGCGTGTGCTTGGCTCCCCTGTGCATCATCTTGTTTCAGCAGGTGTCTTTGGTGGGTTTGTTTGCCAACTTGTTTGCTATTCCTTGGGTGACTTGGTTGGTCACGCCCTTGGCCTTTGGCGGCCTGCTGTGGTCGCCGCTGTGGCAGGCCAGCGCATGGGCCGCACAGATGTTGCACGCAGTGCTAGAGCCTTTGTCGCAACTGTCTTGGGCGGTGTGGCACAGCGCCGCCCCGCCTTGGTGGGTGGCTGCTGCTGGGTTGGTGGGCGCAGGCATGTGGGCCTGGCGTTGGCACGGCTTGTTTCGCTTGGCAGGGCTGGTCTTGCTTTTGCCTTCCTTGTTTTGGCCTGCTTCTCGCCCGCCCACACAGACAGTTGAATTGCTCGCCGCTGATGTGGGACAAGGCAATGCGGTGTTGGTGCGAACTGCCCAGCACAGCTTGTTGTTTGATGCAGGCCCCCGCTACGGCAGCGAAAGCGATGCGGGCGAACGCGTGTGGCTTCCTCTTTTGCAAAGAATGGATGAACGATTAGATATGTTGCTGCTCAGTCACCAAGACGCCGATCACACCGGTGGCGCACTGGCGGTTCATGCGAATCAGCCTCAGGCGCAAATTCTCAGCTCCATCACTGCAGAGCATTGGCTGGGAAACACCTTGGCGATGACCCGTTGCGCCGCAGGCCAATCTTGGCAATGGGATGGCGTGCAATTCGACATCATTCATCCCTTGGCCAGCGACTACGACAAGCGCTTGTCACCCAACGCCCGCAGCTGTGTGCTGCGTGTTCATGCCCAAGGTCAAACGGTTTTGTTGACGGCGGATATCGAGGCATTTCAAGAACAAGCTTTGCTGGAACGCATGGGGGATGATTTGCGTGCGGATGTCCTGCTGGTGCCGCACCACGGCAGCAAAACCTCGTCTACCCAAGCGTTTTTAGATGCCGTTCAACCGCGTATTGCTTGGGTACAAGCGGGGTACCGCAACCGCTATGGCCACCCTGCACCCGTGGTGATGCAGCGCTATGCAGACAAAGGTATACCCGTGTGGGACTCGCCCCGCTGCGGTGCTATGCATTGGCGCAGTGACGCTCCCACACAAGTGGTTTGCGAGCGCGATGTGCAGCGCCGCTACTGGCGCCACCGAGTGCCTTAGGTTTTGCGTATGCTGGACATGAACGAATCGAAGGGCATTTCACAAAATTGTGACCACAACACATGCTCGTCGCGAAACTTAGACCA
>Ga0209444_10000401_pt1 | contig 23907 bp, 21 predicted proteins | sample LauGreFaBDMM15DN_2_FD_188215 | JGI IMG/M metagenome (GOLD analysis project Ga0209444, IMG submission 188215) | Freshwater lake microbial communities from Lake Michigan, USA - Fa13.BD.MM15.DN (SPAdes) (version 2) | ecosystem: Environmental > Aquatic > Freshwater > Lake | place: Lake Michigan... | reverse complement strand
GCATCAACGGTGTTCAAATTTTCCCATGACGTAGACGCAACAGAGAAAGCTTTTGATGGAGATGCGTACTCAGTCCAGTGATCGTTGACAATTGTTGGTGAGATCGGGTGTTCCAGTGGGGACGTATCAACGATTCGCAAAAGTTCAGCGACATCAACATGCTTTGTTGTGAAACCAGCACGCACCACGTTGTCTGAAGACGCCATGACTTCGATGCCTGCTCCGTGAAGATATGCGTGCAAGTTTCCGGCGGGAAGTGAAATTGCCTGACCAGGCTGTAAGACAATGTGATGCAACAACGGTGCAACACGTAAAGCCCGATCAGTGGGGTAGGCATCGCTGAGGCGAGACATCCAGCCCGGCACTGTGTCCATTGAAGGTGTTGTTCGTTGATCAAATGCCCACAACAAATAACCATCGATGCCGTTTTGGTCCAGAACATCCGCTTCTTCGCGCCAACCGAACTTTTGCAGACGCTCGATGGATGCCTCAATGGTGTCAAACCCGCAGAGTGCTTCGAACTCAGTAAGTGCAATAAGTATTTCGGGTTTATCTGACGGGTCCTTGTACACACGTTTTGGATCAGTGAGTGGAATGCCAGCGGCATTCTCGCGGGCAAATCCACGCTCGGCTTGTTGACGTGTTGGGTGCGTTTGCAACGACAGTGGTGATGTGCAGGCAAGTACTTTGACAAGCATTGTCATCTCGCCAATTTCGTCTGACAACAGTGGACCATCAGCAGAATCAAGTCGTGATGGGGCAGATGGGTGAGTACCGAACCACATTTCAGCCCACGGTTGTGAGTTGCTCGGTACTTGAAATAGTTCAGGAATAAAAGTTGGGTCACCCCAGTCGTAATGCCGTGGCGCACCTATGACACGACGAAACATTGTTTATCCTTCGCGCACCAATGCAACAATGCGTTGCACCGCATCGGCAAGTGGGATTGCTTCATTGGTACCCGCATGGCGGTCTCGCAATTCGATGTTTCCTTCGGCCAGAGATTTGCCAACCACAACAATGGTGGGGATTCCAATCAATTCGGCATCTTTGAACTTGACGCCAGGCGAGACGCCATTGCGGTCGTCGATGAGAACTTCTAATCCCTGTGCTTCAAGTTCTGCGCCAAGTTTTTCACCAGCAACGGTGATGTCATCGCCGTTCTTTCCTGTGACAACGATGTGAACATCAACTGGTGAAATTGCACGTGGCCATTTCAAGCCCAGGTCATCGTGGAACACTTCGGCAATTGAAGCAACTGCACGCGAAACACCAATGCCATACGAACCCATAGTGACAACGACTTTTTTGCCATTCTGGTCTAGTACTGAAAGACCAAGTGTGTCTGCGTACTTGCGCCCTAACTGAAATACATGACCGATCTCAATGCCGCGTGCAATCTCTAACGGTTCACGGCAAGAGGGGCATGGATCTCCGGCTGCTACTTCAACAGCTTCAATAGTGCCGTCAGCAGTGAAGTCTCGGCCGTTTACTAAATGGAGAACATGAGACCCCGCAACGTTTGCGCCAGTGACCCACTCGCTGCCAGCGACAACTGAAGGGTCAAGAAGATAGCGAATGCCAGTAGTGCTTGTTGTGCCAAGAACCTGTGGTCCGATGTATCCGCGAATAAGGCCAGGATGCTTGGCGAATCCCGCATCATCTAATGGTTCAACTTCAGAGGGGGAAACTTGCGCTTCGATTCGTTTGATGTCTGCATCGCGGTCACCAGGAACGCCGACAACCAGTACTTCGGTAGAACCATCAGGATGACGCAACTGCAACACAACATTTTTCAATGTGTCAGAGGCTGTCCATGCACGATCAGTGCGCGCATGATTAGCGTTAAGAAAATCAACTAGCGATGCAATGGTGGGGCAGTTAGGTGTCTCAATAGCGGCCGTGGCTGTGTACGAAGAAGTGTCTGGGGATAGTACTGCTGTAGTAACTGCTTCGGTGTTTGCCGAGTAGTCGCACTTCGTGCAACGAACGAATGTGTCTTCGCCCACTTCAATAGGTGCTAAAAACTCTTCGCTTGCTGAACCGCCCATGGCCCCACTCATTGCTTTCACAATGACGTACGGCAATTTCAGACGCGTAAAGATTCGCTCGTACGTATCGCGATGTGCGTTGTAGCTTGCTGCTAGTCCTGCATCGTCGATGTCAAACGAGTAACTGTCCTTCATGAGAAACTCGCGACCACGCAACAAGCCGGCGCGCGGACGTGCTTCGTCGCGGTACTTAGTTTGAATTTGATACAGCGAGACAGGAAGGTCTTTGTAACTGGAATACAAATCTTTGACGAGAAGTGTGAACATCTCTTCATGGGTTGGTCCCAACAAAAAGTCGGCACCCTTGCGGTCTTTCAGACGAAAGAGGTTGTCGCCGTATTCTTCCCAGCGACCAGTGAGTTCATAAATGTCACGGGGGAGCATGGCCGGAAAGTGAACTTCTTGCGCTCCCATCGCATCCATCTCGTCACGCACGATGGCTTCGACCTTGCGCAGGACCCGCCAACCAAGGGGGAGCCATGTGTATCCACCTGGGGCGGCACGGCGGATGTAGCCAGCGCGCACCAGCAATCGGTGGCTAGGGACCTCAGCGTCGGCCGGGTCATCACGAAGGGTGCGAACGAAGAGTGTGGAGGAACGGAGCATCGGAGCGAAACCTTACTTTGCTTGGATATGATTGTCCCCGTCCTTTGAAGTTCGGTGAACCTGAGGCACGGGCTTACCCCCGTGCCTTTTGTTCTGTTAGAGCCAAGTTTTTGGCGGGAGAGGTGAGTCATATGTCGATCAATGTCGTAGAAGCAGTGACAGCCATGGTTGCTCCCATCTTGGTCGACCTTTCCCTTGAGCTATATGACCTTGAATTTGCCGGCGGCATTTTGCGCGTCACCATCGATACCCCGACCGGCCAAGAGTCCGGCGTTGATGTCGATCAGATCTCTCTCGTTACGCGCCTTCTCGGTCGCGAACTAGAACACGATGATGTTGTGCCTGGCCGATTCACCCTTGAAGTCACGAGCCCAGGTCTCGAGCGCACCTTGCGTACCCCGCACCACTTCCAACGAGAAGTCGGAAAGAACGTCTCTATTCGTCTAGTTGCCGAACTTGACGGCCGTCGCCGTTTTGCAGGCGCACTCATTGGCGCTACCTCCACTACGGCAAGTGTTCGCCTTGAGAATTCTTCCGACACTGTCGAAATTCCACTGTCGCTCATCGAAAAGGCAAAAACCGTTTTCGTGTGGGAGACCCAAGCAAAACCCAACTCTCCAGAGGCGCGCGCCGCAAAGCGCAACGCCGCTGCCCAATCTGAACCCACCAACGATCAGGAGGTCAACGCACAATGAGCAACCTAGATATGTCCGATGCAGTTCGTCTGCTCGCAGAACACCATGGCATCAGCATTGATGCTTTGTTGCAGGTATTAGTAGAGGCTCTCGCCACTGCATACAAGAAGCGGCCAAACGCTGCTGATGAAGTCATCGTTGAGGTCAACCCAGAGAATCTCGACATGAAGTTCACCGCCTATGACGTCGATGAAGACGGCAACTGGATAAACGAGCGCGATGACACTCCGAACAAGCACGAACTTGGCCGCATTGCTGCTGCAACGTTCAAGCAAGTGATGAGTCAGCGAATCCGCGAAGTAGAACGCGATCGCAAGTTCGAAGAGTATGCAAACCGCGAAGGCGACCTTGTCACCGGAATCATTCAGCAGTCAGATGGCCGCTATGCATTGCTCGACCTTGGCAAAGTGGAAGCACTCTTGCCACAAGCTGAGCAAGTGCCATACGAGCGTCCAGAAACTGGCGCACGTCTGAAGGCATACATCGTTGAAGTGCGTAAAACTGCAAAGGGTCCACAGATTGTTGTGAGCCGTACGCACCCAGGCCTTATCAAGCGCTTGTTTGAACTGGAAGTGCCTGAAATTGCTGACGGAGTTGTCGAAATCAAGTCCTGTGCTCGTGAGCCTGGCCACCGCACAAAGATTGCAGTTCTTTCTAACGATCCAAACGTCGACCCAGTGGGCGCATGTGTTGGTGCTCGCGGTGGACGCGTGCGCATGGTTGTTAACGAACTTCGCGGCGAAAAGATTGACATCGTTTCCTACTCAGAAGATCTTCATGATTTCGTTTCAAAGGCTTTATCGCCAGCGAAAGTAACTGAAGTTCGTTTGAGCGAAGATTCAACGCAAGCAGACGTCATTGTCCCTGACTTTCAATTGTCATTGGCAATCGGTAAAGAAGGACAGAACGCTCGTCTTGCAGCACGTCTTACTGGTGTTCGTATCGACATCAAATCAGAAACGCAAGCAGTCAACGAATCAAACGGCATTTTTGAACCACGTCAATCACCGCGTAAAACTGAATACGCAGAGGGCGAATGGCGCAAGGACGACGAAACTGGTGAAATGCAATTCCACAACACTGATGGCTCTGTCGTTAGTGAACAAGAGTGGGCAGGCAACACGCCAGCAACAGCTGAAAGCACGGAGGCCTAACCCTTGCCAGCCAAGAAGATCCGAATCGCCGACCTCGCAAAAGAGCTTGGCCTCACGAATAAAGAAGCACTCGATCTTTCACAGACGATGGGTATCGACGTCAAGGGCGTGTCGTCCTCGATGGAAGATGCTCAAGCTGACCGTGTTCGTCGAAGGGCCGTCAAGGACGGGTTGAAACGTGATGTTCAACCTGAAGAAGAAAAGCCTGCGAAGAAAGCTGCTGTCAAAAAAGCTGCTGTCAAAAAAGTCGAGGCTGAAGATGGAAGCACACCTGCTCCTGTCAAGAAAGCTGCTGCTAAAAAAGCACCTGCCAAGAAAGCTGCTGCAGCAAAAGTAGAAGCAGCACCTGTAGTTGAAGCGCCTGCACCAGTTGCTGAAACTCCGGCTCCTGTTGTCGAGGCACCTGCACCTGTAGTAGTGGTTGAAGCGCCTGCACCAGTTGCTGAAACTCCGGCTCCTGTTGTCGAGGCACCTGCTGCCGCGGTTGTTGATGCCCCAGCGCCAGTTGCTGAAACTCCAACTGGTGAATCACGAGTGATCTCAAGTGGTCGTCCTAGCCCAACAAGTTCGATTCCTCGTCCTCCAATCAACCCCATGCCGTCAGCGCGACCTGCGCCGTCGACTCGGTCAACTCCTCCTGGAATGCCACCAACCGGCATGCCTCCTCGTGGTCCCGGCGCTCCCGGTGCCCCTGGCGCTCGGCCCATTCCGCCGCCTCCAGGCCCAATGTCGGCAACTGGTCGGCCCATTCCGCCGCCTCCAGGCGGTCGCGTAGCGCCTGGCGAAGCTCGTCCTGGTTTCCGTCCTGGTCCTGGTGGCGCGCGCCCCGGCCCTGGTGGTGCTGGTTTCCGTCCTGGTCCAGGTAGTCGTCCTGGTCCTGGTGGTCCTCGTACTGGTGGCCCTGGCGGTCCTGGCGGCCCACGTACTGGTGGACCTGGTGGTCCTGGCGGCCCTCGTACAGGTTTTGCTCCTCGTACTGGTGGCCCGGGTGGTCCGGGTGGTCCTGGTGGTCCACGTACTGGTGGCCCTGGCGGTCCTGGTGGCCCTGGCGCAGGCGGTCCTGGTGGCGGTCCTCGTCCTGGTGGCGGTCCTGGCGGCCCACGTAATAACGGTCAACGTCGCGCACCTCGCAAAAAGTCTCGTGCACGTCGCAGGGCAGAGTTTGATGAACTGCAGCCACAATTCACTAGCTATTCAAATAGCAATGCACCAGTGCCTGAAGGCACCATCATCATCGAACGCGGCGCGTCGGCACAAGAGTTTGCGCCGAAGTTAAACCGCACACCTGCTGATGTGGTTCGCTACTTGTTAGAGCATGGCGAAATGGTGACAGCCACCATGAGCCTTGGCGACGAACAGATGGAGCTTTTTGCTCTTGAAGTTGGTGCAGAAATTCTTCTCGTTGATCCAGGTCAACAGCAAGAAACAGAACTACAAGCATTGTTCGATGACTCTGACGATGACGACGAGTCAATGCAACTGCCACGTCCTCCTGTCATCACTGTCATGGGTCACGTTGACCACGGTAAAACAACTCTGCTTGACCGTATTCGCTCAGCAAATGTTGTTGCTGGTGAAGCCGGTGGAATCACTCAGCACATTGGTGCGTATCAAGTTGAAAAAGATGGCAAGAAAGTCACCTTTATTGACACTCCAGGTCACGCGGCGTTCTCAAAGATGCGTATGCGTGGAGCACAAGTCACTGACATTGTGGTTCTCGTTGTTGCAGCTGACGACGGTGTCATGCCGCAAACAATCGAAGCCATCAATCATGCAAAAGCGGCTGATGTTCCCATCATTGTTGCAGTAAACAAAATTGATAAAGACAATGCTGATCCTCAGCGTGTTCTTACTCAATTGGCTGAATACGAATTGGTTCCAGAAGCATGGGGTGGTGACACCATCGTTGTCGAAATGTCTGCGCAGCAGAACCTCGGCATCGACGATCTGCTTGAGCAACTCACAGTTATGGCTGAACTCGAAGAACTCACCGCAAACCACACGGGGCGCGCAAAGGGTGTAGTTCTAGAAGCAAACCTTGACATTGGTCGTGGACCTGTTGCAACCGTTCTGGTTGACAAGGGAACACTCAAAGTTGGCGATCCCATCGTGGCAGGTGCTGCCTGGGGCAAGGTGCGTGCACTCATCAACGAGCGTGGCGAGCAAATCAAAGAAGCCGGGCCATCAACACCTGTGCAAGTACTTGGTTTGTCATCAGTACCTCAAGCCGGTGATGAATTCCGTTCAGCACCAGATGAAAAGACTGCTCGTGTTGTCGGTGATGCTCGTGGACATTCACGACGCATTCTCAGCCAGCGCGGAGACTCACGTGTTCAAGGCGGAGTCAAGCTGGAAGATATCTTCAGTCAAATTCAGGCTGGTGAAGTGGCAACACTGAACCTAGTTATTAAGGCAGACGTTCAAGGTTCGCTCGAAGCAGTTTCTGAAAGTTTGCGTAAGCTCGAGCGTCCAGAGGTCAAGGTGGCATTTGTACACCGTGGCGTTGGCGGTATTACCGAAAACGACATCACGCTCGCTGCTACCACCAACGCAACTCTGATCGGTTTCAACGTTCGTCCGGACCGTAAGTCTCGTGACCTTGCTGAATCTGAAAAAGTCGAGATACGTACCTATGAAATCATCTACAAACTTCTTGAAGATATGGAACGCGCAATGCTCGGTCTGTTGGCTCCTGAATTTGAAGAAGTGGTCACTGGTGAAGCAGAAGTACGTGAGATCTTCCGTGTTCCGAAACTTGGCGCCATTGCCGGTTGTGTCATCCGTACCGGAGTCATCACTCGCGGTACCAAGGTGCGCTTCCTTCGTGACGGAACCATCATTTGGAAGGGCTCGATTCAGTCTCTTCGTCGCTTCAAGGACGATGTCCGTGAAGTACGTGAAGGCTTTGAATGTGGAATTGGCTTGTCTGACTTCCAAGACCTGAAGCCTGGCGACCTTATTGAAACATTCGAAGAACGCGAAATCGCTAGGGTCTAGCCATGGCTGACCTTGATTTTTTCTTTGACCCTGTATGCCCATGGGCATGGATCACATCTCGTTGGGTTGTTGAAGTGCAAGAACTTCGCAACTACACCGTCTCGTGGAAGTTCATCTCTCTCAAGATCTTGAATCAAGACAAGATGGATTACGCATCGATGCCCGCCGGATACAAGGACGTTCACGCAGCCGGAACTTCTTGCTTGCGTGTTGCAGCAAAGGCTCGTTCTGTCGCTGGTAATGATGCTGTCGCAAAGGTCTACACCGCGCTTGGCTTCAGCTTGCACAACAAACAAGAACGTGAACTTTTCGTAGCTGACATTGAAGGCCACATTGCTGGTTTGCTCTCCCAAGCAGGACTACCTGTTGAATGGGCATTATCAGCCAACGATGAGTCATTTGATCGCCTTATTGCTGATGAGACCGCAATGGGGCTTGAGCGTGCTGGAAAAGATGTGGGCACGCCCATCATTACTTTTAGCCCTGGTGGTCTCAAAGAGGCATCATTTTTTGGTCCCGTCATCTCCACCATTCCTCGTGGCGAAGATGCCACGAAATTGTGGGATGCCATTGAAACCATCGCTACATCCTCTGATATGGCCGAACTCAAGCGTTCGCTTCGTGCGCGTCCAAATTTCGACTAACTGTCTTCTAGTGTTATCGGCATGAAAGTCGTTTACACCCCAGCGCACCTCTTGCATGATCCGCATACGGAGATTGAAAAGGGAACAGTTCATTCTCCGTTTGAACATATTGGTCGTGGAGAAATCATTCGCGAAGTGTTGTCAGCAGATTCTCGTTTTGAGTTACTCTCGCCAACGCAATGGGGGACTGACCCCATCAATGCTGTTCACGATTCGGGGCTTCATCGCTTTCTCACCACTGCATGGCAGGAATACCAAGACGCCATCGGTCCGAGTCGTGAAGTAACTCCCGAAGTGTTCTATAGCCAAGCGTTACGTAACAAGATGTCACTAGGCGAAGAACCGGCGTCAATTAGTGGCCGACTTGGCTGGTGGTGTTTCGAGACAACAACACCGTTAACAGAAGGAACATATGAAGCTGCTCGTGGGGCAGTTGATACTGCGATGACTGCAATGCAGTTGGTTCTTGATGGCGAGAAATCTGCATATGGTCTGTGCCGCCCGCCGGGACACCATGCCACAACGTCTTTATACGGTGGATACTGCTTTTTTAACAATGCGGCGATTGTTGCTCACCATGTAGCGAGTACTCGCGGAGTCAAAGTGGTTGTGCTTGATGTTGATTATCACCACGGCAACGGCACACAAGAGATTTTCTACGACCGCGATGACGTGATGTACGTATCGCTTCATGCCGATCCTGCGCGCGCGTACCCCTACACAATTGGTTACGCAGATGAGGTTGGTGCAGGTAAGGGCAGAGGGAGCAATATCAACATCCCGTTTGCTGCTCGTACTGGTGATGATGTGTATGTCAACGGTCTTGCTGATGTGATGAACAAGATTCATGCGTTCGGTGCAGAAATGATTGTTGTGTCTTTAGGACTTGACACATTCATCACTGATCCAATTTGCGACATGTCAGTTACAACAGACGGCTTTCGTCGATGTGGTGAATTGGTCAAGCAATTAGGGCTGCCTGCAGTGGTGCTGCAAGAAGGTGGCTACGACGTAGAGAAACTCGGCATCAATGTGCAGAGTTGGCTAGTTGGTTTGGGCGCTTAGGCCTTCTTCAACGCGTCAATGACAGGCAACCAACGTGTTGGATCTGCCTTGTATGGCGCATAGAAGCTGAGACGGTCGATGACATCGCCATAACGCGAAATAAGTTCTGGAGCCACGCGCTCTGGCTCGGCAACAACAGCGAATGTATTGAGAATCTCATCGGTGATGAGATTTCCCATATCTACCCATTTGCCCTGCTTTGACAGGCCATTGAGTTCGTCCTGAAGGCCATCCCATCCGTGCAGTTCCAAAACGCCCTTGTAGGCAGGAGTAGAACCGTAGAACGCAATTTGCTGACGAGTACCAGCAGCTGCTGTTTCCATTTCTTTTTCGTTTGTACCAGTGACAACGAAGCTTGGTCCGACAATTTCGAACCCTTCCATTGTCTTGCCGGCCTTTGCGCGACCGCGTGCAAGTGCTGGCAAAGTGACTTCACGTAAGTAGCGCTCGGTGGTGAAACCGTGACACAAAAATCCGTCGCAGACTTCGCCTGCAACTTCTGTCATCATTTCGCCAACACCTGCAAGGAAAATCTTTGGTGGGCCGAATGGTGCCATCTCTGAAGGATCTGGTGCAAAAAATGGTGTCATCAATGTGTGCGTATAAAAGTCACCACGGAAATCAAGTTTTGTTCCGTTCAGCCATGTGTCCCAGATGGCGCGCATTGCCAAAATCATTTCGCGCATACGAGGAGCTGGGTGGCTCCATTCCATAGAAAAGCGCTTTTCAATGTGAGGCTTGATCTGGCTACCGAGACCCATCATGAAGCGACCTTTTGAATAGCTCTGCAAATCCCAACCGATATTTGCAAGGTTCATCGGGTTACGTGCAAAGGCAACGGCAATCGATGTTCCGATTTCAAGAGTTGTTGTGTGCTCTGCAGCAAGAAGCAATGGAAAGAATGGATCGTGCGATGTTTCAGCAGTCCATGCACCCGAGTATCCAGCTGATTCCACTTCTTTTGCGTTCTGTGGCACTTGTGAAAGATTTGATCCGATTCCGCCGTCAACCTTCATGGTCAACCTCCTGTTTGTTGGTCGCGCAAGAACTGCTCGACTTCCGCTGCTATTTCATCAACTGTAGGTATTGCAGCAGCGTCAGGCTTCATTGCACCGAATGAGCCATGTTCTGCGTCGTACGCAGCCTCAAGTTTGCCCAGCATCTCTGCATGCTCTGGGTTGCCTGCCACTAACTGGTCAAGGCGTTCCCGTTGAACACCAGACTCTTTACGCAGTGCCGATGTGTCAATGGTGAGCCCTGCCTCAAGACACGCTGCCTCAACCAGGGCAGCGCTTGCTGCTGGGTAGGCCATTGTGGCCACGTAATGCGGAATCTGTGCCCACAAGCCGATGGCTGTGATGCCTACGCCCATCAGCGAGTGCTCGAGGATTGCTTCAACTCCTGCTGGCACATCAACAGTGCTGCGCGTGAGAGATAGTCGTTCTGCAATAGAGGCATCAGGAGATGTGGCAGATAAACCAACCGGCCGTGTGTGTGGAGCTCCAAATGGATACGCACCCATGCCGATGGCGGTCTTTACACCTAATTGTGTTGCAAGAGTGGCAACTGTGTTTGCGAAATGGTGCCATGCCATATCTGGCTCCGGTCCGGTGAGTAACAACACATCGCGGCCGTCGTCGTCTGTGCCGACACGCATTTCAGGCACTGACCATACGATGCGTGTGTTGACGCCTTCACGCAATTCCATTAACGGCCGACGTGCGCGATAGTCAACAAACGTGTCGCCGTCAAAATGAATCAGGTCGCGTGATGCGGTTGCATTGATGAGATGTTCCATTGCACTAGCAGCAGCACCGCTTGCATCGATCCATCCAGACATCATGATTATGAGGGTTGGTGAATCAAGAATGGGTAGTTCACCCTGAACTGTGTATGGCGAAGCGCTAGACGGTGTCATGACATTCTCTCCAGCATTTGCACAGCTTTTAGAGTTGCGCCTTCAACTTGAACTTTGAACGGTTCAAGCTCGGCTGGGTCGCGGTCACCAAGTGCACCACCGAGGTAACGGGCATAGACGCCTTCGATAATGCACGCAAGTTTCCAGTATGCAAATGCGACGTAGTAATCAAGTTGCGAAATGTCGCGTCCTGATGTTTCTGCGTATCGGCGAGCGAGGTCGGCTCGATCTAAGAAGCCATTGGCACTGCAGACAGAATTCGACCATGCGCTTGCTTCGTCATTTGGTCCGGTCCAATAGACCATGAGAAGTCCGAGATCAGCCATCGGGTCACCCAATGTGCAAATTTCCCAGTCAAGAACAGCAATTACATTGCCTTTTGCGTCAACCATGCAGTTGTCAAGTCGATAGTCGCCATGAACGATGGTGGTGGATGCTTGTTCTGGAATACGCAACATGAGTTCTTCGAACACGCTGTCGACTAGTGGAAGTTCGCGAGTGCGTTGTTCCACGATGTTGCCGTGCCAGCGCTTGAGTTGACGCGCAATGTATCCGTCATGGCGACCAAGATCATCAAGCCCGACAGTCTTCACATCAACGGCATGAATTGCGGCCATGGTGTCAACGATTGATTCGCTTGCTCGCTTGCAGCCATCGGGGCCAAGAAGTGTTTCAGCTATCGCTTTGTCGCGCACAACATGCCCGTCAACAAAATCCATTACGTAGAACGGAAGTTCGTTGACGGCTTCGTCGGTGCATAAACCACGTGCCGTTGCCACGGGGACATTGCTATTTGCAAGGCCGGCAATGATGCGATGTTCGCGGCCCATGTCATGAGCACTGGCGAGACGATGGCCAAGAGGGGGGCGACGCAATACGTAGGAATGGCCTGCTGCGTCATCCACCTTGAACGTGAGGTTTGAATGTCCACCTGCAATTTGTGTGTACGCAAAGGGGGCGGTTGCTCCGTTGATGTTGGCCATGAGCCAAGCCTCGACGTTGTTGCTGATGCCATGCGGAAGAGTCACACCACAAAAACTACCTGTATCGTGCCCCTATGTCCTTAGACGTCACCGATGCCACCTTTCAGACCGAGGTGGTGGAGCGTTCTCATACTGTTCCGGTCATTGTTGATTTCTGGGCTCCATGGTGTGGGCCATGTAAGAGCCTCACGCCCATCCTCGAGCGTGCTACGGCCGCTACAGAGGGCCAGGTCGAGCTTGTCAAGCTGAACATTGATGAGAACCCCGGAGCGACTCAGGCTTTTCACGTGCAATCCATTCCTGCTGTGTTCGTCATCAAAGATGGCCAAGTTATTCACAATTTCACTGGTGGCCAATCAGACCAATACGTGCAGCAACTTGTTCAGGCCTTATTGCCTGACCCGATGCAAACCCGCATTATTGAATTGTTAGCTAACGGAACAGAAGAAGCTCTGCGTGATGCTGTGGCCCTTGCGCCAGGGAATGAAGATGCCATTTGCACATTGGCTGATCTGTTGATTCGGACCGGCAAAGCAGAAGAGGCGCTGACATTTCTCGTGCGGCTTCCTGAAACTGATCGTGTGCGTAAGTTAGGCGCTACGGCGCGATTGGCCATGAACCCTGTTGACAATCTGGATGTTGAACTCGATGCATTGTTGCTCCGTGTAAAAGACGATGAAGTCGCACGACGAGAATATTTAGACATCTTGGAGACCATGGGGTCGAACGATCCCCGCACTGGCAAATATAGAAAATTACTGACAACAAAACTGTTCTAGATTTTCCAATCGCACGTCTGTGTTCACCACATCACAGGCATGGATATACCTCACTGGAACGTCATTAAAAAACAAATGTCGTACTGGGTGTCATTTATCGGCGTAACCCGACTTGTCATCGGGCTGGTGACGACCATTGTTGCGTCCGCCGGTATTTGGTTGTTGGTACGTCCATCTGCGCCACTGGTTGAATCAGTGGCTCCGCATGCGTCCGGTGTTGGCATAGTTGCGCCTCTATCAACTCTGCCAACACCGTTGACCGTGCGAATTCATGTGGCTGGTGCAGTCGTTCGCCCTGGTGTGTACACCGTGTCGTCTTCTGCACGAGTTGTTGATGCGGTAAAAGCAGCGGGAGGGGCCACATCGCGCGCAGATCTTGAACGCATCAATCTCGCCCAGACAATTATTGATACTGAGCAAGTGTTTGTGCCCTTTCGTTCGTCTCGCACTACAAAAATCACAGTGGCGCCACGGCTTCGTCCCTCGCGCACAACAGTCCCTGTTCCTATGCCGACAGTTCCTGGTGCGTTTCCAATCATTGGAGTTCCAAGTACAACGATCACTCCTCTAATTAATTTGAATTCGGCAACATCAAGTCAACTCGACACTTTGCCGGGCGTTGGGCCGTCAACGGCAAAAGCAATTATTAGTTACCGTAATCGCAAGGGACCATTTGGCAAGGTGGAAGATCTGTTGAATGTTCCAGGAATTGGACCATCAAAAGTGGCGGCGTTGCGTGATCAGGTGACGGTGTAGTTAGAACGCACCCAAAACAAGAACACCAAGCAACAATCCGCCTGCTGCACCAATCCACAGTCCGAGTCCCGCCACAACAAATTCGCGCAACCATTCGCGCCAGCCAACGACAGGTCGTTTTGTCACTCTGCCAGCAACTACTTGACCGAGAAACCACCACAACACGGCGCTGCTGGCAACTGCTAGCAACAGGCGTGCAGCTCCACCTGCTGCCGGCATACCAAGTATCGGCATAACGGGAAGGGCCATCACCATCAGCACGAACGCCACCGAGCCGCCTTTTGGTCCAGAGACAATCCATGAGAACACGACACCGAGCAACCACAATCCAACGGCGCATCCAATCGCCATGAAGCCTCCACGACGCTTAATGGACCGGCGAGTAGATGCAACTCCGCCGGGCAACATGAATCGTCCGCCTGTTGATGAAGTTGATGCCACGAGACAATCGTACGACCCCGCGACTAACCAAGTGAGCCATGGTGTTTCTGCCTCAGTTGGGCTCACATTGCTTGCAGCGGTGATGTGGGTCTCGGTGATTGGCGGGGAGCACATTTCGAGTCTTGCGTCATTGCGTGGTGTCAGTTGTGTTGCGCTGGCGTTGCTTTCTGTCTATTGGTGGCGTTATCGACGATGGCACGTGTCGTTGATAACGGTGTTGGTTGTCGGGGCGGTGGGGTTGGTTGGTGGTGCGGCGGCATGGCAAGAAGTATCTGTGATCGATGGTCCATGTTCTGGCAATGCAATAGTGCGCACTGATCCAACGTGGGTGGGAAATGGTGTGGGTGTTGTGTTGCAGTTGCACGGCAAGAGGTATCGGGTGATTGCGCATGGCGCGCCAGGGGCACACCTAGCAAATCGGCTAGCAGGAGAACACGTCATCGTGAGAGGCACATGTGCGAAAACTACAGGGCCGTACAGCAGGTATGACCGCGTTACTCATGTCGTGGGGCGCATGACAGTGCAATCAGTGTCTGAGGAGTTTTCTGAAGGGTCAATCGCAGTTCGTGCAGCAAACCGAATGCGCATGGCACTGCATGACGGAGTTGCATCGATGCCGTATGACTTGCAAGCTCTCTTTGCGGGTCTAGTCATTGGTGATGATCGTGATCAATCACGTGAAATGGTGAATCAATTTCGTGCAAGTGGCCTGTCGCACTTGTGCGCGGTTTCTGGGCAGAATGTTGCGTACCTGTTGGCTGCATTGTCTCCGCTGCTACATCGGTTGCGGCGCAATAGTCGATTCATCGCAATTCTTATCATTCTTGCGTGGTTTGTATTACTCACGCGTGCAGAACCTTCTGTATTGCGTGCAGCAGTGATGGCCGGTTTAGTTGCAATGAACGCAGCATCAGGAACCTCAATGAATGCACGTACAATTCTTGCGTCAACGGTGATTATGTTGTTGCTAATTGATCCGATGTTGGCGTGGAGTGTTGGGTTTGCATTATCAGTTGGTGCCACTGCCGGTCTTGCGTGGCTTTCGGCGCGTCTCGGACACATCATCGGCCGTCATGGAATGCTTGCATCAACATTGGCAGCACAAGTCGGCACAATGCCTGTTTCGTTTTTTGTCTTTGGGTATGTACCTGTCGTGTCGCTCATCGCTAACCCCTTGGCGCTTTGGGTGGCAGGAATGGTGATGATGGTGGGTCTTCCACTTGCGCTTCTTGCCAGTTTGTTGACACCACTTGTGCCATTGGTGTCATGGGCAATGACCATTCCTGTCGCATGGGTAGCCGGCGTTGCACGTATCTGCTCAGATCTCTCGCCTCATGGGCGTCTCAACGTCTGCTTGTGGCTGTGTGTGGCGGGGGCAATATGGCACCGGTGGCGACAAACAGAGGCATGACCCACTGATGTGGCAAGGTAGTGCGCATGGCCGTGTACCTAATTTCTGGCGATGAAATACTCATCGGGTTAGAACTCTCATCACTCGTTGACCGACTTGTCGGCGATGCGGATAGGTCCATGATGGTCGATGATTTCGATTGTTCTGAAAGCAACATGACAATTGCCCCTGTTGTTGATGCTCTCACCACCATGTCGCTTTTCTTGGAGAGCAAGGTTGTTGTATTGCGACACTTGCAAGATCTTGATGGAGCCTATGTTGACACGTTGGTTGCTGCAATTGACGCAGTGATATTTGAAGTTGATTTCATCCTCACGGTCACTGGGCGAATTCCTAAGGCAATTGCTGATGCCTGTAAACGCGTCAAAGCCGAAACGATTGGCGCCACTGCAGTTAGCAACCAGAAAGATCGCATCGAATGGGTGGAAGCTCGTCTCATCGAAGCGGGTTTTCTGTACTCGCCAGATGCATCGCGCCTCATTGCCACGTGGTTTGGTGGCGACCAAGGTCGGCTTGCAGGTTTGCTCGCCACTCTCACCTCTGCATATGGCGAAGGTGCAAAGTTGTCGCGGTCGGATATTGAAGTATTTCTCGGCGAGGCAGGCAGCGTTGCTCCGTGGGATCTCACTGATGCCATCGACAGTGGTGATGTGAAGAAGGCATTGCTTATGCTGCATCGCATGATGAACGCAGGTGATTCTCATCCATTGCAAATCTTGGCGTTGTTGTCGAACCGTTATGCCCAAATGATGAAGATTGACGGCAGGGGAGTGCGTAGTGCCGGAGATGCCGTCGCCATTCTCGGTGGCAAGGAATTCACGGCTCGTAAAGTGCTCGAGCAATATCAACGACTTGGAAGTGCAGGTATTTCGCGCGCTATCTCATTGCTAGCAACGGCAGATCTTGATCTGCGGGGTGGCAAAGACTGGGAGCCAGAACTGGTGATGGAAGTACTTGTTGCTCGGTTGGCTCGCCTAGGCGCAGCACCTGTTAAACGTTCGTTTGCGAAGCGGTAGGAAAACCGCAGCAAATTACTTTGCGGCGTTTGCGTGTCGCATGAGGCGACTCTTGCGACGTGCAGCTGAGTTGGGATGAATGATTCCCTTGGCTGCTGCCATATCGATTCGTTTGATAGCAAGACGAACGTCGGCTTCACCTTCAGGTGTGCCGAGACTTGCTGTCGCTGTACGAATACGGGTGCGCAATTCGCTCTTGACTGCTTTGTTGCGGTCTTGAGCTTTTGCGTTGGTAAGAATGCGCTTTTTTTGGCTCTTAATATTTGCCATGGCTTGAAATGCTATCGCCACACACCCCCGTCCCCAACCGCCTAGGGGTAGGCTTTCCTTTGCCCATGGACCTTGCCAAAATTCGGAATTTCTCGATCATTGCCCACATTGATCACGGTAAGTCCACTCTTTCAGACCGCATCCTCGAATTGACCGGGGCGGTCGACGCACGTGAAATGCGTGCCCAGTATCTCGACTCAATGGACCTCGAGCGCGAACGGGGTATCACCATTAAGGCTCAGAACGTACGCGTGCCATGGAAAGGCCACACGTTCCACCTCATTGATACGCCGGGTCATGTTGACTTCGGCTACGAAGTCAGTCGTTCGCTCGCTGCGTGTGAAGGCGTTGTGCTCGTTGTTGATGCAGCACAAGGAATTGAAGCACAGACTCTTGCCAACTGTTATCTCGCTCTTGAACACAACCTTGAAATAGTGGCGGCACTGAACAAGATTGACCTACCAGCAGCCGACCCAGACCGGTATGCGGCAGAGATTGAAAACATTCTCGGAATCCCAGCTGATGAAATCTTGCGTATCTCGGCAAAGACAGGTGAAGGAGTGCCAGAACTTCTCGATGCAATTGCGGAACGAATTCCTGCCCCTGTTGGTGATATTGATGCACCGTTGCAGGCTTTGATCTTTGACTCGCAATTTGACCAGTATCGCGGAGTTGTTTCTAGTGTGCGCGTGATGAACGGCCGTTTGTCGACTGGCAGTCGTTTGTTCTTCATGCAAGCACGAGCAACACACGACGTCATTGAAATCGGTGAGCGTGCACCTGTGCCAACACCAGTTGCTGAATTGGGACCTGGTGAAGTTGGTTACCTCATTGCTGGCATTAAAGATGTGGCTGAGGCTCGTAGTGGCGAGACAGTGACGAACTCGTTGAACCCAGCCACAGAAGCTCTCGAGGGTTACCGCGACCCGAAGGCCATGGTGTTTTGTGGTTTGTACCCGATTGATGGTGACGACTTTGAAACGCTGCGCGAAAGTATCGAAAAACTGAAACTGAATGATGCGTCAATCACCTACGAGCCAGAGTCTTCTGGTGCTCTTGGGTTCGGATTCCGTTGCGGTTTCCTTGGTCTCTTGCACATGGAGATTGTGAAAGAGCGCCTCGAGCGTGAGTTCAATTTGGCTCTCATTGCTACAGCTCCATCGGTTGCATACCGCGTGACGCGCACAGATGGTGTCGTTGTTGATGTTGCGAACCCAGCTGATTTGCCTCCAATGCAGAACATCAGCTTTATTGAAGAGCCGTTCTTCAAGGTGTCCATCATCACGCCAAAGGACTACACCGGAACATTGATGGACCTGTGTCAGTCACGCCGGGGTGAAATGGTGAAGCTCGAGTATCTGTCGCCAGAGCGAGTCGAATTGCATTATCTCATTCCACTTGCTGAAGTAGTTGTCGACTTCTTTGATCAGATGAAGAGCCGCACACAAGGGTACGCAAGCCTCGACTACGAACTCGATGGTTACCGCAAGAGTGACCTCGTGCTTGTCGACTTGCTACTCAACGCAGTTCCGGCAGATGCTTTCAGCACAATCGTGCATCGAGATAAAGCTTTTGAATATGGCCGCCGCATGTGCGCCAAACTGCGTGAACTAATTCCTCGTCAAATGTTTGATGTGCCCATTCAGGCTGCAATCGGCGGCAAGGTCATTGCGCGTGAAACTGTGAAGGCAAAGCGCAAGGACGTGTTGGCGAAGTGTTACGGCGGCGACATTACCCGTAAACGCAAATTGCTCGAAAAGCAAAAAGAAGGCAAGAAAAAGATGAAAGCCATCGGTCGGGTAGAAGTACCTGGTGATGTTTTCATTAGTGCGTTGAAATTAGACGACTGATGTCCCAGCAAGCGACAGACAAATCGTCGATGTTTCTGTCGCTCCGACATAGAAACCTTCGAATCTATTTCTTCGGTCTTTTGCTGTCGAATGTTGGCACGTGGCTGCAGTTCACTGCGATGTCTTTGTTGATTTATTCAATCAACAACAAAGCCACTGATGCCGGAATCAATACATTCGCTCAGTTCGTTCCCATGTTGGTGCTTGGTGCATGGGCTGGTGGTTTTGCGGATCGACACAATCGCCGTCGTGTCACTTTTTGGTGTCAATCACTTTTAGGGGTTCAAGCCGTTGTCTTGACAGTTGTCACATTCACTGGCCATGTTTCATTGCCAGTGATTTATCTCTTGTCATTTGGAACGGGTATCGCGAGTGCCATCGATAATCCATCTCGCCGAGGACTTGTCACCGAACTAGTGGAACCATCAGAAATTCCAAATGCGATGTCGCTGAACACCACAGTGATGACTGGCTCTCGTATTTTTGGTCCTGCATTAGCTGCTGTGCTGATTGGACCACTTGACATCGAGTGGCTATTTGCGTTGAATGCAATCTCATATCTATTCGTTCTCGGTTCGTTGCTCATGATTGACAAGACAAAGATGCTGCCGGCTACGTCTGCAGCTCGTGGTGGAAAGCCGGTCCGCGAGGGTCTGTCATTTGTGTGGCGTGACCCCATGTTGCGACGTGCATTCATTGTGTTCACAGTGGTCAGTACGTTTGCTTTCAACTACAGCGTCGTAATGCCAAAGTTAAGTGACGTACGTTGGCATCAGGCCAGCGGGTACCCAATTCTGTTGACATGTGTCAGCATCGGCAGTGTCTTTGGTGCATTAGGCACAGCTCGGTTTACTCGAATCACAATGACGTGGTACGCAACGCTCGTCACAATTAACGGTGTCTCGTGTATCGCAATTGCGTGGGCTCCGAACTTCCTTGTTGCGTGCCTTTTGTGCCTTCCTCTTGGCTTTGGTGGGACTGGTCTTGTTGCATCAATGAACGGGTTGAGTCAACAGAACACGGCCCCAGAGATGCGCAGTCGCATGTTGGCGTTAGTCGCTGTGGCCTTTCTTGGCTCGACGCCCATCGGCGGTCCAATCACGGGATGGATTGGAGACAACATCGGTATTGAGTGGTCAATTGCATATGGCGGAGTTTTGACTTTATTGTTTGTTCCAATGTTATGGAAGAACCGATGAGCACATCCATCTGGTGGATTCGACGCGATATGCGAGTGGCCGATAACAAGGCACTGCAGTTGGCCGCTATCGATGGCGATGTTGTGCCGTTGTTCGTGGTGGACCCTCGGTTTGATAGAGCCGGGTTAGCGCGGCGCACATTTATGTTTGACACTCTTCGGTCGCTCGATGCCGCGACCGGCGGGAAGTTAGTTCTGCGTTATGGCGAACCTGCAGCCGAAGTTCAAAAGATGGCCAAAGAAGTAGAGGCAAAGAGCGTTCATATTGCGTCTGACTTTGCTCCGTATGGTCAAGCTCGTGATCAGACTGTTCGTGAGGCACTGAAACAGGTCGACGCGACGTTGGTTGAATCAGATTCTCCCTACTGTGTCAACCCCGGCACCGTGTTAAAAGACGACGGAACTCCATTGAAAGTGTTTACCCCCTTTTATCGCCGGTGGTCATTGGTTGATTTTTCCAGCGCAGTCGTTGCGTCTATTTCGTTTGCCAATGCACTGAGTCATTCTCAGGGTTATCCCGACATTGATTCATCAGCATTGAACTTGCCAGAAGCTGGCGAAGCGGCCGCGTGGCGAAGGTGGGATGAATGGTCTCCGCGACTTGATGCGTACCAAGAGGAACGTAATAACCCAGGTGTTGACGGCACATCATTGATGTCGCCGTACCTTCGTTTTGGTGTTGTGCATCCGCGTCAACTTATTGCTCGGTTGAACGGAACATCAGGTGCAGATCATTACCGTCGTGAACTTGCATGGCGTGAGTTCTATGCCGATGTTTTGTTTCATCAGCCACGCACCATGTGGGAAAACCTTCAAGAAAAGATGAACGTTCTGCCACGCGACACGGATGCTGCGGCACAAGCGCGGTTCGAGAAGTTCTGCGCGGGACAAACGGGGTACCCCATTGTTGATGCAGGCATTCGCCAGATGCTGAATACCGGCATAATGCACAACCGAGTGCGAATGATTGTGGCGAGCTTCTTAGTGAAAGACCTGCATCTTCCATGGCAATGGGGCGCACGTTTCTTTATGCAGCATTTAGTGGATGGTGACATTGCGTCAAACAATCATGGGTGGCAGTGGACTGCCGGAACCGGAACTGACGCTGCACCGTTCTTTCGAGTCTTTAACCCCACGTCGCAGAGCGCAAAGTTTGACCCAACAGGTACATACCTTCGACGCTGGATTCCGGAACTAGCAGAACTTGATAATGCGTCAATTCATGAACCCTCAACGCTGGGCCTTTTGGCGCCATCGGGGTATCCAGAACCCATGGTGGATCATGCTGTCGAGCGAATTGAAGCACTTGCCCGTTATAAATCTGTCAGCGGCAAGTAAATTTGTTGGACAATGCTCGACGAACGCAAAACCGCCATCCTTCGGGCCGTTGTCCAGGAATATGTGGCCACTGGTCAGCCGGTTGGTTCAACACACATTGCACAGAAGTCATCCGTGATGGTTTCGTCTGCCACGGTGCGAAACGAAATGGTTGTTCTTGAGCAAGAGGGCTATTTGGCTCAGCCGCATACTTCAGCCGGCCGCATTCCTACCGATAAGGGGTACAGGCATTTCGTTGACTCAATCTCAACAGCCGGAGTATTGGCGTCTGAAGACGCAACCCAAGTAGGAGATTTCTTTAAGGCTACGCATGGTCGGCTGGAAGATCTGTTGCGTCACACAACCACGCTTCTTGCCGACATCACTCACCAAACAGCAGTCATCGTGGGGCCTGAAGCGGATACCACCATCGTGCGTGCTGTCCATATCAGTCGTGTTACTTCTCGCACGGCAACAGTGGTTGTGGTGTTGTCGAATCACAATGTCGAAAATGACACGATTCAAATGTCTGAAGACATCACTGACCAACACATCTCAGACGCCGTTTCTCATTTGTCGCGAACCCTTGTCGGTCATTCGTTAGGAGACATCACTACGGTGTCATCAACAAACGATGCTCATGTTGACGCAGTGTGTTTTGCAACAATCAATGTTTTGTCACGGCACCGTAACGAAGCGCCAGTATTTGTGGGCGGTGCTTCCTCAATGGCTAGTGCTTTTGATGCGGTCGATGTTGTACGTGATGTGTTGTCCACTATTGAGCAACAGTTCGTAGTGGTGACATTGCTGCAAGACATGCTCGACAGGGGGCTTTCCGTTGCTATTGGTGCTGAGCATGGTGTTGAACCGCTGGTGACATGTTCTGTCGTGGTGTCTCCCGTGTTTGCTGACGGCGAAGTCATCGGTACCGTAGGTGTCCTTGGTCCTACCCGTATGAATTACCCGCAAGCACTGACCACAGTCGAAGTAGTGAGCGCCCAGTTGGGCCGCCATATTGCAGAAGGAACGCTATGAGCGCCGATTTTTACCAACTCTTAGAAGTAGATCGCACTGCAGGTGCCGATGAAATCAAACGTGCGTATCGCAAACGTGCCCGTGAACTGCACCCAGACGCAAACCCGAACGACCCTGAAGCAGAAGACTTGTTCAAACAAGTCAGTCATGCATATGAAGTGTTGTCAGACCCTGAAACACGTAGCCGGTACGACCGATTCGGAGACGCTGGCATTTCTGGTGCCGGTTCAGGTGGCGGGTCAGACCCATTCGGTGGTGGCGGTGGTTTCGGTGACATTTTTGAGGCTTTCTTCGGCGGTGGTGGCGGCGGGCGTCGGCAAGCAGGTCCACCACGTGGACAAGATCTTGAGGTCACTGCTCGCGTAGATCTCATGGCAGTCATGTTTGGCACCCAGGTCACTGTTGATGTGAACACTGCAGTTGAGTGCACCGATTGTTCGGGTTCTGGTGCTGGCTCTGGCACACAACCTGTTACGTGCACGGAATGCGGTGGAGCAGGCCAAGTACGTCGTGTTCGTCAAAGCATGCTTGGTCAAATGGTCACTAGTGGTGCATGTGGCCGTTGTGGTGGCATGGGCACAGTTGTCGTTACTCCGTGTTCAAAGTGTTCAGGCGAAGGTCGTACATCGTCTCGTGAGTCCTACACCGTTGATGTTCCGGGAGGAATTAACTCAGGTCAGACAATGAGACTTACTGGTCGCGGTGCAGCTGGTCCTCGCGGAGGAGACGCTGGTGATTTGTATGTGCATGTCGCTGTTGCGCAACATCCACGATTTGCCCGTGAAGAAGATGACCTTATTTGTGACCTTCCATTGACAGTGTCGCAGGCAGCGCTCGGCGTGCATCAGGTATTGGAAGCACTCGACGGTGATCTTGATCTCGTTGTTCCGGCTGGTACTCAACATGGGCATGAGTTTGTTGCAAAGGGTCGTGGTGTCACGCACTTAAATGGTCGTGGCCGTGGCCACTTGCGTGTTCGGGTGACTGTTGTTGTTCCGTCGCAACTCAACGACGAACAAGAGTCCTTGTATCGACGCTTGGCGGAGATTTCAGGCGACGAAGTGGCCTCGGCCGATAAGGGCATCTTTTCCCGCATCAAATCCGCTTTTTCATAAAAAGTAGCGAAGGTCGCACACTTGCGGCGTTGCATGCACCACACTGGGTGGTGATATGGCTTCTTATACCGATGACGAACTTCTGGAAGATTCTCCCTTTACCCGACTAGTCGGAGAACGTTTGCGCCGTATACGGCAACAGAAACAATGGTCTTTGTCAGACGTTGAAGACAAGAGCGACAGTGAATTTAAGGCCTCTGTGCTTGGTGCCTATGAACGCGGAGAGCGAGCAATCTCGGTTCCGCGGCTCGAGCGCCTTGCTCGCTTCTATGGCATCACGATTGATCAGTTGTTGCCTCGTGATACTCAGCGCATTGATGATGGAGGCGCAAACGACGGAGCACCTCGCAAATTGCGCATAGATGTTGCTCGTCTTTCAACAATGGGCGGAAATCAGTTTGAAATGCTCGAGCGTTTCTTGCGAATGATTCAAGTGCAACGCCAAGACTTCAACGGCAAAGTCATTACAGTTCGTGCTCATGACACTCGTGCAATTGCCGTAATGCTTGATGTGCCAGTTGATCAAGTCGGAGACAAGCTTTCTGAACTTGGTCTCTTGTTTGTACCACCGGCAGCGTAGGAACACGTGATGTCTGAGTTCGGGGT